>Ga0123342_1000900_pt1 | contig 49369 bp, 16 predicted proteins | sample Turbeawhitnodule_FD_89960 | JGI IMG/M metagenome (GOLD analysis project Ga0123342, IMG submission 89960) | Root nodule microbial communities of legume samples collected from Mexico - Turtle bean Mexico white nodule | ecosystem: Host-associated > Plants > Roots > Nodule | place: Mexico: Nepantla...
CAAGGAACTTTCTATCACCTTTGTTGAACCTCCCAAGTGCATTTTGGATACTTCTGACCCTTCTAGACATGGAGGGACCTGGCTTCCCGGTTCTGTCCTCAACATTGCTGATTGCTGTGTGCAGCCCAGTTCACATCCCTACAAACCAGATGACAGTTTAGCCATCGTTTGGAGAAATGAAGGTTTTGATGATTCCGAGGTTAATGGTATCACGCTTAAACAACTCCGACAACAAGTAATGTAGGCCTTTCAACTCACACTCTCCCTTTTGTTTTTTATTGTTGCAGTAATTTTCATAGTTTTTGCTGTGTTTTTTCCAGGTTGGTAGCGAATGCAATAGATGCCTCATTTTCGAAAGGAGATGCAATCGCAATTGACATGCAAATGACAGTCAATGCAGTGATTATATATCTAGCCATTGTTCTAGCAGGATGTGTTGTGGTATCAATAGCTGATAGCTTTGCACCAAAAGAAATTGCAACTCGCCTGCGTGTTTCTAAAGCAAAGGGTATTTTCACTCAGGTGATGTTTAAAATTTGGTATTGTTTATGACTTTAATAGTAACCTGTTATTCTTCAAAGTGGACTATTCAATCGATATTGTTTCTGTTCTCTCCTAGTTACCAATTTCTGCGTGTTATAGGGTTCAGTGTGTGTGAAGCAATGCTAAAATTACCAAATTGTTCTTATGGCTTAAAAAAATTAATTTCATTAAATGTTTCTTATTTGATGAGATTCAACCTACAGTCGATGTTCACGGATACCTAATTCAGGTAGAACTTGTTAAAATAATTTGGACCTTTTTTGGGTAAACTTATTAGTCATGGTTTTAATAAATATGAATTAGTTAGAACAGTAGCTGCATTGAAAGCTGTATGTCGTGTGTTAAAGGGTGGCATGCAAGGAGTTGACAGAAATTAACAACCATGTTGGTAGCAGTTTTAGTGATTAAAATGTGCTTATTAAATTAGATTTCATAATGCAGAGAGTTTTAAATGAAGTTAAGCAAAAATCAATTAGGACACTAAGTGAATGAAATCTTAATATGTCTAGCCATATGATAAATCTGAACAGATAATGAACATATATTTGAGTTCTAGATGAAGATGATGGTTATCCCAGGCTTCCTGCCTTTTAGTCAAGCACTTTCACACTCACAGCCTAAAAGTAGCATAGCAATTATCCAAATTATAAACTGATAATTACATGGATGATCTTGTCATATATTGTTATTACATTTTGTAATATTCCCATCTATCTGTTAGAAATTAAAGTTTCTGGGCTTGCACCTGACAAATTAAACTTTTAGGAGACTGTTCTACCAAATGGTCAAGAGTTATGTCCTCACTGACAAATTCCTTTAATTAAATTATAATTTCACCAAAAGGTCAGAGTGCAATAGTACTTTTGTGCTTCAATCTCAAATGGTTCTCACGAAAGGATATTTTAAACGTAAAAACTATTATTGTGCTTGTGCTTTATAGCTGAAGCTTTAAGATATTTGGTTCTTGAAACTATCGTTTATTATACCCAGTTGTATAGTTCCTTCATAGGGTTAGGTTCAATGCCATGATCCTGGCTTCCTAGTTCCGTTTGTTTTAGATCTTTCATCTAATAGAATTATAGAAACAAGTTGTAATAGTACTCTCAAATATTCAAACTACTTTTGTTTATACCTGGAGTTATAAAGATCAAAATATTGAAGAATATGTTGAAATCATGAATCTTATGAATGTTGAAATATTGAACAATTTTGAAATTTTCATTGTTATTGCATATTTTACAAATATGGCTGTAGATCCCACATTAGTTAGATATATGTCTTATGTAGCCCTTACAAGGCTTAAGCAGCTCTCACTTTACAAATAAATTTTATGAGATTAAGTTAAATTTTGTGTCCTGATTCTTCTCTCCTCGCATTTGCCTTTTGGATGATCTATTATCAGACTATACGAGATATCCAGTCTTGTAAATATCCCACTCGAAATGTTCAATTTTGAACATAAATGGAGCGTGTTAGAAATTTCATTTTACATATATAAAAGTGGAGGAACAATCCTCACCTCATGACACACGTACACACCCACACACACAAATATATAAAAGTGGAGTAACAATCCTCACCTCATGAGCTAACTTTTTAGAGTTGAGTTGGACCCAAGTCCAAATTCTAAGTGTTGAACATATAGTACTCTTGTTTAAGGAGTGAGACAGAAAAATATATTCTTGTAAAATAAATTGTAGATGCTCCTTTGGAATCTTCTTTAGATATAAAAACATATAGATTAAGCTTTTAGGAGAACGGATCCTTGACATGGTCTAAAACTATCCTGGTCCAGTGGTAAAGAGTTTGATCCTAGCTGTCCTCACATTTAGGATCTTTAATATAAGCACTTACATGATGAACTTTCAAAGATAAATTCGAACTGTTAATTTACTCAGCTTGAATTTGTTTCAGGATTTCATATCAAGAGGTGGCAGGAATTTCCCTCTGTACAGGTAATTATTTTCCATATTGTTGCATTATGCAGATCATATTATCTAGTTTATCTGTTCAGAAATCCTTAACTTTTGGCACAATTACCAGCTCAATATTTGTTATAGTATTGTTATATAACAATCATTTCATAAATGTTTCAATGGCATGTTCCTTTTTGCTACTTGGGTTTGAGTTCAATCCAATGGTCCACGTGCTGGTGAGAAGTTTTTGCATTTGAGCATGGATATACATGGTTGGGCAACGTTGGGAAAACTCAATCTGTTATGGAACACAGAAAAGTCATTCTATTAGAATATAGGAGTCAAGCTGAATGAAATAATGTTTTTGTAGAACCCTTATTTTTTTCTCTTAAATGCCTCAATGGAACTTTTTATACGCGTGAGTCTAGTTAATAGATATTTAATGGGACCATAATAAAAGAATATTGTGGCAAAATTATATTTTTTACTTATGAAATAAAATTGATATCTTAAACTCAAGTCATCTTTTTTGCATACTACCTTTTCTGATTCTAAGGATTCTATCAAGCACAATTGTCAGAATGGGACCAGACCAAAGTAACAGTTCTAACCAATTTCTTTGTTCAACTCTTAAAACTGATCTTACTGAGAGCTGGTGTGAAATCAGTTAGTCTGGTTCAAATCGTGGTAGTTAATATATATGGTATTGTATATGTTATGACATATTTGATTTGGTTTCATGTTTAATTTTGAATATTATCAGTTATAAGTAATGCCATTTGCATTTTCTTTAAAATTGTAATTATATTATGTTTTGCTTAATATTAATTAATACTTTATGTAAAAATTGAAATAATGTCATTGAATTGTACCAGTTCTACTTAAATAGACTAAATATAGGACCTTGAACCAGTGTCTTAGTTGGTTCCAGGACTGGCCAAGTACCAAAAACCTTATCAGGTGAATAGTTTGTTCTTTTCTATGCTAGATGGATGCTTAGTATGCATCTGTCTCTTCCATTCATAAAGCATAACTTTGGTACTTCTTCAATTCTCCTTCAATACGATTCTTCTACTTGGAATGTCTCATTTCCTAGCATAAACTATAAGAAAGCGTAATGCTTACGAAGCAAAACTTAGAATATTTCAAGCTTTCTTGTAGCTTATGCTAGATAAATTTAAGGTTGTTCCTTTTACATATAGAACACCGGCTCATTCTGCTTATTTCTCCTTGCAGTCGAGTCATTGAGGCAGCTGCATGTAAAGTTATCGTGCTTCCTGTGATAGGTGATGATCTAGGTGTGCAATTAAGAGAATGTGATTTATCATGGAAGGATTTTCTTTCTTCTAGCAGACAGCATCCCAGGTAATGTATAAATTAAAATGTGTCTATTATTATGTGTCTAAAATAGTCATTACTAGAGATCCCATAAACAGAAAAAATGGGCTGAGAGAAGTTGCAATATTTCTCGTGTTTTGTCTCACCTTAACAATTAAATCGTGGCAGGTCACATCACTACACTCCATTCTATCAATTAATTGATTCTGTCACTAACATACTGTTTTCATCTGGAACCACAGGTAAAGATTCTGCCTTGAACAGTGAAACACATCAATAAGAAACTCCCATTATAATGATTTTCTAGTTACATTTTTAATTTTCAGGGGAGCCAAAAGCAATTCCTTGGACTCAACTTTCACCCATAAGAAGTGCTGCAGATGGATGGGCTTTTGTTGATATTCAACCTGGAGATGTCTATTGCTGGCCAACAAATTTAGGATGGGTGATGGGCCCAACTCTTATATATTCATGCTTTCTATCCGGTGCAACTCTTGCTCTGTACCATGGATCTCCTCTAGGCCATGGTTTTGGAAAATTCGTTCAGGTATTTGTCCAACTCTAATATTTCAGTTCCTATATATTTGTGATTAACATAACAACATGCACTACAAGAAAATGTTGAATTAGCTGCTAATAAATTGTGAAGGCTATAGAGTGGCTGCTAATAGTGAGGGCCAAGCCTTCTATAAATGAAAGAGAGAAAAAAAATTAAAATAGCATGAGTTTAGTTAACGTAAAGCCTACACTAAGTTTTTCTAACAAATAAATAAATAAAACTAGTGTGGGTTTAGTAAATATAAAGCTCACGCTAGATATTTTAAAAAAATAATAATAATGTATTGCATCCGCTAAACAAGCACACACATAAAAAATAATAATAAAATTTTAAGATTGTGAAGGTTTAACCCACACTAACATTTTTTAAAAAATAAAATAAAATACCAAAAAGCGTGGGTGTAATAAACGTAAAACTCACACTAAATTTTTTCTAAAAATTAATAAATGTGTACGATAAATACAAATAATAATAAAATATTAAGATTGGGAAGGTTTAGCCTACACTAAACCCACACTAACATGGTCATTATTTGTTATTAACGTTTAATCACTTAAAACTTTGTGACAGTATGCTAAATAAAATACATACTGACTAGTAGCAGGACTGAATGGGAACTATACTAGGCTAGTTGATTTTTCTTCCAAATTATGGATGCAATGAAGTACTATGATGCAGTGGGATGTAGAGGGAAATGGTTGCAAGTTAGTGTCATCTACAGTGGCATAGCTGATGAACATTCCTATCCTGTGTGAAAACAATTTGCATATGTAGGCCACGCTGATGTCAAAACAAGGTAAAAAGAAGTTTTCTAAGAAATTGTCTCATAAAATAGAATTACTAAGATGAAGTTTGTGATGACAAAAAAAGTATTGTGTCGGTGAGCTAAGATGAAGTTTGTGATGACAAAAAAAGTATTGTGTCGGTGAGCTATGTCCATAGAATGTTAAGTTATGTAATTCTGTTATGGTAAAAGAAAAGAGAAAAATGAGTTGTCCTTGTGCAGTTATTTGGCTGAGCTTCAACGACTAGGTGCTTCTAGTGGAAAATGAACCCCTGTACTCTAGTCCTGAATGTAAGGGAAAAATAACCTTTTAGAAGGCAAGATTTTCGTTGCTAGAACCTGAGTTAGCTACAAAGAGGTTGCTTCTGGATGAGGTGAATCAAACATAAACGCAGCAATAAAACATGAGCGTAGTACTAACTGTTGTAGGTGATGTTGTATTCTGCATCAATAGAATTTGATACATTGCTGAAAGACCATTCAACTGCAATTGTTCAGGATGCAGGTGTTACTATTTTGGGAACAGTTCCGAGCTTAGTAAAAACGTGGAAGAATACACAATGCATGGAGGGCTTGGATTGGACAAAGATAAAGTAAGTTCTTGTTAGTTTGAACCATCAAGTAACAAATGAAAAACTGAACTAAACTGAGGTTATATGCAGAACATTTTGTTCGACTGGAGAAACTTCAAATGTTGATGATGACCTCTGGCTTTCTTCGAGGTCTTATTACAAACCAATCATTGAATGTTGTGGAGGCACTGAGCTTGCATCTTCTTACCTCATGGGAAGTCCACTGCAGCCCCAAGCTTTTGGAACATTTAGTACACCATCAATGACAACTGGTTTGGTCATCCTTGACGAAAATGGAGTTCCTTATGTAAGAATATTTTCTCGGTAGTTTATTTGATCATATGATACTAACTATTTAGTATTTTGCCAACGACTTGAGACCTCTTTCACCGTGTCAATACTTATCTATAATTTTGTTGTTGCAATGGATAATGGATGTCAAGTGCTTGTTAGTTGTTACATAATCCAGACTTTGAACCAATAAGGCTAAATGGAAATATTGATCTCAAAATCTTGAGATTGTATGTGTGTGTTTGTTTGTGTTGTTACAAATTTTCAATTCTCTCAAGTCTTTAAGAATTTTTACTCTTACCAAGTGGATTCCATTTCGTTTTGGGATAGACAAATTATTTTTTAGGCTTTCTAATTTGTTTGACCTATTTGACCAATGTGACAGCCAGAGGATGTTGCCTGTGTTGGTGAAGTGGGCTTGTTTCCTATTTATATGGGAGCAACTGATAGATTGCTTAATGCTGATAATGATGAGGTTTACTTTAAGGGAATGCCAATGTACAAAGGAAAGGTATATACTTCAATTATCCTATTTCCAACGTGACATTATTTTAACATTCAGTTATTGCTATCTTGCAATAGTAATTCAGATCTGAAGGTATTTTGTGGCTTTTCTTGCATCCTAATGGCTTTTTAAAGGTCCAGAATCAATTGGTTCAATACATCATAATGCTTGTTTGGTGTCTTACTGTACGAACACACACTGACCGAATTGCACACATAAAATCCAAAAAAGAAAGAAAGAAACTAGAGAGGATAAGATTACCCTTTAACTATCGACTTAGGATGTTTATCAAACACTGTTATGCCTACGTAAGTGATCAATATCTTCATAAAGGTTTTCAATTAGTCCCATTGTAAGTTACACGGTAACTTAATAGACTATGTTGTGAATTGTGATGTTACCTACTCATATTATGTTGTTATTCTCATCTACTTCTTAAACTGGTTTATTATCCATAATTTGTCATCTGTAATATGTTATAAGCAGGTTCTTAGAAGACATGGAGATATAATCAAAAGAACTGCCGAAGGCTATTTCGTTGTACAAGGGAGGGCTGATGACACAATGAATCTTGGTGGAATAAAGGTACCTCATCTCCAGCTATATTTATGTTTTTTTCTCCTTCTCCCAGTTCTTGGATACACATGGTGTAATAATCCTATATCTTTCCATGTCAATGTCCAGCATAAATTAATAAGAATGGAAACTACTTGTTACTGACCATGGATTCATCAGAAATTCATAAATTCCTACCTTGACATCCTTGGTCTGACTGTTATTTTACCTGGATTTTTATGTTCTGATATGCAGACAAGTTCTGTAGAAATTGAGCGTGTCTGTGATAGGGCAGATGAAGGCATTTTGGAAACAGCTGCAATCAGTGTTGCACCTGCACATGGAGGCCCAGAACAACTGATTATATTTGTAGTTTTAAAGAAAGGATACAATTCAAATGCAGAATCTCTAAAAAGGAAATTCGCTAAAGCCATTCAAAGCAACCTTAATCCGTTGTTTAAGGTATGACCCCTTCGGTTCATTGCAAGCAATTACCATTTTGAATTAAGTAAATCATGAAAAGCCACAACTCAATGACTTAAATATTCATGAAATTTGAAGTTTGAAGGGAAATTGAAATTTTATTGGAATTTTAACCTGACTTCTGATGATTAAGTTATTGATTTGATGTCCACAAACTCATTTTGTTACTCTACAGGTGAGCCTTGTTAAAATTGTTCCGGACTTTCCTCGAACAGCTTCCAACAAATTACTAAGGAGAGTTTTGAGAGATCAAGTGAAACGTGAGCTTTCAGTTCAGAGCAGACTTTAGTGACATTATTAATTTACAAAAGAACAAGGCATACATCAAGATTCAGTTCATTCTCTTCACTTACTGTTCTTGGCGTGTAAACAAGATTCAGTTCCTCTTTCTCTGTCATTCATGTTTCTCTACCACAATTCCTTGTAACATTCATATTCTTCTTGCAGCAATAAAAGCACTGATAGATCTTTTCTAAATTTTTATTCCCACATCAAAATTCGTCAAAATCATTCTACAAATTCTAGAACATTGATTTGATAAAAAGGAAAAAAAGAAATTGCGTATTCAAAGACTTTTAGCATTTTTTTTATCATTCAAAGAATGATGTTCAAAGCTATATCTTTCATAAATTAATTTAATTGGTTTTCCTGAATAAACATTGGCTACTATTAATGCTGTTTCCAATCACGTAAAGAGTGACAGAAGTAACGATGAACGCGTTACGGGGCTTTATTTACGCCTTTCAGTAGTGAATAACACTTGTTAAAAAAATTACATTATATACTTTAATTATTTCTTAAAACAACTTAATTTTTGTGTTACCCTCACCACTTCATTATTATAAATATTCCTATAAATAATTTTACCTTTTTAAAGTCTTTCTTTGATCTAAAGAAACACTTTCCGCCAGATATATCCAAACGTAAAGATCCATTTCATGAAATTAAATATAATAATCAATCACGTTGTGCCCTTTCGCTAAACGTCATTTTGCAGTGAAAGCAAACTAAAACACGTTATTAAGGGTACTCTAAAAAGAAAATCAGCATAAAATTGGATCATTTTCTATTTACAGTTTAACAGAAGTTGTCTGTTTCTTAAATGTTAATCATTAAGTACATTTATTAGTTAATATATATGATTGAAAAAGATTAACTAACCCACTAAATCCGGATTATATGTTCCCCATTCATTCTTCTTTCACAGTCTTGATTAGTTTTTATTCCAATAGTGGATTAAACAATGGCAATTTCTCCCTCCACCATATCAATTTCAGCATGCACCCAATCAGCTCTAAAAAATGACAAAAATATCCCTCTTAAATAATGAAAATAACCTTACACAAAAATGGGAAAAATTATTTTTGAAACTTTTATCTGAAATATTTTGGATTTTAATTTTCGGAACATATTTTTGAATTCTGAAATTTTTTATCCAGAATGTATTTTTAGTTTTGTGTTCAGAATTTTTTTTCCAGCATGTATTTTTTTATTTCTCAATTATAATTATTATTTTAGATTTTTTAATTTGGAATAAGGGTAGTTTTGGAAATTTAAAAAATTGATATGATGGAGGTTAAAATTGATATGGTGCAGGAGGGTAATTTTGGAAATTTAAAAAATTGATATGGTGGAGGTTAAAATTGATATGGTGCAGGAAGAATTTGCCTTAAACAATAAACCGAATAAAGGGTTTAGGAATTTATTAATCAGAACCTATCCTGTTAACTCTAAACAGACGAGAATCCAAATCCATTGCTGCTGGCAAAACCACTATTAGCAATAAAAATGTAGGTAGTGGCTTCAATGAGACTTGTAATTCTCTAGAGACCATTTAGTAAATTGGAAACACTCGCAGACACCAAATTCAAGTAAACATTATTATCACCGGATCTCAAACAAAAACAAAAATGTCAACGGTACTGCATTTGCTCGAATACAAAACTGATGGCCCTGGATTACACCGCTTTAGTTCAGCAGTAAGATACCAACCGAAAGTCCCTTGTAACATGAACTTAAATGGCAGAAAATTGTGATGAAGAGGAAGCAATTAGTTGTCATTTACACAAATGAATATTCCACACCAATTGCAGCCATTTTCAAACAAATAGCAAGCAAAAGAAACTGCAAAGGACACACATGCAAATCGGAAGTATTTGAATCTTTGCTCCTCCTGCCAACACCAAATTGTAACTGCTGCCAGCAAAAAGCACAAAATTTGCTCCAAGCAGTGATGAAGCAGAACATAAGTCATTTGGTAATGTATTTCCCAGCCTGGGTTTTCACATTTCAGTTTCATTTCTTAGCCAAGACCTCTCCCTTGAACTCACTACCGGCAGTGACCACAAAACCTGCTCCAATCTGCCATGACAAGCAATGTCACATTCCGATTCAAATTGCAATCATGAAAAAATGGCCTGAAAAAGGTAAAACAAATTACTTGGCAATCTTTTAGTACTGCACGTTCTTGGAGCTGTACATTGCTGCAGATAACAGAACCTTGGATTGAACAACAGTCTCCAATAGAAACATGATTCATAACTACTGAGTTAACAACCTGCATGCATAAAGCAAGTCAAAAGAAAACTTGGCATTAACATTATTGAATACAACTCATTAGTAATATGCCAGACAGTGTTGCTGATCGATCATTTTGGGCCGGAGATCATATGCCATAAATAAATCAAAAGACCAAAAGGAAACCTCCTGATATCTTTTAAGAATAATATATCATCCCACCTTAACATTGGCACCTATCCGACAATGACGGCCAATGACAGACCGTTTCACACTGCATTTGTCACCCATCTGTGAACCTTCCCCCAGCACACAATGTGGTCCAACCTACAACAAATCATAACTACTTATATGAACCTAAAAATAAGAAAAACCAAAAATAATGCTCCAGAAACTGTATATCAGACCACTCAAGTAACTCACAGTTGTTTTTGCCCCAAGCTCTGCAGAAGGATGGATAATATTGTTTTGAGCAGAGAAAGAATACCCTGATAAATGACCAGCCTCTCCTATTACCTGTCATATTATAAAAAAGAATAATGCAAAAGCAACCAGAACTATACCAAAGAAAAAAAAATGTAAGGCAATAATAGCATGTAAAGGCCGTAACAACAACAAACTCACGTCTCGGTTTATGTCATTGTATGCTTGTATAGAATTTAAGCGAGCGCAGTACTTGCTGCTTCCAGCAATATACACACAGCATTTGTGGGTTTTTCGATCAGAAGTAGAACCATAATAACCCAGTGCATGCCGTAGATGAAAGGTTGGTTCAGATGCATTAGCAAGTATTTGAGATACCATTTGTTGATTGCTTTGAGATATAACCTTTTCCGTCCCATTTTCTTCCACTTGTGGCATACCATTAAATAATACTTCTGATTTCTAACTCTCATTTAGAAAATTTGAACAAGGTTAGAATCCTTAAATAAAAGTACAACAAGACCTAACCTATCTCTTGAAGAACCATTAACAACTAACCAGTTGGCTCCGGACTAGATATGGTAATACATCATGCTTTAAGCTATGAAATGCACTTTTCTGATCTAGAACTTCTTGTAGAGCTGATCTGCAAGAAAAAGTTTGTTTCAGGATATACAAAAATGAGTAATTCAAGACAAAAGAACAAAGAAGCAAGTTAAAAAGAAAATGAATATACCTTTTGAATGCATACAAGTGGGCATCCATCAGATCAGCTCTTATTTCTATCTACAGGAATGACAAAAAACAATAAAGAGAAATAAGAAATAGAAAAAGTCTTGCTTTTAATTTTCAATTACTAAGATGAGCAGTTCGTATTTTCACAGAAGCTGCTACTTCTATAAGATTGTCAGAATGAACAGTTTTCTAACTCTGAAAACACGATAACCAATTTCCATCTCTACATAAATCACAAACAGAAAAGAACTCCGATAATAAAGTTGGTCAATGTTCTGAACAAGAGATGCAATAACAGCAAATAGCAAATGAAAATATAAAGTTTTGCTATAGAATAGCAAGTTAAATCTCACACCATAAGAACGATACACTTATAATATTAGAGAAATTATAGACAGGAGGAACAAACTAAGAAGGTCCAGACACGAGAAAAAAAAGTACCTGACCAACTGCAGGGAGTATGCTCTTCTGGATTCGAAGATCCTTTTCAACTTCTGCTCCTGAAAAGTGTTGCAAGATTCCACGTGAACACAAATATAACAATAATATGACATATATAAGTAAAAGCTATATAACTAACCAGTTGCTATGTGAACTAAAAACTGCTTTGTGGGATCCAGCCCTATCAAATCATAGCGGCCAGGTTTCTTGGTTTTATCTTTCCCGCCAGAGGATACTGACTCTGAAGGTCCACTTACAGGAGCAGAGCAGAGCATAGCAGTGACAACTGCATCATGTCGTCTATGAGTAGCTGCAACAGCACCAAGTGGCACATCCGTAACAAGATCACCACTGACAACCTGCAGAAAATCAATGCAGTCATGAAGAACAACATTATTTAGATCTCAGAGCTCACAGGCAAGGGAGGGAGGGATATTCCACCAAAATGTCTTTAGCAGTTAGGTGATGAGAAATAGCCCGAATTGCACCTGCTGTGCCCACATCCTCAGGAACTGCAGCAACCTAGACAATTGTTACACAAAAAGATCATCACACGTGTGGATGCATTATCAATCTTTAAAGGAAAAACTAAATAAGACCATTTAGATCATTTTCTTAACAAGCAATCGCAAAAGAAGAAAATAAAAAACAAAAGGAATCAAACTTCTTCCACAAGTTAAAATCAAACTTGTGCAATAGGTTAATTTGAACTTATAAAAGAAGTGAAAGACCCTGTTTAAATAAGCTTCTCAATAAGCACTAATAAGAGAACAAAAGAAGGTAAAACAAATTAAGGCAGCATCTCCCAAGAATTAGAATTGACTTATACTTAAGCTGATTTATCAAACTCATCCATTTTAACTTCTTCAAAGCTGACGATTTTAACTAGCACGAAAAATTAATTCATTTGATCTTTTGTCTCTTCTAATGCAAGTGGGTAATGAGAAGTTTCCCCAAAAAGAGTCTACTCATTTTACTATCTCAATTCGCTTTCTCTATAAGTATAAAGGTTCATCCAAACAAAACGTAAGTAAGACCAGGGTACCCTTATGCTTATGGTCACTATCAAGATACGTAGAGACAATGAATCATGTTTGGTAAATGAACGATAATATCAAAAATTCGATTACCTCAACATGGAGGCGATCAGCATAAGCCCCTGAAATCCAAGCCCCAACATGAAGAGCCGCTTCTTCGCCTTCAACCACCTACAGTTAAATTTGCTCACTAATTTCACTATCCACCCTTTCCAATAACAGCAAAGATTGCGAAAAATGAAATTACCACAATGAGATCCTTGAGGTTGCTGAGCTCCAGGTACTCGAGAACGTAAGAGATAACGGGGCGATTCGCCACCGGAAGCAACGCGTTCGGAAGCTCCTGCAGACAGAAATAAGCGCTTTCATATGACATAATAGCGTTGAAAACTGTTTGGTTAGAAGCATTTCCGTAGGGAACCTGAGAAACGAGGGGGAGGAGCTTCTTGGAGACGCCACCGCCGAGAACAACCACCTGAAAATCCATGGCCACAACAAAACGCAAAGCCAAACAGGGTTTTGGGGTTTTCGAAGGGTTCTGTTTTCAATTTCCCTAATCAAATCTAGGATTCTACAAACGCTTACTCATTCATTCATTCCCAAACCCAAACACAAATCCAAACACGCCTTTAATCCACCTTCTGTTAATGTCAAATGCACCTTCCTTAATTGGTGCACCAATTTTGTTCCCTGCACACAACTTTTTTATTTTTCTTTTGTATATAATAAAAAAAATGACAAGTCTCCATGAAAAAATATTTTACTTTTGCATTGATTATGATAATTTAACATACAAAACCTATAATAAAAATATTTTAGAGATCATATAATAAAACAAAAAAAAATTCCAAAGACAATATTCAAAATAAATAAAAAAATCAAGGTCAATGATAATGAAAAAAAAAATAATTTAGATATAAAAACGTGTTTAGTTAATTAATTTTTATGTAATGTTATTACATTTATTCTTTTTGAACTTTGATTGCATTCATTTTTAATCATTAAAAATCATGCTAGGTATAATTTTTAAGTTAGTGTGAAGTTAAGAAATTATTTTTGATATTTCATAATTAGATGACAACTTAAAAGTGATATTATGGGTGGATAAATTGTTTTTTTATTATCTATTTTAAAGCGAAAAAAATAAATATATATACTCGTGTGTATTGGTATTCTTTACATGATATAAAAATACATGTAAGGAAAATAGACTCATAAATTGTTTTAATAAAATAATGTTAAATTCTTTTGTATAATTGATTTTAATAGAGATATTTTCCTTCTACTTTTGAATTGGCCAATAATATAAACTAATATTTTAAATTAAATTTATAATAAATATTTTCTAAATATCTAGCTTATTCATTTTGAAAACATCAATGTGGTTGATTTTTTTTTTATTGAAGTGATTTTTATGTTAAATTATATGTTTTTTTTTACGTTGAGTATTCATTCCATTTAATTTGATTTTTTTTTTTAATTTTAATTTTAATTAAGTTTTTAAATTTTAAATGTATTAACAAAGAGAGCATATAGGGTGTTCCCAAACCCTTTTACATAATATTTACAACAAGAAGTCAAAGAATTACACACTTCACTCTATTTCTAACTTCTTCAAAATCTTAAGACCTATGCTAGCAACATTAAGTTATCTAGATAGATACAACCTAATACCCCTTCAATTTCAATATTAATATTGGTAACATTGAAAAATACTGATATTAATATTTTGGATTTCAATATACAATATAGATTTCTCAAAATTATTTTCTTGCCCTCGATTTTAAAATAGGGTGAACTTGATGACATTATCTAATTATTCTAATACAAAATATAGGTTGACTAAATAGAATATAGAATATAGAATCAATATCATCTTTTAACTCACTTTGAAAATTCTTTTAACCCATAAAGTATGACGGTCCAAATTTTGCAATATTAAAAAAAACTATATACATAATTATGAAAATTATATATAATTGCAAATTTTATTTATTACATTGAATCCACATTTTGTATGATTTCATGAAATTATAATTATGTGCATCATCAGTTTAAAAGTATAACAATATTGGGAATTAATATAGTACTATAATGTGTAGCCAAAGGGATTATATTGCATAAGTATTACACATCGAGTTCGAATTTTGTATAATCTGTTCTGTTAAGAAATATGAAAATAATTTTAAAAATGACCTAATTAATGGGCCAATCAATTTAGTACGTAAATGCTAAAAGTGAATGTTAAAGTTAGAAATCAGTGCCATAATACATGATCACTGTAAGGTTGGTCGTTGTTGTGTTGAAGTTGAGAGAGAAAAATTTGTGATAACATAAAGGTTTAAATAGATTTTAGTGTAGGATAAGTTGAAACCTCATTATCTGAATTGAAAAAGTATGTGTAAAAGGTATCACTTACAAATTTTCAAAAAATAATTCATCTCACATTTTCCATTTTTCTTTTTTACTTTTAGGAGTTGAAATTTGAAAAAATTTACTTCAACATATCAGAGTCATCTTTTAAAAGACTGAAGATCTTACTCTCGATGTCAAACTCTTTTGAATGTGCATTAAAACCTCTTCGTCTACTTTCATCTTGAACAGCTAGAAAGTGACAGACGAACTCAAGTGCAGTGCAAGGTTCTGAAAATTCACAATATTTTGTTTCAAGTACACTCAACTTTAATGTCTAAAATATTCCTTCTTCCATAAGGAACCAATACCATTTGATTCCCATTATGGGTCATAATCAGTAGGGACCAGTCTCAATGTTTTTCATTTTCAAAAATCCTTTGCCCCCAAAATGGGAAGAAACAAACTTCAATATCCTCTCTCAACTCTTTTACTCAACTCTACCATTCACATGTACATAACAAAATACTAAATCACTTGTATTTTGTTAATGCAGATTCCACATTTTTCCGTTCATTCACCATTGTTGATTCAACAATTTTGTGAGACAGAAGCATAATTTGAAAAACGTACAAGGAGTATCGAATAAGCAGTAATATACATGTGATATTTGTGTGGTAAACAAAAAACTAATAACAAATTTGGTTACACACATCACTCCTTCACTATATCTCAACACAGCATCCTGATTGAACAAGCCCAGAAAAACCTTCAGCAACACTTATACTTCTCAATTTACGATTCTGCCCCTTCTCCATGTCCACCAAATAGAACCCTTGAGCTGCCCCTTCGTATTCGGATCCACTCAACACAACCCTCGACCCGACCGCAACCCCACAAACCCCAACCCTAAAACCCGGATCCAAACCTCTAAAGTTCACCAATTTCCCATCTTTTCCAACACCAACACAAGACCTGGGGCACCGACCCTCTTCCCAAACCCCGTTAACCTCCCTCCACTGACCCGACCCAAGATCCAGCACCTCCACCGACCCGTCAAACATCCCTTGCCTCTCTGTACCATATCCACTTACAACCCAAAACTCATCCCCCACCACAACTCCCTCGCACTCGTCCCTCTCACGGCCCATCGGGCCCACCCCGGCCCACTCATCGCCCCTCGGGTCATACGCCCACGCCGACCTCAGCGCGTTCTTATTCTCATCATGCCCGCCCGCCACATAAACCCTACCCCTCCCCGACCCGATCGCGAAAAAGGACCGCTTCTCCGGCATGTCTTTCCCCCGCCGCCACTCGCTCGTTCGAAAGTCGTAAACAAACACTGCCGTCAAGGGCTCGTAACTCGCTGGGTCCCATCCTCCCATGAGCACGAGACTCCCATCGCAGCTGGCCAGCTGGCAGAACAGCGGCAACCCGAACGGGTACTCCGGAACCGGTTCGACCCGGTCCCACGCCATGCTCTCCGGGTCGAACAAACTAATCCCGTAACACGGTGTGAGTGAGCCAGTGAGTTTGTCGTGGCGCGGGCGCTCCTCACGCGCCTGAACGAGGCACGTGACTGTTCGCGTGCGGCCGGTTTTCTTGCGGTGGGTGTAGAATTGGTCGCTCTGGAGAAGGTGGTGCCAGTTTCTGCAGACTCGGAGCGCGACTCGGTGCGCTGAGTGGGGCAGACGAGTTAGGCACTCGAGGCCAAGGTCCGTGGGTAGCCCTGGTATCAAGTCGTTGAATTGGACGAAGATGGAGAAATCCATATCCATTTCCTAATAATTCCACACTCTCTGTTTCTCACCATTTTATAGAGATACAATTCCTTAGATAACTCATCGTAATCCACTACACTATTTTCATTCAGATATTTTCTCGCACTTCTTAAATATTTTCACTTTTCATCATGCTCCCATTTTCTAATTCTTTTTTATTCTAATCCACTGAAATTTGTTTTGCATTCTACAAATTATGACCTATCCAATCAATAATTCATGTTCAATTTCATGAAGAAAAAAAACTTACCAAATTAACATAAGAGTCATGTCTGTAATTTTAAATCAATTATATTTTTACTTATAGTAAAATTTTAGTCACCACACGTCCTACCTCACTAATTACTGTGTACAAAAAGAGGAAAAGAAAAACTTACAAAAAAAACATGAAAAACCAAATTAAGGTACATGAGTCAAATACTTTATTACTGAGAAAAGAATAAAAAAAATCGTATACTTATTTCTAATATACATGTGAATAATCGCAAAACTATAATTCTTAAAAACAAACCATCAGTACATTAGAGAGTTTTGAGATCATCATTGTGATTTTAAGAGACATACAAGTGCGTGTACATGTGAATATTAAAATGTTTTAACATAAGCAACTTGTGCAAGTTGTTACCTATGAGATCTTTAGAAAGTTTATCTATTATATTAACACTATTAATGATCAAGTTCGTGGTTAAAGATAAGGAATATAATTCTTAAACCTATGTGCAACTTTTTGTCTCACCAAATGCATCATGTTATTTATGAAAGTCGTTCTTTTTATGAAAGATCAAAGACCTGTTTTTGCAAAATTAATAGAAATACAAAGTTTCTTTTAGATCATTTTACATGAGATTACTTATGAAAATTTAAATTACATTGATAATTCTTTTATTGTATTGTCGGGTCATGTGTTGATATAATCTTGATTGGACAAAATTGATGTAATATAATCGGGTAAGTGATTGATATGGTTAAGTTTAATATTTTTCGAGGAAACGAGTTTTTCATTTTTTGTTTATCTCATAAAATTTTGTCAAGATATCAAAGATTCTTTATCTTTCACTTATAGGGAAATAGGAAAACATTAATGAAATATTGGTTGATAAGATCTTTTATTTAGATATGATAGTTTTTATTTCTCGTAAACTCATGAACTAAGTTGTTTATCTCCTAAATTTTGTCATGATATAAAAAATTCTTTATCTTTCAGTTACATGGAAATGGGAGAAACTAATGAAATATTGATTGATAATATATTTTATTTAGATGTGAGGGTTTTTATTCCTCGAAAACTCATAAACTGAGGCAGGAAGATAAAACATATGATTGTTATTATTTAATTTTATTATGATATTATTTTGATGATAAAAGGTAAAGGGGAGGAAATCAACTAGAAAACCTCTAAAAATAGAGGATGACTCCCAAAAAGTCAAGATAAGTGTTATTCAAGCAACACATACTACACTAGTAAATTTTATGCTCTCACTGACTTGATCGTCAGAGTATTATCAATAGGTGGAGCCCTCCTAATTTCACTATGACTTCCAAACATCAAGGAGTTACATTTTCAAGGAGATAATCTAAGAGACCACTTTCAAACGTCCGACCTCAGCTTGACGAGAACATTCGGCGCCAACCGTGAAACAGGTAAAACTAATCCTGCAACCATCAAACACCCAAACTCTAAACTAAACACCAATACATAGTCGACATGAGAAATACCAGACAAGGAGTCCAAGCACAAGATGGCGATGATGCACCCTCCCTAAAACAAATTATGGAAACTATGCGAGCTCTTCAATAAGACAATGAAGAGACTAAGAAGCAAGCAGAGGAGTTACGTGGGGAGCGAGAATGCTTGCGAGAGCAGTCTCGAGTGGAACAAGAAAGGTTTTTTCAAGAACAAGATCATCTACATGAAGAAGACCAAGTAGAGGAAGAAAGATTATGTAGCGAGGCATATTCTATTAGCAGTTAAAACAAAGTTAAGCGGCTCCCCACTTAACTCAAAAACTTAAATCTAGGGTACATCATCGCGTCTATGTATAAGGGTTGGAACACCCCTAAAGTGTTTCATTTTATTCTATTAATTCGTTGCTGATCAAAAAAAAAAATGTAGCGAGGCATATTCTTCTAGAAAATTAATGGAAGACACTGTCAAAATAAATTAAGAATTATAAAGGACCAATGAAGAGTTGTTGGAGACAGTGCAAAGGCAAGCAAGAAGAGGCCTGATGCTTAGTTCTCCGAAATTCTCACAAGCGATAATGAAGGAGCCAATTTCACCACACTTCATGACACCAATAGTAACCCCTTTCTTCGGGGTAGAAGACCCCAAAAATCACTTGAAAGCATTCAGAGCACATATGTTGATCTTTGGAGGATCGAATTCAATTTGATGCAAAATGTTCATGGGTACGTTCACAAGAATGACTCTCCAATGGTTCAGTGGAATTTTGGATGGATCCATCACCTCCTTCTAGGAATCTGAAAGATTGTTCAAATAACAGTTCTCAACCAATAAAGTAAAGCTTCCTCGAATGGCCGACCTTTTGATGTTAAGCAACGGGAAGGCGAACTCCTCAAAGAATATCTTAACCATTTTTGTGTGGTATCAGTACGCATCCAAAACCCTAACGAAGAGATGGTGGTAGATGCATTTGTGAAGGGCTTCCGAGTAAATTCATTTCGCGAATCTTCACTTAGACACATGGAGGAATAAATGGCGCAAATTCGGGAACAAGCCTCAACCCACATCAAGGTCGAGGAAGCAATTTGAAGAAAGAAGGCAAATGAAGAACAAAAGCAAGGAAAATACAAAGACAATCAGGGAGATCATCAGCCAAGAAACATCAAGACTTCATCTGGTAGGCGACCTGATCAAAGATATATTTCATATGTAGTTAGAAGAAACAATGTCAATAAATCTCAATCGAGGCATCACTCTCCCAATCCAAAGTTTAATCTATCCCACAAATTGCTTCTAGTAGATGATGATGTCGCCAACAAATTAGAGTTCTCGAGGAAGATCGACCGCACGTTAGGCAACTATTGGGAGGCCTGGTGCGAGTTCCATCAAACTCATGGGCATAACATCGAGAGATGCCTGACTTTATATCATTAGCTCACCAACTTAGCAAATAGGGGTTTCTTGAAGAAATATCTACAAGTTCAACAAGAAAGGGAGCTAGTATGAGAAGCTGCGTTGGAGACCTTTCAACAAGAAACATCAATCTTAAGTGATTTCAACACTATAGTGGGAGGATTTTCCAATGGAGGGGTTTCAGTATCCTGTCAAAAGTAGTATTATTGAGCGGTTTTGTCTTTAGAAACCTGGGCAACCAAGTCCCCATCAGTCTCTTCTCTTTGTTTCACATCAACTAACATGGAAAATGTGTTTCCTCATAAGATGACCTTGTGGTCCTGACGATAGTCGAGTGCTAATAAATCGAGGGATCTCGACTCATATTATTCCAAGACACTTACAAAAGTCTACAAATATATTTCAATCAGTTTAAGTATTTCAATGGAACCCTTATAATATTTACTAAAAATCAGGTAGATATTTGAGATTATGTATAACATATATGAAAACTGTTGTTTTTATGGAAATGAAATACTTGCCTAGCAAAATTAATAAAAATACAAATTTTACATTTTGTAAATGTTTATATATTTATAGCTAACGATTTCCTTATTAATTATAGTAATAGGTTATACGGATCTTTTCTATAGAGTATGTAGTTTCATGACATACTGTTACAAAGGACCGCATAATCGATTTCATAAATGTTAAACATATATATTGTGTTTATATTATTGATTATGTTTTTAAGATAATTCATTATATAAGTAATCTTAACTAAATATTTACATAAAATATGGCACGTAAACTATTATGCATCCATTCTGAAAGTACCTACTATGATTTTTCATGTTTAAAATAATATATCATTATGGTATCATGATAATTGCATGATAAAACTATCATACTCATTTTTAATATTATTTCAAAACCAATCATATATAATTAGAAACATTTTAAGTTATTTTTACTTTCTTTTATTAAATTCAAACAATTTCAATTTTCATATATTTTTATTTTATTTTTCTCATTTTTCATCATCTCATAAAAATATAAAACAAAACAAAAATGTGAAATTTTATGATTAATACAAAATAATATTATCGTTAATATAAAATGAGAATTAACTTCTATTCTATTGTTTTCATTGAAATATGTTAATAACAATGTTGTAATAATCTCAATAACTTTCCTATCATCACCTATAATTGTTGTTGTCACTACTCTTAATATAGTTGATAACAATACTTTTAATGTAGGTAACAACAACACTTCTTGGTTAACTGAAAAATTAAATGACAAAAACTCAATTGAAAAATATAAATTTTTAAAATATTCAATAAAAAAATTAATAAAAAATTAATTGAAAATATTAAAATTTATAAGTAACTTTAAATTTAATTAAACATTTTAAAAATATGAGGGTAGAAATGTATGTTTTTTTTTTGTATTTTTCGTATTGGTATAAAAAATATTGGGCTTATTTTATTTCTAAGAAAATTACAATATTTTTTTCTATATAGCTTTAATTTTCATGATAAGGAGGGGATAAGTTGCATTTTCATGAAAATGAGAAGTTATAAATATTTTTTATATTAATTAATTTAGAATTCAAAAAGCATTCACATGAATAGAAAAAAAAATATTCAAATGTATTTTTAGTTATGCTTAGGAACAATTTTCCAATCATAACACTATCACAAATTACATCACCAAAAATTGTAATTTGAATAGACCACAAATATAAGAATTAGTTTTGTAGTTTGAATATGATAACAATAAGATAACTATTAATCTGTGCAATGTTTGGTGTGCATAATGATAATAAGCAACCAATAATATGATGTGGTGATGTTAATGATAACGGTAACTACAGTAAAAACTATTAATTACAATAATAAAAATAGATGACGATATTATTAGAGTAATTATTATAATAATAATAATAATATAATAATGACATCACAATGATATGAATGGTGACTAGGATCCAGCATTTTCATACCTTCTTCCAAATTCGACAAAATTCAATTATCTCTTTATTGTAAAGAATTTGTTTATATAAATTAAAAATTTCAAAGTTTATACAAAATTGACGTAAAAATATTTTTAATATTAAGAGAACGAGTTATTTGATGTTTTATTTAGAATTGAGCTACTAATAAAGTTATATTTATAGATTGGATAAAGTTACGAACATAATATTTATATTACAGTGAAAGCTTTTCCAAACACAACTTATGTAATACAAATAAATATTCAGATATCCGCAGATTTTTTTATTTCAAATAAATTATTTAAAAGTAATTATTTAATATATAAGCTTAAATAAACTTAATTTTAAAATACAATTGAAATAAAATTATATAATAAAATATTTTAGCAAATGCAAGAATGGTGTTCTTTCTAAAAAAATAAATTGGACTATAAAAACAAACTTTAAAAAGTTATTTTTTTTATAAATAATTCAACTCCATATATTTAAATAAAAGTATAAATTACAAAATGAAATAAATAATTTGTACTATAGTAATCTTTTTCTCATAATTTTATTTTGATTAATAATAGTTAGTAAATAAGACGTAGTCATAGATTAAATATGATAATATTTGTAATATTCAGATTTTATCCACAAATATTGGGTGGATTTTCTTCATTTCCCATTGAAAATAGTAGAAGTGGATAAGAATGCATTCGTACATGTAGGGACTAAGGGAGCCAAAGTATTATTTTTTAAAACTAATATTAATGACTTAGTTTATTTATTATTTTCTTATAAAAGTTTTCGTATTATTATGCAATATAACTTATTGAAAGTTATAATTTTTTTAATTGATAGTGATGTTTTATTAATAATAAAGGGTTAAACATAGTTTTGTTCATAATTTAAATTTTATATTTTTTTAGATATTTATAGTAAAAAGAAATTATTAGAATATTTTTTATGTAATAAGTAAAATTTCAGTATAAATTAAAATATTAAAATATTTAATAATTATTTATTGTTAATATAAATATTATATATTATAATACAATTAATGTTAAAAACTTATTTATTAAGTTAAAAAAATTAATAATTAATTATTATAAATATTCAAAAAGTTAAAATTTATTTTAATTTAATAATTTATTATTATAAATATTTAGGAATTTTAAAGTTTAAATTAAGAATCAAAATCAACTAAAAAATGTGATGTTTAAATAGAATGATGTGACGTGTAAAAGAAGATAATCTCAATTACCTTATCCATTCATCTCTGCATAAACCTCGCAACTATGGTTGCATTTTCCAACCAGATAAGTGCAAAAGTTGAATGGTACAAAACCAGAAAAATAAAGTTGTTTACATACAATGATTGTGTTTTCATGTAAAATCACCATCATTCATGGCATCATATAGACGCGTAAAAAACTATAATGTTAATAAAATACCTTAAAAAATGTAATGTAACATTATTAACTCTTAAAAAATGTGCTATGTAAGAGTGAATAAACAAATATAATGTTGAGATTTATGTAAGTGTAAGCATAGTACGTTAGAAAGAAATAGAAGAAGATTGACTTAAAAAAAAAATAGAAGGAGAAAAAAGGTAGAAATTTTATCATTATATTATTATGATAAAAATGATTGAATATTTGAGTTTTGAGATTAAAAAAATAACAAAAGGACAAGAAGGAAGGAATTGTATTTTTCAAACATTTATTGCAATCTTTAATTGTTGAAAAAAGTTATGGCAATACTCATAAACACTCTGAATTATCTGTCCTCTTGTCTCAACATTATCTTTTATTAATTAAATTGTGACTCAACTTGCAGTACCCTATGTTTTGTTAAAATAATATTTTATAGTTTGTATTAATTTTCTCTAAAGATTATTAAACATTTATATCTTAAAATTTAAAATTCTAATTATAATAATTTCATTTAAATTGTAATCATTATAGTATAAATAAAATAAAAAAATATGAAACTTAATATATATATATATATATCGCATATTTACTCTGGACCCACTCTCTCTCCACGTTGCTGCTAACCGTCTGTATCGGTCATGAATAAAATTATTTATACCCAACAATTTGTAATTTCTCTTTCAGTGTGACGGGAATTTTATATTCACATAGAAATAAAAATGATCTTTTAAACTAACTTTTTTCTAGATTCTTCCATATTTTTTAATTAAAATATTATTCTTAAGAATGATATGGTATTCCTCGCTTTCATTGAAAAAAAATATGATAGAGTTTTGCGTTGATTCAAGAGTTCTTTTTGGTTAAATGATTTTATTTTAGTAAACTTAAAATAAGGAGTTTATGGAAGGGTTGGTCCTCTTTTAACAACACAGGGAAGTTGGAAATTATTTTTTTAAAAGAACTATAATAAGAAATTAATTATTTAAAGTTCATTTAATAATTTTTATATTTTTAAATTTAACTTTTCTATCTCTTATTTTTAAGATTTTTCAGTTAACTATTTTTTTTTCAAGATTCAAGAATGTTGTAGTGAATATTAGAAGAAGTTGAAAATGTTTTTTATTACATTTAAAACTAATTATGTCAGTCAAAAGTCCAAAATAGATAGAGACATAAATTTATGTCCATCATAAAATAAATTTACATGGGACTAGACAGTACTCATAAAATCTATTATTATTGAAACTAATATTGGGAATAGTTCAAATTACTTCACAAACCTAATCTATATTATGTTGTAGATAAGATTGAACATTTAAAAAAAAAAACTTTTATTAAGTCTAACTTTTTAAAAAATTAGATCCTATAACAATAATGAAAAATAGATTCTTTTAAAATAATTCTTAAAACAACAAAAGAGTTATAATACAAGTTTATTCATTTAAATAATTTAAAGATATGGTTGAAAATTAGACTTTTAAAATATAATTTATATATTACATGGGATAAATAATTCGTTTATTACAATAAATAATGATATATTTAACATTTAGTATAATAAAAAAATTATAATTTTCTTAATTCTATTAATTTCATTTAAACTCTTTTAATGATGGAGATAATTGAACATGTTTATATTTCACATGTATTTATTTATTAAAGAAAACATTCACATTAATATGCAATAATTTCAAGTCTTTTACCTTTTACTTTTTGTTTTGTAAATTTAAAATTTCGAGTTTTCAAGATTAATTTTTTCATAAATACTAATTACTAGTGATGGATCTTAAGAAAATAATTTGGCTTGCCAAATTTGTTTAGTATACAAAAAAATTTAGTAATACCAAATATATAAAATATACTAAAACAATAAATAATAATTTTATTTTTACACTAATTTTTTATGTATCTAGTAAAAATTGAGGGCCAATACCTTCCTCACGCATCTCAGCTCCTGTGAATATAAAAAATGAAACACATGCTCAGTTATATCAACTATTAACAAAACTAATATAATTAAAATTATTATAATATAGTTGAAATTGTTGTAGTAATACTCTAGTTTCATTCGGGTTCATTTTAGTCTATATTGTTCGGTTCGAATTGTTACTTAAAAAATTAGTTCTGTTGTGTCACCGTAGTTAGAAAAAATAAAACAGACTAATTTTAAAAAATATTTAACTTTTTATATTGATTATTCTTAAGAATTGAAAGGGTACAAATATTTCAAATTTAATTTAATGATAATTAAATATTGGATACAGTATTATCATATTGATCTCTGGGGAAAAAGTGATGAAAAAAATATTGAAAAGAATTATTTAGTGATGAACTAATTTTCTAGAACTGAAATTTATGCAGTATTTAAAAATAAAAAGGCGGCAAAAAATTTCGAAGTATTCTAGTCCCCTCGCCATTTTTAAAAATTAATAAAAAATTGAAATGTTCATTTTAAAGATCAAATTGATGATTTTTTTAAATAAGCAAACATATTTATATATTGTGTAAGAATAGTTTAACCAGAGAAAATCTTATCCATTGAATTTGTACAACTTTTAGTGCAGTCGTTGATCTAATTAGTATGATCCTCTCATGTGCAATGGGAGGAGCTTTGAATGTTAGGACTGCAGAAACAATAAAATATTTAAGCCTTATATTTCTAGAAGCATTTTACTTTTTCATTTTGTATTTTTTGAAGTTGATTTGCCACTAAATATGAAAATAAAGTGACATGGACATTCTCCTTATCCTTTCAGAAAACGAAGAGCTCTCATTTTCAATCAAATGAATTGAAAACATTCTTAGCATCAGATCCAAGAATATTGCATGGTTTAATTTTTATTTTTATTTTTAACAATAATACATATATATTTTTAAAAATTTAGTTTAAATTATATTTATGAAGAATTGTTTTTAAGTAAACATTGTGTATATTTAAGTAAACAAATAGTATTTGTATATGTAAACACGGAGTATACTATTTTGTATGTTATGAAATATATTTTCTAATGGATGGTTAAAAATTTAAAATATCTTTAACAAAATTTATTAAAACATATTTTAACTTTTTTTTAGGCATAAAAATGTCTAAAATGAGTTTATCTCTTTTAAATGTAATCTCGCACATGTATTACAAGAGACGGATTCAATTTCGAGTAAATTGTATATTTTAAAGTTAGTTTTTGTGTGTGTAGGATTTGAAAAAAATAAATCTTGACTTATTTTAGTTCAACCAATAAAATATTAATTTTCAATTTAAGATAATTAATTAATTTATAATTTGATTTTAATAAAAATAAATTCTAAAAGCTATGGTATACATTTTTTTGATATATCTTAAATTTATTAAAATTTGTTAATAAAATCATTAAATAGAAATCAATTTTAAAGAAAAAAAATTAGTTGTTATATTAACTAAATTATATATTTTCTTATATACTAAAAAAACTAATAGTATTTAAAATAATTTTTATTATTAATAAAATTTATAAATTGGTATCTAATTAGTTACCAAGGTTTTAAATTAGATACCAAGATTTTAAATTGGTAGTTAATTAGATACCAATTTATAAACCAATTTATTAATTTTATTAATAATATAAATTATTTTAAATACTAAATTTTTTTTCTCTCTAAAATAGTATGTAATTTAGTCAATAACAATTAATTATTTGTTGTCTCTAAAATATTAAAATAATATATAATTTAATCAATATAGCAACTAATTATTTTTTTTCTAAAATTGATTTTTTTAATGATTTTTTTATCATGTATTTTACAAGAAGTTAATCTTTTATTTAGTTAATTATTTTTATATATATGACATTGTGATAGGAAAAAATATATTCTTTTAAAATAAATTGATTTTCTACATATAAGAAAGTGACAATAATATATGGATTCACTTCAACTCTAAACTATGTTAAGTTCTTCTTTTAAGTCATTTTTAAAAATTTAATACACAACAAACATTATTACTATCACTTATAGTTATTACAAGTCTATTAAGTCAATTTTAGTTATCTTATTTTAATTTTCCTATAAAAATAAGAACTAAAGTATTATAAACTAATATTTCTAGTTAGAACAAAATGATGGAATAGATGAAACACTAGAGATAATTCTATTAAAGGATAATGTATAAGGTAAGATGCTCCTAATTGTAATCCAACTTTATATATTGAAGTATATAATAATTGAGATAACACCAAAGGTAGATTCACAATGTTTCAAAGTTCGTTGTGATAACACTGTTAAGATTAATCACTGCATCTAAGGTATAGTCTACTTTAGAGTTTTATCACGATTTTGTCCTTAATATACATCTTGAAGGGTTAAGAGAGGAAAATGTATTTTAATTGTCCTTAACTTTGACTATTAGCGACGTGGGAGACAATCATTTTCTTACAAGACAATTTTGTAGGGTTAAGTTAGGTTTTAACTCACTTTATATTATGGTATCAAAGTCTATTATAGCAAAAAATTTCGAGTTTATTGTGTTAGCCGCTATCTAATACATACAAGATGTTTATCCCTCGACGTGAAAGAAATATGTTAGAGATCACAAATCAACTAGAAATAAGAATAATTCACACTAGTGAAGACAACTCTCAACTTATTGAGTCAATTTTATGAGAATGAATTAAACTTAAACTTACTTATTAACAGTTATATATATATATATATATATATATATATATATATATATATTTATATAAATATATATTAAAAAATATTAAGTGTGTGACTAGAATTTAAATTTAACTAAAATAGTATTACTACATTTCTTAATTATTTAAAAATATAGACTATTTTTTATTCATTAATATGTGTGTTTACACTTTTACAAACATAATAAACAAAATAAATAACAAGTTTGACAATCTATACGCAGAAATAGTTCACACCAAAATTTCAGATAATATTTAATCGAAGAACCATTTAGTTTTTGTTTTTGTCTTAGGAATCATTTGGCGAAGACGAAAGATGGTTATTTTACACCGAAAGTGTGAATCACTTGTCCATTTCCTTTCATTCAATTCAGCTCTTCAAATTAAAAGCACAATTTAAGAAAAACCTAAGTAACACACTTCTTTAGTATTTGTCACCATCTCAAGAAATTGTTTTATGTTCTTAAAATTATGAAGTTTAATGAACTGATAAGATGGTTTTACATCTTTATTTTTTTAAAGTGTTGAGTGAAACATTAATTGCGCCTTCTTTGTCTTAATATAATCTGTGTAGTAGAGTTTCCTCGAAGCCACCAATGATGTCATGAAAATTGTCCACTATGTTTATCGTGAATAATTAATAACATTTTTTTCCTAATAAAGTCTGGTTTTATTTGTATGGATTTGTGTTCTTGGTGTTTTAGTGTTGAGTAATTTAAAAACGATAATTAAATTTATATTATGTTTCATCTTTAATTCATTTTATGTCAAGATAATGTAGGGTATCTGTTGTATGACAATAGTAAATGGTTTCGAACCATTTGATTGGTGGCAACTTCTTCCTGCACCTCTACAAATTTTTTCCTGCACTCCATCATTTTTGAAAAAGACTGTTTTACCCCCTTTTAAAAATGATTTTCGAATTATTCTTTCTGAAATATTTCTGGAACATCTTTTCCAGAACATGTTTTATGCATTCCGAATTTATCAATCTGGAAATAAAAAAAATGTGTTCCAGAAAAGAGGTTTTAGAATGATTTTTTGTCTTCTGAATTTTCTATTCCGTAAATATCTTTTGCTTACGGAATCACTATTTCAGAAACACAAAAAAACTGTAAAGAGTAATTTTGGTATTTTTGAAGAATGTAGGGTGTAGGAAGAAAAATGTAGAGGTGCAGGAAGAAACATCCTTAATTCGTTTAAGAATAAAAATAGTTAGGCAGTTTCTTCCTGCCCCCCACAATGTTATGTAAAAACAAAATTGTCCCTATATAAAAACTGTACATTTTTTTTTTTGCATTCTAGATTACGATATTCGATAAATTTTTGAATTGGCGCTTCTGGTAAAATTTCAGATTGGCATGTCCGGTAACCTCCTGGATTGGTGCTTCTGGTAGTACATGAATGACAGTGTTATTCCAAAATAAAAAAATGCAGAACATCCATAATTGAAAAAAACCATTATGGATCCACCAATCCATAATTCAAAATATGCCTTATGGATTAAGAAATCCATAATTGAAAAAAATCATTTCGGATCCACCAATCCATAATAGAAATTAGGCTTCAGGATTGAACAATCCAAAAATCAACAATTTATGCAAACTTTACTTCCAGAACACCCCTCATCTGAAAAGTAACATGATTCACTTCCAGATTGATGAATCTGTAGCACACTCCTAGATTCCGATTTCAAATAAAACAAGAATGTTAGTTTTGAGATTTATAAAATTGTGGGGGTGCAAGAAGAAAAATGTAGAGTTGCAGGAAGAAATTGCCAAATAATTAACAAACAAAAAGAAGAAGTTAGAGTTGGACTTTTAGCATTTGGGACAATAGTAGTTAGGGAAGAGGTTGCTTCTTTCTGCACCTCCTTATATTCTTGCAGCACCCAAAATTAATGTGAAAATACCTTAAAATCTCTTACACCCTTTTCACCTTCTTTGGTATTCCATTTTATCTCACCTAACGCTCCCAAATACTTTCATTCTTTTCTTGTATTGGTTTTTCAATATTTGAGTGTTCTTCAAATTTATAAAATAAAAAAAAATATATTATGGATTACATAATTCGAAAGTCTTTTATGTATTTTGAGATTAGCTCATGGATTATGTAATCCGAATTTCGAATTACATAACCCGAAAGTTAATCTCATATCTATAAAAGACTTATAGATTATGTAATCCATAAGACAATCCCGAATTTGGAAAAGTCTTCCAAATTATGTAATGCAGAATATAAACTACACCACACCATAAATTTCATATATTTTAACTTTTTTTTACATAAGGACATTTTTGGAATACAAAAACTTATAGGAATGACAAAAAATGTATAAAGGTGCAGGAGGGGAAAAAATAGAAGGAAGGGTGAATTTGGAAAGTGGAAGGTGCAAACAGTGAAATTCCTTAAAATACACAATTTTTTTCATTCTTCCTCCTTCCAAAACTTTATAAAGGAAGTAAGAACTCTATCTTCCTTTCCTTTGAGAGATTTGCAGCTCCAAACTAGTGAAGAGTTTTGTAAAAGAACTTTCTTGGGTTTTGTTCTGGTAAGTTCCTCCTTCTTTCATTCTATCTTCTTTCTCCTTGAAAACTTGTAAAAGATGACTTGGGAGAAAAGTGATTTTAGGTAAGTTTGAACTTATGGTGGGTATTTATATCTAGGATTTCATCCTTAAAGTAATGTAGGATGTTTACTTGGTGTTCTTGACTCCTTAAGTATTTTTAAGTTGTAGTTCCTTAAAACATAAGAAAAATTAAGAAAAAGAAGCTAGTTTGGTTGTCTACTTATATGCTAATAATATTTGATTTACAATATATGTTTGGTTGATGAATTGAATTTTTAGTACATGCATTTCAATCATAAGGTGAGGTTTGCACTCACTTATTTATTATGAAATGTTATTACTTTTAGTCGATGGAGGATCTCCAACACACCCCCATGTCGAGACTGTCAACCTGTGTCTTATTATTAACTTGTTTGAGGTAACTATTTTGAGATAATAATATTCACAATGTTGAAAATGAGAGATAACTTCATTCTAAAATTTGGTTTAGACATAGCTGATATTCTTAAACTTTGCCACAAATGAATGTTAAAATCAAATGAATTGAGTAAGCTCTGTTAAACCAAGGTTGAAAAAAAAGGGTTTCTTCAATCCGAAAACTTGATTCAGTTTATTTTCTTTCGTTTTTTTATTAAAAATGAACAATTTTGAATGTGTTACTTTTACAAGACAACCTCAATCTTTGTACTGTCTGAGTTATATTGGTAAAATGACCGATATGATTTTAACCGAATATAAATCCGATGTGAGGTAATTGGGAAAATGGTTGTTATGTTTTAGTAGATATCATATATTCTTTATCTTTTAGTTACATGGAGATAGGAAAAAACTAATGAAATATTTTAAAACGATTTTTATTCCTTATAAACTCATAAATTGATGCATGAAGATAAAAAATACCATTGTTATTATTTAAATTTGTTGTGATATTATTTTGAAAATAAAAGATATTATTGTTATCATTTAAAGTTGTTGTGATATTATTCTGATGAAAACTCTATAAATAGAGGATGACCCCCAAAAAAGCAAAGACAAGTATTATTCTATGCAATACATACTGCATCCTAATATTTAATGTTCTAACTTACTTGATCGTCAAAGTATTGTCAGCAATTGGAGCTTCCCTCATCTTATTGTGATCTCTCAACAACCCAAAATTGCAACTAAGAAGGATCATCTCTAATCATCTGACCTCAAATTTTGACAAAAACATTAATAAATTAAAAAATATATAAACTCAAAAGATAAACTAACAACATATTAAATTTTATAAAATATAGACAACTTACAAATTAAAACACATTTAGCTTATTAATTGGTAGATGTGTTTAACTATTATTATGCTGTTAGTAACAATATTTCAAAATTGTTAGAATAATCAAAATGAACTAGATTTAAAAGATAAAAGGTTAAATTGATTTTTTTGAAAATATCAAATTGAGTTTAACAACAAAGTAAAAGACTATAAAGTGTGATTTTATCTTTAAAATAATATAATTATATTTTTTTTGGCAATTAAGGTAGTGTTATAGGTTGCTCATAAGGTGAATTGTTGTCACATGTGAGTTCATTGTTATTGGATGTGATAATGGGTTAGGTATTGTACTATGCGACCCCAACATTTATTATATTAAAATTATGAACACATGTGAGTTAGAAATCATTGAAAGGAGCAAAGTTAATATTTTTTCAAATGATAAAATAAAATTAAATAGAGACAATAAAATAGTAAAAGTATAATTTTATCTTAAAAATATTTATTTATTTACTACCCTATGTGTCATAGTTCCCCTTCTATATAGGCAGTGTTATAGGTCACATATAGGGTGAATTATTTTAACACGTGATCTACTAATGTATCATTATTCATTGTCGGTAAATATCACGTGGATGAAAAATAAGTTAGGTATTATAAACTCTTTTTCTTCGAGGATTTATGTGGATTTCAATTTTACTTTTTCATTCTCATATATGCTAAATATGTGTATGTTTTATTCACATTCGCTGTCCTTCAATTTACTAGTGTAAAATTAATAAAAGAAATAAAACATATTAATTAAAAAAATAGAATTAAAATTGAAAAACCATTCTGGTCACAAATTAAACATATATATCTTATATTTATTATAAATAATAAATAATAAATATAATTAAATTATATATATTATATTTAATATATAATAAATAATACATTTAAATTTAAATGAATATTACATTACATTAATAACATTAAATACAATTTTTAGAAAATATTAAATACATACATTATTAGATATTTTTCAGCATCCTTTGAGTGATGTAATTAAAACTTTACTTTACACAATGATCCAAATAAGCACACTTTACTTTACTAATTGCTCTTATCTTCGCTCCGACGTAACCTCAGGAAGAGTAATTGCCACCCAAAAAGGTAGAAGGGACACCAATTCTTTAATCAGATATTTGATCAGATTGGATCTAGAAATGCCAATTCCAACTAAAATAACAATTCAAACTAACAAAACGACAACACTTTGCCAATGGTTTAGGAATCTACATCGCCATCAGTATATTTTCATGACAATTTATAATTTAATGCATAATGACTGAAGAGAATCCAATTTCTCTAGCAGAAATATGAACAAAGATTCCATCAAACAGGGGCACTCACACACACCCAACTTCTACAACACATAATCATCTTCATCCAATTTATCTCCAAAGCGGCTGAATTCAAACCACTTCCTAGACTTGCAAAAATTCATGAAATAATATAAAGCAATCCCAAGAGAGGTCAAGAGGACACTAGCCAAGTACACAAGTTTGGAAGCCACACTCATGACATACACCAAAAGCACAGACGGTATCAAGCACATTAGGACCAAACCAGAGAACCCCAAAGGAACCTCAAATGGTCTTTTCAAAGTTGGGAATTTCCTCCTCAACCTTAGGAAAGCAGCAAACTCCAAAAGCATCCCCAAACTGTACAAGAAATTCACAGTGGATATGATCTCTGTGAAGGAGAAGAAACACACAGAAAGTGTTATAACCGTTGAGACCAAAATAGCCATCCAAGGAGTGTTAAACCACCTTGACCTTTCTGCAAAAATTCTTGGTACGAATCCCAAATCAGCCATACCCAGAAGCTGGTATGCAGCACTACTGAGTTGGGCTTCAAACAGCCCAATTATTGACAAAACAGCCCCGATTTCCATCCAAATTTTCAACCAGTTCCCAGCAATGATCCCAGCCACATCTGCAAAATACCCACCAACCCAACTTTTTTGGTCAAGTGGCATAGCCCCAGTGGCAGCCAACAAGGGAATTATGTAACCCAAACAAGTAAGTAACCCTGCATATAACAGGGCCTTTGGGAATGTTCTATGGGGTTCCTCAACTTCACCGGCTAGAGTACTAGCACTGTCCCAAAAGTTCAAGTTCCAAAAGATGGTGTTGAAGTAGAGTGCCCAGTCCCTCTCCACACCCTCCTGACCCGAACTTAGCCACCTGCTAGGATCAATCTTGGGCAAGGAAAACAAAGAGAGCAACACAAAAGGCAAGAGGGAAACAACCCCCAGAGCAACTGCAGTATAACCCACTATAGCCAAACCAGAATAGTTGAGAAAAGACAACACACAAGTGGAGAGGAATATGGACACAAAGCGGGGTAAACCAGAAGACAGAGCTGGGATCACTAGTTTGAGATAATCTATGCAGAGAACTGGGTATGAGGCTAAGTTGATGACCCCACTGTAGAACTTCCAAAAACCCATGAGGGAACCCCAAAAGGGACCAAAGGCTTCATTAGCCCATATGACAAACCCACCATTACCAGGAAAGGTTGTGGCCAATTCTGCAGTGAGGAGGGCCTCAGGGATGCTCCAAATGAAGGGGAAAACCACAAAACCAAGAATGGCAATGAGGGGACCTGCAGCCCCAACCGCAGGCTCTTCACCATAAGGGCCTCCAGCAACCTCAAAATAGATGAGAAAAACCAAAGGGAGAAGAGCTAGCTTCTTGTGTGGCTTGGTGTTAGCGCCATGTTGCACTCTTTCTCTCCCTTCTCTGTGGTCTAAAAGATGTTGAGAAGTTGGAGAGTTGAGGGAATCCTCCATGTTGGCTTGGTTGATTGGATTGGAAGTGTAAACCAAAGGCTTTATGATGATTCCAAAATCAACAAGCTTCTAATGGATTAATAAGATACTGATCAGAGGGTTGGAATTAGACATCTTTGTTTTCTCCACCAAGTACTTTCCTTTGCGTAACTCTCACAAACACCTTGTACGCTAGGACTCCAACTCCAAACCTAGCCAACAAACTACAACAATCATATTTCTTACTTTCTTACTCTACTCTAATACTAGGAAAGTCACAATTCTAGGCTTCCATTTCGTAAAACTTTTCTATTCATGACTCAACTATTTTCGTCCAATTTGGAACCTAATTTTATAGCAGAATTTACATTTTTGGCGAGAAATTTAAATCATTGTTTTTCCACGTATAATTTGCTATGATCCAAACAATTGGGAAGCTACGTTGTCAGTTTGTGGAGCGTTATTGGAGGAGGAAAAGAAAGAACAGCAATTGAGGAACCTTACCTTGTCACTGTTACTGTCAGCGTTTATTGCCCCACTCTTTTCAAGTGGACAATTGTAATAATTCTTCAAATTTCAAATTCCCATTATCTCAAGTTTTATTAAATATTAACCATAAACACTTATTCAATATTTTAAGTGATTTTCTATAAAATAATCAAGCAAAATAATGTTACGATTTTATAATTACTTATAAAAAATTATAACTCAATAAACTAAAAAGACTTATATTTCTTAATTTTGTATTCAACATAACGTATGATATTGGATTCATCCTTCTCCAAGTTGTCTTTTACACGTCTTGGAAAGAGGTGGCCACGCAGAAATTATATCAATATTCAATATTTTTTTAACAGCTTAAAAGTTAATTTATATATAAAATTTTAAAAGAAAATTTGATTAATAAAACATTATTTAATTGATAAAAGATTTACTTTATTTTTCTTCTTTAGGGAAGTTTACTCACACGAGCGTCCTGTTAGTATTTAACTTTCTTTCAAATACATTTGTTTTAAATAGAAAATATATGAAGAAAAAATTACTATATTGAAAATCATTTTAAAAAATTTAATATATAAGAAAGTATTGCGTAGAGCCTTTGTTTCTTGACCGCAAAACAAAAAAAAAATCTATTCTCACACATCACCGTCCCTTTGAATTTTATTTATTTTGTTTAAGTCATTATTAACTTAGACAAAAAATCACGATATTTATTTCTTCAACTTATTAGTTTATTTGATTAAGATATAAAAACGAAATAAATTATTTAGAAAACATTTGTTAACAATTACTCTCCAACATCCATAAAAAATATAACACATTTAATACCTCAAAAATATTAAAAATAATACCTATTTGATTTAATCAAATTTCTTTCTCGTTAATTTAATCAACTTTCTACTTACTGTTGAGATCATGTTATACCTTAATTCGATTATTTCATATATTCACACGTTTTTCTTATGAAAATAAATCAATTTAATAAAATCAAATAAGATAATTATAAACTATAAACGTGTCTTTGAATATTTATCTATTCGAAGTCAAAACTGCTAGTTTAACTAATAAGATTTTATATCAATTCAGTATTTGGTAGTTGAACAAACAAAATATATTTTATTTTTTAAAATAGCAATTAAAATCAAAGCACGAACATCTTTTTCTTTTGAGAATCAAGGATCATAACGATGGAACTTTTATTTGATAACATAAATTAATTTATTATAACAAAAGGAACAATCACACATTACAGCAAAAAAAAAAAAAAAACTAAGCAATTGTTAAACACAGCAACTGTAATCACAAATTAACTTGGTTACAAATGTGTGACAACCCCACAAATTTCCTTGCAAATCATTACTAATGAACATAAAAAAAATCACTTTCTATTTTTTTTTTCCTTCTTTACCGAGAGTAACTTCACCTAATAAGCAAATGGAACATAAAGGAAAATAAATAACATTTCATTTTAACCTAATCGATTCGTTTAATAAATCTAAATAATTTGGAAAATAATAGTATTACAGGAAAACTTTCTTAATTCAAAGTTGAGAAAAAAAACAGTGTGACCAAATGGTTGTCAATCTTTCGGTATCCGATAACAACTTATTCACATACTTAAATATATTAAAATTAAATAATAATTAATAAGGTTAAATCATGTGGAGAATAAAAAATACCTTAATCAAGATTCATATACTAATCTCAATCTAACAATCTAACAGTAATATGGTCTATTGCAACCATATAAATAGACATAATAACTAAGATAAAGAGAACATTTACATGTTTATTTTAAACCGAGAGTCAAAACCAAAGAGAAAAAGAAAAAAAATCTAAAAAATTTGAACAAAAAGAATGAATGACCAAAAATAAAAAATGAGAAAAGTGAGGATCGATCGAAAAATAAAAAATTAATTGTTGAACTGGTAAAAGATTCTCTCTATTCCTTATTATACAAGAGATTTAAAAATTTATTAATTTAACATTACTTGTTTTAAATGGAAATATAGTAAAATAATATATTATAAAGAAATAAGATTTTTTTTGTTTTATAAAAGTAAATTATTAGGAAAATATACGAAAACGAAAAGTCTGGACTTGTGTATGTGATGTCGTCCTTGTCCCTCATATATCCGATAAGGTTGTGAATTTTTTTCAAAATATCGTGGATATATAAAAAAAATAGTTGAAGTTTTCATACCCTATTAATATAAAAATATATAATATCAATCAATTAAAAAATTATTAATAGAACTTTTTAAATTATTATAACTTTAAGACAATTGAAATATTTCTTCTGTGTATTCTTTTTCAGAAACATTTTTTTAGAATAATTTCTTATACTGAAATTAATTTATAGAGCAAAATCAAAGAAAATTTGTTACAAAACTTAAAATTAAAACTCACTTATTTTTTACATGAAATAAAAGTATATTTAAACTGTTTATATATAATCAATATATACAAGTTATTTCTATTAACTTTTCAGAAATATAATATTTTACCCGTGAATAAATTAATTTAACTTTCAAAAAATATTTTCAGTTTTTCTTCTAAAAAAATATAAAAAAACTTCTTCTAAAGAATACATTAGTCAGATTTTATCTATAGAGATAAATAATATGCAACTTTTTCCAAAATATTTGTGTATTCTTCACACCCATGTAGCATATTAATTCATCCATTATCTTTTAGTTTCAGTGTTTTATATGTCAGTTCATGCAAATGTAATTCTTTGTTTTTAGTTACTTGTATTAACTTTCGTATTTTTTATTTAAAATCAATTGTTTGTTAAATATTAAACATTCCTTTATCATTTTATAGCAAATATGTTCAAGACATACACTCATTGTACTTTTATTAGTTATTATCATATAATTAGAAAAAAAATGAAAATTATAAAAATTGCCTTTAAAAGTAAAAGTAAAAAACAAAACAAAAAATTGAAAACCAAACAAAAGAGAAAATGCGTTTGCCGGGAGTCGAACCCGGGTCTATTGCTTGGAAGGCAATTATCCTAACCGTTGGACTACAAACGCTTGTTGAATTTTCCATCACTTTTTTAGTATATAATCAATTTATTCTCTTATTTTGGTTTCTTCAAATTTGTATATAGTTGCGTCTCTACACTGCAATTTCTGAATTGGAGGGTAGAGGCATGGAGGGAATTCCTGTGAGGACTATGATACCTTCAGCTTCAACATCTCACTCTCATCATTTCCAAAGGAACACAATCATACAACTATCATCTTCTTCAACAACAACGGTTCCCACCCAAAACAGATGCTTAAGTTTTTCTGTTCGGGCCAAACTGTCTTCTTCTGATTTTCAAGGTACCCACGTAACGATTTCTGGAGAATTTTATTCAAAATATGAACTTTTATCTCTTGGCTTCATGCCACTGAATTTCAACTTTGGGGGGTTGATATGGGAATGAATGATACTATCTCTACCTCTCTGTTCATAACTTGTAACAAATTTTAATGGCACCCTGTCTTTTTAATATTTATATAACCACTATCTTTGCAAGATTGTGCTCCTTTCACATGATGATTCATTGCAGTTGACGAAGGCAATGATTTACCTATAGAACATTGACTTAACGTTTTGAATAATTATCTTGTTGGTATTATATATTTGTATATTAATGAAATTTTAAAGCGATTTTATAAGAATCATTAGTTATCGTGCATAAACTATTTTTTCTTTTATCGTAATCTATTGTATATATTAATTATTGATTATATAACTATTAACTATTTTTGCTCTAAAGTTAGGGGAGTCAAATAATATCTGAGAAAAACTTAAGTACTGATAGATTTATGTTGTTGTTTAATTACAAATCATTATATAAGTAAGTTTATTGACTTTTATAAAAATTACTTTAAAAATAGTACTGACCACAATTTGTGATTGGATGGTAGTATTAAATCTCAGTGCATAATCATTGATCTCATAGTTTTTTTTTATAGAATCTTCTCCTACAAAAAATCTCATTTTGAGGATTTATCCATTTATAAAATATATGCTGGTTGTCAAGATTGATACGGTTTACTCTTTATACAGATTCGCATTTCTTGTCACCATTTTCAACTAATCTATGATCTTAATCGATTATTCTTTAGTCACGTCATTTGCTTTAGTGTGTAAAGTATTCGTCAAATGCTTTATATTTTAATGTTGCAATTATGTGTTTGCAACTTGCAATATATTCTTAGTGTATGAAATTATTGCTATTAAACTAAATGGTTGATTTTGTTTGTCCAAGTGTGTGTTGTCTAAGTTGGCTTCATCCTATTTCTGTATCTAGTATAAGTTCAAAATTTAGCAGTTACTGATCACTTCAGTATCCTGGAATTTTGCCTTCTTTTTTTAGCTCTAGCATGAGTGATAAACACACATGAAGCTTGGTTTGACAACTTCTGTTAAATTGGCAAAACTAATCACTTTCGTATTTATTGTGTCCAATGGTTGGTAGTAACTAATATGGATTGCTTTTCACATTTTTTGGACCAAAAAGTATTTCCCTAAGTTTCCTTTCTAATTTATGAGATTGAACAGAGGTAGATGCATTGATAACTTTAATCTGTTAGTGTCTGTCACTTCTTTAATTGAAATGAAGACCTGAATGATTTCTTTTCTCTTAACGTTCAATGGTATTTATTCCTATTTTGTGACCAAACGGGGTTATGATATAATAACACATCTTTTAATAATGAAGACCTTTTCTTGGTATACCATTTCAATGAAAACTGAGAGTAGACGTTTGGTCACTAATGTTCGAATGAAGAGATTATTTTATTCATCAATCTGTAATGTTCACAGATTTTCGGAGCTATGCGAGGCCTTCACATCTTTTGCCAGCCTCTGAAGTGAAAGAGTACACAAATACATCAGTAGAAAACATTTCATCATCTCTAAAGGAGGGTGGATCCAAATCTTTATTTAGGGTCAAGTTATGTACCAGCAGCTTATATGGCTCAAGTATTAGTGACTTAAATGCTGGAATTCTCCTTTGCCTGATAGATGAAAATGGAAATTCCATATTGCAAAGAATCCCTGTGAGTTTGATGATTGATCATTCTACAGAATCAGGGGATGTGACTAATATTGACATGCTTCATTTCCAAAGAGGTTCTGCTGATGAATTCATTTTTGAGGGTCCAAAAATTGCAAGACTTGAGGCCCTCTGGGTTAGTGTTGAATCAGGTATATTATTGTTGATGATATGTTTTGCAATGATTGAAAGCTTCTGTTGACATCATCCTTGACCTACAATTTTAAAGTGTTCTTGATTAACACTCTTGTTTATCCACAAGATAAATACTTGCAACAGAGCTAGTTTTAATGCACTCTCAAATAATAGATGAAATTTATTTGAAATCTCAAAACTTTTTCGGTCTCATTATTTAATGAGTCTTTACTTCTGATTTTATAGGTTTTAATAAATTTTAACTGATAGGATAGAGTATGTTGGAAATTGTTAAAGAATGAGTTGCTTGGTAGCACTGTCTTGCGCACAAATCTGTTTTTGAGTACTGAGCAAAACATCCCTTGTGTATTGTTTGCTAGGAAGCCAGTGTACTACTATTTTCTTCTAACATCGAAAGCTCAAATTCGAGTTTTAAAAGCATTATACAACCAATATATGCTCTTTGTGAAAAATATTGACCTGTTCAAACCAAGGCTTTCTTACAACACCCTTCTTCCGTCTCTAAGGTCAGGTCAGTGGCGCCTAGGAAGTGTATCCTTAATGGTTATTAGTTATGAAGGGCAACCGTCTGGATTGGAAGATGGGGTACAAAGGTACACTGGTTTCCAGTATGACTTTCAAATTGATGATGTGTTGCTTGGTGAGGGAACTGATCTGTCCATGTTGGAATTAAGACCTACCCTTGTTACTGGCCTAGAAGGGAATGATCTCACCAGCATCTTCAACAAAGGACTTAATGACCATACCTTGCTCTCAAATCCTAATATCTCAAAGGAAGATAGCATGAGGGAATATGCAGATTTGAAGTTCTCATTGTTATTTTATGATGCTATGCTGACACTTTTTGGTACATCTGTGGCTTCCTTCTCAGCCGGGGAAAATGCTGGAATTGACTTCTTGATTGGTGGGATTGGAGGCTTCTTGTATCTGCTACTGTTGCAGAAATCTGTGGATGAATTGCCAGCTTCAGAACTAATCACCAGTGACAAGGGTAGAACTAATGCATTATTCAAGGGAGTTAAGGGTCCAATAGCAAGTGTGGCTTTGGCTCTAGGCTTGGCTGTAATTGCATCAAGGTATAGCTCTGGAGATCTTCAAGTCATGCTAACACCAAAAGATCTCATAGTTGGAATGATGGGATTTCTTGTATGTAAAGTTTCTGTGTTGTTAGCTGCATTTAAGCCTATAGCATTTGGTCCAAAGTCACCAACTGATTTGTAACATAGTACTTTTGTCTCTTGTGAAGTGGTTTATTTTTTAAACCGATTGTATCATCAATACAATGATCCATATTGTTGTATAGTGCTGATTATAAATGATTCTTATCGTAAGAGTCAATTTCATATAGAGGAGAGAAATAGGATAGATGGATTACTCCTATTTTCTATTTCCTTCTTACCAAACAATGCATAAAGGAATGAGAGGGGGAATGGGATTTTGATAAAAAAATCTCCCATTCCTTTTCATTATAATATTTCTCTCCCGTTTCTTCAATTAAAAACCAGTTAATTGTCAGTTTTAAATGCTGATAATGTTTAAGGAAACATGCTCGACATGGGAACAACATAACACTTGAAATTTTTTAAAAATTAATAAATATAACATGAACCAATAGCTTTTGTGCAAGAAAATGATCTTCGATCAGCATCTTTTTTGCTTCCACCCACCTCAACCTATCTCTCCAACAATTAAAAAACCAATAAAAAATGGAGGAGGACAGCAAATAATAATTAATTGACGACCGAGTAGGAAGTATGATATATCTGTAAAATTATATATTCATCTACAAAATACGGCATTTGAATTACCAAGAATTGAAGATCATTTTTTTATGATAAATGATTTTATTAAGGCATACGGTAGTTTGAGAAGCTAATTGTTTATTTTCACTCCGGTTACCCGAGTATGAATATAAGTCATCATTAAAAGCACCTTAAACTCATCATAGATGCGTCCCACTCACTCTTTTAATTCAAACTCATTTCCTGTAAAAACAAGACTACCTATTATAATATAATTCTCACAAGGCGGGTAAAGAATCACAAAACACTCATTAAAAGATATGTTAAAGCATTATCCATCTACAGAAACCCACCCCCTTTAATAATCCTAAATTGAGAAAAGAAAGGCCAAGAGTTGTAAATAAATAGAGAAGGAAAATTGAAAAAAAAACATTAAAATTGATACATTGCAAGCTGGAATGATACACATGCCCACAATAGCATCGCCTACTGCTCAGCTTCCTCTTGGAAAGATTCAGTTATAATTCAACTAAATAACACATCCAGCGAAGCCTAACTTCGAAAATATAAGTATATCAATATGATTCATGGCTCTGATTTGGACAAGTAGATGAGCTTGCAGATTACTGCAGGGCATTAGTTGCTGTGCTGGTAACAGCAACTCAACCAAAGTAGTATCATAGGAAGTAATCAGGCGTTCTCCTGGTTACATCTGGCTCTCCCCTCCTTGGAGCCGGTTCAAACTGAGATTAAAAAGATAATAAGTACAGATCCAATATATTGCTTAATTCAAAGCCAGCTAAAGAATATTTGGAACACCTAATAAATAAATAAAAGGAAAGCTCAACCTGAATGAATGTGTGTCCTTTGCAGTCATCAACCTCGAGAATTGATGCCATGTTCCCACAACGATAACAATAGTTAGGTGCACTAAAAATAGTAACCACCTTTTGATCCTGTAACAAGGGATTATTAATCATCCATTTACCACAACGACTGAATATAAAACCAAACCAAACTAAATGATATGAAGTATTTACATGGCCCCAGTTATATCCTTCCATAACCAGCTGGTGAGCTCTAGCAATCAGCTTCAAGTTATTGGTATGATTAAATTGCTCAGATATGTCCTACACAACAGCAATTTGCATAAGCAGTAAAAAAAGGTAATGGTGAGGTGACAGATGAAAATAATATAATCTTGTTATATGAAAAACAGGATTACCTGCCCAAAGGTATATCCAGCACCTCTAGGAGAGATGCCCCAACCACAACGATCATCCGGATCGGACCATAGAAGATCACACATAGGTCCCTCATGAGGAACTTCTTGTACGCGATCAAAATTTCGTATGTTATCGAGGGTTTCAATAGAAGGAGACAATCCACCATGAAGACAAAATATTTCAGATTCAACCTACGAAAGTTAACATATCACACACTTAAGCACCATTCAATTATTTAAAAATTGAAAAACATTGAAATATGTGAACTGCAACTGATTGAGTTGCATATCATGAAGATTACAAAAATGTAATAAGAGTTAGCTTCAGGAGCATACTTTTTAAGAAATAGATTAGAGACACAGCTTAAAAAGATGCATATTGAATTCAGAGTACCAAGAAAAAAAAACACAGAACTAGAAAAGGTTGTTAAAAGTGAATCCTACTAAGGAACAGGAAGGGAAGGGGGCAAAATATCGTAAATCATGACATTGTAACAAGGATTGTAAGATCCTACAAATTTCATAGTATGTGTATGATGCATATAAATTCACATTTTCGAAATTAAATCACCAATATAAAGCTACTTTTATATTGGATAGTAATGGTAAAATATAAGATGCTGAAGGAGAGGGAACATCAAATTCAGTCCAAAGTTTCATATAAATTCACAATTTTGTCATTATATTACTAATATATCAATCTACTTTTATATTTTGATAGTAATAATAAAAAATATAAGATGCTGAAGGAGACGGAACATAAATTCAGCCAAAGATCAAAGAGTGGTTTTATTTTAATCGAAAGGCCCAATAGCCCATTTCGTAGGTTTCAGAAACCAAAATATCAAAAGCTTCTCCTTGCTTCCATACAGAAGGAAGAGCACAAATAGATCAGGATGATGCTTCAGTCAGCTAGATCACAAACAGACCAAAGTGACTTGGGAAAAAAAAATGCAGAACTAGAAGAGTGAGTTCAAACGAGATCAAAAGGTTAGAAAAATTGGGTTCAATTGGTGTCATATGAGATGAGGTCTCGAGGATTTTTAAAAAAAAATGGGTAACAACTGGGCCTAGAATCTGTCAGTGACATTCAGTTTTTCTTTGACCAGGTAGCACGTGCTTCCTGGTGAGAGGGAAATTTTGAGGGGCAGTGAGATCATCCAGCAAAGTGATCAACTAATCCCACATGACACAATCTTACACGTGGACAGTCTGCCAAGGGTGCCATCAACCATTGAAACAAAATACCATAGGCCTGAGAATAATGATAATCTAACAAAATATCCCACTGTACTTTCCAAAATTATGAAATGGCGGTATACTAACCAATGCTGTCAACGGAAAGTAGTCAAACAAATCGGTAAAGATCTTCCAAACATTAGCAGTACCATACCTGTAAATCAAATAAAAACATTCAATAATACAGGATTGCACAGCTTCAAATATGCAGGTTATAAAAAGAAATAAAAACTATATAAAGGATTAAAAAAGAAGAAAAAAACAAATGCTACATGAATTTAATCATACCAAAAGATAACAACACACCAGCAAAAGACCCAGGTAACAACATGATATGAATTCGAAATCAACCTTCATTAAAAAATTAATTTGGTATATTTTATAATAATAGAATGTATACAACTTATTCACTCAGAATTGCAGGACCCGCCATTATTTGTACAGGGTCCATCAAAATTTCTTTGTTTCTTTAATTCTCATAACAAAGAATCAGCAAGTCGGTAAGGAGCAAGAAAGAGGATGCAAATCCCTAAACATAGAATGCAATTAAATCATATTTGTAATCTTTATTAAATCACATCACCAATGAAGATACAGATAAAATGCCTAAGTAACTTAATTGTTTACTCCAGGAATTACACGTTGCATGTAAGTGACCCATGGATCACATCTCAAAGCTTAACAATCTGAATTAACCCTAAGTTAACTGCCAGTGAAAACCTTAACTACAAGAGTGATATTGCAATGTTTTCTGATACTGAAAGTTTATCGAAGTACAAGTCTCTGATACCTAGTAGAGAGCCAAATAATACTTTTTTTTTTTATCAATGTCTATTGGGATAAAGGCTGTTGTTGTAATTGTTGCTATCATTAATTGGGGAATAAAAAAATAACTCCTTAAAAATATGCTAAAAATTGAGATTTTATACATCAAGCTCTACAAAGGGAAAAACAATTACCATTTTCATAATCATTTTTAGCTCACCTATGTGACACACGTCCAAAAAAAAAAGTAAACTAAATCTGTAACGGATAACAGGAAAGGAATACACGTTCATTACAGTGCTAACGGTAAGAAATAAAAAAAATTTAAAAATTGTCTAAGAAAAAAAAATGATCCCATACAAATGTTAACTTAAACAAAAGCACCCTATAAATAATGAATTTAGTAGGTACTCACTTCCGCAGGCACTCATCATAAAACCCATAAACTTGAGTAATCTGCAACAAAAAGCATCAGCCATTACCATTCAAAGCTAAAAACATGCAAAAAACTAAACAAACAATTAAGACGATGCTGTACACAGTACTATAGTCAGTTGCTTAAAAGAAGTTCTAACTATAACTACTTCCTGGAAGTAATGGTATCATTTTTTTAAGAAATACTTATTTTGGTTCATGAGATACAAAATAATTTCCTAAAGATGAACGTATGAAAGCATTCAATTCGCAGCAATATGAACTTACAGTAGTATATTGACAAGGAAAATCTGTCAAGAACTCAATTGTCACTGACTATGCCTCCAAGTACAAAAATAGGATTTTAATCTAATATGTAATTCACTAATCTCATAAGGTCACATGATTTTAAAACAACAAACCTGGCGACTTTCATGATTTCCCCTCAGAATGGTGATACGTTGGCGATAACGCACTTTAAGGGCAACCAAAAGCTGCAGCATTATTTTGGAATTAGCACCAAAAATGTTACAAAATAAGCACCATATGGAAGTAAAATAAACACCATCTTTGATATGCAATTAAAAAAATGTATAGTTCATAGGAAGTGGATTTTAAACTTAATTTAACCACACAAAATCAAGTTGTAATGTGAGGTTTGTACTCAATTCTATACTATACTTTGGTCACACATCCGAACATGAAAATGTCTAAACCCTAAACCCAAAAGAACCTGTTAGGATAAGCTTTGATATCATCCTAGGAAATAGACTTCAAGTCTAACTCAATCTCACAAACATTGGCTTGTAAGGTGGTGTTTGCATTTACTTATATAGTATAATTTAGTCATATCTCTAGTCGATGTAGGATCTCCAACAATAGTTATAGTCCAGAAAAAAAAGTTTCCAGATAAAAAACAACTGCTGATAAACTAAATAATTATCTACTCCTCTAAGCATATATCAAATCACAAATACAAATCAAGTTTGGTCACTTAGCCAAAGGCCAATGACATTTCACTAAAACATCCTAAACAAGTAATCACACATGACTTATGAAAAGTAAATAACAACAAAAAATACTTCCTAATGGAGTTGAACTCTCGAAAAATAACAAAGTACAATAGTTCATATTTACCGTAACAGTTTCGACAGAATAATAGCCACGGTCAACGTAATCTCCCATGAACAAGTAATTTGTATCTGGACACTACCAACAAAAAATAGTGACTAGAAATCAGTACATTATTAATAAATTTCATATTTCAACTAGAAGCAAGAAATATATTCAAATCTGCATAGAGGAGAGCTTACAAATAATGATTCAGCCAAGAAAAAAATAAACACAACACATTTGTTTTCAGATTTGAAATAAGATACCGAGAAGCTGAGTAATAAAACTGATTTAGCTTGTTTCTCAGTTAAAAATAAAACTTTTGGGCAGCTGTATTAGAAATTAAGAATCAGATAAAACTCCACCTAGTGTCATGGACAACAAATAAAACACAGCCATGCTTTCTGAATAATATACCAAGAAAAGAAAACTTCTCAGAGTAAATAACTTCGAATGTGGCATTTCATGACTTTCCATTCCAGTGTATTACTATTACCAATACAAATCAAGTACAATAATTACTCGCTAAGTACATGCTTACAAATTTAAGTGTGGGTCAAGTAATTTTAGACTAAGAGAAACTCCAAAAGAATTTTCCATTGTATTGCTGCTACCCAAATTCCAAATCACAATACAGCATCTGGCAACTAGAAGGACTACACTGTTGTGGAAATTTAATTGAGAAGAGTGTTTTACTATGGCATAAGAAACAAACAAACCTAATTTCACAATACAACATGAAAGCCACAAAGAATTTCATGATTTCCAAGTACTATTTATCTCAAACACATAAACAAGATCTATGTAATCAAGTCATCGTAATAGATAATGTTGAATATAAAACCAGCTATCATAAAAAAATACCTTCCCTCCAATGCGAAAAAGCTCTGCAAGATCATGGAATTGCCCATGAATATCACCACAAATTGTAACAGGACTTTTCACAGGCTGCAATAATAGGTGAATGAAAAATCCTTTTAGTTTTTTTCATTTATTCAAAAATCATCGGGAGTTGAAGTCCTATGAAGAAACTCATAAAACAAAATAGAAGACCATCATAAAGGGTGGTTAATGAGAACTTAACAGATAACGGTCACAAAATGAAAGGAAAAGGGGAACAAAGACAATGTTGGTGCAATAAACTAATTCAAAGAAAAATCCCTAAACATATAAACTATACATGCTGACAAATCATAAAAAATAGACAGACCTGGACATTGCTCTCTTCCATCAAAATCTCTTTTGCCTTATCACACAAGACCCTTACCTGCATACACAAGTGCCACATGAAATGAAAGTTGGGTCACTAAATAAGAAAGAATCACAACACTCTCATTGAAAAGGCTATTTACAGGGAGTAGACTAAAAACAAACAAATAATGGAATACATTTAAAAAAAAACTGCAATATTTTTAATGGGTTTTGCTAAGCCATGGAAATACAACACAGTTGGTCATAAATCATAATCAAAACAAACCAATCTAAACTGGGGAAAAACTTTGAATATAGCTTATTACATGTAGTTATGTTTTGTTCTCTTTTAACAAAAACAATTTACTTTCTGCATCTTTTGGTTTTCTTTTATGAAAGTAAATCAACCTAACTCGTATATTAATCAAGTTCGCATGCATTCCCTTCTTTAGATTAAGATGAAAACATAGGTAGATATGGGGAGTCAGAGTGTTTGAAATGCAGCTAGATATACAAATTGCATGATATTTCTGTCAGAATTTTGTCATAGCCAGTATGCAGTTAATTGGGCCACAGACTAGAAAAGGTGAAGTTGGATCATTATTTCAAAACAAAACAAACTGGTTGGGAGTCATTGGTTAGGTTTAGTAGACCAATCGAAACCAATTTGATTTGTTTCCAAATAGGAAAAATTAATTGGTTCAGTTTGGAGGACATTTTTCCCCAAAACAAAAAAGAGTTGTCAATGCAGTATAGCTCCGTGAAGTGCCCATCTCCAAAATGCAACAGCAAGATAGTGGATGAGAATGATATAGCATAATAGTGTGAAGGAAGATGACTTCTATAGTGAAAATTGTGAATGCAATATTGAATATAAAAAAACTACCCAAAAATTCAAGGCATGTTTATCAAAAATCTGATAAAAGGCCATATTCATCAAAAGTCAGTCTAGACTAGATATATAAGCAGAAGTTGTGTAAAACAAAGGAAACAGAACAAAGACTAAAAAAGCGAAAACAGGGGCTGAGTTTGCTCGAACTGAACAGGTGTAGACATTAATCAAATGTTTGGACCATAATTATCCTTCATAAATACCAGCATGGAGTGGCCAACCACGAAAATGCTATAGCAGATTTTTTTATAATGGATGGAAAGATTTTGTTTAAAAACCAAAAATTCCTGATTCAGAAAAAACAGTTCAAGTTTTAAAATCACAAAAGAGAAGTCCCAAAAATCAGTGGCAGTAATAAGAAAGGTAGATAAAAAAAAAAAAAAAAAAAAAAAAAATTAAACATGTTCCAAATAGCAACACAAACACAAAAAAAAA
>Ga0123342_1000901_pt1 | contig 49333 bp, 18 predicted proteins | sample Turbeawhitnodule_FD_89960 | JGI IMG/M metagenome (GOLD analysis project Ga0123342, IMG submission 89960) | Root nodule microbial communities of legume samples collected from Mexico - Turtle bean Mexico white nodule | ecosystem: Host-associated > Plants > Roots > Nodule | place: Mexico: Nepantla...
TAGTCATATCCTCAACCATAACCTTTTCCTCTATACTTAATCTTCCAGCATACGGATGACCCACCATTGTCTCTGCCAAGTCATGATTGTGAGAACCACAAATTAATTCAACCATCCACCCTTGACCACTTTTGACTGGTTTGCCTTGCAATCTAAAAGGACACTCACACTTCCTACTTCCCGTTCGACTGACATCTACTTCTTTTTTATACTGTTTGTATTTACCTCCTCTCTCACAACCTAACAATACCTAGGTCATCCTTCCTCGTTGGCCCATCCATGTATCCAACTTTAATATAACAATAACAAACCCATAACTATAGCCAACACTTCTCGCCCACTCTAACAACTCATCTCGATCACGAAATACCTACAATAACATATGCCAAATTTTAAAACAATTCATAAAAAAAGCATTCACAACCCAACATTGACCATACCTCATCTGTAGAAAATGCCTCACTACACTCATGTGCCCTGTGTTCATTATCTAATGTGTTATAACTTATTGACTGCTCCAGATCAACATCATCTAATCCATCCCACACATCAATCTCCCCTAAAACTCCCATGTATGACTCTGTTGTATCCATTGGGCTGTTGAAAAAAAAATGAACACTTAGCTTCCGGATAAATAAATCCATAAGAAAAAAAATATCAACAGTTAGCTTCCGGATATATACATCCATATTGCATAAAACAATTCCGGATATGTACATCCGTAAGCCAATTATGACCTACGGACGTGGGCGTCCGGAAGCAATGAACCACATTTTCGGATATTAATATCTGTATTGAAAATTTTGACTTCCGGATATTAACATCCGTAGTGAAAAAAATAGACTTCTGGATTTCGATATCCAGGACCAGCTGAGCTCGAACAAAAACCAAAAACGACTGAAAATGGATTACTTACCTCATTAACTTGGCAAATGAAGCTTACACTGAATGTCCGTGCACAACAATGAATGTAACCTTCTCTTTTGCAGCTCAAAGCAAGGCGTCACACAACAATGAACTTCCTCTGTCTCACCATACAATATTTTTCAAAATAAAGAAGACAAGGGCATAATGGGATTTTAAAAAGTTCGTTGGGTGCCAATCACAATTGATCGGGTGCAGGAAACAATTGCCAAAAGTGGAGAAGGAAATTAGGGAGCCCATTGAAGTAGGCCCAAATAGTGTAGACGTAGGCCCAAATACGCAAAGGTTGATTTGACTGCCTATGTATATTTTCTTTCTCTGATCAGGAACTTCGAAAGTTATTAAAGGAGACAGTTTGCATTTTGTTAACAAGATTTCGTGCGCATTTCATTCATTTACCTATTTAATTTGTATAATTTTTTATATAATTTATAAATATATTTTTTAGAAATTTAATTGAAGTAATGTGCTTTCAAATATTTAATTATAATTAATACATATGTTTTTCCACAAATTTAGTGCATAAAATTATTCTTTTACATTAGTTATCATTTGGAATTTACTATGGTGTGAACCTAAAACAATTGAAAATATATTTGGAATATAGCTTGTAAAATTAAATTTGGTTAAACTAAAGTTAACAAAAAAGAAACAAATATCATATTGATTTGAAACAAATATCATATTGATTTCTAACAAACTTAGACGATGTTTGGTATTAGAGAAATATTTTTTTTCCGAGAATCATAATATTTGAAAATTAGGAATCCTTTTCCGATCATATTTATAGTTTTCTAGAAATATAAATGACTAATGTATTTATATAGTTTTGTTAAAATCTTTAATTTGTTACACATTAAATAATTTACAACAAAGTAGTTTTGATTTTGATAGGAAATGCAAAAACAAACACTTTCTGAAAAATTTCAGCAGCCCATATGACCAATGACATGGTTATAAACATATTTGTTTAACTCAAATATATATATATATATATATATATATATATATATATATTTTAAATTCAGTAAATTGAAAACAAGTCTGGCCTAATTCAATCATGATGTTACTATTTCAAAAATACTTTTAAGATAATTTAAATGTGAATATCATCTTCAATAGATATGATTAAATATTTTTTTTAAAATATAATTCTTTTTTATATAAAAGTTTAATAAATTTAACTGTTACCTCAATTCCTCGTATAATCCTAATAAACTTTTATTTTTCCATATAGTACCATTTTGTTTTTATTTCTCTATCTAACACTTTTTTATTTTTATTTTCCTATCTAGCACCATTTTAAAAATAAAAAAAAATAAATTAATAATTAATTTTCTTTGATAATTTTAATTTTGAATACATAAAAAAAAATATTTTTAATGTTTAAAATAGTTAGTAATAAATAAAGAAATGAGTTTTTACAAAATAAAAAAATAATAATAAATTAAAATTGTTTAGTTTAATTTTTTTTTAAAATGAAGAAAATAAAAAATTAAATACTACAGCAACATAAAAGTTGAATCTATAAACAAAAATTAATATTTATTTATTATTATTGATGATGTAATCATGTTAATTTCAAGTAAAAAATACAGGACATAATTATAAAAAAAATAAAAGTCAATTAGTATTAATTAGTAGTGGACACACATATAATATTGAAGTGTCTACTCATTTTTAAGTATTTATGTTTATAGATTCAACTTTTATGTTGTTGTAGGATTTAATTTATTATTTTCTTCATTTGAAAAAAAAAATAAAGTAAATATTTTTAATTTATTTCTTTTTTATTTTTATTTTGTAAAAACTTATTTCTTTATTCATTAATAACTATTTTAAACATTAAAAATAATTTTTTAATGCATTCAAAATTAAAATTATTAATTATTAATTTATTATTTTTTTACTTTTAAAATGATGTTAGATAGAAAAAAAAATATTAAATAAAAAAATAAAGTATAAATAATGTTATACGAGAAATTCAGTCACAGCTGAGAATATACTGTGTGAGAATAAGTATATTGAAAATAAAACAAAATTATAGCTTGGATTATCATGTATGAATGTATTGTACGATTGTTAACTTCTTACATAATACTTTAAACATTTAAAATGATTTTTGATAATATCCTCACAAAAAAATATATATTGACAACATAAACAAAATTATGCAACCATCTAGCTGTGGACTGTCGTTTAAAGTGATTTTTGACAGAATAAAATTTCAAAATCACTTTCAAAAGTTTATTAAAAAAATTCTCTTTAATCATCCACTTAAAAAGAAAAGAAAAATGATTGTTTTTTTAAAAGCTTTATCTTTTCTTGGCTGCGGCTTCTGCAACTTTTGGTTGCAATGTTAACTTTTCCATTAAAAGTTGTATCATTTAATTAAGTATCTTTTAACACACTTCGTTTACTTAATTAATCTCCTAAATAGCACTACTACTGAATCAGAGTTATACCCTATATAACCTCCACCAAAAAGGTGTGATTCTTGTTCATAGAGAGGAAGCTGGCCCGGGTTCTTCGAGAGTTTTCTATCTTATCAACATTTGTTTTAACACTTTCAATAAAAGTTCATTATAAATTTCCTAGTGGTAGTAGTTTAGGATTTCATATTTACCTATCTGATATATATATTATATTTTATGGCAGGCCAAGAAACTTTTCAACCTCTCAAATAGTTTTATGCTTTGAAAATTCCTTCATATGCTTCTCATACAGAGAATATGTATTTTCAGCTGAGTGATCAATCTATGGTTTCTCACTTTCTCTATCAACAACACTTGGTTTTGGCTGAAATCAAAGAAAGTAAGGGTCTTATTCTGTGTCCACTCTATGTGTGCAAACTGAACTTTTTCACACAAAAAGAGTTGTGCTAGTGTTTTAGCGTGGACCCTTGAGGTTTAGCTGTAGCAGAACCTGATATGGCGTCAACCTCTACCACAAGAACTCAAATCAAGTGGCAGAAGCTTGAGGAAACAAGTCTGCAAAGATCAATGAAAAGGCCATGTGAGCATGCCACTGCTTCTTCTAGCTCCCAAGACCAAGGTATTAGGAATGCTGCGGAAGATGGTAATGGTGATGATTGTTCAAGTGGTTGTGCTACACCAAAGGCTAAAAGGTTCAGAATACCAGAGGTGCTAACATGTCCACCAGCTCCAAAGAAGAGAAGGACTCTGGCAATACCCAATTGCTCATCAAATAGATCTGCAGTAGCACTTTTTGCTTCACCAGATATAGAGTTGTTCTTCTTTTCTGCACTCTGAAATGTTTCAGCTTGAAGCTTCAATTTAGTTCCAAGAAAGTATGAAGTTCAGTTCAGTAGCTGACTGTCAAAATAGCTGATCCTTGGAAGAGACAAAGTTTGAGACTATTTTGCAGTGTGCACTTACGTACTCTGATTGTCATTGCATAGGATTGACTTTTTTTTTATTTACACTTGTCTGGTTTTGGCTTTAGTTTTTCTAGCTGGTGTATGGTGCAACAAATCAAAATTTCTAGGCCATGAAAGTTCTTTTGGTGTGAAATTGATTTATCAGTTATCTAATGTCTCTACCTTTCTCAGGGTATAATGCAGTTTCAATTTTTATCAAATAACTTAGACGCCATTTGGGAAATTATATGTATGGCCTGCTCAAGAATTTGATTGTCTTTGGCTTCATCACTGTAATTTGTATTATTATAATGAGTAGACTAATTAATAGATACTTTGCTTGGTGAATATGTGTTCATATGTATATGATATCTTTCTAAAGTTAAACTAGCCTAATAATATTACTTTTCTTCTGCTAGTGCTATCTCCACGCTATATAAAGAAAGAGGAGGAAAAAAAAAGCAACTTTTTGAATGTGGAAGGGAATGCTTTTTATTTTTGAATATTCCTTCATCTGGTCCTTAGACACCTCTTTTCAAGTTTCTTTTTGTCATCTCTACCATACTGATAAAAGACACTCTGTAGATACCAGGCACACTGTACATAAATCACTGATACAAATAATAAATTTTACTTCGATTCTCAACATTATGTGAAAAGTAATTAAAATATTATAAATATATGGGTATTTTTTGTATCTCAGATCTCAATTAGCATGAGTATTGGATTATTGTAAGTAGAAACATTTAATTTCTCAGTGGATATTTTGAAGTTGATGCCATTCCAACCTTGCAATAACACACTCCACACATAATGTAGCTACAACCTATGTTATGGGAAGTCTAATTCTGTCTTATTATAGATAGGTATATATGCTCTTTATGCGGCACTGCATGAACTCAGAAGCGTCCAGTTTACTTTATATGATTAAAGTTGCATATCTGTTAGAAAGAATAACCTGAGAGATAATTAAAATGTTGCCTATCATTATCATTGTCATTCTTACCTTTGACAGTGCTAAAAAAAGAATAGAAAATGGAAATAAAAGTACAGCATGTGCAGCAGCAAAATGAGAATCCAAAGATGGATTGCTTTGTGATGCCATACCTAACCAAAAAGTGAAATACTGTACAAAGCATACTTGCTAATTTTTATTTACTAGTTTTGAATTGAAACAATTCAAACTTTTAGTTGAACTCAATTAACCAACATACAAGTTTTGAGTTTAAGTGAAGTTTTAACTATCCCAGCTGAAAATCAAACATGTAAGAAGTAGCAAACAAACATTGTATTACTTGTTTGTCTAATATATATATATATATATATATATATATATTATTTTATTTTTTTCAAGGACCTAAAAACAATCTTTTTTCTTCTCAACAAATTGACTTCTCGATCATCTCTCTCGGTGCAGGTTCTCGGTCTGAGCTTTCGGTCTATTATTCCTCTGAGTTGGGCTTGAGTTTGGTTTGTAGACTCTTACTTCTTTGGACTAGGTCAACTGGATCTCTCAATTCTTGGTCTCGGTCTCCTCTCATAGATGGGTGTGTGTATTGAAAGGTGTTTCGATGCCAAAATCAGAATTGAATTGGTACTAATTAATGATCAGATAAATTCACTCTCCTTATCTCTTGAGGTGACCTTCTATTTAAACTACTCTTTTATTGGGCTCAAAGGTTATTTGGACTTTTTCTCTTTGTACTCAATATTTGCTACACATGTACATTTGAGCTTGTTTCATGGACTTTGCCATAGTAACAATTTCATTTTAATTTTAATTTTTATTTTTATTTAGTTTTTTCGCCTTATCTTTTCGGTTTGACCTTTCGGCTCGACCTTGGTTGAGTTCGCCCCAGTCAATATATATTCATTTACTATTTATTTAATGACAATCACATTTTGTTTATGCTTAATTATGTTAAATTTCTGTTGTTACCAATGATATGCTAGCATTTCTAAGTTACTTCAGTCGTGTTTGATCTGAGGATGACCGTTAAAAAGAGTAATACTTTGAACACTAGACAAGATACATTAAAATCTCATATTGGTATAGGTTCCATATTAGAGAGGTAAGACAGACATCGGATATTTTGTTTTTTCATTGCATTTAATTTGGCTTGTACTTTTCATTTGATATATCATATATAACTACGTTGACTTATTGTTATTTGACTTGTTGATCTAATATTTATTTGTCAAGTTATTCAACTTTTAAAATTAAGTTATTTAAGAAAATTAAAAAGTTCTAGATTAGTACATTACGGGAGCTATTTTCCGTAATATATTATATCATAATTATATTATGAAAAGTAGCTTTAGCAAAAGTATTTTTGTCAAAATGTTCAAAGAAAAAGTGTAGACGGGTTTGGAAATAGATTCCCCCAATTGAAGTTTGCAAAATTGACAAGAAATAGGTTGAAGGACATGTTAATTGGTCAGACCAATGAGGACAATTGAACAGTGTTTAGATGACATTAATTGGGCTGGAACATTGGAACAAAGTGGGCTCACAAAAATCAAAAAGAAATCACCACTTTAAGGAGAGTTTCTTTCTGCACCCCTACATTTTTTTCCTGTATCCCAAAGTTTTTAAAATTCCTAAAACAGCCTTGGTCATTTATTTGAAAAGGGAATCGTGGATGAGTTTCTTTGCCACTGTTCTTCTTCTTCGTTCATCGGTGGAGGCTCATTTTAGCTGCATGGAGCAAGGTGGAGAAGTGAGTTGCATTACAAAAGTGTTGGTTAGCTTTAAGAGGTAAGAAATGAGTTATTTTTAAAAGGTTGGGTATTTATGATGTTTTTAGGTTCCTGGAAATCGAGATCCCAGATTGTACTACTGATTGATCAATCTGGAAGTCAAAATATGATCTACAGATTGGTCGTTCCATAAGTAAAGCTTTATGTGTTCCGAATGAGTGGGTGTTTTGGAAGTAATTTGTTGACTTACAGATTGTTGTATCTGGAAGCAATTTTTTAGTTACGGATTGGTGGATCTGGAATTCATTTTTTTGGCTTACAGATTGGTGGATCTGGAATGCATTTCAATTCGAATAACTTTCAGACACACTCATCAAGGAAACTTTTGGATCACTCAATTTGGGACTATGTTGCGGAATCACTATTCCGAAAAATAAAAACAATAGACATGAGATGAAGAGACACCACCAAATCCCCACCAAGCTGCCGGAGAGACCACCGAGCCACCACCAAGTGAAACGCACCTCACGATTCCTGTGCGATGAGATGAAGTCGTCGTGCGCAAAGAAAGGCAAATAAATGTAGGAAAAGTAGGTTTGTGGTGTTCGTAAGGAAGAAGAAGAAAGAGTGTGGGTATTGTGTTTTAGGATTTTTAGAAAATTATAAAAATAATTTTATCTTTGCATAACATTTTGGGGATGGAAGAAGAAAAATGTAGGGGTGCAGGAAGAAACTCTCCACTTTAAGGTTGTTTCTTCTTGTAACTATATAGCTTCTTTGGCATATCCATAGGTCAAACGAAAAGAATATTTTATCCTTTAAAAAGATATTTTTGTAGGAAATGTTATTTTTTCTATTTACACCTCTCAGATTATAGAATCTGGAAGGTGTTTCCAAATTCAAAAATACCTTTCATATTTTATAATCCATAACATCCTTTATTGTATAATTTGGAATGTAATTTTAAAATGTACTATGGATTGTACAATCTGGAAGGTATTTCTAAATCTAAAATACCTTATGGATTGTATAATTCATAATACATATTGTAAGGGGTGCTATGGATTTTACAATCGGGTATAAAAAAAATGAAAAAAAAAATAAGCAAATGGAAAATCTTAACATATACTCACGGAAGGGTAGAGTTGGAAAGTCATGGCTAAGCTAACACCATATTGGGTCAAGTCAGGTCGAGTCCATGTTGGTTCAAGTCGGATTTACTGAGTTGAGTCATAACTAAGTTGGGCTAGATCTACCTCCGATCGATTTGGGTAAGGTCGGGCACACCTAGTGTTGGGCAAGGCCAAACCTAGGTTAGTATAGGTTAGGTCAGGTCATGTTAAACCTAGTTAATCCAATTTAAGACCATTCCAAGCTGGTCAAGTTGAGATCATATCAAGTTGGGTTAGGTCGGACTCGAGTTAGGCCAAGTTAGGTTGGGCTCACATCAATGTAAGTCAAGTCGGACCCTGGTCAAGTTGAGTTGGGTTGAGCCGAAATACAATTGTCTTGGGTTGGGATCACGCCCAATCAAGTCGAGCTAGGTACATATCGAGGTGGGTTAGGGCCACATCAAGTTAAATCAATTTGGGTTAAGTCGAGCGTAAGTTAAGTCAATTCATGTTGGGACTATGTCAAGTTAGTCAAATTTGGTGCAAGTTAGGTTGATTGGGTCGGTTGAGTCATGTTAGGCATACATTGGGTCGAGTTAGGTGGGTCATGTAAGCCCAATTCAAGTTAAGTTTGCATCATGTCAAGTTGAACCGAGTTAAATACAAGTCAAGAAATGTGATTAGATTGAGTCTAAGATATGCGAGGCCAAATCATAAATCATGTTGAGTTTAGACTATATCTTACCACAATTTCAATTTAAAATATTTTAATATAAAAACTTGATCATTCTAAAACGATTTTAGTTAAATTAAAATGACACATAAATAAAATTTAAACATATGACACAATTTTAATAAAAGAAATAATATCAGTAATTTGTATATAAGTTAACTTTAATATATATATATATATATATATATATATATATATATATATATATATATTGAGGGAGAAAGAAAGGGAGAGAGGGAGAGATAGTTATGTAAACATAATAAACTTTGATTTAAAGATTAACTAGTTGTAAAATAACCATAGTTTTAAAAGTTAAACATATTTAAATCCTATAATAATAGCATTTCATGTTCATGAGACACATTCAAATAAACAAGCAATCTGTGTGTTGAGGTAATTGTTTAAACCATTTAAATACCATTTATAATGATATTATTCATTTTAATTCATGTTAGGACAGAGAGATAATTATAATATTGAAAATGAGATTTGTCTATCAATAAATTTCTGATGTTCTTTACATAGAAGAAAAACATTACTCAGATGTTAGTATACATATCCTATGAGTAAAAATCAAATCAAAATTATCTTTGGACAATATTTTTTTTAAACATCAAACACTTCTTTTTATTAATAAACTATTATATTTAAATAAATGACTAAAAAGAATAATATAATTTAAAAAGTATTAAAAAAATTATATAAAAGTAGTGTAGAATAGATGAGATGTCAAAATATCTAATATCTATGTTTAAATGAGAGCACAATTTTGTATAGAAAAAATAAAAAGAGAAAAAAAAAAACAATTTCCTAAACACCTGTTATTCACCCATCTCAGCTTAACTTTCTAAGGATTAACTTCATATTCCTGGAAGGTTGAAGTGGGAGTTTTTATTTCATGGATTATCATCACAAAACTAGTTTCAAAGAACGGAATTAATAACTGATTTAATACATTAGTTGGCCACAAGCATTTTAGAAATTTTAATTACTCATCTAAATTAAATAAAATTGCAATTGAATTCTTAATATTCTACATATTTTATATATAGATCCATAGAATCAATTTGGCATGTCGAAATTGCTAGAGAAAATAATAATTTGTGGTGTTTTCAATGACTCAATTACAAAAATTATAAAAGATCAAAGTTCTAATTAAAAAAATTAACCTAAGAACCGAATTATAAATTCTAAAATAATTCGAGACATACAATTTATTAAATATATATAACCTACATTTTATTAAAATGATCTTAGCATTAAGTGTTATGGTGGATTATTACATCTCTTCTTTTTTGCTTTAATAGTTTTTTTTATATTTTTTATAAATATTATCCTTGAACATTTATATTCAACCATACCATAACCCATAACCGAAGACAAAATTTCCCAATGATAATGATTTGGTAGTATCACCTAACCACGACAGCATGATTTTTTTTTTTTACTTTTTTTATTGCTTCCGTCATTTAAATTAAATACCAATTGGCAAGATGTGAGTTTACTTGTACAAATTAAATAAGGTACGTTTTACAACTGCAAGGCCATTTCCTATTTTTGTTTTGTGATACTATATATATAATATAATATAAATGGAGAGAACTTCAGCAAAACTTTTGACAAATAACAACATTATAAAACAAAATTTCAAAATAAATCAAAATTAAAAATGAAAATTTTACCAAAAATAGGAATCTATGTGATAAGTGGTTTACAAGTGTTACATTTATTATTTTAAATTCCTTCACTGCGTCTCCCACTTTTTTATTATTTTTTACTTTTTTTCTCTCTTTCATTTCTTCTAATGCACTTATTTTTGCTTTATCTTTCCGTGCCCTCTTTTTTTCATTTTTTTCTTTTAACCATGTGAACCACTTAAAAAACACCCGGTAAACACCAATCAACTTTACCCTCTATGTGAACCCTTGTACTTTTCTCTCTCTTAGAGGCGAGTAATTGTTGGGCTTATCAGGCCATCCGCTATCGGACCACCCATAATATATAGTCCCACGCACGAGTTGGTAGTCTCGGCGTGAGGGGGTGTGTTGGAGATTCCACATCGACTATGGTGGACTTTAAGCCTAACTCAACCCCATAAAACCGGTTCAATGGTGTGAGGTTTGCACCCACTTATATACAATGATAGACTCTAATCTCTAGTCGATGTGGGATCTCCAACAATATTTGACATTCTTGTATTTTTTTAAAACATATACGATTATTTTTATTAATAAATATTAGCACACAGAGGTAGGATGATTAGTCTGCAACATGCTTTATTTCTCTTAAGATTGTTTGTTTTAAAATGTGATCAGTGGGAAACAAATATTATAATAAAATTAGAATAATGTAAGGAGAGAGGTTTTAAGTCTGTCACAGATCTTTTGTTCCGTTGGTTAAACAATTTTAATAGCGGTCAATCCAACCAATTTTCGCATATTTAGGATTTGAACACATGTTTCCGCAAGCACGATTATATGGCAAAAAAAACTAGAAAATGTGAATTATGTGATGAAAAGGAAGTAAAAGAATTTATGGCATAGTCACAGTCATGGGAATTATTAGTTGAGTGTGAAAATGGGTGTTGTTTTTAGAAGTATCCCCACACTGCACCGTAGCCCAAGTGTTTGTTTTTGCTTTTGCTTTTGCTATTGGTATTGGCATGGGAAAGAAAAGGAGAATTGCGACGTCAGTGCCTAACTTGGTCCCGTGAAGCTCTTTCAACCCCACACCCAAACCCCAAAAGGTGCCAACTTGCACCACCATACAAGTTGGGGTCATGTCTTCTGCTTCTGCTCTACCCTACCAAACTTCCACCATTCATTCCCACCCTTCCACGTTCTTCAAACTTATCCCAACCCCATAAAAACCTACAAAACTTCTCATTATAATTCTCACAGTATATGTGGAAAAATAGTGACCTTGCAATTGCAAAAACTTCAAAAACAAGTTGCAATAGCTTCGGCTAAGTAATCGACCTGTGAGACTTCTTAAACCAACCCTTAAGCGACACATCACCTCGGAAGACACAACCACTCTTGTCATCTGTCTTATGTCGGTATCCATTATGACTCCACTTTTCATTGTTGCTTCACGACTCTCAACTGAAAACTGCATTAACCACCTTTGCCAATTATTCTCTTCACTGTGCCCCCCAAGTTGTGTAATTAAAATTACCCTTGGAAGAAAAGGGAAAACTTATTACGAAAAGGTACAAACTGGTTGAGTACAAAAAATGTTGTAATGACTAAAAATACATCCTAATTCTAATTTAACCTGTGTTTGTTTTAATGTTCTAGAACTATCAATGACACGAGATGAAGTAGAACTACAAAAAAATACATCTGGCGTATGCTTTTATTCTCTTATCTTACTTTCCAATGCAGTGTAACAAAACAAAATTCATGAATTGGTGTTCAATCAGGTTTTAGGCAGTAAGAATATCATACCCTAAAACCTTTTGATTGTATTTTACGTGAAAAGTGAAATGCCGTGTCTGTATGCATGGAAAGACTTGCTCTCTTGCAAATTCTGCTATGGGCCAAGCTGTCAGTTGTCATGGACAACAGGTAGTTCAAGTAGACTCTGAAGATCCTTGAAAACTTGGCTTCGTCTATTACATTCATAGTATTGTTTGGTTTGAATTTGTCATGTTCTTAATATGTGTTAAAATTTCAAGAAAGAAGTTCTGGAAGTATAATTTGAAACTTTTGTCCACGTACTCCCAAATATCTGCATAACAAGCCAAAGCTTGGGAAAGTGAAACAGGAAGAAAACGTTTTTCTTGTCCTTATAAAAGGTTGTGTCATACGATTCCACAAGTTAGCCACATTACAATCTCTTCTCTCTGTCGTATGTATGACCAAGCATGATCATTCTTTATAAGCGTGACATTTTGGCATAATGCTCCCCTCCTGCATAATTAACTATTTTGTACAAAATTTGATATTTTCTTTCTAGAGCTCAATTCAAGTATTCAGGAATTTTACTTCACCGTTATTCTTGATTATTTAAACCTACGCCCATTTTATCATTGTACCTCTTATCAGTTCTGTCTGAAAATAGCCTTCAGAGACTTAAAACTGTTGAGGACCACCGAATGGTAGGTCAAGTTGACAAGGCTCTAGCACTCTCTCACTAAATGCTCAAAGATATGAAATGATTGGGGATCAAGAACTACATGTAGGGGCTAAAATTTAAATGGGGCAGAGCCCTTTGGAGGTTGGAACACTAATGGTATTAAAATGGGGCAAAGGCTTCCTGAGGGAATGTGTCGTTACCAGAAAAGTAAATGGACGTTTGCATAACTAGCGCCATACAACTGTTTGAATCTAATAAAGATATTGATGACATAAATCAAGTGTATCCAACAAATTGAATGGGAAAATCAATTCAATAGTCATAACAATCTAAGAACGCAACAAGGGTAAAAATTGTTTTAAGACGTGAATCTAATGCCTTATCACGTGTCACATTTTCTCAATACCAAGTTAGTTGGCCAAGTCCATTGAATGTTAGCTAAGTCCCTCTATCTCAGTCAAGCCATTTGAGAAGGAGCCAATGGCTTGGAAATTTAGGCCTCTGGTCCGCCCAGGAGCACCTCCTTTTAGTGAGGAAACATCTAATATTATCCTGTTAAGACAAATACAAAGTCAGTTTGATACCCTTTAGTGCCAAATGAGTGACTTTTGTTCAGATGCTTACAAATTCTTTGATTCCTTCTCTCCTGAGGAGATGCGGTTTATGATGATTTTGTTGTCAATTTTTGACACTGAATGGTCAATTGGTAGATCAATCTCTCCAGGGCCTGTTCCATTGACAGATTAAATATATCAATTAATCTTCATGGCTTTAAAATTGCGAAACCACATATCGTGTTTTACTAGGATAATTCTTACCCGATTTAGGAGTAGTGACAAAATCATCAAGTCCCAATAGTTTCTGCAACAATGGATAGTAAGGAAAATTAATGGTCATAAAACATCTCAGAGATTATGGAGGTCTTCGTTTTAGAAACAAATACCTTAAGTCTGTCGTAAGACTCAACAAGTTTGTCATTGTACAGGATGAAATCAAATATGTGAGAAGATTTTCCTTGATCAATCTCTGCAGCAGCATTCCTTAGTCGCTTCAGGATCTGTTCCTCAGTCTCTGTCCCTCTGATTTCAAAGTATTGAATTTAGCACAAAATCATGGTCTCGTTGAGAACTAAAAAGCATCACCATGTTACAACAACTCACCGGTCACGAAGGCGCTTCTCCAGCTCCTCCATTGACGGGGGACATACAAAGATGAATATGGCTTCAAGAGAACTAGCCCTCACAGATCTTGCACCTTGAACATCAATATCAAGAATACATCTCTGAAACAATTAAAAACAAAATCATTATCTCAGATAATGACAAGTTAAAAATAACATCTAAAGGACAATAATCTTACAACGTTGAAATAATATTACACCCATAATAACAAAGGTTCCAATAAAATGAGTCATGATAATAGTTAAGCACAGGCAACTTACTTTCCCTGCATCTGCCACCAGTTCCACAGCGTCAACACTAGTTCCGTACAGATTTCCATGGACAGAAGCAAACTCAAGAAACTTTCCCTCTTTGATTTCTTTCTCCATTATACTCTTCTCAGTAAAATGATAATGGACCCCGTCTTTCTCCATATCTCTCGGAGCACGGGTGGTGTGGCTCACAGAAAAACCAAACATAGAGGGAAACTCCTTCATAAGCATTGATATCAATGTTCCTTTGCCTACTCCAGAAGGACCACTAATAACAACAGGCTTCTCCGCATTTCCTACCACACCTTTACTCCATGCAACCACCTCAGTACCCAAAGATTCTTGCTGCTGCCTAACATATTGGGTGTCAACCTGCCAGTAGCATATTGAGACATTTAACTTATATTGGGCAATAATCAGAAATCTACTATGGTTGGTGTTTCCATGCATCAATAAATTTTGTTTAAATATGAATATGCCAAGGATTGTGTATGGGAAACACCAACCTCCAGGAACCATATTTGATCATCTGGCTTAGAACCCTTCTTAAGAATTAGTATTTTGTCTTCCAAAGGTACTGCCGAAAGGCCTTTGCACGACACAGGTTTGGTGCCCCTCACAGTGGGACGAACCCTGCAATTTCAAATAGATATTAGCAACAAAAGCATGTGAGCAACAGCTACGAAGCGGAGAAACCTTAAACTGACCATTCTCCAAGATTACGGTCAAAAATTTGAACTTCAATGGACAAAGTTCCATCATCAGCTCCACCAATGACATACTGTCAAAAAAATGGAGGCCCACTTTTTGCTTTAGGCAGAAGAAGATTTGGCTAGACACTAATCTAATCATGAGCAACAGCATACATACAAATTATCATTAAATTAACATATTACATAAACTCACCGTCTTATCACCAACGGTAGCAGTTGCTTTGCAAGTTCCGTTTTTCAATTCAAGGCCATTCTGAGCCCCATCCTGCAGGTCATCAACAAGCAATGCTGGTGCTTTTCCCTAGCGATCACAACCAAAGAGATTAGACACATTAAAGCAAAACCACCTTGATCCACATTTGACAAATTAACCCAATCCTTAAGGAAATAGCAGAAAAAAAAAGGGAGGCTCACCATAGACAAATCTGAGCCCACAATCCTGGTTTAAGTTAAACCCTGAACCAAAAATAAATAAATAGAGATTAATACCATATAAATTACCAAGAGATCTAACAATATATGCAAACTTCCATTGAAAGGAAATTACAGTCCAGAAACTCCATTACAAGTTGTAACACAAAACTCAACACCCAAAAGACCCCAACTAAACAACTTACAGAGACTAACTAGGATTTCATCACCTTCCAGAAAAAACAAAAACTATATAAATACGTGACAGGAATTCACCAAGCTTCTTCTTTTTCTCAATTCATCTCTCTGATCCCGCACCATGAAAAGCACAGCACAATTTTCATTTTATTTTTCAAACCCAAAAAGCAGCAAGGATCCCAGCAGGCCCAACAAATCAAAAACAGATATTTAGAAGACCCAGAGAAGGAGATGAAGCAAAGACGACGCTACGAGAAAAAAAGATCAAAAGAACAAAACCCAGATCGCAATGCGACAAAATCCGAAATCTGGAAGAGGTTGACACCGACAACCTTAAATAAACCTGGGAAAACGGGAAAAATAAAGAGCTGCAGGGAAAGTAATGAACAACCTTGTAGAGGGTGCGTGTTGAGCGGCGCAAGAGAGTTGTTGTTGTTGTTGTTGTGAGGAAAAGGAAAAAAACAGAAGAAGAAAAAAAGGAGCAAAACCAAGAGAATAAGAAGAGGAGAAGGAAGATGAAGGTGGAGGAAAATGTGAGAGAAGGATTCATATTTGTAGGCAGAAAACAAAAAAGGGGCAGGTTTGGATTATGAGAGAAGGAGGGAGAATGGCCTCTTTTTCGTTTTCTTTTGCGGTGCTCATCAGAACCTTCCTTCTTCATTTTTTTTTTATTCATTTTGTAAATTTTTCACTCTTTTATTTATTTTTGTTCTGAAAAATAAAATTCAGAAATCCCATTTTCTCTGAAAATAACTTTAGCCAAATTCATTTGGCATCTCTCAGTTCTTCTTTTTCACTGCAAATATTCATTTAATTTAATTTTTTAACTCTGTTCTTCTTTTTCATTAGTGGAAGTTATGACTTCTGAATATAAACTATGAATCTTGGGAATTGTAATGCTTAAGAATGATTACATTTACATTATTAATAAAATGTATTTCTAAAAATATTTATATAAATTTCTAGAAATCAAATAATACTGTTATTTTGTAAAAAATTAATTTACTACATTAAATAATTTAATAGAAGAAAAATGGGATCTGAGAATGTAGGAAACTTTACTAAAATAATATTACTTGATAAATGTTATCTTTCCAGATATAGATAAAGCGTGAAAAACATCACTTTCTAATTGGAGATTTATCTTTCAGTAAAATGGATTTGACTCCTTTAAAAAAAAGGTGATACACTTTAGAGGATAGTGCAATAATGATCTTCCATTACAAAACTAAGATTATGATTATCATTAGGGAGTGTGCTTAATTGACACTTCATAATATTTAAAAAAACTTTATTTTATGAAAAAAAATTGTGGTATATTCAATCAATATTTTTAAATATTAAAAAATTATAATATTTCATAATATTAATATGATTTTTTAAGGATAATAAAATTTGACGGTGTTCAGATAAAATTTTAAAAGATTAAAAAGAGTCATTTCAATATATTAACTTATTGATTAACTTCTTGACCTTTCTATTATCATTAATAATATGCTAAGCAAACTTTTGAGAAAAATAGAAGAAAAAAAATTGGATAAAATTTGGGGTATCTCGGAATTAGATATATAACTTGTTAATTGACATGAGATTTGTTTAAAATAAAGAAGGACTTTTTCTTGTACATGTCACCATATATGAGTGTTTAAAAGGGTTAAACTTCAAGTTAGATTAATGATTAAAGTTTTATTTTTAAAGAATACATTGATTTTTCTTATCTATATTTTTGGAGGGTTATTTTAGTTTAACTATTTAGATTATATTCTTTGTGACACTATTATGATTGAATGTTTAGCTACATCTTATTGAATTGGCTAGTTAAATAAAGTATTTTACATTTTTTGTTAAATGGCTTTGATATTGTTATAGTCTAATATATTTCTTCTATTCATATTTTACATGTAAAAATTAATTAGTTGTACAATCTAGTATTTTCTTTCATTATTTTTTATTGTTTAGAATATATATGTCTTAGAGATGAGTACATAATTGTATGAAGTTATGACATGTTCATTTTCATAAAAAAAAAAATGTACACATATTTATGATAACATGTACAAAATTAGTTATGATTTTTAATGAGATATTGAACATTCATTAACTAGTGGACAAATTACAAATCTCTAGTATGACTAAAAATTATGTACAATTTTGATTCAAAGAACATCATGGAGGGATACAAGATTTATTTGTATTGATGAAAGCTAATATTCTAATTAATTTAATTCATAATACATCATAATTTTTTGAGAGTGGATATTTTCATAAAAAAATTGAAGGCCTTAAATTCAATAGTACCTTATTTGATGGTTAAATAAGGATTCTTAATACTTATTAAAGTACGAGAAAGTGTAAAGTTTCACTCATACTTTAATATATATATATATATATATATATATATATATATATATATATATATGATGTTACCTAATTATAATTATACTATAATTTTTGTTAGTTTAATCCGTGTTTTTTTTATAATATAGTTGTTTTTATATGTGAAGAATCTTAATATTACAGCAAAGATATTGATGAGACACGTACCCAATAATATTGTAAGTTATTGAATACTTAAAGTGCTATGAGAAAAATACTTAATTTTCATGCTTTTTTTCTTAACTTTTATACTAATTTAATATGTAGTATATGTGCAAATAGGTAAATATTGTGTAATACAGTGAATTTCCTGGTCGTCATTTCTTAACTCCATTTTAATTATACTAAAAAAAGAATGAATTATTCATATTTTTTCTTACTCATCATTTAAGAAAGTGATTGAGATTAGTATTTTTTAATCACAATTTTTAAGTTGACACCTCCATTTTTATATTTTTATTTTAGAGGTGTGTACAATACTTCTTACATTTTTTCATAAAAACTATCAGAAAAAAATGATAATTGTAATTTATTTGTAATTTCATATATATATTTTAATGTAAACCTTATCATTCATTTGTTATTTTTCTCATTGATTATGATTGTTGTTTTGACATTTTTCATTCACATAGTGAATTATTGAACACATTCTCACATATTTTTTTTCAAAGTTGCTTTATATTTTGAACAATAACTTAAATAGTCTATAATAACCTACTAAGTTTGTTTATTTCTTTAGATGATTTTTTGTATATCAACATTGTCTTCCACTATGACTATGACGTAATTTGATTCACATAGTTTTTCATTATATAACTATAAATAAAGATGTATTTAATTATAAAAAAAAACTATAGAGATCCAGATTGGTTATGATTCTTTTTAACACATAAATTATTTAAATTATTCTAAATTCAATAAATCCTTTTAAATATTATAATTTCATTTCCATAAATTCTTTAAAATTCAAATTATTATTATATAATATAAATCATAAAAAAATTCATGAAATTTTAAAAAAGTATTGCAGTTGTTCCTGCAGAAACAAATAATTCCTTGTATTTCATATTCTCAATTTTTTATATTCGGTTTCTGATTTTGAATTTTTGATTTTCAGTCTTAGCAAAAATACATGTAATTATACTATGTGATTATACTATGATGCTTAAATAAATTTTAACTTTAATACATATGGCATACAATAATAATTAAATATTTATTACATTTTATCTTAGAATGTTTACTTATTTATAACATTCACATATTTTAACATGTAAGAATAACTAGATAATAGGTTCTAATATTTTTCTAATTATAGTTTATGAGTTATTTATTATGCGATACTTAGTAATTACATGTTTAGACTCTAATTTTAATTAATATATACTCGTCAATGAGAATATTTGATACTAATAAAGTACAGCATTCTTATTCTTTTAAAATTTACATCTAAATAAATCTTTTCAATTAAATAAATCTCCTAATTTAGATGTTAATAAATATATATTTAATTTTATCATAATTTTAAGTCGTAGAATTATAACGAAGGTTATTATTGCACACACGACAAACTTTGTAAAATAATAGAAAAAAAAATAGAATTAATTAAAATCGTATAGTGAATGAATTCATAAATTGCTTTAAGTGGTTTGACTCATTTTCTATTTCTCGTCGTCTAAAAATTCATTAATTTTTATTTTGTTTGTGGTGGCATAGTCTCTAATATAAGTAAACTTTCATATTCATTTATTGTTTAAGAAGTCGTGGTCAATCGTGATGGCCAAGTTTTTAAATGCTCCATCTCATACGCAATTTCATTCATATAACAACTTAATTGCATTTAAGTTTAGTTCATTAGTTTGATTATGTAATTAGGTGGATGTCGGGGTAGAATAATGTTAATCCAAGTTATACACAATTTGTTGTCATGCTGATCATCTTCCAATTCTTCAAAGTTCTTCCAATTCTTATTTGTGATTGCACTCTGAGGCTCAAGTCAGTACTAGTGGATAATCTAGTCTCTTTAGAAAACCAAAAACATACATTTCCCCCTTTTAGAAGTCCCTCTTATAGGTTGACTTGAGTCTCTTCCTACGTGATCTAGATAGTTGGTTGTCCAGACATGTGTCATAGATAGTGGTCTTTAAGTCGTGTATGGTAGTTTCTTGATATTACGGAAACGTGTTTCAACATGCCTTTGACCTATTCAATGTGAAGTAATAACTACCTTTAACATATATTTATTGTTGGTATTATTTATTCATACATTCGGTCAAACAATACAGGTTCTAACAGGTTCTAATTAAATTCTATAGGATTCCAAATTCAATTCAATAATAAAAGCATGATTTTTTAACCTTTTCCCTTTTTGATTAATACCATAATTCACTCGCACATTTCATATTTTTATTTTTGTTGTTTTTTTAATAAAACATGTCAGTCAAAGCAATCTATGTTTAATAAACCCTGTTGAACTAATCGAATTTTTTTTAGCTTACTTATTAATTATGAATGTTTAATAAATTTATTTATGAAAATAGTAGATAAATATAAATGACAGAAATAAAAATGTTAACATTCTCTCTCTATATATTTTATTTAGTTATTTTTATTTTATTAATAAAAATACATTTCGATGTATTTCAAATTTTAGTTAACTATCCATTATTTAAATTCTTGTTTTTACTTTTATTTGTTATATTATTCATCTGTTAAACTATCTTTAGAATACATTTAATAAATATATCATACTTTTAACCAAACATCACAGTTTCATCATATTAATTTATGTAATGGGTAAAAAAATAGTGTGATGTATTATCCATTAGTATCAATATATAAAAGTCTAATGTGAAAAATAAAAAAATAAATATTATAAAATTATCTGATAGTCAAAATAAAAATGAAATAATAGTATTTATTATGTGTAATTATCAATACCTTATGTGATAAAAAATTAAAATAAATTTTAATATTGTATAAAAAACTAAAACTCCAAACTTATGAAAGAAAATTAAAAATATAAATTGTTACAGAATATAAAAAAAAAATTAGAAAATAAATATAAAAAATACAAAACTAACGGGTATTTATTTTTGAAGCAGTGTTTAAAAAGGATATAACTAGTAAAAATAGATTTGTTTATCAAACAAAGTCAATAAAGTTAAATACAAATTTTGACAGATAAAAAGCTTAATACTTTGTTTAGGGAGGAGATTTGACTGAATTTGAGAAGAAAATGTAATAAAAAGTAAGATTGTTTGGATTAAGGTAAATGAGTAAAAAGTGAAGGAAAAAATTTATGCAAGTTTGTGAATGATGTGATAGGTGTAATTCAAATTGTATTTTTTATTATTTATAATTATTTTAATTATCTTATTATTATTATTATTTTATAAATTTATTATTAATATTTTTAATAATAATGATTTATATTATATTATATTATATAATTAATTATATTTATTTTATTTTATTATAATATAAATATAAATATTAATGAATTAATAATATAAAATTATAATATATATTTAATATAACAATTATAAACATATATATAATAAAACATATTATATATTTAATAAATTTTTAGAAACATAAATTAAAGTTAAATAATTTTTTAATACAAAAGTATTATAAATCCTTAATAAATAAAAAAAGTAGTATTTTAAAATAAAAGTATATGAAAATAAATCATCAAAATTGAATTAGTTTTATTTTATTTTATTACAAATTTAATTATTTATTATTTTAAAATAAAATAATACTTATTACATTTTATTTAACTATAATAAATTAACTTTATAAGTTATTAAAAATCAAATTTTCTTTGGATACGAGGATGAAAAGTGTGAGAAAAAGTTTTTTTTTCTCGATTTTCATAATTTAATGTCTTTTTTTAAAAACATTTATTCACTTTTCTTTACTCCATATTTTTCTGTTGTTTGAAACCAACATAGACAAAGGAGATTACATGTTAATTACAAGTCTAATAGCCAAATATTATATAAATATTCACTATAAAAAAAATATTAAATAAAATTAATTTTAAAGACTAAAATGATTAATTACTTTTTAACTAGATTAGATAAAAGAGAAGACATGTTAATTACAAGTCTGATAGCCAAATAATATAAATATTCACTATAAAAAATTATTAAATAGAAATTAATTTTAGAGACTAAAATAATTAGTTACTATTTGACTAAATTAGAAACCATTTTATAAACTAAAAAAATTATTGGTATTTAAAATAGTTTCTATTATTAATAAAAATTTATAAAATATTTTTTAAATTGGTATCTAATCCTTAGTTATCAAGGTTTTGGCTACTTATTACTTTACGTTCTAAACTAGTCTTATTCTTATAGAGACCAATTTAAAATCTAAATATTAGTAATTTAAATACCAATTTAGAACCTAGGTAGCTAAAATTTAGATACCGATTTATAAACTATTTTATAATTTTTTATTAATAATAGAAACCACTTTAGATACCAATAATTTTTTAGTCTCTAAAATAATGTCTAATTTAGTTAATATAGTAACTAATTATTTTTTATTTCTAAATTTTGATTGATATTTAATAAATTTTTTGTAATAATTTATATGATTTCTTATTTTTGAAAATATCTTATTACAAGATTTTCAAACACTTGAAAAAGTAACTCATAATTTCAAAACCACCCATATAGAATAAAGTATAAGTTAGATGTAAAAAAAAAATCATATTTATACATAACTTATACGTAAATATACCTAAATATTAAAAATTTCAAAATTAATAGGTATCAAAAGCTAAACCATTATTTATACATACATATATAATATTTTAATTAAATATATACTACAATTAATATATAAATAATGCATAATTTAGAGAGATTACATCAAACATTTATATATAAGAAGTATAATGAATTGTTTTGATAAATGTATTAACTTTATACTTTAAAATTAACACTTGCCACTAATTCGATATGTTTAACAATAATATTCTTAGTTGTCAATAAGTCATCAACTTAATTTACTATATCTCAATAGACTCTTCATTACATGATGTTGTTATTTACTCTAATCAGTCCCATTAGAATTTGGATATCTCATCAAATCTCCTAACTTAATATTCACATCAGACTTTGATAACTAAATAGTTGTTTATCATTAACTATTGGCACATATAAATGATGACAATAATATCCACTACGGTAACTACTTAGATAATCATATCACACATGAATTCATCAATCACAATCTCGCTATTTGCAACATTATATTTCACATTCATGATCGTATCTCCTATAATTTAATACATAATATCTTTAAACATTTTCTTATAACAATTTTTGTATATACATATAACACTTATAAAACATAAAACACGTCAATTTCATAATACAAAGGTCATTAGTGAGGTATTTGTGATCGATCAAAAATCAACCTAAGGAAATTAAAACATGATTTTTCGCTTGAGTCAAAATTATCATTGCTTGAGCAGCATAATGTCACTTTAGTAAAAATCGTTAAAAGAAATATTTGTCTCAACATCTTTTTTATTTGAGTGATCGAAATGAAAAAAGAAATTACAGCGAAATCATCAAAATTCATCAATTCAATCTACATTTCAACATGAAATTCTAGAATAAAACTAATTCATCAATCTCTTGCCTGATTCATATACAACATCAATTATTTAATTTCCACAAAATAAAAAATATACACAATTATATATATATATATATATATATATTATGTGTATGGTAAAAGACTAATCCTATTTAGAAATACAAGAGAGATGATGAATTTGAAAAAAATGATATTTGGATTTGGAGGGAGGGGGAATTTGGGAGGTATACACTCAAGTCAGTCTATACAATTTTAAGGAGAGAAATACAAGGCGAAAATAGTTTAATCTTTGAACTGTTTTGGAATATAAATATTATCCCATTTGCACATATAACTGCTTGGAAAGTGTCACAAAAGGTATTAACAACAAAGGATATATTGTCTAGACGTGATGTTGTTTTACCAAATAATCTATGTGTTTTGTGTGGTATGGGAGAAAAGTTTATAAATAATCTATGTATTGTATGTGTTATAATTGGTTGGGGGGATGTTGATAGTTAATCATTATGATGCGAAATCATATTTTATGCATAACAAAATTCCTTTCTTGAATGCAACAAGCAATAGAATTTGGGAGAGTATATGGATAACAATAATTTGGGAGATTTGAAAACATGGGAATGGGTGTATCTTTAAAAATGGCAGAGTCGACCAAGTGGAGGTTTTTATTATTGCACAAATGAAGGTTTGGTCATGGATAATGACAAAGGAACATGTAATTGATTTCTCTTATTTAGATTGGTGCTTGGAACCTTTGGAATATATGAGTTATATTAGAAAAGATAATTGAGTTGTTATTCTTTTGCTATGGTATATGAAATAGTATTTTCTGGCTTGTCGTAGACAAGACCATGGTTTGCTTGTTTTTTTTTCCCCTTTTGTAGGTTGTTGTATGCGGGAGGATTCTGGTTTTATGTTTTGTTGGTTGGAGGGAGTTCATTTATTTGGTTATGTAATTTGCAAAATACTGTCAAATGTTTTGGAGCGGAAAGGTTGTGCAGTGTATGCAGGGTCAAATAATATGGATTGGTTTGCTGGGAGAGAAGATTTACTATGAAGGAAATATGCCTTTATTAAATTCAAAAGTGAAAGGTTGAAGATAATGTAAAGTGTAGGTTGTGACGTTTTTTGTGGTTGTGATTTGGGCTTTAACAGGAGGATATTTTGGCTTTTATTTAGAACTTTTCAATTGGAAAACAAAGTAAGATTTATAATGTCATGTGATGTTCTTATGAAATATTAAATTTGCAAATTGTGTTAGAGGAGCTTCCTACTCCTGATGTTTTATTAAGTTATTAGACAAGTAGAAGTAGATGGTATAACTATTAGAATGTGATGTATAAGAGTTTGAATATCCCTGAAATATCTCTTATGATTTTATCTTTTTCTTGTTGATAAAAAAAGAGACTAATCTATTTAAAAATAATTACTCCAAAAAAATCATATTATCCTTGTAATACATTAACATCTGTCTTGAGTCCATCCAACTTCAACTCCAAGTTCATCTCCACATTAAATTCAGGTTGAACACAAATAACTTTATGACCTTTTCTTATCCTTTTCCCATTTCATCTCACTTTTTCGATCACTAATTTATAATTAAAGACTAATTTAGAATCTAAAATAATCAATAACTAAAATTTTGATAGATAATGTTAAATATCAATATAAAATTACTTTATAAATTTGTATTAATAATATAAGCTATTTTAAATATTAATCACTTTTTTACATATAAAATAATATCTAATTTAATTAATATAATGATAGATTAATTATTTAATCTATAAACTAATTTTTATTTACACTATACGAAATTCATTAAATAACAACCAAAATTAGAGACAAAAATAATTAGTTATTATATTAACTAAATTAGATACTATTTTAGAGACTACAAAATTATTTGTATCTAAAGTGATTTCTATTATTAATAAAAATTTATAAAATGGTATCTAAATTAGATATCAGAGTTTTAACTACTAATATTTTAAACTGTAAATTGGTCTCAATTAGGTTAGATACCAATTCAAAATTTATTTTATAAATTTTTATTAATAATAAAAACTATTTTAGATATCAATAATTTATTTACCCTCTAAAATGATTTTTAATTTAATTTAATGGTAACTAATTATTTTAATCTTTAAAATTAATTATAATTTTATGATTTTCTTATAATATTAATATTTTTTTTTGTACTATATAACACATGTCATGTCATTATGTAATATCATATTTTGTAATATTATATATAAGTATTCTTCAGTCGGTAACTACCTAGAATGTCCTTATACACTTGGCCATAATTAAGGTTTAGTTAGGAAACTTTTTCTTGTTTTGGTGTTAGAAGCTGCTACATATATTGATATGAAAAGGGAGAGGGTTCCCCTTGACCAAAGTTTAGTTAATCCTTTTTTTTCTTTGTCTGAAAGCATAGACAGAGAACAATTCAAAATCTTTTCAACTGTGGTAGGCAATGAAGTCGGCGGAATCAGTCAGATGAACAAATTCAAGATCAGTACTGTGACCATGTCTGATCAATTTCTTTCATCTTTTATATCAGTTGACCCACAAAGAAAGCAACCCAAGCTCATTTTCTCTTTCAATTGTAGAAGAATCTTCTCTTTCCACAAAACCCAAGATAGTTATATTCCAGCATTATTCTCTTAAAAATCTCATATCATTTGTTAACTTAGGGTCATTTGGGTTATCTATTGCATAAAAAGTGTATTCAAAAGAGAGTTTTGGAAGATATGTGTTATCATTTTTCTACTATATGACTATTCAATGTCTCATGACAGTGATGTTATATAGTTGTAGTTATTGTAACATTTCACTACACTACAAAATTACAATGCCTTGTATTCTACGCAGGTTTGATTTTGTGCTAACACCAAACTCGTGTTAACTTTGCAATTAGGGTTTAGCATAGTGTAAGAATATTATTTAGAATATGGGAATATTTTTCCCAAAAGATAAGTACCGAAGAATACAAAGCCATAAAATAATCATGTATTTTATTCCATAAATCGTAGCAGATTCAAAGTTGATTTTCAGTTAGTGAATAGTTTATTCACTGTTGAATTAAGCTTAATTTAACATGTCTCTATTTTGTCAATTTTAAGCATCTGAAGTATAGTTCACCTTGGTATCAAGCGACTTTGTCACTGATTTATATCTAAGAAAATGTCCTAGTGAATTAAGAAAAAAATAGTTATAATTATTTTTATCTCCATTTCTAAATAGTTATGAATTATGAAAATTGCTAGTTTTTTTTTGTATTTGTAAAGATTTGATTTTTCAAAACAAAGTAATATTCACTTTAAAGTGAATATGAGTAATTTTAGTTATTGATGAAGTATATCTGCTGATGATTATTTGTGTATAAATTATACATGGATGTGTTAAATATTTTAATTGTTGATTTTCTTATTGATCACTGATAGTGTTTTATTTTAGTTTTTTTATAAATAAATTTTACATTCTACAACAACATAAATGTTGATTGAGTATTTTGAATTGTAGCAAGAATTTATAAACGTTGTACCACTTACCGAATATGTCTTATCAACTATAGTATATATAAAATTAATAAATTATTGATTTGAATAATACACTTTAAATAAAGTTAGTAAAGCTACTGAATATTAATAATATAATTATAAAAACAAAACATGGTAATCAACTTCTCCACTTTTCATTGGGAGTGCCTTTTACTTTTTTTGTGACTTTATTTTTGATAAATGTTTTGATGATACTTAATAGTAGTTTTTTAATTTTCAGAAGTTGTGTAAAAAAACACTATTTCAAGTGTATGCTTTTGATTCTAGGTTGGACTGATAGTCAATAGGGTACTTAAATGCAATAAGCAATGGTGGCGGTGGAGCAAAGACAAAATATCTCAACTTTTAATTGTTTATTAGGTCTTTAGCATTTTGGATGATCCAAAGCACTTTAGGAATAATGTGAATAACTATTTTTAGGGTATCAGCTAATGAATAAAAAAAATAAAACCTTTTCATGTAGAATAATGTAAATAACATTCTTTTATAATACAGTTTACGATATATTATATTCTTTTATTTCTTATACAATTATAAATATTTATTTTCTTCTCAAAGTTTTACGTTTTAAAGAAAATTAAAACCTAATTGAAAAGTTTTAAAATAATGAAATCATCTTAAAAATAGATGGATGAAAATAAGTTATTTTAACTATTAGAGATTTTGTTTAATAGTCTAGGGAAAGATTCTTTTTCAGTTTTGTTGCTTTCTTTAAGAAACTTTTTCAGATAAAGTTGCATGATTAAAATCTAGGGCTTCTCATTTGAATGAAGGAAAGATTCTTGAGTCAAAGTCTTGAAGCATGCGTCTCTACTCTCTACTTGAAGGCCCACAAAGAGAGGTTAGGAATTTTGAGGTGAAAAAGTGATAATGAAAGTGAGTGGATAATTAATGGATGAAAGATGAGTCATGGTTTTGGTTTTGGTTTTGTTTTTGGTTTTGGCTAAAGCTAAACTCACTTTCAAAGTAGCTATCGCCTTTCATCTCTCCCAAAAGACAAGGAAAACGTTAGATGGTAACAAAAGGCTCCAAAACATAAACACGTTTCGAACAAACATCCAAACAATGTTCAATTCCCTATCCAATTTGCATTTTCAGAATGGAACATCAACTTCGGCTATGCCACCCTAAACGTTAAATATTTATTAATTTTTGTTTATAATTAATCATTACTCAAAACTTTTATTGATTATTTTTAATACAATTTTCCTTCTCAATCATATTCTTTTCATTTACAAAATTTAAACTCAAAACTTGCTTCCAACTGACAGTTTATTCAGACCAACAATTTTTTTTATGAATGAATGGTTTTGTCCCAGGTTTTAAAGAAAATATAGGTTTTATTCTGTTTAAAAATACTACATTAACAAATAATTTTAATTTAATATCAATCTTGTAAAATTCATTAATAAAAATGAGATTTGTATTCATTTATACACTACTACAAGAAAATTATGAAATAAAAATCAATTTTAAACACTAAAATAAATAATTAGTTGCTATAATGACTAAATTATGGATCATTTTATAAACTAAAAAAACTTTTAGTATCTAAATTAATTTTTTTATTGTTAAATGATTTTTAAATTGATATCTAATTATTAACTACCAAAGTTTTTTATACCAAATTTAAAATCTAAATAATTGGTAGTTAAAATCTTGACAGTTAATTAGATACCAATTTAGAAACTATTTAACAATAATAGAAATTAATTTATAAACCAAAATTTTTTTTAGTCTCTAAATCGGTCTCTGATTTAGTTACTATAACAACTAATTGTTTTTTGTCTGTAAAATTAGTTTCTATTTCATGATTGTCTTGTAATAATATAATATGAAATATTTTATTTTTAGTCAATTTGAGATCTTCAATACACCTTTCTCACGTCAAGGTCTGCCAAGTAATTATATATTTTTGGAGTGAAGTTTGCACCCACTAGTCTAATAGTGATCCCACAATGAATGATATGATAAGCCTAACAAACTCTCATTAAGATAAATTTTACATGACTTTAATACCATATTAAGAAATGAACATTAAATTTGTCTAACTCAATTTTATAAAATTGATTAATAAAATGATATTTATACCTACTTATATACTATATAATGTTTTTATTTATAGTCGATGTGAAATATCCAACACTATAAATGGTTACATATAAAATAATATCTACACTATTCGGTTTTTAATGAGTAAAATAAAATATTGACTTATCTATGTGTAGAAAAACATTATTTGCTTTGCTATTTGGTTATTATTTATGTTTATACATTTGACGATTTAATTTTGTAGTGGCACAGACAGGATAACATGAGTATTGAGTAGAAAGAAATATAAGAGGAACAAAAGCAGCATGGGATGCGCTTGCGCATGAGGCTAAGGGTGTGAAACCATGTGGATGCCTAATAAAGTCAAGACATGCTCCATCCTCCTCTCTTAGTTTTTTTTCTCTTAATTTTTTTATCTCATATCCTATGGAGAATAAGTTTAAATATGTAATCCTCATTTGTTTCATTGATTTAATTGGAGAAACATTAAACAAAGATTGTTTATGAGATAATTTTTATTGAAACTACCACAATAAATAAAAAGAGGAGAAGAAAAATTCATTCTAAATTTTTGAACTATAAGTCATTCTAAAGGGGATTATTTATTTTTTAAGGTTGACAATTGATTTAAAATATTTTTTTTTCCATTTTCTTTCTTATTTGAGAGTATTATTGTTTGGTTTATTTTAACTAACTATATGTATTATTTGTATATTTGTTGAAGACTCTCGATAATAATGAATTTGTTTCTTTGATTTAGATTACTCATGTAATTACCTTTATAATGAGGGGGTTTTATGTTTAAATTTTTGTGTACATCTTGTTTTTAGGATTTTCTTTTTGTTGGCTACTTTTGTTGGTATTTTTCATGTATTCTTGCAGTTTAGGAGGAATTTTGTTATCTACTCATTACTTTGAATTATTATAGTTATTTTGATACTTTCCCAATCAAGGTGACATTAGAATGTCTTGGTTAATGTATTGCTTTTTTTTACTTGCTTGAATGTGTTGAATAAGATGCTTTGATGTCTCTAAATTTATGTGGAAAACTTGAATACCTTGTTGTTGTGTGTGTTATCTAGTATTTTTAACTTGTTAATTCACTCTTTAAGATGATCCAAGTTCATTTGAATCTTTATCTTTTTATAAAAGATGGATTTTCTAAAAGGCTGTGAAATTTCAACATGTTGAAATGTCGAATCAACCTGTTCTTTGACATTTAGTGGTTTTAAAAATGGTTTGGAAAAACTTTGCTTTATTTTGTCTTTGCTGCGAAACAGAATCAACCGGTTGTTTCGATAAATCAACTCGTTGTTTTTATAAAAAACTTATCAGGAAATTTATTTCAATCGATTGATTTGGAAAACAACTGGTTGTTTTCATAATAGAAATATGTTAAGTGGTTTTAACTGATTTTAAATGCTTCTAACTACTTTTAGGTTTTGATCTAACAACTTTAACCACTTGATTGAGATTATATATAGGTTGTTTAACATTCTTTTGAATTAACTAAGAAAGAGACATTGCTTAAAAACGTTTTTTCAATAATTCAAAAGCTTTGGATCATCTCTAATGTGTGGAATAGGATTGAGTTTTGTATTCTTCTGAACTTAAGCTTTGTATACCCAGATGTATTCTATTATGTTCTATTTGAACATTGTATTTCTGTATGTTCTTTTGTAAGACAGTTTCAGAAAGGCGTTTCTGGAAACTGTGGTGTTGCCAAAGAGTGGTGTGTGTTCTTGAGGGGTTCAAGATCATCACTCTTGGTGTGTGGTTTGTAATCTGGGTTTCATTACATAGTGAATTCTCAGTGGTTAGCTGAGGACAGTGAACCAATATAAACCTCTTGTGTATTTCTCTCTATCTCTACTCTTATAATTTGTTTTAACTTGATTTCATATTTTGCTGGTATAAACTATCGATTGTTTTGTGAAAATAACAGGTTGATTTTTTGAAAATTAACTTAAAACATAAATTTTATGGAGTTGAACAAAAAATCAATTAGTTGATTTTTCTGAACTTTTCATTCTACCTTCAAACTTTGTGAAAATCTTATGAAAAAAATTCACCCCCTCTTGTTTAGGCCACTAATTCTAACAATTGGCATCAGGAGTTGAGTTCTTGAAAGTTACTCGAATTTCAATCCTAAAACCTTTTCAAAATGACGGAAAAACTACCCATTTGGGAAGGGTGCTTCTATAAACATGCCACCTTTGTTTTATGAACTAAACTATCAATTTTGGAATATTAGAATGATTTTTTTTGTTGAATCAATTGATAGAGGAATCTGGGATGCTATCACAAATGGGCCTTTTGTACCTAAGTTTGAAAAAGATGATGTTTTCATTAAAAAACCTTGGTCCCAATTGATTGAGAGTGAAAGTAAAAAAGCTCAATATGATTGCATTACCAAGAACATTATTACTTCTACTTTGAATTTTGATGAATTTTTCAGGGTCTCACAATGTCTCATAAATGGGCCTTTTGTACCTAAGTTTGAAAAGGATGATGTTTTCATTAAAAAAACCTTGGTCTCAAATGGATTGATATTGAAAGTAAAAAATCTCAATATGATTGCATTACCAATAACATTATTACTTCTACTTTGAATTCTGATGAATTTTTTAGGGTCTCACAATGTGCATTTGTAAAGGAGATGTGAGACATCCTTGAGGTTACCCATGAAGGCACAACTGATGTGAAGAGGGCAAGGAAGCATGCATTGATCCAAGAATATGAAATGTCCAGGATGCTTAAAGGGGAAACCATCTCGGATGTGCAGAAAAGATTCTACCTGTTCTTTGACACTCAGTGGTTTTAAAAATGGTTTGGAAAAGCTTTGCTTTATTTTGTCTTTGCCATCAAACAGAATCATTCGGTTGTTTCGATAAATCAACTCGTTGTTTTTATAAAAAACTTATCAGGAAATTTATTTCAATCGATTGATTGGAAAATAACTGGTTGTTTTCATAATAGAATTTTGTTAAGTGGTTTTAACTGATTTTAAAGGCTTCCAACTGCTTTTGGGTTTTGATCTAACAACTTTGACCACTTGATTGGGATTATATAAAAGTTGTTTAACATTCTTTTGAATTAACTAAGAAAGAGACATTGCTTAAAAACGTTTTTTCAATAATTCAAAAGCTTTGGATCATCTCAAATGTATGGAATAGGATTGAGTTTTGTATTCTTCTGGACTTAAGCTTTGTAAACCCATGTGTATTCTATTATGTTCTCTTTGAACATTGTATTTTTGTATGTACTTTTCTAAGGCAGTTTCAGAAAGGTGTTTCTGGAAACTGTGGTGTTGCCAAGGAGTGGTGTGTGCTCTTGAGGGGTTCAAGATCATCACTCTTGGTTTGTGGTTTGTAATCTAGGTTTCATTACATAGTGAATTTCAGTGCTTAGCTGAGGACTGAATGTAGCTCTTGATTAAGAGTGAACTAATATAAACCTCTTGTGTATTTCTCTCTATCTCTACTCTTATAATTTGTTTTAACTTGATTTCATATTTTGCTTGTATAAACTATCAATTTTCTTTCATGGCGATTTGCATGAAATTATCTACATGAAGCAACCTAATAAATAGTTTTCTTATTGAAGACAAGAAAAAATTTATGTGTGGGTTGAGAAAGAGCCTGAATGGTTTGAAACAAATTTCAGAATAACAATATACAAAGTTTGAGTCTATAGTGTGAGCAAGAGCACAAGAAGAATACTTCTGACTATTATTTCTTTGGTTAGAAAGTTCTTTAATGATCATTTCATTATCCTATTATATGTTGATAACATGCTTTAGTGTTGAAATATATTGACAAGTTGAAGAAATGATTAGACAAATCATTTGCATGAAATACATGAGAGTTGCTAAACAAATTTTTTGATATAAGAATTGTGTATGACAGAAAGGAGAAAAATCTTTAGTTGTCACAAAAGTATTGTAATAAAAGTTTGTTGTAGAAATTCCAAATAAAAAATGCTAAGATTGTGAATAATCCTTTTATTGTTAATTTTAAGTTGAGTTACAAACAAAGTCCACAAATGAAGACGAAAAATTAAATATGCATGGGTTGCTTATGGATATGTAATTGTTAATATGATGCATGACAAGAGATCCACAAAATGAAATAAAACACACGTTGTTAGAACAATGAGTAGGTTTCTATCAAACTCAAGTGGAAAGCATTAAAATGTTTTGAAATTAATTTTGTAGTATCTTCATATCACTACTAACATTAGACATTTTGTGTGTGTGTGTTTATAAGCCTACATTAATTTTACATGTAAACCCTAACTTGGTAAAATAAGATGTATAGTCGTGTAACTTTGTCCACTATAAAAGAAAAATTTAATATCATTACTAAAACATGTGAGGAATTGTTAAGGGGAATAAATTAATGTAAAAACATGATTTTGTTCAATAAAATAAAAATTAATCAAAATAATATGGAACTAATATGATAACTAAGACATTACTGACAGAAAGTTTGAAATTTGTTGTCCAGTTGTTATTTGATTATCACTCCTACGTAGTTTTGAGAAATACATTTGTTGGATTTTTAAACTCGTTTCATAATAGAAAATAAATTCAAATGTCTAAAATTCATTTGTCTCACTTATTTAAGTAGAAAGTGATCAAACTACGTACATGTTAAAGATTTATTATTAAAAATATGATAAGAGAGAGGAGGGAATCCATTATGTTTTTTAAATATCCATATGACTTCATATTTTTTAATAATAATTGAAAATTTGTTTCCAATGGTATCAAATTGGTTTTTTGACATTAAGTTTATGAAAAAGTGGTTATTCATTTTTACTAACTTATCACCATTTAAAGGTTGAGATAAAAAAAAGTGTGTTCACATGTAAAAAATTATTTTAATGTTTTTCGTCTTATTTATTATTTGAGAACAATTTATGCATCCGTTATAGATTGGTTTATTTGGGTTAGACAACTCATTAAATTTTTTTGTCTGACATCTTTGAAATTTTCCTTAGTGTTCTATAAAGAAAATACGAAAGTGGGAAAATAAAATAGATTAAAGAAATGATGAGGGAATTAGATCAATATAACCAACTAACAACAACTATAATGGGCTTTGAAGAAACCAAAACGAGAATGAGAAACTTTTTAGTTAGGGTTGTTTCTCCCTGCACCTCCATAAATTCTTCTCTCACCTCCATAAATTTTCATATTTCTAAAAATATCTCTCTGTAATATTTTGGATTATGCAATCTCAAAGTCTTTTTTCAAATATTCGTAATAAGCTTTTGGATAATCCAAAAGTCTTTTTTCAGATGCATTAGTTTCCGAATAATGTAATCCGGAAGTCTTTTTTAACTTCTGGATTATATAATTCGGAAGTCTTTTTTCAAATGCGTGTCTGGATTACATAATCTGAAAACTACTCTATGGAGGTGACACAAGAAGGATAAAAAGGTATTTTCACGTTGTGTATGCAGGTGACAAAAGAACCTGTGGAGGTGCAGCTTTAATTGGATATGTTTTGGGGCAAACAAAGTTCAGTAAAGTTTGCTTTTGGGACTACTTCTTCTTGCACCTCCATAACTTCTTCAGTCACCTCCATAAATTTTGAAATTTCCAAAATTACCCTTTAGTAAAAAAAGATAAAAAATAGAAGCAGCTTTACACTATCGATTATGTAATCTAGAAGTAAAAAATTATCACTTCTAGATTACGTAATCCAGAACCTATTTAACAACTCACAATACCAGATTATGTAATCAATAACTTATTTAAGAAAATAAACCTACCGGATTACGTAATCTGAAAGTAAAAATTATCACTTCCAAATTATGTAATCTAAAACCTATTTAACAACTAACAATACTGGATTACATAATCCGAAACTTATTTAAGAAAATAAACCTACCGGATTATGTAAACCGGAAGTCAAAAATTACCACTTCCAGATTACATAATTTGGAAATGATAATTTTTTACTTCCGAATTATGTAATCCGTAGTGTAAAACATTCATTTTAATTTTATCTTTTTACTGAAGGGTAATTTTAGAAATTTAAAAGTTTATGGAGGTGGCTGAAGAAATGATGGAGGTGCAGGAAGAAACAGTCTGCTTTTGGTTAAAGAGGTCCAACAACATAGAGTAGTATTGCTTCCTACACCATATCACTGCACACAATTCCAGTGGAAAAGACAAAAATACCCTTAATGTATTATTTTTTGTATTGCGGATATTCCTATCTGGAATGAGTTTTGATTTTTGTTTCTGGATTTTTATGTCCAGAACACAAAAAGCTCTTCCGATCTACTTTTTTGGAATGTATTATTTTCAATTCTGGATTTTCATATCTAGAATAAAGGGTATTTTCAAAATTTTAAAAATGTGTTGGGTGCAGGTTCAAAAATATTGGGTGTAGAAAGAATTTGGCTAGTTTGTTTTGTACGAGATCTCATTATATTCATTAGGCCTAGAATTAGGTAACTAGCATAAGTTCTTGTAGTCCAAAAGAGGCCTTTTTAACGACGGTTGCTATCTTGAAGAAATTGCTATACCACTCTCCCCATCGCTAACTGCACTCCCATTTGCAAATAGCTTTAATTTTTCAAAAAATGGTTATCACGTTCACAACCATAACTTTTTTTTGCCAAAGAGAACCAATTTATGCAATTGTGCTGTGTCAGACCAGAAACACGTCTGCAAGAATTTAACCAAAAAGCATTGTTGCATGTCCATGATAGTTAAATTTTGCATTCTCTTTACCTTGAGCTTATCGTAAATAATGGAGAATTTCTTCTGAAATGGATAATAGAATAATGAAAAATAACGTTGCCACAAAAAATACACCATGTTAACTCATTATCAACATATGGCCTTGGACCCCATCTTTTCACAAAGAGGAAATATCATTGTCAAAATAAAGGGGATTGGTCGAAGGGTGAAGTGAGATTTGTAATGATCTAAAGTGAAAAAGGTAAAGAAAATTGCCACAAACTAAACATACAATTAAATAGAAATAAATATTCAACTATTTTAAATTCAATCTATACGTGTGAAACCTTTATAATAATTTGAATGAATCAAAATAAATATGTAGAAAAAAAAGGTTAGTTTTATTGATCACCAACTAGAAGCAAACAAGTTCCATTGTCGCCATTAATACACCCAAGTTCCCTCCAAGTCACGTACCTAAATTTGTTTTGTTATTGAGGGACATGACCCACAACATTGTTCTTCTCTTCCATCCCTTTCACTCTTCCATTACATCTAATGATAACACCTATTAAATATTCTCATTAAAAAAAAGTCTATTAACCCCTCCAAGGGGTTACTATTATTTTAGTGGTACTTAGTCCTACAAATTCTAGACCTTTTATTGCAATAGTTTCAAATATGAAAATTTTTATGTAAACATATTTTTGTTACTATTCATTATAAAAAGAGGTGATTAATTTGTCGATAGTATAATATATAATTTAATGATGTTGACATTGTATTAAAATGACAAATGAGTAGAATAGGCTAATAGCAACGTGCGGCGTGGCTAAGTGGAACCGCACACGTGGCGTAGTCAGTGATTAAAAAATTAGACATGATGTCATCAGTTGCATGGAGGAAATATACGTAACTACACTCACTACCTATTGATTGCTGCCACGTGCCAAAGAGCCAACTGTATCCAAGTTCTCAACATAACACGTGTCAGTTCTTGATTCTCTATTTTGTACTGTAATAGTATTTCAGGGCCACTCATAATTTCTAGCCGACATCATTATTAATTTATCAGGAAAAGAATTCTAAAGTTTAGTTTTGCATTTGTGCCCCTGAAATTTTGTTATTATCCACTCTGCCATGCTTTCCATTTATTATTTGTATTATCCGCTTGGGTTGGACTTGTCGAGGGAAAACTATTTAGTAAAAATCAAATATTCAACTTTAGTAAAAATAAATGTAAATCAAATATTCATAATATACTGTTTGATTGAATTTTGTTTATATATTAACCTAATATTAAACTTCATAATCTTGAACTATTGAAATTAACAAAATATATGCTGGCAATTTTATTTTATTGGGAAAGAATTATATTAGTGAAAACAATTTTAATATCTAGGATAACTAATATCAATTTAATTTATGAAAGATGTGCAATTTTTTTTTATTAAAATGAATAAATTTTATTTTTTTTACGAAAAATATGTAGATTTGTGTTTTAAAAAATAATTTTAAAATTAATAAATTGTGCTCCTAAACATATCTTTGTCTAGTATAATTAAATATTATTTATTAAATGTTCTCGAGCATGTTTTTCTACCATTATTTATTTTATAATTTTTTGTGAAGTTGTGTTTAATACGTATAATTTTAAATTTATTTTATATTTTATATTTTATATTTTAAAATTAGTTTATGAGAGTTATGCTTATTAATTCAACTGAATTTTTTATGGGTTACACAACTTTAATTCTAATGAATTTGTTACGGATTATACAAAATTAACCATATACTTACTTATTAGACATATACTTATTTATTATTATTATTTTATTATACTAAAAAATGTGATCATACAAATTAAGTATCAGCACAACACTTTTTAATTTATTTTTTAAAATTATTTTATTAGAGTCGTGCTTATTAATTCAATTGAATTCGTTATGGTTACACAACTTTAGTTCTATTGAATTTGTTAATGGTTACACAAAATTAACCATATAGTTACTTATTAGACATATGTTTATTTATTATTAAAAAAAAAACTCACTCCGAATATTAATTAAAGTTGACAAGTTATTTTTTTTATCTAACTCAAGTTATCTGCCCACTAATCATTCTAAGCAATATAATCGGAAGCAATCTTGTCATTTATATGTTGTTCTTTACCAAAATGCATAGAATTTTAAAAAGAGGACTAAGAATCACAATAACTTAGTTGGGTACAAATTATTATTCAACTAGTATAGCTTAACATGTAATTGATGTTGAGGACTTTACTTCAGTTAATGTTATTGAATATTTATTAGTAGTAGTATGTATTAATAAATGCATGGAATGTAAGGTTACCTTTTTCAAAACTTGTTCACCGACAAAAAACATACGATAACAAATATAAGAACCATAATTATCAATAACATAAAACAAATTTGGATAGGGACCATAAGAGCCTTACACATATTTAGATAGAGATCTATCATCACCATAATTACTATTAATATAAATTATGATTATGAGCATTAGTACTTTTGGCACTATCATTAATTGACTAAACCACTTAGTCACCCTTCTACTCCTAATTTTCATCCTTATCTCCTCTACGTTGTTGCACAATGCTATTATTTCATTTATTAAATTATTAATTCTTAATCGAAACACCATAACCCCACACTATCACTAATTAAAAGTGTCAATATTTAAAAGTATGATTTAATATTTATGTAACTTAAGCATAGGACTAGAGTTTTGAAAATTCAGTTCCAATAAAATTTGAATTAAAATTAATTACTGCAATTCCAAACATTGAGTTGGGTGATTATAGTAAGAAGATCTTAACGAGTTGAGTTTCTATCCACACTCCAAACAAGTTGTAGCGAAGAAAGAGGATTTTTGCAGTTTCTAAGGACAAAACAGCAATTACAGCAAAGGTGAAAGACTGAAGAAGAAACAAAAACTGTTATGAAACCATTGCTTAGAAAAGATTTTGCTTTGATGAAATGAGAAACCTACTTTGCCCTTTTGTGGTGTACACTTATTCCTCCATTTCCATTCATTAATAACAACCTCACAAAACACAACATGAAACACACTCTCCTATGCTTATGAAACTCTTTGGTTTCACTTTGTTCTTGTCTCTTGCACACTACTTTCCCTTCACTCGCTCCACTACACATAATTAAAAAAACCCAACCCCACACGCTCACACGCACGCCATGTTCAACGATTCATTAGTCATCGTTTCCACGAGCCAGGGCTCAGAGAACCATGAAGAAGAAGATGAACAAGTACGAGAAATCCACGCCTTAACCCCACCTCACCCTCCCCCGCCACGTGGCAGACCCTGGGACACCATTCACACCCACCGCTCAAGCTCCCTCTCCGTCGCCAGCACCGACGGTGGCACCTCCTCCTCCGACAACTTCACCACCATGAGCAGAGAGTTCAGCGCCTTAGTTCTTGCAGGCTCCACCATCGACCCCGACAACAACCACAACCCAACCCCCATCAACCAAAACAACGTGAACAACAACTTGGGGAGGATCAGAGAAGAGGAGTTGATGGAAGAGACAAACCCTTTGGCGATCGTGCCGGATAACCACCCTCTGGACCCGCTTCCCTCGTCCGTAAGGGGTGGTGGTGGTGGTGCACGTGAAGAGCACGTGTCTGTGCAGAGGGTGAAGAAGGAGGAGGTGGATACGAAGATATCAGCGTGGCAGAACGCGAAGGTTGCGAAGATTAACAACAGGTTCAAGCGAGAAGACGCTGTCATCAATGGGTGGGAGAGCGAGCAGGTTCAGAAAGCTTCCTCTTGGATGAAGAAAGTTGAGGTAACTTTTTCTTTTTCTCACTGTGTTACTTACTTACTTACTTACATGTTCATCTTCTTTCCTCCTTTATTATATGTGTTTGTGTATGGTGGTTGTTCTTAGTGGGTGTGGATTCGGTTTCTTTGAGGTTATGATTATTGTTTTTTTTTTTAATCTTGAGACTGAAAGAGAACAGGCTTGGATTGATTCATCATGATCCAATCAGTACATGATCAGGTTAACTTTGAAATTAAGAAGAAAATTGAATGAGATTGAGTAGGGAGTGATTGCAGCCATGATTGATGATTGCCTCATTATTATTATTTTTATTATTCATTGATTTATATGTAGAAGAAAAGGTGGGGAATTTTTTCCTTTGGTTGTTGAGGAACCACGTAAAGAGGGAAAGAAAACTATAGTACTAAAGTAAATCATTTTAATATTGGTAAAAAAAAATTAAATTTTTTTATGCATTGATGATTTGGTTATGCATACATGTTCATGCAAGATTAAAAGGGTATGGATGAATTCAGTGTGCTTTTTAAGGAATATTATATATTTTTTAGATGGAAAAAAAAAAAGATTGCAAGTTTTAAGATGTTAGATATTTTTACTAAAAAGACATTTACATTTTTGTCCAAACAGTGTCAACAGCAGCAGATACCTTTTGTATCTTGTCCTATGAATGGTTATTTCTTTCATGGTTTTGATAATTTATAATCCATTGCTGATATCTTCACATCACAAAAACTACCTACACCTATTTAACAATTCAACAAATTAATATTTTAATTATATTTTTTATTTAAAATATTAATATATATATTATTATATTAACATAATGGATTGTCTAATGAATATTTTTATTTTTGAGGATGTCAAAGTATTTTGTTTTTCTTTATAATACCACAGGTTCAATGTCCAAATCATCACAGGCAGAAAATGATGCACAGGAAATATGAATCTTCGAAAAGTTGAATTACTGATAAGTTCTTTCTTCAACATTCAACCTCACATTTTTCACCTTTTCTCTTTTTCTTTCATTGGAAATTTTAGGCTAAAACATCATCCACCTGCTATCAATTTCCATGATGGTACATTCTTTTGGTAGCATAACCTATAGTGATGTGAAAACTGGTTTCTATGGTCTGCATTAATTGCCTTATTATTGAAGCTAACTACTTTTACATTGACAGCAGAAAAAAAGGTGGAAATGTGTTACCCACCAGCAAGTACCAAACTGTCCAATTATTTGATTTGATGTTAATTTTAACTAAAACTACGTGTCCATGCAGTAAAACAAAAGATTGACTAGACCAGATTTGGTTGTGTGCAAAAAGTTAATTATTACAGTTTTTGTTCATTGTGAGTAAAAATTGTGGCGTATTGTGCAGAGGAAGCTGGAGGAGAAAAGGGCAAGAGCAATGGAGAAAATGCAAAATGACATAGCAAAAGCTCATAGAAAAGCAGAGGAGAGAAGGGCATCGGCAGAGGCCAAAAGGGGAACCAAAGTGGCCAGGGTTTTGGAGATTGCTAGTCTCATGAAAGCAGTTGGAAGGCCTCCTGCCAAAAAGTCCTTCTTCTGAATATTTCATATTTCCAAACCCCTTTTGAAACACATTTTTAGAGATAAAGGAAAACAAAAATAAAAGGAAAACCAAATGGAGAGAATATTACTTGATGCCATACTCTATAAGAGTCCCTTTCCTTTTTTCAATTAGCTAAAGAGTGCAGCACTATGAAAAGAAACAAACAAAAAAAATGCAGATGAGGGATATGTGTCATATTATGTGAGAACCAATTGGAGTGTTTGTAAGTGATTGCAGTGTTTGAATGAACATGATGAGTGGTGACACACGCTTATTTGATTGTGGTGGTTAATAAGCACTTTTGTGTTTTGTACATTACTATATTGCTTCTTTGAATCAGTTGCTTCCATCACTAGCAAATGCTCACCTTACCTACCTAACCGTGCCAGCTCCTCACCTGCATTACTATTCTTCTATACATATTTTCCAAATTTTTAGATTATGGTTTACCAAACTCTGCTCCCCACAAATCCATCTAATCACTTGTTAATTTCAAATGATGTCACAAAAGACAAATACTTTGTTGCTTAGCTTATCAAGTTATGAGTCACAAAACCGTTCTAAACATCTAAGTAATTGCATGCTTAACACTCTCGAATTAATGCATGTATAACTTTGAATGGCAGAACAGTATATATCAGAAAGAATCACTTAACCAAGAAAAAAATATTAGAAACCTATCAATGGACAACAAAATTTGGGCCTTGGGCTACCCTTACATTTTATTTCAATGTGGTTTATTAATTTCATTTCATCTTTCTAATTTTTGAAATATAAATTTGTTAAGTGTAATTTAACAATCAAACAATTTCAATGATATTTCATTATGTGGCAGTTCACTTAAAAGCTACCAATAACATAGATGATCTAAAATTAAATATAAAATTTAATTTTAGGAAAAAAATTGGTGAATGGAAAATTTTTCTTTGCTGAAACAAAAGTTACAAGTATAACTAAAATCTCTATAAATATTATATGGATTAAAAATAATTATTTTTTTATTACTTTTTATATAACAATAATTTATTTTGTTAATATTCAATTTAAGAAAAAACATTACTAATATCGAATTAATGCTTACTAAAAACTCAAACATGTTTTAAGATTTTAACGGATTCTCTTAAAAAAATCATCTATTGAAATCAAATAATTCGTCATTAAATAATTAACACTTCATGTGTTGATTATTTTCTAGATTAACGTAATACGTACATATTATGATGAACAAATTTTTATTTTGGATAGATAGCTAGTTCAATACAATAAATATTAATATTTTTTTATAATAAGTAAAAAAATTATAATCTTAATACAACAATTTTTATTTTTAGTTTTATTTAAAATTTGTTAATGATAATATAATTGAACACGTGTTTAATTTTTAATCATGTAAAATTTGTTTAAATAAAAAAATTAAGGTTAATATAGGTGAATACTTGTTGAAGTAAACCTACTGATTACTCTTTTATGCCCATAAAAAAACTGTTTACTCCTTTATAATATGTATTTTTTAAGTCAGTTAAAAATAACATGATGAGTGAATTTTTATATGAAGTTATTATAAAGTGTATTTTTTCATTATATAGTAAGAAAGGGTATGACTTATATATGGAAGTTGGATTGAATTTGATGGGTGTTGTACCGGTATGGGCGCGGCCGAGGCCGAGTCCACTTGATAAGATCAGGGGAACCTGACCGAGACATTAGAAGGCTTGGCCGAGACGACCGAGACCACTGGAATATGACCGATGGCCGACCCATGCCATGATGATGTGGCCGACGGCCGACCCTTATTACAGTTAACGCTCAAACCAATATCAGTAAAGTTAATCCATCATTAAGAATTAGGTAATGCGACCTTAACGGGTATCCACCTCGATAAACGGGCCCAACAAGGTAGACCCATTAGAATAATATAAATAACACACATCCCAAGGAGCAAGGTATGTCATTTATTACTGTTCACCTATCTGAGAGCTGACCACCCGCTTTACTGACTTGAGCGTCAGAGTGCCTTCGCAGGTACCCCCACCATCCGGTGATTTGCTCGAAGACCGAGTGCCGAGCACCGAAGGATAAGCAGGAGGACGAGAAGAATCGGAGTTCATCACCTAGTCACCTGCCCGACCGAAGGAAGGAGAAGAAGACTTCAATAGTTCTCTAGGTTCCATCTCCCTAGCAGAAATAATTGTGATGTGGGTAAAAAGTAAGGATAGGTTGCAGCATGGTTTTCAGTTTTTTGGAGGAATTTGGAAGGCAGAGAATAGTTTCATATTTTGAGGGGAAAAGAAAATGTCCAACGAGCATAACTAATAAATTGCATGCAATTTAAAAACATTAGCTAAAGTTAAAACACTAGAATATAAAAAAGTTGTATGTAAGAAGATTGTAAGAAGAAAAAAGATTTTTTTTTTCTTATATTTACATTATGTATAAAAAATATATACTAGTGTATGAAGACTTTATCTAATTAGGCAAGCATCTACTATTAGATTCTATCATTATTAAATTAATTGTATATAGTTAGATACAACTATTACATAAAATAATTACGTATAATTTAATAATTATTTTTTTAATATAGAATATATTGATTTGTGAGCCAACATAAATCACCAGTGGAAGGCATCTTCTTTCATCATTGATACTATAGAAAAGCATTGCTGCCGACACGCTTTGTTAAATTTGAACATGACATATGGCAGAGATGAAATGTCTCTTTTTGGCAAATTCAATCAACTAACCAAATAGGGATCGTTGAATTTACCCAAAGGAGACATCAAAGATCATTAAAATCAAGAATCAATATCATGGAGACTGGACCTGGGACTTTCTACAATATTCTCCTTATTATGACAGTAAGGGCAGAATAAATTTCTCATAGGAACTACTGTAACATCAAATTTACCTTTTTTACATACCAATTTTGCATTATGTCTCTCTTTCCATCTTATCTCTTGTCACACTCTTTCTCTAACCTCTCCCTCTTATACCTCATTTCAAGACAGTTCAAATATTCTTCATCATATGTGAGAAATTTACTTTCATTTTCATGTCAATTAGTCTGAATAGTGTTTGTGAAGGGTTAATAATTATAGTTATATATGAACTCCACCTGATTAAGTTCTAGAATAATTAAAGAGTACAACTTTAACAATATTGTCACAGAAAATCTAAAAGTTTCCATATGGATAATTAAATTCTATTACTGATTCTTACAACACTCGAATAGTTCTCATCTCTTAATGGATCTTGACTTGCATGAGGTACTTTTGCTTGGTGTTCAAACTTGAAATGTTCCATCTCATAATGTGTAAGCTTTATCTAAATTTAAACTTGTTGTTTTTGGGTTTTGTAGTTAGACTCGTAATGGAGTCAATGTTACAATCAATATATAAGCTTTAGAATTTGGTCGTGCAATTGTTGTTGTTGTCACCAAGATAAATAGACTTTCTGTTCGTTCAGCTTTTGTCATAAATTCTACTTTTTAACCCAACTAAATTGAACTCCAGATTAGCACGCACTCTCGTATAAGTTGTATAGTGATTATTGTCACGGTTAGTATTTTGTCACAGACCAAATTTCAACTATGGTTTCTCTATTCAAGATGGTAAAATCAAATATTTCCTTTTTTCGAAACCTGAATATATGTTTCAGCTATCATAGCTTGACAACATTTTTTGTTGAATGAAGTATGACTTTTAAGCAATATTCGCAACTAGTATATAAAAAGCAAGTTGGATTGTCTCCTGAAAATCTGGCATAAGACCTTGAACCACTGTTTTGAGGCTATAATCATATTCAGATGCATCTTGTACCAATTCTGGCGAAGATAAAGCACACTGCAAATGCCTGTTAATGGTTATTTGCTACATCACTTTTCTTGATCTAGTTTATTTCAGTGTTCTGAGGTTAAATTTTGTCAAAATGTAATCTATAGTTCTTCAGTTGAGAACATTATATAAATCTGGATATTGATTTATATTTTGCAAGGTCAACCTTTAGTACTACTTCAAATGCTATACAGAACAATGCGAATTTTGGAAACACACTTTCTAATATTTTTTTAATCCACTCTTTGAAATTTATTGGAAATCACAAAAACGTGTAGAACTCATCTCTTATTTAGTAATTCTTTCTCTTGGTTTAATAGATTTTAATAAAGTTTAACCATAAAGAGAGGATGTATCTAGAAGAGTGTGCTCCCATTGCTTCTCATAGAGCACTTCACTTGTTAAATCATTGGATTATGTCCTGTTTTGTTGTGTTGAACAAATTCACGAAGATGAAAGTAGAGCTCATTCCCACAAGTAACTCTATCATGCATTGGGCTTCGCTTGTTTTTCGGCTTTGTTTTGCTGTTGTTTCTTCCTTTTCATTGGGCTCCTTGTAAGCCCATCTTTTATTGTTTAGCTATTGTTGTATCTAGTCTCTACGTTATTATTAAGCCCATCTTTTTGTTTCTTATTGTCAACCCATCACAAAATCTATCTAGTCCTTTTTATTTCATCTTGGAGAAAATCCAAGGATGCTTCTTGTTATTCCTACTCTAATTGGTGCTAACCATCAAACGTGGATTCACGACATGAAACATATGTTGCTATCGAAGAATAAAATCAAATTCATCAATGGAGACTTTCAAGAACCAACAAAAACGATCTCATTTATGATGTCTATGAGAGATGCAATGTGATGGTTATTTTATTGATTACACAAACTCTAAATGTTCAAATTTCTCAAAGTACCATACATATATATAAATATAAATAAATATATATATATATATATATGGGAATAACTCAAATTCTTGCATGTTCCTTCTTACATGTGCAACATCAAATGTAGGTGCAACGTTATAAAGATTATTATGTATTACAGAAAATCAAAACATGCGATATGCTTCTTGAAAGGACTTTAAGATGTTTATACAAATGTTAAAATTGAAATCTTGCTTATGAAACCATTTCCTAATATTAATCGTGTTTTTTTTTTCTCTTGTACAACAACCAGAACGACATCTTAAAGGAAATAACTATGTTGAGTCCAAGGCTTTCATCAACAATACCAACTTGTAAGAATGGAAGTTTTAGGACCAAACTGAAAATAATAAAAATAATGGCTAGAAAATGTAGGAAAAAGGAAGATCAAGAAATCAAAGGAAGCAATGTTGTTCATGACGAGAAGAACCACACAGTTGAAAAATGTTACTTGAAGCATGAATTTTTTCAATGGATGATGCAAAGGTAAAGAATTGTGTAAATCAAATGAAAATTGAAAATCATTCTCAACGATATGTGGAAGCGGAACAATTGAGTCATACTGAGAACAAGCAGGTTATCAAATCTTTAACCTCATAACATATACAACAATTGTTGAAAATCTTGCATGAATCCAAAGACAAAGTAAAATAGATAAACACTATTGGTGAGTCCTCTACTATACAACATGATGAAAAATATAAGAATTCTTCTTGGTTCCTTGACACGGGGGCCACGAATCACGATACATGCATAAAAAAATATTTTCGTTATTTTCCCAAAATTAAGCCACTGAAAATCAATTACCAAATGGTACATGTGTTTTTGAAAATTATGCAAGAGCTATTCGAATTACAAAATGGCTTACCATTTATAATGTTCTCTACATTCCTGAATTCACATTGAATATTGTTTTTGTTCAAAAGCTTATCAATTGTTCTAGTTTACCATGTTTATTTTCACATAAAAAATATCAGATACATGATATCAATACGTTGAAGAAAATTGGGCAAGCTAATCATTGATGATCTATATCATATTGTTGGAGACTTGAATCCTATAAATTTTCATAAGAATCATGTTAATAATGTTTTTCAATTTGAAAACTCAGAATATTGATATTTGGCATTTTAGACTTGGTCACCCCATTAATAAGATCTTAGATTGTGTATGCCAAGAAAACTCAAACATTCACTACAATGATAAAAATATATATGATTTTTTCTTCTTTGTTAAACAACATATACTTAGTTTTTCGGATAGTAAATATGTTACCTTTGATGCGTTTCATCCTATCCATATAGATATTTGGGGTCCCTTTGGTATTGCATCTATACACTGGCATAGGTACTTTCTTAAGATAGTTGATGACTTTTCAAGACACACTTGGATATTCTTAATAAAAAATAAAAGTGAAACTGGATCTCTTTTGAATAACTTTGTTATGCATGTGAAGAATCAATTTAACAAATGTCTAACGGATAATGGTTTGGAATTTGATTATAAAATTATTTATCATGATTTTGGCAATACTCCATCAAACTTTTGCCTTGAAATTCCTCAACAGAACTATGTGGTGGAGATGAAACATAACACATTCTAAAAATAGCTAGGAGTAACATGTTTCACTATAATTTACCTAAACAATTTTGGTCATACGCTATATCTTATCTTGTGTATATAATAAATAGATGATCATTTCTTATTATCAAATTCCAAATCCCACATTAACCACTTTATAAACGTGTTCTTGATTTGTGCCATAACAAACAATAGAGACAGGTTTGATTATTGAATTAGAAAATGTATTTTCAAGGTTTTAACCCAAGTGTTAAAGCCTGTATTCAAATAAAACGATGATAACAAAATATAAAAAAATTTATATTTTTTATGCAATTATTTTTTAAATACTTCTTTAGTTTGACTCTTTTAACTTCTATACATAAAATAGGAAGAAAAATATTGTGGTCATATTTTTAACGTAGTACTTTTAAAAACTATGTTAATTTTTTACACATTTATATTTAAAAAAAAACTTGTATTACTAAATATTACGAAAGAGTGGACTTTAAGCCTAACTCAACCCCTTAAAACCGGCTCAATGGGATGAGGTTTGCACCCACTTATATACTATGAAAGACTTAATCTCTAGTCGATGTGGGATCTTCAACACTAAATAATTTATATTTTATGCATTTTTATTTTCCGTAATTAAAATCTATGATACAATAGATATAAATACTTTTTAATTTTTCTTTCAGAAATACAAAATTAAAGTTCTCATAAGGAGAGTCTTATTCTAAGTCAAATTTAATATTTGAAAGAAAGAAAGATTAAAATAATTTTTTTTACTGGAAAGGAAGGTTCTGTATGGTTATAATTATATTTTTTTTCAAGAAATTATGATTAATATTTAACATTTAAGTATCCTATCATTTTTAATAGGTAATGAAATGCGTATTATTTAATATATTTTACATGTAATTATTTCCAAATAAGATTTAAGAAACATGAACGGGTTATTTATACCTATATATAAAGGGAATTTCCCTCTTAACTTTACTTATTGACCAACTTTGTTACCAAGGCAAAAAAAGCCAATCCACCGAACTTGGCTAAGCCAAAACCCAACCAAGATCAATTCCTTTCCCAACCAAACTTTTCACACCTCATTTTTAATGCATTTGTGACAATTCTCCACCAAGATTGCACAAAAACCATAACTTCACTTATTCACCAATTTTGCTACCAAGGCAAAAAAAAGCAAATCCACCGAACTTGGCTAAGCCAAAACCCAACCAAACTCAATTCCTTTTGCAACCAAACTTTTCACACCTCATTTTTTATGCATTTGTGACAATTTCCCACCAAGATTGCACAAAAATCATAACTTCACTTATTCACCAATTTTGCTACCAAGGCAAAAAAAGCCAATCCACCAGCTCTTAATTTTTTTCCCTATTTTATCCTTATATTAATATTTAATTTTATTATTGTATTATGGTCATTGTGTCATTTATTATTCTCCTCTTAATTGCTCTTATTTTTTTTTTCCATTTTATCTTTACTTAATAATTTATTGTATTAATTTATTTTGGTTATTTGGACATTTTATAATTTCAAAAATTAATAAAATAATTTTAAAATTTATTTTATTTGTTATTATTTAACTGGAGA
>Ga0123342_1000902_pt1 | contig 49325 bp, 23 predicted proteins | sample Turbeawhitnodule_FD_89960 | JGI IMG/M metagenome (GOLD analysis project Ga0123342, IMG submission 89960) | Root nodule microbial communities of legume samples collected from Mexico - Turtle bean Mexico white nodule | ecosystem: Host-associated > Plants > Roots > Nodule | place: Mexico: Nepantla...
AGGAGTTGCCATCTTTGCGAGCTGTTGATAGGGAATAACATATGCCAAAGAAGTCAAAATCAACCCAATCCAGTGCTTCCAGGTGAAACTCGAATGGAACACCAACATTCTTAGCAACACATAAATAACCTATATATCAATTGAAAAGAAAACCATAGAATTAGGTCCTCAATCGACAGTATCGAACAAAAAATCGGTTGCGACAATCACAATTTAAGAGAATAAGAGAGAGCACGTTGCAGGCGATGATGACTTGGCGGAGCCTAGCCATGTGACGAGCATTCTCTTCTTTGCGTTTCTTAGCGCCCTGATTCGCCATTGTTCTCTTCCTCTTGTTCCTCAAACAACCACGCGCTACTGCACTTCTGATTCTGCTTCTGCGTTTGAATTTGCTGGAACAGAACACTGACTCTTTCTACTTGCACCTCCATATGTTATTCTGTCACACCATATAAAACAATAAAATACATTTTTATCCTTTTTCATATTCTGGATTATATAATCTGGAAGTTAATCTTGGAAATAACTTATAAATTATGTAATATGAAATATATTTTTAAAAAATGGTATTCCGGATTATATACTTCGAAAGTCTAGATTTGAGGGTACCTTTCGAATTATGTAATCCAGACACGCATTTAAAAAAAAGTTTTCGGATTACATAATCTGAAAGCTAATTTAGACTTCCGGATTGTGTAAGGCTTCCAGATTACATAATCTATAAGCTAATTACGAATTTGGGAAAATACTTTCAGATTACATAATCTGAAATATTATAGAGAAACATTTTTGGAATATCAAAAATTTATGGAGATGTGAGAAGAATATATGGAGGTGCAGGAAGAAATAGTCCAGAAAACAGTAACACTCAAGCTTCAATAATGGGCCTTCTAGCCCATCACACTTAATTGGGCTCTACAATTAAACATGGCTGATTCTCCCTGCACCCAATCAATTTAGACTGACACCCAATTGTGTATGCAAAAATACTAAAATGCCCTTAAAGAAATTGAAATTAGGTTAAGTGAAATCTGCACCCAACCTCCTTCATTTTCCCAGGCAAGACAGCAGCCGCCACCGCCTCATTCGTTTTCGCACCAACCCAGCAGATACCGTCGTTTTCCATTCTCCCGTTCGCATTTCTCCTCTGAGGCAGCGAAAACTTCACTTGAACAAGCCCTTCAACGAACACGAACCTAGGAGTGAAGGACGTTCATTGTTGTGGTCACTGAGGAATTGTCTGTGAGGGAGTTCAACAATGACAGAGAACGAAGCCATCGAAGAAGACAAGATGAGTTTTAACATGCCCTGTGCGTTCTGGATACTTTTATGCGAAGTGATTTTTTACTTCTAGATTTTCTTATCCGGAAGTGATTTATGTGTTGCGGATGGCTTCGTATGGAAGGTTGTGTGTATACTTCCGCATCCCCATATCCATAACACATTTAACTCTTTCGGATATGTACATCCGAAATGCAAAACCCTATTCCGGATGATGATATCCATAAGCCATTTTCCTTCTACGAACATGGGTGTCCAAAAGCTTTAACTGCAAGATGTTAAAGAAGACAAGGATAGAATGGGATTTTAAAAATTTCGTCGGGTGCAGGAAGTAATTTCCTTAAACAATACATTGTAAGGTGTTTCTTCTGCATCCCTACATTTTTGGCACCCGTACAAACTTCAAAATACCCAAATTACCCTGAGAGTTATGGATGATTCCAGACTAGGAGTGTTCCGCATGCAAAAGGCGTATCCAGAAGACAACAAAAAATCATTCCATAATACTCTTTTTGAAATATAATTTTAAAGTTTTATAATGATAAATCTATAATTGTGTTATAAAAAGGATATTCTAAAATTGTTATGAATTGTGCTTGGTTATGGATTCTCCTTTCTATAATGTAATATGCATGTAACTTTCCATTTCATTCCAACTTTGTCATTTCTATAAATATTACAGATTACGAAATCTAGAATAAATAAAAATTGAGACTTACATTCTTCTCCAACGAATCACACATCTAAAAAAATTTAGTTACCACCAAATTTTCATCAGAAATAATACAAATCCACTATAAACGCACCAAAATCATGAATAAAAAGGAATAAAAAAATTCACATAAATATAAATAAATGTAAGGGTGAAAAAAAATGTATGATATAAATAAGCACCCTACTTTGTAGACAATGGACTTACTACACTACCTTCCATTCATTTAAGAATAATATTTTCGAAATATAAAAAATACAAAAAATTCATTCTGAAATACGTAGTGACCCAAAAAAATTATGTTTGGTGCAGAAATTTTGAATCAAAGAGAATGGAAGAAAATTATATTGTAAACTAGACAAGAGATAATATTTTTTTAAAAAAATTAAGAAAAAAAGTGTACATTTATAGAAAAAGTATTTTTAGACAGACCAAAAGGAAAAAAGTAAAAAAAAAAATTACCTTAATAATATATTATATTAATAATCTTAAATAGATTTAAAAAGTCATGTGTTTAAATATAATTACACATATAAAAACAATTTTGTTAATATTTTCTAAACAACTTGCTATGTTTAAATTTTAGTTTTAAATAAATATTTTCAAACACAAATTTGTTATTCAAACTATATTTCATTGAAATATATTTAATTTATTTATTTATTCAATTATATAAAAGATATTAAGTCGTCGAGTTGAAACGAGTTAGAAAAATTTTAACTCGTGCGTGAGACTATATATTATGGGTGGTTCGATAGCGGCCCGATAGCGGGTGGCACGATAGGCCCAACAAATACTCGCTAGGATAGGCTCGAAATGACTCTGATACCATATTACGAAGTGGACTTTAAGCCTAACTCAACCCCATAAAACTGGCTCAATGGGATGAGGTTTGCACCCACCTATATACTATGAAAGGTTCTAATCTCTGGTTGATGTGGGATCTCCAACACGGTATTAAGTTGCCTTGTTTTTAATTAAAAAACAACCTCGACTAAGTTTTAATGCGTTATATTTTTTCAATTATGGTATTAATTAATTAGGTAACAATTTTTTTTTTTATGTTATTTATCTTGTGTTCTTTCTTTCAACACACTTGCACCCAACATAATTAATTATATGAAAAATCTGTTTTATCCTTTGATTTAAAATCTAGGTTTATTGAGGCATACACAACACTGCAATGGAGAGAGAGAGGTGTATTAACGGAAGAGAGGAAGTGTGTACCAGAAAAGACAGTGTTGGTGAATTGTGATACGTAATGTTCATCGAAAAAGGTGAGTTTTTATGAAAGTGGTGACGTTTGGATCTGTATGTCCTGAAAGTGTTATTTCTATTTTAGGTATCTATATCTATAAGTCAAATCACGTAATATTAACAACTTTTGACTTTCGGATATTCATAAGCTAAATCACGCAACTCCGAATATGAAAATTTGGAACTTATATGTCACTTCTGGATATGACAATCTGAAAATTTAATTGAACAATTTAAATGATCTTTCGAATACAAATATCTAGAATCAATTCTTTCATTCCGAATTTTGAAATCCAAAGTATATAATAACCACTTGTGAATTACTTCATCCATAAACAAACATAAATAATAAGAATTACTTCACCCATAAACATAAATAATAAGAACAATTTTAGACTTTAAATTTTATATTGGATATAAAATAAGAAATGATCTGGTATAGAAAAAAACAACCTTTATATTATAAAATTATTTTGTCTAAAAATAGATCATCAGAAACTACTAGGCCTCAACTTTAAATTCATTTTTTAAGTTTTTTTATCCGAAAATAAAAAACATAAGTATAGTAACTTCAATGGAAAAAAAAGTTAATGATGTCATACAGATAAAAGATTTCGAGTTTTTCATATTTTTTTTTACTGATTATACCATATATTAACTTGTCAGATAAAATTTATGTAGTTGATTTATAGTTTGATGATATTTTATAAATAATTTAAAAAATAAATTTAGTCCATGGAATGCCAGGTTCATTCCATATCATTGTTATTATTAAAAACTAAACAAAAAAAATGTATTACATATTTTTATTTACAAACAATATTTTTTAATGGTTTTAATCACAGTAATTTTTTTAGAAAGTTAATAACAATTTTAAAGTAATTTTTAATAGATAAAAATGTTAAAAAATATACTTATCATAACTGTAACAAGACACTATATTATTAAATTTAACATCACACCATCATTTAATATCAACCGTTAAAGAATACATTAAGATTATAGACAGGACATAGTGCCAAAGACAATCAAATTTTAGTCAAAATAAATATCATGAAAAGTTTTTGTAGAAAAATAAAAGCCATAAAAAATTAATGTTAAAAAACAAAAACATACCAAATAAATATTTATCAGATGACCTGAGTAAATAATTAATACTTCACTTGATAGAACTTATTAAAACTCAAATAAAAAAAAATTATTATGTAAAGATCAATCAATTTTAATAAACTAATACTTCAATCTATCATATAAAGACTAATCAATATTTGTATATTGTATTAAAAATAAATAAAAAACACCACTTGTATATAAATACATATTTTTCTTAAAATTTCCTTTCTTGTTCCTTGATTTATATCCACGTCACGTAAGCGTAAACCATAAACTACTACGTGTTGGATTAAAATAGGAAGAAAAAAAAGTGAAGACAGTTGAGTTGATCGTGACAAAACAATAATAATTAAAGATAGATAGGTGTATTTTTCTGATAGGCCTCCAAGAGAATATAGGAAGAACAGTGCCTTCATGATTGCTTCCGCGAATTGCTCATTTGTCAGCACACGCTATATTTTTTTCAAACAAATTTTAATACTTCAGATATATACTCAAATTAAGAAAAAATAATGTCCTATAAAATTATTATTATTATTATAATACATTGTACTTAATAACACAGAAAAACATGTTTATTTTATATTAAAATTGAATAGTGTTGTTGGTGACGTTGAAAACAAATTCATTGGAACACGCGAAAGATGCCACCTGCAGGTTTTTAGATTCTATTATTTAATAATTGTACTGATTATAAATGAAATGAACAATTAAGATGATTATTAGTAAGTGTTTAACCAAATGCATCTCCAATAATTTTTCTTAAGAATATTATATCAGTATGTCTTTTACCAGCTTTATAAAGACAATGAATATAGCAACATCCAAATACTAGAAGACATTATTTGGTATAAGATAAATGCTAAACAAGTGGTAAAAAATACAATAAATCCCAACTAACCATTTAGAGTTTTACACATATGGTAAAGAAAAATATTGCTTTAAAAACATATTTTTATTTTATTTAATTCAGGCATAACTTTATAATGCAAATTTAGAGATCTAGATATGTTTATAAGATAAATTTCATAAGGGGGAAAAATGTTAAAATGAAGAATAGTGGGACAGAAAATTAGGGGAAAAGTGTATAGAAACAATATTGTGATATGATATTGACCTTAGCCTATGTCAAAAAAATAATATATAAAAGCATGCTGACATTAGCTTATAGGGTCCGTCACATGTGAAAATTTCCAACATTTCATGAACAATATTTTTTTAGAATAAAGTAAAAGCGGAGGCATTAGCATTAGCATTACCACGTTGTGGCAGGTCTTGAACTAGGTAGCATCTTCACTTTTTCCGAGTCTATTTGCATCTCCAACTTTCTGAAACCACCAACATCATCGTAATCCGTAAGCACCGTCTTTCTCTTCACGCAACACTCTCTTCTTCTTTTTCTTTCTTTTCATTACTACTTCTCTTCCTGTTTTGTGGGAGTGCCTTTTGAGATCATTTTTCACTTCCATCAAGGTCAGGTTTTATTATCCTTTAAATAATTATATCGGCTGTTCAGATTTTTTGTTTACATTTTCCTTTTCTCTTTTCCGCAATTTTCCTATGTGTTGGAACGGATTGGAAAAACCCGGTTTTATCGCTGGTCTTAGTCTTAATAAGTTATGCCTGTTTTGAATCATGCATGTCTGTTACATTTACTGAGATTCAATCCTGAAGTCAAGAATTTTACGCTTTCCTTGCCTCTAATTTTGGTCAAAGTGCAATACCTTTTTAATCGTTTCTTGAGAATGTTTTTGTGATTTAATTTTGATTTTTTTTATACTGAGAATTGTGGTGAACTATTATTAGTGTCTTTGATTTGGGGATTTCTTGAAATTTGTTCATTGATAATTATTGGGGAAACTCGGAGCTCAAAGACCCTTAGACTTAATTTTGGTTTCCTTGTTATCGAGGAGTTGTCATGTTTAAAAATTGAGTTTGAGTGATTTGTGCCTCTGAAATCAGGGATACTTGAATTTTCTTGCCGTGGGGTTTATTAGAGGAGTGGGGAGTCGTTGAGGATGAGAAACGTCATCCGTTCTCTGCGACAATTGCGACCAGCCTTTCAGAGTCAAGATTGTGTTTTGTTCAGTGTTAATGTTGCACAAGAATCCCCATGTCATTTTGGACTGAGCTGTCAAATTCATAGTTCAGCTTATATAGTTGCTGATCATGCTGAGACCAACTTCGTCAAAAACCATTCGTTTGTAACAACCACGAGAGCTCTCTCCACTGATGCTGCGAAACTCACAAATAAAGGTTCTCATTTTTTTTGCTCTCGGTGTGCTGGATTCAGGAGGGTTCGAAATTTATTCTCTTATGTCTTTTTTGTATTGGAATTTTCTGTCTCAGTTACAGAAACAAGCAAAGCTGGGCCTCTTGTTGAGTATGAACGAAGAATTGCCAATGGTGAACTTGTAGAAGGTGATGCTTGCCAGGTAGAGTGTCTACATTTCATTTTTAATGCCTAATTTCATTGATGAAATGGATTTTCCTGCTTGTTTTATCGGTAAAAGGCTGTTGAATATTACTATATTGTAATTTGTGACACTTAATCCGCAGTTGTTGCACTTATTCTTTTTTTCCTTTGTTTAAGCATTGTTTTCTTTTCTTTTGAAACAGGTTGACACTCTGTCAGAACTTCAGAGACTATATGATGATCTTGTTGAGTCTGCTGATGCCTGCCAACTGGATCGCAATTCTGAAAAACCTGTAAGGTATGCATTTCTTACTTCCAGTATCTATTTTCCTGGTGTTGATATGTCTGCTCAAATCTTGAAGCTTATTTTTCACATTTTGTTTACATATTTGGTTCTGAATTTACTGATCTTTTTATTTTGCAGGAGTGGATGGCTGTGGTCTAGGCTCTTGTCCCATCCTTCTTACTCACCTGTAAAAGGTTTATATCTTTTTGGAGGAGTGGGTACTGGTAAAACTATGCTGATGGACTTGTTTTTTGAACAATTGTGAGTTTGAATGAATTTATTTTATATTGATTTTTGTTTTCTCATTTGATGTTGTCTTGTTGCATTTAGTTGTCATACCCTTTTCAACTCTCCATATAGGAAGAATATGAGGCATTTTTAGAATATACTATGGAAGTGTGTTCTTATGAGGATTTATACCTCTATTGTCTTCGTCTTCATCGGTTGTCTCTTATCAGGCCCTCTAATTGGAGGAAAAAGAGGATTCATTTTCACGACTTTATGTTGAATGTACATAGCATGCTACAAGTAAGTTTACCCAACCTGTTAATTTCCTCTCAAATATTTTTCTTTTCTTCTTTTCTTTTTGGTAGATAAAAGAGGCAAATCTATTTATTCTGATAATAAATCCAAGTAACCTACAATCGAATTGCTTTCCTTGTGTCTATTTTTTTGGTTGGAATTCATTACTTAACATAGGGGGCAGTGTCAATAATTATGTATGTTTTTGGACGAAGGATTTGTTTGAAAATCTTCATAAGATACAAAAAGATGTCTTATGTTTGAGCATTAATTGTTTGTTGCCAGTTTCCAGAATGATGTTGTCTTTGTATGTTTAATTGGTCAACAGAATAAGATGAAACCTATCTCAGATTTCCTATTGTTGTATCCTTGTAGAAGCATAAGGGGTTGTCAGATCCACTTGACAGGGTTGCAGGAGAGATTTCTGATGATGCAATTTTATTATGTCTTGACGAATTTATGGTAAGGTTTTAGTATAGCATTTATTTATTTTGTGATAATAGATCATGCATAATTTATTTGATGCTATATCTTGAGATTGTTGTTTGGTTTTTCAATAGGTAACTGATGTCGCAGATGCATTGATACTAAATCGCTTGTTTAGACATTTGTTCAACAAAGGCATTGTAAGTAATATAACTGTGTGGTGGTCTCTCAAAACAATAATTGTTTGAATTGTTGCCTAATTAATTTCAAAATTTCGTGTTTCAATGTGCTTGAACGCAAATATAGATTCTAGTAGCAACATCGAATCGTGCACCAGATAACCTGTATGAGGGTGGATTGCAGAGGGATCTCTTTCTACCCTTCATTGCAGCACTGAAGGTATGTTTTCCACATGTTTCTTAGTAGGGAGAGGTGTTAGATTGGATTTCCAAGTCGATTACTACATCTGCTTTCTGGAATTCGAGTGCGTTCTGTGGAAGAAAGTAAAGAATCCAGGACATATTTATATTTTTTTCATTGTAATTGCCTATTAATGTTTTCGTATCTTATTCTTTCATTGTAATTTCCTAATATATGTATACTCCTGTAGGAAAGATGCGTAGTACATGAGATAGGTTCATCAGTCGACTACCGCAAAATGACTTCGGTATGATGTAGAATCTTATACATGTAAGTGCACTAATCTCAAATTGTTAGTTTTTTAATTTATTTTCTGCATATTTGGACTGTAGGGGGAACAAGGATTCTATTTAGTTGGGAGAGATTTGTCTGGATTTCTTAAGCAAAAGTTTCAACAGTTGATTGGAGAAGGCACAGCTACTCCCCAAGAAGTAGAACTAGTTATGGGAAGGAAACTGCAAGTATGTACTAAATTGATACTGGACACATTGAGCATACAATCATGGTTATTATCAATTTTAAGCTCACCTCGTTTTCTTCATTAGGTTCCATTGGGAGCTAACGGATGTGCCTATTTTCCTTTCGAGGAACTTTGTGATAGACCTCTTGGGGCTGCAGACTATTTTGGGTTATTTAGTAAGTCATTTTTTAGTGAATTTTCTCATTCATGTATACATACATTTTTTTATCTCCTATCCAAAAGACAAAGGATACAGTTTTATTGTTTGCTATGAATTGCACATGGTAATGATAAAAGTAACATTGGTTTGAATATGTTAAAAGTCATAAAATGATTTTATTTGTGTAGACTTCATTTATTCTCATTGTCGGTAATTTAGTTTCCTCTTTAATATATATATATATATAAATTCATAATGTAAGAACCATTAATCAAGTTCACACTAGATGTCTTTTTTGTTTTCAGAGAAGTTCCACACGTTGGTTTTAGAAGGCATTCCAATATTTGGGCTTCACAATAAAGCAGCTGCGCATAGATTTGTCACTTTAGTTGACGTAAGCCTCTTGCAATTCTAAATGGGTTTTCCACATATAAAACTTGTTTGTTGTGAGTTTCGTTAGCATATTTTCTCAAACCTTTATATTGTAATATTTCATTCAGCCGAAGGAATGACCTTGCCACGAGTCGTCCCTTTGCTTGTTGACTCTGGTATCATGCAGAGACGAATGCTAGAACACATCTTGAATGTTGCAATCCACTCTATTGTTGAGTGGATTTTCACGGGGTCCCATTAAATTATGTGGATCTTGCTTCCCATCCCAGGTTCCACGTGTTAGTAGTGTGTCAGAAGTGTATTGTTAACATTTCTCTTATGTATATTATTCTTACTCTGAATAGCTGAGTATGTTGCCTGTGTTTTTCTCCATCTGGCTGAGTTTGTTCCTGTGAATCTTCATATTTATAAATAGGCCTTATGTAGCAGAAAATGTGGAGTTTTGACTAGAAAAATAAAGAATTAAATTCTTTATGTGTTTCCAAAATATCCAACAGCCAAGAATTTTTGGGATTGAAAGTTTTATAAGAACGTGAAGCTTAGGAATAAATGAATAAAGTTTTTTAAGAACATTTAAATGAATAATTATATTCTTTTCTATTAATCTCTATGTTTCTTTTTCCAAGTGAGAGAAGAATAATTTACTTTTTTCACTGTGATTACAGGTAATATACGAGAACAAGGCCAGACTATTATGTACTGCTGATGGAACTCCTCAAGATCTCTTTGAAAAAATATTAACAATATCTGAAGCTAAAAGTATGGCACCCAGAACCTCTTCAAGATCAAGGAAAAATGATGATTCTAATATTTGCGTGGATAATGAATTGGGGTTTACAAAAGACCGCACCATTAGTAGGTATGGTATATCGCTACGCAAAACAACTAGTAATACTTTTTTGTAACAATTTTGATTTAGTTTTGCCTGCTCAAATGATGACGGTTGGAATATCTTTTAATATTATTTATATGATCATCTAAGATCGAGAAACACTATAGATTGAGTACTGGCAATGCAATTGAAGTTGTACCCTTAAATTTGTGAAATAGAGAAGAAAATTTGGATGCTAAAGAACTGGATAATGGTTTATGTGTAATACTAGGAGCAGGCAGCCGCTCTTTATTCATTAGTATATTTCTTCATAGAAATATTCAAACATTAAATCTTTTACCTCAACCTAAGATGTACATCCAGTAGCTGGGATCATGTAAAGTGTCGGTTGTCAGGGGTACTGATGGAATGAAAAGAGATGTACCTGAAACAACAATCTCCAACATATGAGTTTTGGTATCTGAGTGTACCAGAATAGAACTGAAACTGCTTTTGCCTACAGTATATTATGAGTCAGTTACAAAGATGTCTCTAGTGATTCAGATACATAGATTACACCCACAGTTTTGTTCATTGTCACAAATTACTAGGGGTCCAGCCGGTTTTGGGATTGGTTGGTATTGCGTTATTCTTTTTTGGCATTACTAAGAGCTAAAAGCAATATAAGCATGGAAATATAACATACAGGTACCAAGATAACCACAACTCTTCCTTGTAACAGGTATGTATATGTTGCAATTACTGATTGTGATATAAATTTGATGCAGACTGACAGAGATTAACAGCAGGGAATATTTAGAGCATCATGCTGCCATGTTATCAGAAAAGAAGGAAAGAATGGATCAGAATCCCCATGAAGCCTGAAAGCATCCAAAACCTCTTTTCATTTTGGTTCCTATCCTACTGCTGTACCATATGGAGTGAAAGTGGGGTAAATTGATCGTGAACAACCAAAAATTTTTAAAAAAAAATAAAAAATCTGCAACACATTGTGATTTGGTTCAGTTTGGTTCTTATTGTTGCAGCATTACATTTTCAATAAAAAGCGAGTGCAGAGAGCTTTATACTTGCCACCTGCACAGGAAGAGAGGTGTTAGATAGTATCAATTGTTACTAGCATATCCAAAAATGTTGTATAATCTTTATAATGCAAAAATTCAAATAATTTATATGGATGATGGTCTTCCTAACTACATTTATTTATTTTTAATTTTTTTGCAAGTTTCGATAGGCTTTATGAATAATATTCCCCTTGTCAAGTGAGTTTGTCCTGACATACTAGATGAAACCTTTGATACCATAATCAATTGCTTTATTTCCCCTTTTAGGCTTTCTTTGGATTAGAGGGTGTGGGGTTGGATTAGAGGGTGTGGGGAGTGGGAAGTTGAGGGTGTCTGGAGTGGAAGTGTGAAGAAAGTTGATATTGTTTGGATTGAGGTATATTAAAGTAAATGTGTGAGAAAAATTTATTAAAATTGGTGAGTGATGTGATGGTTGTAAGAATATTATAAATTATTTTGAATAGTAAAAATGGTAAGATTACAAATTTACTCTATATAAAAAAAGAATAAATAATGATTAATTTTTTTTACATATTTTTATTATTGTTAATAATATTTAATATAAAAATAATAATAATAATATTATTGTTTATTAAAATTATTTGATTTACATTTATTATCATTATTTCAGTTAATATTATTATTTAAAATTTTATTATTATTTTATAAATTAATTTTAAATATTATTATTATTATTTTAATATTTTTATTATTAGTATTAATAATACTTTATATTTGGATTATAATTTGATGATTTTTATTTAAATTTATTATCATGCATAGAGATAAAAAGGACATAATCGTATTTTTTTTAGATGCTGACATGGTCCTATTTTTCTTTTTGCAATTTGCTAGATGTGAACAGTACTACTTCAGCATCACTCGCTCGCATTTCCAACAATAAATCTGTTCAAACAAACACATTGTTAGTGTTTAGATAAAGTGCAGTCACCTAGGCCAGCATAAACATTTGTTATTTTTATAGATGTTGATTATATTCATATTATAAGAAAAATATATTTTCCGTCCTTGTGTTTTAAAATTTGTCTTTGGTCAGTCCTCTAATTTTTTAAAATGTGGTTTTAATATTTTTTATATATCAAATTGAACATTTACGTATAGTTTTCTATTATTACAAATTGATGAAAAAAATTCATCTATAATATATTTTTAATCTAAATTGTACATTTCATGATAGCTTTTTACTGTCATAAAATTAATAAAATGACTAATTTCACATATTTATTAAAGTCTGAAAACTAATTAATCAATTTTTAAAAGTATTGAACAAAACCAAGTTTAAAAACGGACCAAAGGCTAATTTAACCAATGCACAAATAATGAAAACTCCCCATTAAAATTGTAAGCATTTTCAACATGTTATACAGTTTTTATAAATTAATTTCTTAGTTTCACTTTTAATTTGTGAAAAATATATTTCTTTTTTTCGTTTTAAAAGTATTTTTGATCAATTTCAAACAAAAATTAGAGCCAAAAGTTGCAACCAAACTAATCATAATAGATTTATCCAACAAAAACTAAACTTAAAATATTTATTACCACTTAACGAAAATGCAGGTGCTCTTTTTTATTATGTTATTTTATTGAGTTAAAATTAAATTATTGTAATAATTATTATTATCTCGCATATTAATATATATTATATATATTAAAATTAATATTTATCTAAACCATATTTTTTTTAATTTATTATTTTTGTGTTGTTTCGTTTAAATTTAAAATATTATTTAAAAATTAAATAAGAATTTAAAGTCATAAAAAATAACAAATGATATGCGAGGGATAAAGATGAAGAAATTAGATAAAAAAAAATAAAGTAATTTTTACTAATATTAAAAGATATATTAGAAAGTAAAACGTGTAACAAAAATTTCCACTATCATTTCTTTGATCACTATCATAATGATGGTCACTGTCATTATATTTTGGTTTTTAATCTCAAATGAATTATTTTTAATATAGATTTAATTGCTACAAGTTATTATCATGACGTTAACATATAGAAATAAAACCATTTAACATGTACTGGGGTTTTCATTTTCTGCTTTCTTTCTCTATTAGTAATCAACTGAAGCACAGGAGACAAAGTTAGCTATGGGAAGAAATTAGTGAATGAAGAACAAAAGAATAAAATTGAATGGATGTTTCTACAGCAGAAATTGTCTACCAGTAGTCCTTCTCACAAATTAAATGCTTACTTGAATTGGCACACCATTGTTCCGTTATTAGAAAAGCGGAATGGCACTAGGGCCGTTCATCCAGTCTTCAACACGCTTGATGGAACCTACAAAAGAGGATAAGCAAAGAGTTATAAAAACAAAAAGTCATTGCCAACCTTGCGAACTGCCAAACCATCGAAGCGTTAATTAAACTAAAATACGCTAAAACTATAACGCCAGGGTGAGTAACTTATTCTTAAATGGTGTTTTCAGCAACTACTGAATAATGGCAGCCAGCATATGCAATGCAAGAGGGCCAACAAGTTAACGAATTCAGTCCCCCATACAGTGGAACACAGTTCAAATTAAACGTAACTGTAATAACAACTAGGCAATTCCACATTCATTTTAGATCATTCGTAACTATAAAGTCAATACTAAATTACAGGGAATGTTTTGCGCTTTTTCAATAGCTAAAGTTTTGAGACAAGTTTATATAACTCAACAAATCCCTGATTTTCCAGAAACAAACCGAGCTTTACAAACAATAAATCCAAGAACAGGAAGCATGGGATAACAGAAGAACTTTCTTTGGTTTTAATGGATGCGGTTTAGTGACATTAACAACTATGAAGAAATGGATTACCTTGACATGATGAGGCATGATCTTGACATCAAATGGAACATGAAGCCATGCTTCAGGTGAATGCAAAAGAAAATTCTCTGGCTTGCTGGTATAAACATCTGCATACTGGTGGATGTGATATGCAAAAGCGGATTCTTGTCCTGTGCTAGTCAGGAATGTTGCTCCAAAACTTCGATTAAACATCATCTTCATCTTGCTGCGTGCTTTTTGTCTCTCCTCATTAAGTTCTTCCAGAAGTGAATTGAAAGCAGGAGTTCGCAGACCACTAGATGCAGTTGCGTGCAATTTACCAAGTAATTCTTGTATTATATGAAACTTTGCCTGCATTTTTCAACAGATACAATGCATAAAATGTCACAGCTCTAACAGCAGTTGAAGAAATAAATTATACTGTTATTAGTCAACCAAAAAGACTTTTTTTTACCTTTTATAGTAAGTAATATAAAAGAATTCATTTAAGCCTTTTTTTCAATAATATTAAATTAAAATGTTTGACACAGAACCAATTAATTATTTTTGTGGTTGTACAAACTTCCATAATGTCCACAGGTTTCAGAACATCTGTGATTTTAACTTGAAGGCAGAGAAATGTAATAATTTTCACACAAGTAGGCTCACAAAGAATGAAGACTACACCTCAAGAACTACTATTAATCCCAAAATTCTCCTAAATCACTCACACCTCAAGCTCCTAACATAAGAGTAAAATAGTATTTAGTTTGCGAGTCACCGAGTTTTCAATACAATACAACCACTCAGGGAAAATAACAGGAAACCATCTACATTATATGAGCTAAAAAGCATGAAGTTGTAGAGAAATAATGTCAATATGCACAAAAACGAGAAGTTACCTGCTCAGAACGGTAGGTATCTTCATTTTGCATTTGAATTTCACTCTGCATTAGTAAAGAAACAAATTCATAAAGGTCTATTTTCTGATGTTAACAACGACAAAAGGCATGCATCAGTTCCTAATTAAGAAACACATAAATTTGAAAGAGCATTCAGCAAGCATAATTTAACTTTAAAAAAATTGTCAATCTCAATTATATTAATAATGTAGATACTGCATAACCAACAGGAATTCTAAAGATTCATATTCATCTTTAGCAACTGTGTAACCAACAGACACATTGAAGACTCAACTCAACTACTACTATTCTTTAGATTCATCATGACCATCATCACATGTACAAAGAACGGTATATTAAATCTTACTTTTACTAAGGTCAGCTTTCATATAAATGAAAAATAAAAAATTCTTCGACAGCATGCTATAAATTCATTATCATTGTCTAAGTTGACAATATATTAATAAATGAAGAACAAAACAAGCACAATGATGCAGAAAACCGAGTAACCATTTCCTGAATCACAATGATGCCCCCTCTGATCTGGTCTATCAGAAGTCATGAGAAATAATAACAAGCAAGCTCAAAAATCTATATGAAAATGGATTAGATGGCACACATGCCTCTAGTTCATGGATGATTGCTGCTGTACGCCAACCTGCCTTTGATGGGCCTCTCAAGTCGCTAAATAGATGATCTCCAAAATATATCACCTAATTAAAAATACGAATATTGGCATTTTAGGGACTCCTTGTGAAAGAATATTTATGCCAAATTCCATATTTGCTTCATAATTAAAAATTAATGTAAGTAAATGGAAATTTTGCATACGATGGTTTATTATCAGACATCAAATAAAGCATACCTCTGGGCCGTTCCACTTGGTTATTTGGAGAAAGGATTTGAGGCATCCGTGATAATAAATTTTACCTGGAAGAAATTCATCAACCTTGGTAAAAGTTAATGTGTCCTTCTCCTTGTCGTAACAACTGCGTTCAAGAGCATGTTTCAGGACCTTTGCAAAGAATTCAAAAATTCAAGAATATAAATTCAAAGAGATAATAATGGAAATAAATTATTAGCAAAAAATAATTCGCAAAAAAAAATATCCACGTCAGCTACATGTCAGCAAAATTATTTGTTTCTAGTCCTTCAATTACTTACTTCTAAAGAAAGCCAAATTTAAATTATCTAGTCCTGAAGTAAGTTTTATTATGTCCTTAATAAAAATAAATAAAAGGTCTATAGCACAATGTGTCCCCCAAATATACTTTACTTAAAAATATATCAGAATCAGAATAAGAAGAATTAAGTTAGAATATAAAACAAGCTCCATATCACATAAGATAAAACTACACGAATAGGATACAAACCGGAATGGATGCTCAGATGTATAAAATTGCGGTTTGTTGGCCTTAGCAATCACAACATCAAACAATTCCATCCAGGAGTCTCTACAATCCATAGAATCCTAATCAACATTCAAGAATAAACTCAAGGAAATTATGTCCAGAAATGATAAGTGCTAAACAATCATGAACCACAAAAATTACATTTAAAAAAATTAGGGAGCTTTCAACCAAACAATTTAAGAGACCTGACTGTCAGTGTTAGGTGTCAGTCAACTATCTCAGTAATACATGTACTATACCATAATTCCAGCATACATCTTCCTTTCCCTCTAAAAAAGTTCAGGGTATGTCTTAAGTAAATTCCATATTTTCGTTCATGAGAACTAGAAGCATAGATCCCAGAATATAATAATTTTACTCCAGAACACTAAAGGATTAAGAGTGAAATAATTGAAAATAGTTCACAGAGAAAAACCAGGTTATAGTTAACGGCTACCACAAATGACATCATGGACAAATAGAGAAGTGATGTATGTGGCTGATGGCTCCAAAGAGTAAATGGGCCTAGCAAGCCTCTAGTCCAGGAATTGGGCCACAAGTTAAGATGGGGAAGGGTGTATGTGAGAAAGAAGAGTAGGGATAATGATGTGGAATGATTAGGAAGGGCGATTAGTTAGAGAAAAGAGAGGGAATATTTTTCTGTGATTAGTATCAGGTGTAGAGAGTGGGGAGGGCATTCTATTTTGTTGTTTGTTGGATAGAGAACTTTTGTTGGTTACTCTAGAGGATCCTAGCTCTGGACGGTAGGATTGTTTATCTTGCTGTATCTTTTTTCTTGCAACCAAACAGAATCTCAAAGCTACCATTATCTTCCATTTCCTTCTATTCCGTTTGCTTATTTTGTGGTGGGATCAATGGCGCCTTTATAGCAAACTACTAATAAATATAATTGGTTTAACACATTTTCCCCTGATAAAGAACAATCTGCTAAGAAATGTGAGCACCATCCTAAGGTTTGTGGATATATATTCGTTACAATAACGTATAATACCATAACTCCTTTATCCTCCACAATATTCTGATGAAATTTGATATTCATCTTCACAAGCTACTAAATTCAAATAGTGCATGCAATCAGCAAGAAAAACTGAAAAGTATGTATAGAAGATCTCCATTCCAGATTTCTTCATCATCTAAATGTAAATTACAATCATCATAACAGTTATAACTGAGCACATTCATTATTATACCAATACTCTTTTTGCACTCTTTGAAGAATAGTGTGCAACAAGATGAAAGAAAAGAACGCGTATGTATTTTAGAGATGGAGCTTTGAATCTGTTGAATCTATTGAACCATGGGATTTATTGTGTGTAAACAATTATTGGGCAGTATCTCTTCGCAAAAGATTACTAAACTTCAATTGGTAAAGTGGGACTGAAGTCATAATAAAAAAATTCATAGGTTTTGATGGAAATAGAAACCTTTACTGTTTATTATCCTTCAACGTATAGTAGAAAGTTGTGATACTTGAACAGTTCTCTTGAAAAGTAGTATGTATTATTATCTTTGTAACCATTCCTATTGTAAATAAATCAATGTTCTAAGTGGAAAATACACTTAAGAACATTCAGGAAATTTCTTTTCTAATTTTCTCACAAGTCTAATTACTCATTTGGTTCCTATAGTTACACAAACTTTTCCTTGTAGTCCTTATACTTGAATTGAAAATATCCTCTTTTATTCCCAACACATATAACTTATAATACCTTTTAGTCCTCTTTATAAGGACTAAATGGGATATTTTAAGAATAGGGAATATAAAGAAAAAGTTTTATAACTATAGAGACCAGATAAGTAATTAAACCTAAATACAAAATGCATGATATGGTCTCCTTTCTGTCAAATACCTCTAACATAAAACGCATTCCTCCATCCACAAAGTAATAAGGAGAATTAGTCAATAAGAAAAGCTTCTTCCCCCGCTCCCTTAGCATCTTAAGAAAACGTAATATCTTTCCCTGAAATATTCATCACAGATGACAAAAAAAAAAAAACCACAAACTCTCAATAGTAAAATAAAATAATTCAATCTGATAACAAGACAACATGAAGAAACAATGTCTATCTTGATAATAGATAGTACGATAGTCAAAATAAAACTTAAATGGATTAAGATAATAGATCCTGAAAGAGCATTTTGCTCATATTGTGACACCATTAAACACATTCAGTGATACCAATTAAGGGTAATGAATAAAATGGATGAACTTACATTTTTCACCAAGTATCTACGTGGATCAGATAGAATTCCTCGATGAACCAGGCCACTTCGATGGACATGTTCAATTGCACGAACAACATCTTCATATACATAGGAAGGATCAAATTCTAGCTTAGCATCAATAAAGTACTGCACTATATCTGCAAGAAGGCATGCCTACAGAGTAACAATGCAAACAATCAGTTCTCAACTTAGATAGAAAGACACTTCGTAAGTCAATAGACAGCCCAAGAAGAGGCAGATGAAATTGGAGAAGGAGATTTTTTAACTTTCAATAGATTTTTCAAATTTCCAAGGGAATCAACTCCATAATAGGAATTTTCCCATAAACCCATAATAGGAGTTTGCCCTTAAATTAGTAATGTAAGTTTTATAATTTAAAAAAATTGGTAACATAGTTTTTCTCCCTTGGTGGTAGAGGTATAGCTTACCCTAACAGTCTAAGAGATGTGCTTAGCTATTCAAAGTACAAGGACAACTATGTACTTGTTATTTCTTTAGTAGTTTAGTTAGCTTTGCTTGGATACAAGAGTGGGAAAGGGGAGTGTTTGACCACTTCTTCCCACACCCACGCCTCTCTACATAGGGAGCACTCGTGAACTTCAGCCACAACATTGATCATTTGCAAAATTGAGTGAATTTTGTGTAGAGTGTGATTTTCTTCCTTCTTGGAGAGTTCTTATCTTGAGTAAAGACTCTAGTATGGATCTTTCTTTGTTTATGTCATGATGAGTCACACATATGTTTGTTAACCAAAATTCCTAATTGAAGCATTTCTTTTTTAAAAGGTAAACGTCTCTTTTTAGTCTTCTTCCTTCTCCAAACCATTCTTGGTTTCCTTCTCTTCTTGCTGTTTTGAGCTTGCGCACACCTCCTCCTTTAGCCATCAAGATGCATCTCTCTTGCAACCAAGAACAACACCTTACAAAGAATTAAAGCCTGCCTTGCTTTCAAGAACCTTTCCCTCCTGAACTAAACTTAATCCTCTGGGTCTCCTTAGATTACCAACATCAAACCTTCACCATAATTCAAATAATTTTCACCTTATGCTTCCCATGTTTGGCTGAGATATCAAACCAAGTTAGGATCCAAGAATTCGAGAAACCTTATCCTAACAGCTTCCACAACCTATCGTTGTGCTTACCTCCAAGTACCAATCAAGAAATTCAACAAAGCCGAGACCAAGCCCACCATGATGAACCATCAAGAATCAAGCCAAACCATGTCCAACAAGAAAACCTTCAAGAACTCACCAAGATTCCTAACTAGTGCAAGTTCTTACATTCAACCCCCACAAGAGTCTAAGAAGGTCTCCATCACTTTCAGTGCAACAGTCAACAACATAACAAATGCTCAATTGAAGAAGCAAGGGTAATTGGGATTGAATATACTAGGTCAAGTCTCATTAAGGGTGGGTGCATTTGGATAAACATTTTGAAAAGGTAATTCTGTGATATAGCTTTTTTTAAGAGTTTATTTGCAGAAGCTATTCTTGTTAGCTTATTGGAAACCAAAACTACTTTTTTGGTTTTTTTTTTTTTCAAAAATAAAAAACATTTAATCATCAGACAAATATTTAAACACATTTTTTACTTTTTCCCTTAAAAAGTAAGCCCTTAAAGGAAGGAAATTTTTTTTTCTTACAAGATTTAATTTTGCCCTACATTCTATGACTGCTTCTTATGGTACAGTGGCTCAAATCAAACACAGAAAGATACTGCAGCATGGCCATTCTGGATATACGTTGAGGTTGATATGTGGATGGCAGTCAATTACTTGTTTACGCAACTTTATGACATGCATAATCGGAATAACAATGATCTTCTTTGACATATGAAGAAGAGTACAAAACTCACTGGATAAAAGTTCTGAGGCAAAGCTCCAACATTACACAGTACTAAAGCAAAAGTTATTATTTAATAATAGGATAACAAGGAACTAACCTCACTAAAGCAGAAGAAATCCATCAAACCAACAAGTGATCGAGCTTGATCACGACCAATATGCCGTGTGCCATATATTTCATGTATTTCCCTTTGACTTAGCTGTAAAATTATTCAATTGAAAGAAATTACTGGCACTATTTTAATTTCTGTAACAACAGACAAACCATGCTCACTGACGCTTGTCAAATAGAACTGCCATTTAATTCGTCCTTGTGCAATCTATAAAATAAAACTCACAGTTCCAATTGTATGTGAATTATGGAAACACTTAATAGAGTTTAAAACCAAATAAATTATAAAAAGGCTAATAAGGTGCATTCAACTGCCAATGAAACAAAAGAATCAGTTCCAAATACCTTCCGTCTACCATAGAAGCATTCATCCAGCTCAATCGAACCAAAGAAATCCAGCTTCATGAGGCACCCTTTTACCTTATCATAGTACAGGCCTCTAATGGGGAAAGCTGGATCATATTTAAAACTCAAGCAAACCTCCGGATACCTAAGCTGAAAGAAGCAACAAGACGAGTAAGGAAAGGAACCAGAGTCATAAAAACATACAGCAGGAGCGCGTTGTCAGAGCTAACCTCATCAACCAAATACTCCTTCGCAAGGTCATATATCAAAGTCTGCAAATGCGACGAGTAATGCGCCAAAGTGTAATCATAGTCGAACCCATAAACTTGCAATTTATCCAATCTCAAGTTCTTATTCACATATATGCCTAATCAAATAAACATAAGATTAAAAAAAAAACTATCAACATAATTCCGAAAAGAAATATTGAAGAAACAAACCTTTAGGATTCAATTTTGGCATTCTTCTGAGCGCATCCGGAATGGTGAGAAAACTCTGTTTGACGGCTTCGAATTCGCGACGGAGCGCGGATATGTCTTCCTCATCGGACTTCAGTAAACAATGTTGCGAAGATTCAACGACGCTGTAGCTTCGAGAGCTTCCCGAAAACCCTGAACCAAACACGCCTCAGCAAAACGGTTTCTGACGTAGTCGTTAAAGGCGATTCGTCATTAATTTGTTCTATTTCTACTGTTCGTTTACGGAATAAAATTCAAACAGGTAAAAGGCATAATAACTGCAAAAGGTAAAAATAAAGAAGGAAAGTGATGATAGGGAAAAGACCTTGGTGGAGTGGAGAAGGTGAAAGGAGCGTCCCCTGTGAAGAAGGAAAGAGAAGAATGAATGAGTGTGGTTGAAGGAGAAGGAATGAGAGTATTGTAGCGTGATACGTACGTGTATGGAGAAACACAGAGGGAGACGGATACGAATACGAAGAGAGGCCATTTGATTGGTCTTCGTGCAGGATTGAAACAGAGATTGAGGAAGAAAAAGGAGTTTTTGTGTTTGTATTGAGAAAAGTGTGTGTATGTGTATGGCCAGAAACTGCGAATAACGTACCCTTGCTTTTACGCGCCCATTTCCCAACGATTTTTTTATTTTTATACATTCACCATTGATCCTCTCCGGTTAGAAACTGAAGGGTCGGATTTAAACATCTCACCCATTTATGTTTTTATCTTTCTTTCATATAAAAGTGTTAAATTTAATCAACAGTTTAGATTTCATTCAGTGTTTATGTAATTGTAGAGGATCTTCTTGCTGCCACAAAAAATGAATTAAAAAAAGTCAAAGAAAGAAAAGTAGGAATAATAAGGATATTATGCACTGGGTGTATAGTATAGACAGAGAAAATAATAATAAAGCGAGAAAACTGATAAATAATAATTTAACTATTATTTTAGTCTGGATCAGTATTTATTTTGTTTATAATTATAATTATATTTTTAAATAAACGAGATTCTAACATTATAAATTATATTATGTTTAAAAATTTAATATATAAACTATATTTATATTTAATAATTAATTTAAATTATAATGTAAAGTTGTTTTTAAATTGAAATGAATACATAATTAAAAAAATAAATATAAAAAGGCAAAGATAGTTTAACATGAGTGAGGGAAATGCTTTCACCCAATTATAAAGTGTACGAAATATCTCTTTAAGTAAAGAAAAAATTAATAGTATTAAGAACTTTAGTTAAGAAACCGAAATTGAGTTATAAATCTAGAAGCTATTTTCTAGATGTAAAAATATTTTTCAGATTCTATATATTTAAATATATTATAAATTATATAATTTAAAAGGTATTTTTAAAAAATATCTTCTTGATTTTACAATTTTGAATATACTTTTTTTAAGTGATACACTTTTAAATTGTAGAATTAAAAAGTAATTTTTTAAATTCAAAAATATATTTTAAATTTTACAATTAAAAATATATTTTTTCTAATTACAAAAATTTAGAATCGAATTCTATAATCAGAATATATGTTTTTTACACGGGAAGAGAGGGGTGTATGTAGGGTCATTTTATAGACACTTTGGAGCTAGTGGGAGAAATTTGGAGTTGTAGAAGAATTTGCATTTACCTTAACAGATTACTTACAAAATGTACATCACATTACTCTGGTTCAGTATTAAATGGACTACATATGATTCGGTCTTATAATAATCAACACATTATTTTAACCATTTTTAAAAAATTAAAAATAAAGTTCAAATAAACTTATATAAACAAAATAAAAATTATACATTTATATGTATTTTAATTTAAATCACATCAATAAATTAAAAAACTTATGCAGTGATCTGGTATATAAATAAATATGAATAAATATATATTTAAAAAAAAATACTTTAATTTTAAAAATATAACAATTGTTTTATAAAATGATAGAATTAGATCGTACTTTTATTTATTTTACCTACCTCATTTTATAAAGCTTTTGAATCGATGCATAATCAATACACACCATTTTTCTCTTTGAAAAGCAATATTTTCAATTGAAATTTTAAATCTAATCAATTAAATTGATTAAAATTTATTCACCGAATTGAATCCAATAAGAACCAAACCCATCAAAATTGAAGGTGACTGTTTCAAACACTAGACTTGTGGTTTTAAAATTTGTTGAACCTAATCAAATCATGTACTTTTCATTGTTATTTTACCCCTAATTTAACCATGTACTTTATTTTAACCCTTGAATTTATCCATGTACTTTTATTTTAACCCTTAAATTTAATCACGTTAACTGTTATTTAACTAATACTTAATTAAAATTTTAGGGATACTTCCGTGAACTAAACTAAGTTTAAGTACTAAAATAATAATAAATAATTAAGTTCAGACACTACAATAATAATAACTGTTTAAGTTTTAAAACAACTTTACTTATTTCGTTTTTCTAACACTAGTGTGACAAACAAACTACACTTCAATAACTCTTTTTTAAATTTTAATACTTCAAAGAATTTAGTTCACAATAAATTAGGATTTCAAATAATGTGGTGTATCCTTAGATTTTTTGCTATGGTCCTAGGTTTCCAATGTTCGATAACTTTGAGGAACTGTCGTACATAAGATCTTATATTTAACTATTGAAATTAGAACTATATACTCTTTAAAAAAAATACGATTCAGAATTTTATACGCCTAGCATAGCCTCTATATCAAACAATATGATCAAAATAAAAGCAAAAAAATCGGGAGTTAAAAATAGTACGTGAAAAAGTATCTTCTATTTTAGTTGTAGCTGCCCTGTGAGCGAAGGGACTTCCTCATTGCATATTAGTTTCTTGTACTCTACGACATAAGATGCTTTTCACGAGTTCCAAACTCCTCCAAAGCAAGCTACCCATATGATGCCCATGGAATCTATCTTTTTAAAGAACATTAGTTTTAGATCCACTGATTTTAATAAGAACTAACGAAGGTTAGACATAGTTTAACAAATTTGATTATATGAGACACTAAAATTCCTATGGAAATTAACTATTTAGTGCTTCATGCACACTTCAACTTCTTTTTTTAGGTGGTTCGTACTTCATGCATAGCTCTACGCCCTATTACTCCCTTTTTCATGCCAACTAAGCAAAAGAAAATAAGACCCACATCAAAAAAACCAACCTCCTATCTATCCTTTCGCATTGACAGGGAGATCCATACTGGAGAAATTATTTATTCTTCCTTCTCGATACTATCTCTGATGCCCAAGCTTTGCCAGTTTCAGTCTGGAACTTTCCTGCAAAAGGGCAAAATTTTCCCCAACACTATTTAACCATAAAAAGCAGAAAATTGATACTTTGTAAACAAGTGAAAAATCCATCCAACATCTTCCAATACAAGATCAACTCCTAAACAAGTGAACAAAAATATGCAGAATATCAAAGTCATAGGATAAATTCCCAAATCAAGTAAGCGACTTAGAAATGTCGACTTTGAGATGTTACATATGACATTCCATCTCATGTTAGCGAGCAGTTACTGCTGAAGCTTAACATTGTTATTCCACACACACACAAAAAAGGCAGGTAAGAGAAAATCATAAATGTGGAATTTCTTTTTATTCACAAACACCCTCATATCCAGCCTCCATCATTCAATTTCCGAACACAAACTAATAAACCACACTCTGAAAAAATTCATACCAGCAGTTGACTGGAAAAACTCATCCAAATCTTTCCCCTGCTCTGCAAAAATTCAAGAAAGAAAATTTCAGAAGATCTAAACCGTGTGATTATTACACTGAGAGAAATAACCAAAACACCCCTTCATTCCAATGTTTACTAGTATAAATTTTGAAGTCTAAATGCATTGTGTACTAGAATTCAAAACTAGTAGGATGCAACCTGTATTGTTATTCCCCACTGTATATCATTACAAATGAGTAGTCAAATTCAATACCAATCATCATATAAGTATGTAGCAGAGGATATTCTATTCAACCTAACGGAAGAAGAAACATATAAGGCTATTATATTTGAAATTCTATGAAAAAAGGCACAATATGACAAAAATACTGATTACAAACATTTGTATAAAAAAATATATGAATCCACAGTTAAATAGTTGTTTGTTTACCCTTATCATCCTTTTTTAATTTAACATATCATTAATGATATCCATAGAAAACAAAACCCGAAAAATTCTAGCAAAATCTTAGATATAGTAGCTAATTTGTTGATGAACATGGAAAAACTCGTAAGTTGTCACGCCTCTGATCCTCCACCAAGTTTGTCTTAATTACGGAGGCCAACCCACCCAGTCCAGGAGAACCATGTGCTCAAAAGTTTAAGACGTCCTAATCTCAACATCACTTCAATTATATAAATTCCTTAACATATATAGATTAATTTGTTGATATTCATTATTAGAAGAATTGAAAAACTACTCAGATGATTTAACAAGGCCTGAATATGATCATAATAACTGAAAAAGATATGAAGAAAAATAAAATTGAAAAAATTGTCTCACCATCTTCGTATTCCAAAGCTTGGAGTATCATCTCAACCTGTATGGAACAGAATTTATGGAATCAGGATAACTAGTTGTGAATATGGTGAGACCCAGAGGTATTGAGGCAAAAATGTGACAATAATTTTAAATAAATTAACATCTTCTGTCTGATAGAATATTAACAATAAATGCAATAGTGGAACAGCATTATCACATAATATACCACCTTCCCCCTTTTAATGAACATAATTCATGAATCACAATACCTCATTATTAAAATGGATCAAAAAGGGATCCTAAGCCTAGCTCACTTTGATGGGACATGGCAAGTTTTCAGGATAAGTTCAATAACCCCCATCCCCCCATCAATGGAACAGCCCTTTTCCCATTCCCCCAGTTTCTCTCTTCACTCTCTGTACCCCTCACGAGGACCACTTGATCACTTAGGCACCAAATTATACACAACACAACTCAAGAGTTATAACCCCGATATGATTCTGAAAGACAATAGCAAAAAAGCCACCAACCTTGTCAAGGTCCTTGACGAATTTAGCTTCTACAGAAGAATTTGATTCATACTCCATCCACAACTCAGTTATTTCCTTTGCTTCAATACGACAATTTAATTAAAAAGAGGTGAGTTTTCGTTATCCACACATTAACAAACTCATGTAAAGATTACAGAGTGGAAAAAATACCTGTAGATCCTCCTCCAAGTACTTTACACATATGATCTAATGCTGCTTGTTCTCGTTGACTCTTTTCTGTTTTAGACACCCCATCCAGTGGCGTTATGTCCCCAACAATTGCTGTTAAACAAAGCACCAAAGAGAACAAATAAAACTGCCGATCTGTACTATGAAGAGAGAGCATGAGAAATATGATGATATTGTAAAACACTTGTATTAAAGCTTCTAATAACTTGAAAACCCAAATTAGGGGTTACAAAAGCAATGTGAATTTACTTGCATCAACTCAACAGCTAGGACTAAGTAAATCGGGTTTACTTGTGTCGACTTCTAGTATTTTAGGTTTTAGGCATTTATCAAGTTCTCATCGAGTGTAACATGAAAACAGAATAATAGAGGGCAGAAAATACATGTGTATGAATGTGTGTGTGTGTGTATATATATATATTAGTTTCTAGGTCACTAACCGGTTGGCATCATAACATAACTTGTTGCAGTCAGGGTTTCCATCTAGAACACTATATATTACATAACGAATTTATTTCAAAATTTAAACCTAAACTTGCTCTTGTACTCGCTCAATCTCGTCCACTGTTTCAAGTTTATTTACATTTCCAGCTGAATTTAGCCTAACTTATCCACAAAATTATGTCATAATTCATAACAATACTTAGGTATGCAGAACCACTCTTACCAGCCATAAACAATTAACTGAAAGCAAATGGCAGATTGGCATACCTTCTGCAATGTCATGAACAATAGCCATTTTAATGCACCTGAGATTAACGAACACAAATAAGTTTAAAAAAACCTACCTCGCTTTATATTGCTATCAAGTGTATTACAGAAATAAAGTCATTAAGAAAGGTATAATCATCTAAGGTAAAAGGAAGGTGAATTAACTTGTTTCGGTCGACACCAGGAACATCTGATGCAATCAACGCCATCAAGCCCATTCGATACATATGATCAGCAATAGATTCTGGATTCTTAACATCTTTTCGTACCCACCCAGTTCTCTTTGTTGTCTGTTTAACATACCACACAGTACTCAAACAAGTTAGAGCACTACAAAAAAAATACGAAACGAAACAGCACAAGTGAAAAATCTAGCTTTTATTGAAGCCACTTAATGTCAAACAAATGCAACCAAATTTCATTCTGAAATCAAGCTTAGGTTAACTAGTACTGACAGTTTTCGGAATCAAAATTAAACAGCCGTTTTCTCGATAATTTCTCCGGCATTTCTGAAAAACAAAGAAGTACTACATCGCCAAATAGAAAGCTCGTTTACGGATAAGCACCTTGAGGCGGTGACAGATGGAGAGGAAGTCAATGGCGGAGGAAGCAGAAGGAGCGCCATCCGCATGAGAAGGAGAAGTGGCCATGCGACAAACCCTAGTGCAAGTAGATGCAGATTTTAATTTAAAGAAGGCGGTAGAAAGAAAAGGAACAGGCGCACGGGAAAGAAGAGGGAATCGCATTCCACTCGATTCACTTCTCTCCAGATCTTGTGGAAAGTAGTAAGTAGAACAAGGTACAAGGAAGGATATGTCATGAATTGCGAAGAAAATTATCCGGAATAATTAATTTTATAAACAACGGTAAAATTAAATTTAAAACATTTTAAAATGTAGTATGTGTTAAAATATAGTCTTTAAAATTTTAATATAGACGATATTATTAAAAAAAATAACAAACTGTAAGATGAAATCTATTTGTAATAAAAAAAAATTATAAATATAAACTTGAAGGATCTACAAAATAATCGTAGAGTAGAAGTGATACATTTTAAATGACACCTAAATTTTTATTATTAAAATGAAAAGAGTATATAAATAGAAAATTTAGTTACTCATATTTCATTTTAAAAGAATCACCATCGGATCAAAATCTCAAATATAGTAAGTTCATTTTTTGGTCTTTTCTTTTGAGTCAAGTTTTGAACTTTTCAGGTTGTCTCTCTTTATGCTTTGCATGTAAAAATTTTAGTTTCAGGGTGAATCTCTGTTACCTTATGGTCTTAGTGATAGTTAGATTTTTTATTAAGACTTTGTGGTGTAGGTTAATTATCTTTAAGGGCTTTTGGTAGATTTGGAACTCTTAGTGAACATTTGCTCAAGTAAAGGTAAGGGAAACTACTCTTATTTTTTTAAATAGAATACTAGGTTAAAAGACTTGAATGTGGAGGTGATGTGATCACCAGTTTCAATTTTTGCTTGCAGGATTGTCTCTTTTGAAGAGTAAAGTAATATATTGACTAAAATGGTTAATTCTGAATATTTTATATTGACTTTAAGGTGAATAAGTTGTTGAAAGTGTTTATGATTGAAGATTGAAAGTGTTTTAATGAATACAAGTGAGTTGAAGCTCATGATGAGACATCATGACTCTACTGATATAATATAATCACATAGATGAAGTTATTCAGTTGGTGAGAGTCGATGGATGTTCATATGACTTTGTTTATGGTTTGAAATATAATGTGGTATTTCAGGTCATATGAATTTACCCTGTCATACTAGATGATGAGATATTAAGATGTTTATGCGCATGGTTGTGTGGATTCACAACTAGTAGTTTGACAGATGCAGTCTCAGGATTCTAATTTCAATACACAAGTCTTCCAGAAGTAGAGTCAAGTGTCTGAGTATGTGAGTCAGTAGATATCTGACATGAATAATGTGGATGATAAATGTGAAAGACTCATGATAACTCCGTGTAAATTATGAGAATTTGATGGATTATGCTTCTTCTTAAAAGTTAAATTTATATCAGAATTCTTAAAAAATAACTAGTTTACTTTGTGCTTTGTTTTGTGTTTGTTTTTCTTTAATATGTGATGATCGTGTTAATTTACACGGGAGCAAGTGAAGTTGTAGGTAACAGAGCTCCTCAGTGAGCCGCTAGAGGAACATATGTTTTTATGTTGAATCATTTATTTTGTAAACTCTTGTGTATATATTAAATCTCTATAAAGAAAGATATCTTTTGAGATACAAGTATGAGAAAGTAGTATATGTTTATTTGTTAATTAGATATTATTTGTTTTACTTTTATTTTATTATATATGAGTAAAATTAATGATGTTACATAAACAAAGGTAAATTATTTAGAGATAGAATGATGATGTTAATAATAGATATATAATATAAATAGAAAGCATATAACCATAAATTAACTTGGAATGTCTATTTCATAACATGCTAATTTAGAGCATCGTCTATACACTTTTACTATAAATATTGTTCTGATCATTTTCGTGTCTATTGTAAAAACAGATTTATTTATATATCCTTCCCAAAAAAAAAATTATTACACACGAATAAAATAATAATAATAATAAAGTAAGTTATTTAAGATAATAATATAATAAAAATAATTTTTTATTTATATTAAAAGAACATCTATAAATAAAAATGCACGTAAAAAAACATCAAATTCAATAAATATTATATTTTTTTAGAATACTTATACTAACAATATTCTATTAAATACTATCACTTGATCTAATACCTAAGAGTCAAAACATCAATATAATTTCATTACAATTTATGTCGCATATCTACATTCGTATTTTAATATTTATTACTTGTATTCGAAAAAAATCACAAATAAATCATTAAACTTCAATTAAGTATTTAAAATTTAAAAAATCCTATGTCTAGCTACTTATATTTTTCTATTTATATCTCTCTTTCTCTCTTTTTATATATATATATATATATATATATATATATATTACTACTAAAAAATTATTAAATAAAAAATAATTTTAGAAATAAAAAATAATTAGTTTATATATTAAATAAATTAAATACTATTTTATAAGCTAAAAAATTATTGATATCTGATTAATTTCTATTATTGATAAATAGTTTCTAAATTTTTATCTAATTAACTATGGTAGCTACTAATTATTTAGATTTTAAAATTGATAGTTAAAATCTTGGTACTAATTAGATACCAACTTAAAAAATATTTATCAATAATAGAAACTAATTTAGATAAAAATATTTTTTTTAATTTATAAAATAATATTTAATTTAATCAATATAACAATTAATTATTTTTTATCTTTAAAATTGATTTTTATTTAATATTTTTTTTAGTGTATATACAGAGAAGGAGAGATATTTGTATTCATCATATTATTTATCTGCAAAGTAAATTTTTACATAAAAATATTTCTATTAATTAAAACTATAAATTAGATAAACTCTATTTATAAATAATATGTAATGGTGAAAGTTGCATTAGTTTTGTATGAAACGTTGGAATAATTATATCTAGAATCTCGGTTGAGTTGCATTGCGGCGGATAGGTGGGCTGTGTCCTGAATTTGGGTGGTTAATCCAAACCTAAACGATACTCTAAAAAAACCTATTTCTAAAATATTTCAAAATTTCAAATGTAATAATAGGCAAAAAAGTAGATATATTTATTATTTTATGTATTTTCTCAGTCACTTCTATTTTTTTATTAGAACAAATATTTACTATTAAAACACGCATTATATTAGTTAAATATTAAATTAGCATTTTTTTTAAAAAAATTATACTATTTTGTCATGTGAGTGTATATGTTTTCTAACATGAAATTTAATAATAATAATAAACTAACATTTAATTGTGAATTATTTCATTAAACCTCGATCACAAATTTTTAATATATTCTTATAGATTCATAGTAATTTTCCCAAGATTCTAATTTTTGCTCTCTCCATTTTCCTTCTACTCGAACATAATAATTCATTTAAACATTTTGATGTTCTTTTCTTTCTTTGTTAATTATGCTAAAAAATACTAAACACGAACATATAATCGGATAGAAAGAAAGAAAAATGATTTTCTATGGTCTATTAGGGTATTTAAATTATAATCCCCTCGTGTTGTATAAATAATGTAGATTGCAACTTAAATGCTTCTAACTTAACCTCGTGAGACAACTTTGTGTTTATTAATTGAAATGAGAAAGTGATAACAAAATTGGTGTATAAGTTAAGAAACTCCCACGTTAAAAGTCAAATAATGTATTGAAAGAGATAAGTTTGTGTGTAGATTGTTCATTACCCAACCATCATCATAAAGGATGATCATTGGAGTGAGATTATTGTAATTGCTTCACAGATAGGTAAGTATATGCGTTGCAACTTAAGAAACGTGTTAGTATTATAGACGGTTTTTTATGTTTTTACTATTTTATATTCACTTGAAAGTAAAGAGAAAAATAAATAATTTAGCATCTTTATATTTACTTGTAAAAATGTAAATAAGAACGCAAAACATTTCTCAAATCAAACAACCTTTAATTAGGTTATTTTTTAATTGGGGGAAAAACAAGTAAAGTATTCTGTTACTAAAAATAGTTAAGTTGTAATTCATTAAGGCTTCTGAGATGCCAGGTCAGCACTAGGTATGATCTGGGTTATTATGCTAACAAAGTGTTTGAATATTACGAATGTCAAATATGATTGGTGTTGTTACTGTGTTGGAATTTTATTGTAATATGTTGAAATGATATTAAAATAATTTGAATGTGGAAAATTAGGATTTGTTTTATAGGTGTGTTAAATAATTTGAAAAGTGGTAGTTGAATTTATTTATTTTTATTTAAGTTCTATTTCATTTATTTAGTTGAGGTGTGTATAAGATGTAGGTTGGTTAGTTTTTTAGACTTTATTAGAAAAGAATGGTTGTCTTGAGTTTGACGGGTAAGAATTTAATTGTGGGCTTAAAGTATGGGTTGTAGCTGAAGTAATTTTAAAATAAAAAAATGGTGAACTTATTAGTTGATTGGGTGGAAGTAGAGTTTGGTAATTGAGTAAAAGTTCAATGATTAGTGGTATATTTTGCAACCCCGTTTAGATAGGTGTTTATATTTTTAATGCGTTAGTTCATCATTTTCTTCTGCCCTTGTTTTGTTAAGACACAGAAAGTAACCCTTGGTTTCTTAAGACACAGAAAAGTAAAAATTAAGAGAAATTAACTTTATTCTTGGATTCCAATTTAGATTTTTAAGTAATGACTCAAATTTGTATTTGAGTGATATATTTGCATGTGATGTATGTGTGGATTGATTTGATATTTTGTTAATGGTAGACTTTTGAAGAGGTTATTGTTTTTTTTAGGATTTATAAACCAATACTTAAATTTGCCTTTTGAATTAGTTACAGTACAGATATTATTGGTAATTTGTGTTGATAAAATTGAGAATTACATGATGTTGTAAGAATAAAAATATATTGTCTGATTTACGTATGCGTATAATTTACTTAAGGATCCGTTTAAACCTTTAATTTGAAATTTGATTTCAATAACACGCACTTCAATATTATATTTTAAATTGATGATTTTTTAGCATGATTGGAGAGTGGTGGTATTTTGTATTCTTCAATTTGAGGATTGATAAAGTGTTAGATATTATCAATTTAAAAAACGACAGAACAATCTCTAAAATATCCATTTCGAATAAATAATACTAATTTTATTAAATATTACCATATATTTATAGAAATGAAATTTAAAATTTAGTTGAAAAGAATATAAAAAATATTTATAGTGGTGTACTTCTTTTAATATATCAGGTAAAATCTCTCCATGATCCCAATCCATATGCATATAAAGAAAGTTATCGGTAATCTTAAAATTAACCTGGAAAAATAGTACTTTTAATACTTGATATTTAATAAATATGTGAATAATTTTATTATTGAATTAAGAAGGTTGAGATATAATCATCATAACTGTATATTTGCAAAATATACTGATACCTAGCGGTGTGGAAATTAAGGAGTGAATCCCGTTAATAAAAAAGTAAAAAAAATAATTATATGTTTATATTAAATGTAAAAATATTTAAAAAAGATAATCCTGAAATAATTGTTTGGGTTTTTTTGTCCTTTGACATTGTTATCGAAGCTGGCCTACACTGAGTCTCATATGACAAAGAGTCCTTTTATTCAACGCGCATCTCTTATGCAACTGTTTCTTAATACCCATCAATAACGCCATAAACCGCCCAAGCTCCTTAGTTTTTGCAAGTAATTGCTAACCACATCCCAAAACTCTCACATTTTAGTTTATAAACAAACAACGACAGATCAGATTATGGGATTTCATTACTTCCTACCTCATTCAAAATCATCTCAATCATTAAACAATTCACATGTTGATTGGGCCCACAAAACATGTCGGTGGATGTGATGTAGCGTTGATCTACAACAAATGAATTGGATTAAGCATGCCCTTTTACAAAAGATAAGACCCGCTCCAAACACCCATTTGAAGCAAATTCGCACAGCATTTCCATCATAATTTTGTTTAGGAAGAATAAAAATTGATAGCTGGAGAGAGAGAAATATAGGTGTAATAAATGATATGGTAAAAAGAGATTAATGCAGTATATATTTAGAAGAGTAGAGTTTTGGGCGTAACATTACTTTTACAGAAAATGGTTTCACAGTGAGATCCAGAAGAAGAAGCAAGAAGAATGGTTTGGGACCCACGAAGAAAAGAAAAAATAAATTAAAAAAACACCATCCATCCAGCATGCTTCTTTTGGTGACAGAGGTGTCGGCAAGCTGACACTGTATTTGTGGTGAAGGCACTAGCACCACCACTGCACTGTTAGTACTACGTAAGTACTTTACAGCTGGACAAATTCCCCAAAATCCAACGCTCACTGTCTGACCCACACTCCCACCACTTTGTGGATCCCATCACAACCATTTCACCACTTGTCTTTGTCATCCTAGCTGTCTCCACCCTTTCATATATCTTATATCTTATCCCTCCTACAAAATCACCTTACTTCCTTTTACTCAAAACCACAAAAGTATTATACTTTTAATATAACCATTCCTCATATTTTACCTAATAATACAAGACAACAATTCGCTCACAAATCCTATCCTCCTCCTTATACCTTATACCTGCACTCACATTATTGGATTCATCAAACCTTTTAAATCCTGTTCAGTTGTAAAACCAACCATTCACAGAACAGCAGTCATTAACAGAGCAAAACAGCATAAAACTAAAAGAAACTAAAAGAGGAGACAATCGCGAATGAACCTGAACTTTCTTTCTTTACAGAAAAAGAAAATGTAAAAAAAAATACAACAATTAATACCAAAATCAGAAAAGAAAAGAAAGGAAGAAACAAGCTGGTTTAGCTGGCCTCCTAAGTAAAGAATCTACTCTTACCTTCTCTTCTTCTCTACTATCTTGGATCCATTAAGTCTGGTTTCCCTTCTACTAAAGCAGGGGTTCTTTCCCTTTTTTTTACACTGTCTGAGTTTAATCTGTGGATTGAAGACTACCGTACTAAAAAAAGAAAAAAACCCTCCCGAAAAAATAACAAGGGAAACAAAATTAATTTACAGGTTTGCCGTGATTGTACCCGTAATAGGAAAGGTACCACTTGACGAATTTTTTCAACCCGGTTTGCAAATCGGTGGTGGGCTTGTACCCGAGTTCTGCCCGGGCGGAACTAATGTTCGCGTGAGTAAACGGAACGTCGCCGTTTCCAGGCATATCCACGATATTCCTCTTCGCCTTAACCTTCAAATGTCGCTCCAAGATACTCACAAGAGTGGGCACAGTAACCGGCGAAGTGTTCCCGAGGTTAAATATCCTATAAGGAGCGGGTCCCCGTTTCTTCCCACCCGACCCGGTACTCTTGCCAGCGGTATCCAACGACCCAACGCACCCCTTCACAATATCGTCAATGTAGGTAAAATCACGAGCGAGATCGACGCGGTTTTTACCACGGTAGACGGTAATGGGTTTCCCCTGTAAGATATTGCGGGTGAAAGAGAAATAAGCCATGTCGGGTCTCCCCCAGGGTCCGTACACAGTGAAGAATCTCAAACCGGTGATCGACAACCCGTAGATGTGATTGTAAGTGTGAGTGATCTCCTCGCCGGCTTTTTTGGTGGCGGCGTAGAGGCTAGCGGGCTGGTCGGTGCGGTCCGATTCGGAGAACGGAACCTTCTCGTTGAGCCCGTAGACGGAACTGGACGAGGCCCAAACGATTGCGGGCTGAGGGTTGGCCGATTTGCAGGTCTCGAGAAGCGTGACGAGGCCCGCGATGTTGCTGTGAACGTATGACTGGGGATTCTCCATGGCGTAGCGCACGCCGGCCTGGGCCGCCAGGTGCATGACGTGCGTGAAGGCCACGACGTCGAAGAGCTTGGCGAGGAGCTTGGCGTCGTTGACGTCGCCTTCGACGATGAAGACCTCGTGCGTGTTGAGTAGCGATTTGCGGGCTTTCTTGAGGGAGGGGTCGTAGTAGTCGTTGAAGTTATCCAGCCCAACAACGCCGTCTCCGCGGCGTTTCAAGGCGAGGGAGACGTGGGAGCCGACAAAACCGGCTGCGCCCGTGACGAGCACAGACATGCCTCCCTGGCGGTGGATCTGGGCGGATGTGCGGACTTGCTTCTCCCACTGGATCCCGCCCCAGGAGGCGGAGAGGTAGCGGCTACCGGAGTCGACGAAACCTTGGAAGCTGAGGTAGGAGGCGGTGAGGGCGATGAGAAAGAGAGCCCAGAGGAACATGGTGCTGGTGGAGGCGAAACAGCGGTAGAGTTGGCGGTTCATGGTGTGGGAACGCTCGATCTTGAATTTGCCTGGGGTTGAGGGGAAGGTCTCGTCTTCCAACGGCGGCATTTTAGTGTTCCTTTCCTAATTGAAAAATGGATCTTGATTGTTGTTGGCTGTGGTGGCGGTGGTGGTTGTGTTGGTGATTTACGAAAAATGAAAAGGGTGGTAGGGTACAGATGCAGAGAAAAGAAACAAATGGGAGATTAATTTTCCTGCATCTGCTGAATGAAACAATGGTAGGGGTGGTTATATATAGTGGTCACCCACGAACAAACGACAAGCTAGTCTACGCGTGAACGCGTTAAAGGAGGGACAGAGGAGAGAGAAAATAAATAAACAGAGGAGCCCAAGGACTGAACCACCAGGAATTTAGCTCAACCTCTCTCTCTCTCTCATAAGTTGAATCTCGCAGATAAAAGTGGAGCATTGTCCATTTCTTTATTTCTCTACTAATTCTTATTTATTCCTTCCCTCTCTCTATACACATCATTTTCCCCTATTTTTCTTCTCAATCCAATTTCCATTCTTTTTTCTTTATTTCCTCAATTCACATGCCACCTACTCATTATTCATTTTAGTATCACCCTAATGCTATGCTACCTAATATAACTAATGCATTTCACGGCCTTTTAGTTCAAGATCAACTCAATTATGTTATTTTAACTTCTTTTTTTAGTTCAAAATCAACTCAATTTTATATTTTACTTCAACATTAACAGAATTACCACTGGTCTCGTTTAGCTCATCAAAATTGTTTTTAATGAATACAAATACCTTAAGTTATCGGTTCAAGGGATTAAAGAAATAAATCATGACGAGAGATGTATATAGTGTCTAAACTACTCATTTATGATCTTTCTTTTATATGTATATTTGCTTAAACATGTATGAATGGTTTAGAAGTGAATCCTTGAAGTCGTGTTTTAAAACCAATATCGCACATAACTAAATTGAAGAGGGATTAAAGTTATAATATAGATTCTTGGAGGAGCCTTACGTTTTAGGATGGAAAAGCTTTAAGGATAAGTAGAATTGATTCTCTAATCAAATTTCTAAATGATAAACAGCCCTCGATCCAACGTTGAATGTGCAAAAGATTCAAATGGTACATTTATTTCATCAACAGAATTCTCAAAAAATAAACAGTACTACAACCTTTGTGAAATTCTACCCCTAAATTAAAAGTGATAGCCACATAATAATCATATAAAAACTTAATTACATTTGAGAAGTTGTCAGAATTACTTTTATAAATATGTTGTTTCTCCTTATCATGATAAAGAAAGTCAGAGCAAACAAATAATTGGGGATAATAAAAAAAAAAAAAAAAGTCTCGCATAAATTTGTAAGAACGGATAAATTTTTGTATAGTTCCAATGCAGTAATTTTATTTAATTTGGTTTAATAGTTTTTATAAGAAAATATATTCAATATAAAAATATAACAGATTATGAGTATAAATTTTTCTTTTAAAAAAAACAAGCATATGTTATTTAAACCTATTTGATATGTTAATTACTAAATTAAAAAGAATTTGAAGAGGTTGATAAAAAATCCAATTTCAACTTTATAATTTTAAAAAGTCATATGTTGATCTAAATTTTAATTTATTTAAATAAAACAGTCAATTTTGAAGTAGCCAGATTTTCGTGAATCAATCTTGAGATTTAAATTTGACTTATGCATTTATTGAATTCTTATATAGTTTTCAGTGAAATTGGAAAACATTGCATAGACTAATCAATATTAATAATAGTATGAATATACATGATCCTTATCATGTTTCCATGTAATCTCTGAAGCAGATCAATTTTAAGCCATTTTTATTAGGTTTTCCTTTTATATGTCTATCCATCATTCCAAGTTTTTCTCAATATTTAATGATATAATTAACATGGATTTAATGATATAATTAACATGGGATTACGCAGAACGTGAGCCCCACCACCACATGCAACTGAGGGGAAAAAGCATACCTGTGTTATTCTAATATCAAAGGTATATTTTAGTTTTATCATAAGAACAAAATAAATTATTATATAATAGCCGGTTAAGAAGAGAAATCATATTTACATAATAAATTTATATAACCTAAGTTTTTATTAATATACTGTCTATATCACAATTTGAATATATGCTTCTCCCTCTTCTTTAATTTCACTTTGTCTATTTTATCATATTTTTCTTTGACTAAGCCTTTGTCTTAGTTGCTTTTTAGACACTCAATTATTATAATTTTATCACTCCATTTTTTATTTTATAATTACTTTTTTAAAATTTTGTATGTATTTCAATGGTTAATTAATGCAACAATATGCTGTCGGTTTATGTAAAAAGTTAAAAAAAATTAGAATAAGATGATATTATTTTGTTTATGTTTATATCACAGTTCACTGATGGTAAAAATAATAAAATTGGCAAAAAAAAAATTAAATAATGAAAGCATGTTCGAAGAAGACAAAGGTTACTTTCGTACAAGCCCGAACAGCAAAACAACACATTAGCAAACAAAGACGCAGATTTTTTTGATCACTTGGTTGATGTGCCAAATGGAATCCCTGCATAACTATGTTTGTATTTCACAAAAATATTAAAATTATTTTTTATCCAACACCGTCACTTGGTATAACATTTATTATTCACAATATCCGATGAATATTAATTTTATATAATTAAAATTATAAGAAATATTCCGAATACGCATCTTAGATTTAATTAAAATATAATAATGAGGAATATTTATATTTTATGATAAATAATTTATACCATGATTTCTTTGATATTTTAGTGTTGATAATTTTAAATTTTAATTTTAAAATATTATAATGGACAGATTGGAAGGGCTAAGTGATTAGGAAAAATTGCTGAAGAATAGCTCACTGTTATTATATATTTGAGTTTTATAATAACCATTAAACAATTAGGTGCATGCCTGACAACAAAAATTAAATTAAATGTAAATAATTTTTTAATGTAAAGATCAATTTTTAAGTTTAGGTACAATTTAAATAGAATAAAAGTTAATTATTTTTCTTATATTTAGTATATAAATTAAAATTTTAACTATTTACTAATTTATTTTACAAATATCACCTTTTCTATAGATACATTTTCTTTATAAGCTGTAAAATTTTAAGAATATTTTTTATTTTATATAGTTTTATCTATAGTAATATTTTTTATTTGTAAATCAAATTTTGAGAGTAAGTACAAATTTTACAAGTTTTTCTAACCTTTAGATATTTTAAAAAAAGTTATTAATTAAATATAAGATAATTTTAAAGATAAAAAATATTTAATTACTATAATAATTAAATTATATATTATTTTATAAATAATATTTTTTAGTATTTAATATAATTTCCATTATTAATAAAATATTATAAATTAATTTTTAAATTGGTATTTAATGGAACTTCCAATTTTAGAATGTAAAAAAATTAGTAACTAATAAATATTAATTTAAAAATTAGTTTATAAAATTTTATTAATAATAAAAATTGTTTTGAATAACACAATTTAATTTATAGTAATTAGTTGTTTTTTGTTTTTAAAATTAATTTTTATTTAATAGTTTTTTTATAATGAGTTGTAATTGATTTAAGTTAGGTTGACTTAAGAAGAATTTAGTAATTTAGTATAATTTAGTAAAGTTTTTAAATTGGATTTTTTTGTAATGTGTTGAATTGGGTGGAAATTGATTTTAGTTGAAATTTGTGTGAATTGAGTTATGATAGATTAGTATATAACTAAATGATTTGGATTTGAGGGTTTGGATTAATCACTTTTAATTAAAAGTATATTTGTATTGTTGTAATTTGATGTCTTAAAGATATTAAGTTGAATAAATGATAACATAACTAATTTATGCTAGAGATTGATAAAATTGTTTTAAACTTACATATTCAAGTAGTTATTTATGGAATTCTTGGGTTTATAGTCTCCATGGTATATCTATGTTTTTCATTTCAATTGTAATTTGAAATGAGATTATGAAACATAGGACGAGAAAGGTGAATAATTAAATGTTTGGATAATTATCTTAAATTTTTTAATTTTTATACTCTATGCATAATTTTTTAGTTACAAATGACGTTGCTTAACGAATCTAAACTTGAGAACAATTTGGTGATTTAATCAATTTGAATGGTGACTTATTAAATGTTGGGATAATTGTCTCTAAATTTCCAATTTTTTCATTTTTTGCCTAATTTCTCGTGACAAATGATGCTTAACGAATATAAATTTTAGAACAATTTGAATTCATTCAGCAAATATTAATTTTTTTTAAGAAATCTCAACCTAAAACAAATAAATAGTTTAATTAATTAAATTCGCCCACTTAAATAATTCCGATCTAAATATAAATTAAGTGATGTAAAACATAAATTTTTTAAAATAAATTTTGGATCTCCTTTTTCTACATTATTTTTCAACAAAATATGTAGTGAAATAAGAATTGATTGTATATTATTTTGTATTGTTTTTTTTATGACCAAAGGTGAATGAGAATTCAAATTACGACTAAATTACCTTAGTACTAAACTCTTTAAAAAACAATAACTTCTATATTTAAATTATGGAACTAAATACCAAATGATTTAAGTTTTAGATTTCTGTAGATGTTATATACAAAATTATTTTACAGAGACAATAAAATTCTAAGGTAATATAATGTTTTTTTATACAGTTTTGGAAGTGTTGAAATTAATAGTAATTTACGAGGAAAATTAGTTGACTATTATAAAATAAATATTGAATTATTTGTAGATAGTAAAAGTAAATTAAAAAAAATGGAATATAAGTTTGTTTGACTTAATTGGTGGTTCCATTGCATGCCAATTGCCAACAGAGAGAAAAAGACGGTTTTATGCTAGCTGGCGGATCATGGGAACATGTTTTCCCTCTGGTTTGCATTTTGGAACCTTCCCTCATTTTCTTCTGCACTTATTCAAATCAACAACAAAACAAAATTCCAGATTTATCCCATTATTTTTCTACACTAATCATGCAAGGAACATTTATTGCTTCAATTTTAGGATTAGTACAAATGGATCTATTTCCTCCCTTCTTAATTGCTTATTAAATCCTCCAGCTACCTAAATTTGTGTCAGGGTGATTATTATGTCATGATTTTAAGTTTGATTTACTCATTTTTATAAGAATCAATATAATATATACTTTAAATTAATTCTTTTTTATGAAAATATTTTTATTATAAGTTGTTTGATGCATAATGAGAGTAATAATTAATGTTTTAAGTTTTTTGGTAGTTTGCTTTTCATTTTTATATGAAAATAATTTAGGATTCTTGATCTGGCTATTCTTATACATAGTAAATAACAGTAAACATAACCAATTTATTAGTAATGAGGGATATTTAAGGAATTGAAAGTAATAATAACGTTTAGAAAATTCAATGACTCATTAATGTTGGGAGTATTTTTTTGAAAAATGTATAAATTTAGAACGACATTGAAACATGAATAGTCAATAACTTTGACTTTATAACAAATAATTAGAGAGATTTAATTTGACTATTGACATACACATTATAATAATCAAAGATACTTTACAAATTTTAATTAATAGAAATATTAGGAAAATTCCAAAATGTGTTTCATCGTGCCAGGAGTATTCTTGGAAAAATATGTAAATATAAAACAAAAGGAATAATAGTAATTAGATTAATTGGATTTCATTAAATTTAGTAAATTAGTTAATTGATCTTAAAAAGAAGAACAAGAACCGACTGAAAAACGATTTAAATATGTTCAGAAAAGATAAATCTTTGGATGACAAAAGGGTGTATCAGTAAAAATGCTTACGAAAATTAATTTCTGGAATTGAATATTATTCAAATAGTTTTTGGGAGGAATTTTTTTTGGAAGGGAGTGTATCATTAAATATGGGTTCTAAATAGTAATTCTCAACTTATTATAAAGCATATGGAGTTTATTTGGGCCTTGAATCGGGCTTAATTCATGAAGTCTGCAGCTTGAACATGGCAAATTATTAAATACACCAATTCCAACAGTTCCTCTAACTATATATGTATTCCAACTTAATTACTCAAATCCCAATAGTCATTTTTATTTTGTTTAACAATAGCCTTCAAAACATGCAGAGAAGCCAATTATCGGTATAAAAAAAGTTGTGACTAAAAGTTTACTTGAAAAATAATAATCTCATGTTTAGTTTTTTTATCTTTCAAGTCAAGCAAACTCATTTAACACCAACACACCATTTAAGATTTGCCTTTTTTGAAGCCAAAACAGTCTCTAATAATAGCCTCAACGCCCTTTTCAATCTTTCAAAGCAAGCAATTTGAAATAATCTTACAAATGCAGTGCCTATAAGAGGATTTGGTCCCAAGTGTTTTCTAATATATTCAAAGCTAATAAGAACGTAGAAGCAACTCCTTTTGATAGTTTGGCATTAATAAAAAAAGAACTTTCATGATGTTTTACCAGCTTTTAAAGAAATTAATATTAAAGCCATTGGCCTATACTGTTCTATAATCTCTTTGACAGTAAAGGGAATCGACAAAGTTTTATTGTCTTCTGATACCTTTTTCAGTATCTACCAAATATAGCAAATTCAAAATCAGGTTGAGTAAAACTTCTGCTACTTTCTTTAACCACCACAACATCCCTCTGCTTGAGAACTTTTTTCCACCTCACATGCAAAGTTTTGGGATAATCTCTTTGAATAATCTCTTTGAATCCCAATGAAATAGTTAACAATATCTTTGAAACTTTAAAGAATGATAAGAATGTAAAGTCAAACTTCAGAAATCGAAATATATCATAACAATTCAGCCTCCCAAAGTTAATTGTTTCCCTTTCCTTTTACCAACTTGAAAATCTGAGAATTTTCCAAATTCGAGGCCCTTAAACATTTGAACCTCCTGAATATTGAGATAGTTCACTGAGATAGACACTAATCCAAAAGAAATACTTCAGTTCAATTTCTGTATTATCATAAGAAAACCATTTTACCCATAATGTAGTTTAGAAAATTTCAGTTATTTAAGTTCTAAGCCATTTCAACCCACCTTAAAAATAATAGTCTTGTATTACCCCTAATGACAACCATTTTAGTGTTAAACCAAACAATTTTGAAATAATGTTATAAATGTTGCATGTGAGAGAATTTGGTCCAAACTTTGATGGTATATTGGGATGATTAATTTTAGTTTTTAAACTAAGAATTATAGAAAGAATCATACTCTTTACAAGAAAGGAATTTTAGGAAAAACATTACAGATTAATAAAATGTAATGCAGTTAAGTGTTTTCCTTGCTCTTATATGGGTGAAGTTAGTTTTTTTTTTCTTATAAATAAGAAAGGAGATAGTAGAAGCAATCCCTATTATTCTAGTCAACTTGAGGTGAGCCAGAATCTAGACGAGCTTATTGTGGTTTCCCTTCAAGTATCTTTTGGTAAGGAAGGGACTCCTCCTGCGATGACATTCCGACGCTCAAGTCAGTAAGACCATAAAATATAATGAATATAGGAATATGAGTTGAAAGTACTCTCTTTATTGTGTATTAAATGATCTTTTCTGTAGATTATAATCTGGTATATATAGACTGAATTGTAACTTCACATAAGTAAAAAATGACCATAAATAACTAACTATCGGGCCGGACTCATGACCTACTACCTATAAATAATTTTATGTTAATAAAAAATACTAGTATTAATTCATATATACCTTCACCTTTACAGTGTCCTAACAGTTTGTAAAGAATCAATTAAAATACTCTTAACTATCCTTAAAACACTAGTTAAATAAATAAAAACACATTGGTACAAGATGTATAAAAACTTATTGAATAACTGGATATCTAATTTTATTGCAGTAAAAAGAGTAATAGATAATCGTTAAATAAGAGTTTAAGAGTTTTAATGATAATAAATATAATTAAAAATAGAAAACTTTATTTTTTATTATAATACAACATTAAATATAATATTTATACTAGTGTCTCTCGAATATTGATAAGTAATTATGTTTAAAATAAAACTTTCTATACTTTAATAAGAACACACCATTTAAAACTCCCATAATATATTTAATAAAGAAAATATTGTAATATAGGATTAACTTGTTTTTATTTATAAATTTAACTTTCAATATTAACCACATTACTCGATTTAATCAACTATTTAAAACTAACATCCAAACAAACTTCTAGAAATAAATTGATTGGATTTGAATAAATATTCGCAAACTCTATTTATACAATATATATATGGAAATAATATATTTGAAACATAATGCTAAAATAAATAAATAAACATATCAAAATTAAAATAAAGGGAAACACACATTTTCTTAAGATAAACTAATATAATTTTATGTGTTATTTTTATTCATTAGGTTTAAACAACATTTCATGACATATAAGGGTAACAAAATGGTCAACCTAACTTATTTTGACTAACCCCTATTAAACACAAAAAATTGGATGAAATAGGCTAACCTATATTATTAATCTTATTAAGATTTTATTGTCCGAGAGAATTAAATTCATATTCCATGATAATAAGTTGAACTTTTAACTACTAGAAAAATATTTTGATTATATTATTGTACTGGTCGGACCAGTCTCGGTCTCAGTACCGATCGTCTGAGTCAAAAAACATATTAAGACATGTAATACATAACGGTAAGTTACGGTAGCATTAAATAAGTCAAGGTGTATCCCGAAATATACGAGAATATCTCCGACAAATCAGCTAAAATAGATTTACTGAAAGTTACACATCCTTAGTAATAGGAGACCATGATGCATGATAGTTAATAACTAATGTCTGACCCATTATGGTCAGGGCTCATAAACCAATGCTATAAATAGAACCATCTGTGGAGGAATAAGGTAAGTTTTACCCATTTATTAGAACACACTCTTAAACTAGAGTACTTACTTGAGCATCAGAGTACCTTTTGCACATAACCCTCGACCAACTGAACATCAACATTTGAGGAAAAAGACCTAAAACAACCAGGAGATCACCGACACGTCAGTAATTGTACATCCAGTCACTGGTACTATCTAAGTCCTCCAGACTACACAAGTAGAATTATAGTTATTATTATTCTAATAATAATAACACTTATTATTATAATAATAATAGCTCTTATTATTATAATAATTATTACTACTATTATTATAATGATCATTAATTGAATTAATGGTATTAACGATAATATTATATTATTATTAACATTACTATTATTGTTAATACCATTAATAATAATATTAAGAAGAATAATAATATTTTCATTATTATTAATAATATTTACAATAATACTAATAATATTAATAATACTAATAATATAAATAATACTAATAATAATGTAATTATGTAAGAATTTGAATTTGTAGGTATTATTTATTGATTTAAATTGGTACCAATTATCTACTAATTTCAATGTATATGTAGTTATTTACATATAAATTTTTAGATAACATTTTTAGGTAAAATTTTGTAAATAATATCTATAAGTAATATTTTTTCGCTCCAACTCATCAAATACATACAAATTTTATTTATAGATTTTTCTCGCTAAACAACTTTATTATTATAAACAGAAAAATTTATAGGTAACTTAATTTTACCTACACCTACGTATAAATTCAAATTTATCTACAAATCCAAATTCATAGATAATTATTAATAAATAATAACAAATTTTCTTTATATATATATATATTTATTAAAAGCATACTAAATCACATACATATTTTTTAAGTATTTCAATTAGTCAATTATAATTATTACTTTTATATGTTAAATCATGTAATTATAATTAATATAGAAACTTATTTTTGAAAATATAAAGCATTGCTTTCATATGTTTGGATAAGACATGTTGGATATTGACACAGTTACTCCAAATTTGAGAATTTTTGGAGATGAAGTACCAAACATTATTCTTATCTTAATTTTAACCTCTATGTTATCCCCTGTGAAAATGTGAGAGACTTGAATAAGTGTATTAATTTTAGGACTTAAAAATATGTTTAATGGAGAAATTAGGATACTTCATCCTATATTTTTAGATGTATAATAATATAAAGTATAAATAGTTGATTCAGTAAACATTATATATAAAATAGAAATATTTATTCTCATTTATCTAATAAGGGTAATCTTGTTTCTTTTATTAAGAGTGATGGTAGTCTTTGGTTAAATTGATTAAGCTTGTTGTGATAACCTTTTCTATTTGAATACTATGACGTATGAGAAATTATGCTGGTTTTCTGGATAAGATTGAGGTTAGTAGGACTATTTCAGTTATTAAAGATTTAACTTGTCTAGTGGGAAAGTCGTCTAAAGCTTCAATGAAGAATGATATGATGAATTTCAGTGTGATTGAGTTTTTTGGTATTAATACTCGTACTAGAGTTTCCTTCACCAAGCTGAGTTAAAATTAACATTGATGGGGCAGCTAGGGGTTATCCAGGTCTTGTCGCTTGTGGAAGTATTTTCCGTGGGAGTATGGAGGAGTTTATTGGAGTTTTCTCTACGTTTCTTGACGTTCAGACTTCTTTGGTTGCTGAATTTTATGGAGTTATATATGCTTTGGAGGAAGCTCAAAAGTTGGGACTTACTAATGTCTGGTTGGAATGTGACTCTACCTTGGTTTGTGCTGCGTTTAGTACTAGGAAAAATGTTCTTTAGATGCTTCATAATCGATGAAATACTTGTCTTAATTACTGTGAAAAAATCAGGTTTAGGGTTACTCATATTTTTCGTGAAGAGAATGTGTGTGTTAATAAATTGACTAATTTAGGATTTATTTATAGAGAATCCTTTCATTAGTATAATAGACTTCCATATAGTCTGTTCTTAGAATTCTTTATTAATAGGTATAATCTACCTATGAATCGTTTTTGTTAACATATGAGTTTTGGTCTAGTCTCCCCATATTTTTGTATTTTCTTTCTTTTTCTTAAAAAAACTTAATTATGCTAATTTTATAATAACTTAAGGTGATTGAACACATATTTAATCTTTATTAGTTATTGTCACATATATTTATAAAAAAAATGTTGATATATAATTCATATTAAATGGATGACTAATGACTTTAAATTTATAAAACAATAAAAATCACAGAAATACCATTAGTTTTTTTATTATAATAAAAACAAAATATGAGAATAATTATAGTATAGTTAACTAACTATTTATTCAAATATGTATACAACTTTATTCAAGTTATTTATATATATTATTTTACTGATTATATAACAAAAACTATAAGCCATAGTTGAATCGTCCTTCATAAAGTAGTAATAAATAAGTAACAAGTGTGTTACTTAACCTTCAACACATGATATTATGGCACATATTGGACATAGCAGTGACAAGAGACGAACACGAGTCCTACGTATACAAAAGAAAAAGCAAAGGAGACATGAGCTTATTTTTGACTTACACTACTCTAGTGAACTCACAATGACACTCACATGTTCTTTTCACCATCTCATATACTTAACTCACATGCATGGCTTTACTTTCCATTACCACCGTATGATCCTGACCCTGCACGAGATCCTGCGTATGAACCTGCTTCGGACCCCGCTCCGGAGGACCCTGAGCCCGCCTGAGATCCAGCATGGGACCCTGCATAGGAACCAGCTTCAGAACCTCCTCCAGAGCCTGACCCTGATGAAGAAGAAGAACCAGAACTTGAATAAGATGAAGAGCCAGAGCCAGAGCCGGAGCCGGAGCCTGCACCTGCACCAGAGCCCCCACCACCAAGGCCAATTCCAACCCCAGCACCCAACCCAATTCCCACCCCACCAAGGTCCAACCCCAAGTCCTTTCTTGCCACTCTACTTTCACACACTATGGCATTAATTGCAACAACCAGAACAACAAGAGTCAAAGCCCTCATAGTCATAGCAGAGGCCATTGCCAAGGATCAATATTAAAGGTCAGAAGGGTGAAGGTTGTGCAGTGAGAGTTAGGTAGCTAAGAGGAGTTGATGAGTGGTTGAGAATTTTTTGTAAAGAGGCCATGAGATGTATGCTATTTATAGTTGAGAATTGATAGTTTAACCTAGGAAGGTTGGGAAGCACGTGTAAAAGCATGAGGCGTGCATAGTAGGACATTCCGAAGTGGGAGTTTCACTTGCAGCCTTTGTCCCACTGAATATTTGCAACACTTTTTATTGTATTTTTGCTACAAGTTTACATCTATCTTTCACATAATTTTCAATTGAATAAAATCATTTTAAATATTTTTTAAACATAAAGACTTCGATATGAGTTTATTGTGAAGCCGAAAAGATTTTTCATTTGACCATATATATTCCATCTTATTATGATGATCTAAGTAAGGTATAAATAAAAATATTGTTATTAAAAATCATTTAAATTTAACTAAAAATCTTATAAAAGTGTGATTTATAAAGTAAGGTTTGCACCCACTAATATACTATGTAAAATTATTATCTCTAATCTGATTTCTAACACACCTCCTTACGTCGAGACCCTTGCTAATTCGTGAGTGAGATTATATATTTATGGATGATTCAATAACGACTTGATAACGGGTGATTTGATAAATGCAACAATTTTTCATTAAGCTAGATCTAAATAACTTTGATATTATCTTAAGAAGTGATTTTTATTAAACCTAATTTAACCTTATAAAACTAAGTTATAAGATGAGATTTATATTCACTTGTATATTATAAAAGTCTTTTATCCCTATATTATAAAAAAAATTTACCTCCCAAAAAAAAAAAATGTTATGGTCGTGAACCAACTCTCTTCACAAAGGAAAACTTATTAAATAAGTATATTATGTATCATAATCCTAATTTTCGAAGTGGATTATGAAGCCGAAAAGATTTTTCATTTGAACATATATTTCATCTTATTATGATGATATAAGTAAGGTATAAAGTTGTGTTAATATATGGGTTTTGGTCTAGTCCTCCTATATTTTTGTATTTTCTTTCTTTTTTCTTTTTTTTAATAATATTTTTTTTTTCATGTGATGGCAGATGATTGTTGTTTCTTGAGGTGTCAGCTTAGCTGAGATGTCAAGTTGCATAGTGATGCCTAACACGAAAACTTTATAA
>Ga0123342_1000903_pt1 | contig 49309 bp, 29 predicted proteins | sample Turbeawhitnodule_FD_89960 | JGI IMG/M metagenome (GOLD analysis project Ga0123342, IMG submission 89960) | Root nodule microbial communities of legume samples collected from Mexico - Turtle bean Mexico white nodule | ecosystem: Host-associated > Plants > Roots > Nodule | place: Mexico: Nepantla...
ATGACTTGTGTTTTGTATAATGTTAGAAAATATTTGAAATTTTATATTTTTGAATAAAGTATTCTTTTCAATTAATTTATGAATCTTCTGTTTGAATTTGATTGCATATTCTTCTTCTTATTCCACATATAGTATACTTTAGGTTTATCTATTTTAGGAAAAAAAGATTCGTATTAATAAATATTTGTATAGAAATATTTTATGTTGGTTGTATAAAATAATTTTATATGTTAAAAAAGTGATTTTTTAATATTTTTTTAAAAGTATTTCGATTAATTATTTTACATAAATTGTCCTATTTTAATTTATTAATTTTAACAAAATGAATGTCAAACGATCATAAGTTTATGATTAGATGGATTTGGTTGTGAGAGTAAGTTCAACTTTTTATATAAACATGAAAAAATGCTATAAAATTAGCTTTAATTTATTGTCATTAATTGCTTAAAAAATTGTTCAACTCCTAAAACTGAGTTTACAATTTAGATTAAAATAGGAGTTTGATGGAAGAAATCATAAATTTAAAATTTTTGAATATTTTCAGTTTTTTGTTTTAAATTATTTTATTTTTTTTAAATATCTTTGGCAATTTTAAATTTATTAAATTTATTTTCTTTATTTGCGCACAGAGTATTTCACCTTCAAATACAAAATTTAATTTTGATAATAAAACTATTTAATATTTAAAAACCAGAAAAAAGGTAAAATTGTAATACAGTAAAAGATACTCATCACCATATTCTTTTTTATTTTCCTTTGAAATATTAAAAAATCCATTTAAAATATATATATTTTTTTTTAATTTTCATTGCCCAAAACACGTTGTTTTTGTTGATGTTCCTTTTCTTCTTCTTCTTCTTCTTGAACATCTCAACTTCAACATCTCTCTCTGTTGCGAAGAATCGCAATGGCGAATTCCATGGGTCCCCCTCCCCCCATAAACCCTAATCTACCAGACACCGCCCCGTCAATGCTTCCTCCTCGCGATTCAACAGAACCCCAACCGCCGCCGCCGCCGCCGCCGCCGCCGCCGCCGCCTCCTAACGATTCGCACAAGCCTCCCTCGCAGGGTGTGGCGGTTCCTTACAAGATTCCCCCATGGAGTGCTGCCCCTTGTCACCAGTTCTACCTGGAGGTTCTCAAGGACGGTTCCATCATCGACAAATTCGACGTTTGCGAGAAAGGAGCTTACATGTTTGGCCGATTGGATCTCTGCGACTTCGTGCTCGAGCACCCCACTATTTCTAGGTTTCATTCTGGTACGTTATGCTATCACACTTTCGCATATTTCTCTCTTCTGAATTGCGTGACACTACATTTATCAGACCCGAAACGGGTGATTTGTTTGGTGGAGTGAAGTTCCATACTACAAAATTGCTTTGCTTATGATAAACTATGTTGTGGATAGTCTCTGCCTTTTGTGATTCTACTAATATGAAGTGTTGAGTTTTAGCTACTGAACGTCTCTGTAGACAAGGGTGTGGTTTTTTTACCTATGTTGTCATTTTGATGAAGGATGTGTTAATTTGGATTTCAGACGTTTATTATCATTCCACTCACCCCCTACACACAAAGTTGGAGCATATAAATCATATACTTCAAACTTCGTACGAATATGATCATTATTTTCATGGACAAAGTGGAAGTCTATTTCTATATGCTTAATAAGTAGTTGAGTTGTTTAGTTCAAGAAGATTAGAGTCGATTATTTCCTACCACACGTCAGATTATATAAACCCATTTCAGCGTGCACTATCATAATAGCCAATGTGACTGGATTACCTGCATCCATTTTGAAAACATCTAAAAGTCACATTGATGTTATGGGCAACTTTTTGAATTTCATAATCAATGTTTACCTATCAGTTAGACTGTGGCATTCTTGCTCAAATTATAGGGTTTTAGGTATCGAAGAAGGCAACTGAAGGAATAGAGATTTTGAGTATTGTAACATGATACAAAACGCCAAGTACTAGCACTCATTCATATCAATACAATATCACAATCCTAATTAAATACGGTGACAAATCATGAAATAAGAGTACTTACGAAAACAAAGGAGACAGGGAAACTATGCTGAGGAGATATTGTCTAAATTGTTTTAATATCAAATAGTTTTCACATATTTTAGCAATTTATAAAGCTCGTCCATGATTCTTACCAAGGTTTTCATCTGTCTTTTGTTAGTTATTCAGTTTAAGAGAAGTGGAGATGCATATCTCTATGATCTTGGGAGTACTCATGGAACTTTTTTGAACAAAAATCAGGTATTATATAGCATTTCCTCTCCCTCTTAAATTATGGTGATACTTTCTTGAAGATATCAAATGCTTATTGTGATCCCTCTGCCTGATTTATTTCATGTTTGGGATATATACTGCGGAAGAGATGCTGGAATTGTCAATTTAGCTATACAAGTTCTTATTCTTAAATTATGTTTTATTTGATTTCCCCTTTCCTCCTATTTAATGCTTTCACGTGAGGCATAACAACTGTTGTTAACATGCATCTTTGCCACCACTACTAAGTAGACTGTAGGAGAAAGAGTCAGCTAAGCTTATTTGCTGATATGGTTCAGTCAGACATACTTTTGCCAAAACCTTTTCCAAAAGTGATTAACAGAACCCCATGTTTTAAAAATCCTTTAATTACCTCATTTGCTACTTGGGATGCTTCTAAAATATTTTCTCCTGCACAAAATGAGTTATGTTTATCAATTAAAGACATCATTTAGCTAAAGCAGAAATGATATTGGCAACAGTCTCGTGTAGTACTAGCTTGTAAGAAGATTATTGAGTCCGTAATCTTTTGCAATGCAAAAGCAATCCATTAATCCAGGGAATAACAATGCTACATTGCAGTGGAACTCATTAGCATTTTCAAAAGATTATGATTTTGGTATTATCCTGATCCAAATGATGTATATACATAAAATATTTTGTATGGCCGCATTATATTAACAACTCTATAATTGGTGGATTCACAAAAATCAATTGAATTTTCACCTTAGTTGTGATTTAATTTATCATTTTTCACCTTAGTTAATGCATATTTGGGCCCAGCTGCTAGGAAAAATGTCTGCAGATTTTGAAACTTTATAGAATCAATGTCTTAAATCCTTTTCCTTTTCCTGTATGGTTAGGTGGAAAAGAACACATATGTTGACTTGCATGTTGGTGATGTCATTCGATTTGGCAGGTACGTATATTTTTTTGTTTGTTTTCTATTATGCTCAAGAACAAGTCTTTTCCTCTTGCCCATACTGTTCTAGTTTTCACTTAAGCCATTATTACTTTTTTTATTATTTCAGACAACTAAAGTTTATTTATTTATTCTATTTCATGTACTAGGTATCTATTATTGTTACAATCTATGCAGTAGTTATTAAGCCATTAAGAGTAGTTAGTTGCAGATTTTTTGAGGAACTCTTGCTTCTTAAAGGGATATGTGATTAGTCCAGTTTAATTGTTTGACGTGTAACAAGTCCATTTGAATTAGTGTATGACATTTTACCTAGAAATAACTTCTTATAGAATGCAAATTTAATCAATACAACAGTACTTATTGTCTGACCACTAATATACAATTTCATACACTTTAAAAATTATTTAAAAGTTTATCATATCACTTAATTTTAATGGACAATATGATATTTAAAAATATGTAAATATTCATTATTAGAGAACTTGTGTATAAAAAATTTAATTATGTGAAATTTGATAGACATGATCATTAAGATAATATAACTAACTTCAATAGTTGAATTGATTGAATTTGCATTCTACAAAAAGTTATTATAGATGTAATTTGACTAAGTTTTACACCTGGTGTAAACGGATCAAAGTAGTGGTCATCCCACCACCGCTATAGCATTTTTGGGAAGATGGCCTCTCTGCTATAAACTAGTATGGTGGTGTACATATGAAGATGATAGGATTGAATGGATTTTCATCTGCAAGAAATTTCATTTTCCTAATTTATGTTTGTATATATGCATTCATCTTGTATTACATTCGCAGGTCATCTCGCATGTTCATTTTTCAAGGACCGCCTGACTTGATGCCTCCAGTAAGATCCCGACTTTTTTTTTCCGTTACATTTGTGACTATTTATTGTTTTCTGTTGGAAAATGTGTCCCACTACCTCTATTCAAAGGGAAAAAAGGAAGTGTCCCGGCTTCCCGTATTTTATGTGCTTGGGGTTAATTGATTTTGCAGAAATTTCCTTTCTTGTAATTCCTTTTTGCAAATAATTGTGTAAGAAATAAACTCTAGGATATAGAACAAGATTCTCACAGCAAAAGTTCTAAGGTATTACGAAGAATGACCTGAGATATTTTTAATAGCTTTACACTTCCTGGGATGCTTCTATGTGTCTTAAAAGACTTCTGTTTTTTTATTTATAGGCTCTCTTGAAAAAAATACCCGTTGGAGATACATTGTGAGTTTCCAATGCTTCGTCTGATATCTCATTCGAGAGAAAGATGTTATGATGCATTAAATGACACATAATGCATTTCACCAATTTGATCTCTTCATTAGATAAAATAAACAATTAGTTTATCTTACTGAAATTGGTAGTGAGACCTGCTTGTATGTTGCTGCAGTGTCTTTCTTGGACACCTTTTACTCTATGTTCAAGGTCCATGTTTTGATGGTTCGCCTTGACCAAGAGATTGTGTTTGCGTTAAGCACCAATGCTGTAATACCTTTTTAAAATAACACAGTATGCTTGAAGAATATTAGTTAAAAAAGATGAAACATTGACTATATCATAAAGGCTTTTGGACTATATCGTGCAAGGTCCTTTTGGACTGAAACATCTACATACCTACAGATGAAGCATCGTCTGATTAGATGAACCATTCATCTGGTGTCTTAAATATGTTTTGTTGTTTAACATAAAAAAAAGGGGCTATAAGCATCTTTGGTCTAACATTTCTTCTCTTCACCCTTTATTTTTATTTTTTTTCTGATCATTACTGCAGCGCACCCTTTAATTTTTCATGTTGGCATTATTTTGTAGGAAACTAATGCAAAACTTATGAAAGAAGTGAAGATGCGGGAAGCAATGTTAGATAGGGAAGCTTCAGTCCGAAGAGCAAGGCAGGAAGCATCTGTTGCTGAGGGTATATCCTGGGGCATGGGTGAGGATGCTATTGAAGAAGAAGAGGTTTGTAGAGCTTGTAATTATATGATAATCTATTTTTTTGTGTTTGAACTTCATGATTAATTATGAATATTTTACATGTTCAGACCTCAGAATCTACTTTTTCTGTCAAAACTCGAGTTGACTATTTAGTATTTAAGTTTTCTGATTCATTAACTTGATGGATTCACATTTCAGGATGAGGCTGAAGAAGTGACCTGGCAGTCATACAAAGGACAACTTACAGAAAAACAAGAAAAAACCCGTGAGAAAATAATCAAAAGGATGGAAAAGGCGAGTCTTTCTTTTTAATTTGATTTCCCATGCTGTCTTTTATTTTGAAGTATAATCCAATTGAATATCACACTACTTTTCTTATAGCAGTCAATGGTCAGCCCTGTCATCATATCTAATTCTCAAATTGAATGCTAACCATATGATTTAAAAGATATTAATGCCCTGTTGAGATCCCAGAGATGAGAGAGTTAACTAGGGTTTTTATTTGCAAAAAAAAGTTCACCAGTTGATCAACCCACTTTTTTGGCATTGCATAATTCATGCACATCTGCCAAGCTCAAGCTTTCATCTTAGCATGAAAGTGATTATGAATATTTTCCCAGTGTTCCCATGAATTTCTGCCACCAATTTCATGAGTAAGTTCAGAAGAAGAAAGTGAGACAAGCAATTGATCCTGCAACTCCGAAGCAGTGTATGTAGGATTCTCGATTCCTGCCTCGTGGTCAGATTTAGAGAGAAACCACAAAGGAGATCCGGGTGGTGGATTTGGATCCATAACCATGAGAGAGGCTCTAGAAGGTCATGATGCTATCTAGAATTTCAGAGAGAGATTTTCTAATTCTGAAAATATGATAGAACTGAATCAAGTCAATGTCTACAGATTCCAATATTTATTATGCACACTATTAGACTAGTCTAGGAAGCCAACTATACTAACAGGTTTAACTAACCTGCAACTGTTACAACATAATGTAACCAAAAGATACGATGATGCACACAGCCGCATACTCTAACACCTATTAACCATGACAGTAATTTGTTTTCTTTTTCTTTGTTCAGATTGGTAATATGAAGAAAGAAATAAATTCTATACGAGTTAAAGACATTTCTCAGGGTGGATTAACTCAAGGCCAACAGGTTCAGATTGCTAGGAATGAACAGAGAATAACACAGGTATTGGAGAAAATAAATTTTACTGGAGCCTTATATATTGTTCTCAATATTCCGTGATTGTCAGAGGTTTTAGAATTACAATTTTTTTCCTATCATGCTATCCTGTTAATTGGGTAAATATTTGTCAGATGAGCTTATAAGCTGATTTTTTTTAATGGGATAGATATTGGAAGAACTTGAGAACTTGGAAGAGACACTGAATGATAGTATTCGAGAGAGTCTTGGTGCACGTACAGGAAAAATGACTCATGGGAAGAAGAAAGGTGCAATTGAAGAAGAAGAAGAATATGTTAGGTATAACACCATTGATGGAAGTCATTTTTGTGAAAGTGGAAATTTATGGAGATGAATTTCATGTCTGAATATTAACTGTTAAATGCTTTACTTGTTTGTATATATTTGGAATCTTTTGTTCTTTTGGAGTGAAGCAACTGCTATGTTTAATGTCCTTGCTTGGCACTTTCATTCTGCAATATTTATAGTGATGTACCAAAACTAAAGTGCATGTTGGTATTTACTTGTATTGTTCAGTGATGATGATGACTTTTATGACCGTACCATGAAAAAGCCTTCACATCAGAAACCTGGTGACAACCAGTCAGTTGAGACTGCAGATACTCTTCTTGATAAGAGAGATGCGATCACGAATGAAATGAATGAAAAGAAAGAGTTGCTTATGATTGAAAAGAACAATATTTTGTCAAAGTCAAATAGTGCCACACAAGATGAAGTTGATGACTCACTTGATGCGTACATGTCAGGGCTTTCATCTCAACTAGGTGAGTTCCTTTAACTAAACATATTAAGCTTTCAATGTTTTGGGTTATTAAAAGATATAATGTACACAGTTTCATTTTTCTACATTTTATGCATCACTATGTGCAACGTCATGTCTTAAGCTGCACATAGTTTGTGCTTAACCATTCTGATCTTTTCTGTCAGTGCAAGATAAAAGTGTGCAACTTGAAAAGGAATTGTCAACTCTTCAGTCTGAGCTGGATAGAATATGCTACCTGTTGAAGATTGCTGACCCAACAGGAGAAGCTGCCAAGAAAAGGGAGTTGACAGTGCTTGAACCCAAACCAAAAATTTCTGAAAATACCTCTACCGTCAAGAAGAAACCACCTGCAGAAGCACAGAAAAGCAGTGAGCCTTTTGCAAAGGCAGATAACAAGAAAGCTAAGAAACCACCTGTGGAAACCCAGATCAGCGAGACCTCTGTCAAATCAGGTGACTGTATAGAAGGAGAAAAGGATGCTGCTGCAACTTCGGGTTCAGACAAGTTGGAACCTGACTGTGACAAGCTGGAGGCTGAGAATGTTGTATTTGCTGTACCAAAGCCCCAATGGCTTGGGGCTGTAAAGGATAGAGTTGCAGATGATACCCAAGAGTCGATGCCCTCTCTGAACGTGCACGACAAAGACGAGTCCAATCAGTTTGTTGACTACAAGGACAGGGGCAAAATTTTGGGCAGTGGTGATAGTGCAAAGGCTTCAGCGGAATCTAAAATTGAGTCTGCTGCTGGTCTAATTTTAAGGAAACGGAAGCAAGTTGACACAACTGCAGCAAATAGTAATGACGCCTCTCAACAATTGACATCTTCCACGTCAGGGGAAAAAATGGCTGAGGATGCTGTGGCACTACTATTAAAGCACAATAGGGGGCTGTATACTGATGAAGAGGAGGAAAGATGTGAAGACCAAGAGAGAAGGGGCCCTAAAAGAGTGCTTGGGCCTGAGAAACCATCCTTCTTGAATAACGAGATGGATTATGACTCATGGATTCCACCTAAAGGTAATAATATTTTGGTTCAGATTTGACCATGTGCTTGAATTGCCATTTTATTGGATGATCATACATTGTTTTGCTTTCTGCAGGACAATCAGGTGATGGACGTACTTCCTTGAATGATAGATATGGCTACTAAGGTCCGGTGATGTGCAGCACTGTTCATTACAAGAAGGGAGTTTAGGCTGATATATATTGGCGAGGGAGCAGGCACACTTTACTCAGCATTGATGCACTTAAATGCAGGGTTTTGGTTGAATATGACTTTCAGTGACTTCAAATCCCTTTTAAGGAAGTGAAAGGATCATGAAGTTTGTTGGTGAAAGGACTACTGTAAACGACACATGGCGGGTTGAAAAGCATTTTAGTAAAATGTAGTGACAACAGATGTGCTTGACTGATACAGTTGTCAAATGCTTGCTGCATGTTCTTAGTAAGAGGTTTGGAATGAGGCAGGCTACGCCATTCCTGTTCTGATTAATAGCAAAGCAGTTTACACCCAAAACTCGTGCTCCTGTCCTTTGGAATGTAAGGGTTGTTTTGATGTCATTATAATGTATTCTTTAAAATGTCGATGCTTATCAGAGGAGGGCTTTGTGATAACTTTTCAGCTGTGGTAAGTGTCTATCGAAATTACTCCGATCAAAGGGCTGCCTGCACTCTTAAACTTCAACAAAATTCTTGGTTTTCTTTTTATAGTTGTCTTTAAACATGGTTAAATACGACGAAGGATATAGAGAAATACATGGTTAAGTACGGATAAGAATACTAGTTGGTTATGTATGTCATTTGTGACCTTGTTTGAGTTCTGCTACATACTGATTTATATGGTTTAAAGACAATAAAAATATAAAAAAAAAAAACTAATTGTGGAATAGGAGTTACGCAAAGTTTTCAATGATACATTTAAGAATAACACACTGATGCCAAAATAAGTTAAGAAAACTTTGATCTCAAATGGAACTCTTCAGTTGGTAAGAAAGGAGAATTGAATGAGACATGATAAAATCCACTTGTGCGAGGAAAGGGTGAGAAATTAGGAGGCAAAGAACGATATATCCACAAAAACATGCGATCTGGAAGGCAATACCAGCCTTTGAACAGAATTTTTTGAAGTCATGATTTATATATTATAAATAGGAAAGAGTATGTTTTGGCCTTAATTAATATAAAAACTAAATTTACTTACTTTTTAAAACTTTGATGATTAATTTATCAATTTGAAAATATAAATACCAAAACCAAATTTGATTAAAGAGTACACAATAAAAAATAATTGTAGTCCTTTCATTGTCATAGGAAGCAATGATTCGACACTCATTTTAAAAATGAACCATCATGAAAGTATTAGCTTCTATAACAAATGGTCCCTAAAAAATTATATAAGTAATCTCTTAATTAGAAAACACATTCAATAATCTTCAAATATTATAAAATCCTATGAATTAGTCTCTAAAGGTTAGCCAAATATATAAGCAGGGCTAAATTAATATATTTTTGGAAATTACTGGTATAATTTCATTATTTTATGGACTACTTAAAAGAAAGGGCATTACTTCAAAGACTAATTTGGTAATATCCAACTCTATGCAGGAGGATAATTACATTACCAGAGTAAAGTCAAGTGTCAGGTTCATCACACTTTGTCATGCAATAACTAATATGGCATGCATTAATCACTAGGCCTTTACAAGTTGATACACGTATACTATAAATCATGTAACTAGTCCCAGCAAAAATGTCTCTTCATATTTACAAAAATAAAAAAGCTTGTACAAGTGTCTCTTCATATTTACAAAAATATATAAAAAAAAAACTTGTACAAAAGTGAATTAACAGTGTAGAATTCCCTGTTGATTTCAAGATGCTGCTGCTATCCATACCATAAATTGCATGGTGAGTGGGGAGCAGAATTGTCACAGATTCGCCACCCATTGTTAATGATGCTCCAGACCCTTAAAATTAATAAATGAAATTCGTTGCGCGGAAATGGCAAATTCAAACCTTTGGCTCTTCTTCGTAGCCTTCAGAAAGCTGCACCAGCATCAAAGCTTTCTGTCTCGTATACTGTGTTAGCAAGGGGTGAATTTCCTATCATACCATAAAGGTACTCCTCAAGGCTCTGGGTGCCTTTGAAGATATATGCCGCCATTGAAATAGCCTCTCAATAATGGATATTTTCAGAAGACGAGCTGTTCTTGCCAAGCCTTAGAGAAGGCTGCAGATGGTGATCAGTTGAAGAAATATGGTGACTCTAAAACTTCCCTCAAGTCAAAGTCTCCTCGTTCAGGCAAGGGTGGAAAAGATAATGATGGGAAAGAACTCTGAAAGCTTTCCAGTAACTGTTCACAAAATAAATCAGAAATCCAGCAATAATGTATAACTATCAAAACAACACAAGATAAAAAAAAATGATTAGAATTGAGTAACAAAGCAAGATGCCGCTCTGATTCTTTTCTTTTGCAAACCCAAAAAAATTCCAGAGTCCACACATCTTTTGGAAATAACAGTGTCCTGATTTTCCCATCTTTATAAGAAAAGAAAGTACTGTTCAAATCCCAGAAAACAAAGCACACTCCACAAAGAAACATCTGTTATTTATTTACAGACATCTAAGATCATCAATCTGAGGCCAATTCAACAAAAGAATATTTACATTAATGCAATCAGTTTCACCACAAATATGATTTAAATAGATGGGAACAATAGCATTGGATATAAATAATGAGCATTGAAACCATACATTTTCCAGTACTGGGGTCTCGTAGAGTTCTACAAACTTCTCTCGAAGCAATCTGTTCATTTTATCAACATCACATGCATGTGTCCAATATGAATCATGAACCCCTACAAGCATGCAGTAGAAATTATTCATCAAGGGCATAATAATTTAATAACTAAATATGAATGGAAACACCACAAGCTTGGGTCCCTTGGTCGTTCAAATTCCTGGTATTCAGCACCTCCATATATGGGGTATAGCACACCCACCCCAGGCACCAATTTAGTGGTGGGGCTGGCCCTACTCCCCATCAAGGGTCCTGTACTGTAAAAGGGGGAACTACAGAAAGTGCCGATCAAGGAAATACCTGCAAAATCCAAGCCTTCCTTTTTGCAGGCAACTGCAGTCATCATCATATGAGAACCATCAAGCGAGTGAACAAAATTTGGTGGAAATGCTGTCCTCTGCCTCCTAACCATGACCTAGAATATTTGAATTGAAAACAGACAATTTAAATCTGAAAAATGTAAAATAAAATACCAACCCCCAAAGTTTATATGAAGATGAAAATATTTGAAATGACAATGGGCATCTCACTAAGGACCAATTGGAATCACAAATTCCCAGCATAAATTTTAACCTTTTTTATTGCAAGTTTACACTGCAATTATTTTGTGGTTTTCTACAAAATATTCCTGTCTTCCATTTTCTGCTCAGTTAACAAAGTTGTTAAAACTTTCATACAGATTTTTTACATACACAAATTGATGAACATAATTTCAATGTGCAATATAAAAAAATTTGATATTAATTGAGAAATCATTTCAGTTTTTTACCAGCTCCTTGAGCTATTCAAAAAAATAAACAAAAGCAATTCCGAAACATTGGCCAAGAAGCTCAAAGTTGGGTTTCCAAGATTTGATACAGCAACCAATCAATGGGCATCTTCACACATACTCTCTCATCTCGCATATCAAATCACACCAGCAAGATATTATATTTAAGATTAAGATGGGAGAACATTTTTGGGGAAGGGGATCCCAATATTATTCAAAATAATGAAGTAAAATTCACTTACCTTGTCTGTTTCTCGTTGCAATGTCAACATCTGAAGTGAAGTTTTGATCTGCAAGCACAATAATAGTAGCTTATTAACCTACAGAGACCCTTGAAATCCTAAGAACTTGAAAGAAGTATCAAGGATGTAAAAATTCTATTTACTCACAATATGTGTTCCTAGTTTTCGGTAAGGTTGCACCACAGGAAGTCCAAGAGGAGTGCTCCAGCGTACTGGTTGATTTTCGGATGCAATTATCTGTTTAAATTCTTAGTTATTAAGACCATAAACTAAGTATAAACTTAAAATACATTTCGTTCTCTCTCCATTTCCAGGTATAAGAATATGCACAGTGTGCACATCAGTACAAGTAACATAACATACTTTTGCACAGTCACCAAGCCAGGTCATGATACCTCGCGCACCTTGAAACATTTCCTCTAAGGCAGTTAAGGTGACCTGAGAAGTGAGAAGGGAATAAAGATGAAACAAACAACAAATATACACCTAATAGGTATTTAAAACAGCCTCAAACCTTTGCAGCGTAACAAGAAGCACCAAAGAGCTCTGCATCCTCTGAAATGGCATTTCTTTCTTTCAATCTCCTCTTTATCTGTTCCCGTGCACCAATGTAAGTGACACCATACACTGATGTCATCACTGTCTGCTTAACCAATTTTCTGTCCACCTATACAAAACTCAAGATCAGCACAAAATAAGAGGAGATAAAGTGAAAAGGGAAAAATGCACCATTACCGAGAACCAGTTACACAATAAATATATTTATGATTCCAGGAAAACCATAATTTACACTTTGCAACAACCATAAGTAACCAATCTCCTTGCATAAATACGAACCTCATCATGTCAAAAGAATGGAAAATAACCTGATTAACTAAATTCCTCGCATGAACAGCATCAGGAAAAATTGCAGGATCTTTCTGAGCATCCCTATGCATAATGTTTGATACTCTGCATAGAAATCATTTTTCTACAGATGAGATGTTTATTTTGAGAACATCTACCCCACAAGGAAAGATTCGTGTCTACAAAAAAGATGGCTGCACAACCAAAAGAAAAGAAAAGTGTTCCACACAGAATAACTACAATTAAATAGCAGGCCTATGACATAAATGGATGAGAGCACATGAGTGCACAATATAGTACATCGTCCATAGAGGACAAACACTGCCTCCATTCAAATTCTAACAATTCTAAACATTGTGAGGAACATAGCTAAAAACATTCGCAGGAATTGTTTCCTATGAATGTCATATTTTAAACATTGAACCAAACATGCAAAACAGACTTTCTCAGCTTCAAATTCCTAGGAAACTAAAAATTTCCCTTGTACTAAGCGTCCACTGTGCTCTCCAACCAAAAGCACCAACCAGAATCATAGAAAAATGCTTAGAGAAATATTTAGCAGGTCTGTGTTCATTGAGGTGTCTACCCTCCTAAACTTCAACTTGAGAAGAAAACGATAGGACTCTGAGAGAGAAAATAGACGTACATATACATAGTAGGTCTAATCTTTCTGAAAAAAACAGTATTATGTTTAACATCTATTTGCATTCAGGACATTATATATTTGTTTCATGTCATGTATAAATATTATTTTTGTTTTTTCTCAAAAAAAAATGAAACCTAAAATCAAGCAGTTCAAATTTTAAGCTATATAGGTAAGAATACACAAACGCACCTAGCTGCTATTCCTGAGTAAACATCTGCTGGCTTCTCTCCTGCAACTAGATTGACAGCAACAGCTCCTAACTGAATAAAAGTTAATAAATTACTTGACAGGTATTTTCTTTGGAAATACAATTGTTATATTCAAAAGTCGAAGAAATATAACAGATGGCATGCTAATCGCCAAGTGATAGGGACCAGAAACATATTAAGATTTCTTACTGAACATGTGATAATCACAATTCTGCTCATAAAGCAGTACAGGACGTGAGCATATGTTTAATCCAGTGCCATTTTTTACAAGACTAATTTTGACAAAGCCCAAAGAGACAACAAACTTGACAGTAAAAATCAACTAAATAGTTCAAATGTACGGATATGTGATCTTAATCTACTCAAGCCAAAATCATTTTCAACAATTATCTAAAGCTTAAGATTCTGAGCAACATTCAGAATTGATATTCAGTCTCTATTCTCTAACTTGAATTCTGATATCTAGGACCAAAGAAATTGGAGGAAAAAAAACAATGTGACAAAGGCCTTACCTTGTCTCTCCCCAAGGCAGCATAATGTTGTAAGCCATTGCAGGAGCCATCCTAAGAGAGAATCATGGTAGTAAAAATAGTGATTAGTTAATAAACATGATTAATTTATTGCAGAGATGACAAAAATGATGAACTTTACAACGACAAGTATGAGCATTACATGGTTAATTGAGGTTTATAAAGTTCGTCAATGATTAATTCTAGCTGCCAAAGTTGAACTTGTAGGGAGTTCAAAAATCTGGGCACCTTGTTGAGATGTGTATATCTATTTTCCAGTAGTGATAACCAAAATTACTACCCTCTTGATAGCAAATACATCCATGCACTCCTGGTAGTACTCCCTCACATCAACTATATACTTTTACTCTTTATATAGAGATAGGTGAACAAATGCAAAGTATATGCACATATAATTATATGCAATTATATAGCCCTAGGTGTGTAAGGTTGCCATGAGAGTATGTTGCTACTCATGATCAAATTTTGGAATCACCAATAAACCCTAATATGACTTTGGAGTCATCTGCGTTCCTCCATATATACCTTAAAAAATACATACAAAGACACATACTTCGTCTACAGGAGAAAATAGAGCCTTTGCATCATAGTAATAATAAACCTTGACAGAGTTAATTCTAAAATTCATTCAAAAAGCAAACAATGTGACCACACTGGATATATCATTGACAGGTGTTGGAAGTTGCATGGGAAAACCTCCTCATTCACCCAATATCGCCTACACATTTACTGATGAATTACCTGTTGTTCCTACACTACCAATTGATATGCGCCTCCAATGACAATTCATGCACAATTAGGACATCTTAAGTTGACAAAGTTGCAGAAGATGGTGTCCACCTTTTAAAACATTTGTCTAACTTGAATTGAGCCAAATTAGTTAGGAAAACATATTCGTCTTTTTCTTGATGGTCTTAGTAAAAGTGTTTTGCTTCCTTTTTTATTAGTATCACTCTAATATTTGGGGTCCGTCAGGATTGTTTAACTTGTGTAAAAGAGTTAACCTTTTAGAATAGGTTAACTTGTTAGATTGCTTAACTTTTTGTTTTCACTACTGATGTAAGGTGTATATAAATGAATGGTTTTGCTAAGAAATAACCATGTTACAACATAGGTGTCATACTCTATTTTACTATCATTCTCCCCAAGAATGTATCTTCCTCATTATATATGTGATAAGGTGGTGATAAGGAGGGTATTGTCCAACTAAAACAATATCTTGATCTACAATTACAGAGTAAAACAATATTTTGCTCAACAATTATAGACAAAAGACCTCTAAAATTTGAGGTATTTCCTTGGTATAAAAGTAGCACAACTCAAGGATGGCTTAAATGCTCTAGGCTTCTAGAAAAAAGATGTCAAATGCTAAATATGCAGACACACCAATGGATCCGAATATCAAACTTGTTTCTGACCAAGGAGAACCTTGTGTTGACCCTGGGAGATACAGGCGGTTAGTTGGTAGGCTAAACTACCTCATTGTGACTCATCCTAACATTGCATTTGCAATGGACATAGTAAGCCAATTTTTAAACCCTCCTTGTCAAGATCATTGTGATGTTGTCATACAAAATACAAGGCAATCACATTAGTCACTTATGAGCTAATATGGCTAAAGCAACTCCTTAAAGAGCTTAAATTTGAAGAAAATTTTCATATTCACCTTATAAGTGAAAGCCAAACAACATTTCACATTGTCTCTAATCATGTCTTTCCTGAGAAGACCAAACATATAAAGGTAGATTCTCATTTCATAAGAGGAAAGTTAGAGTCTCGAGACACCACCACTAGATTTGTCAACTCTAATAAACAATTCGCTGACATATTTACCAAGTCACTAAGAAGAACAAAGATCAATTATATTTGCAGCAAATTGAGCACACATGACTTATGTGCTCCAACTTGAGGGAAGTGTGCTATAATTACAAAAATAAGGTGTGGATACTTTATAATCAAGAATATCTAGATTAATATGTATTATTATGAATGTTTATTCTCATATCACATCTACATTATTAAAAGATATTAAATCTCATTTATTTATTATATTGATTTCGATTTCGATTTCTCAATATAAACAAAGCACTCTCGTATTGTCTTAGAAACAGACATTTTATCTCAATGTCTCACTTTCCTGTAGTTTAACAAATATAAATAATTGGTTCAGACTAGGATTATGTAATGTGATATTTTGCCACTCCTAGTGTCGACCTAGTTAATTAGGTTATGGTATATTTTGATATGCTAAACTTCCTTCAACCATGCAAATACCTGATGTACTGGAATATGTGAGATGAATGTTTCTGGTGACGGGCTTCTCAAAGCTTCAGTTAAAGTTATGCACACAGCTAAGCACTGCAATGGATCTTCTGCTTTCAACCACCACCGCCTCCCTTCAAGAGGTTTGTCTGCAGAATCAAATATGTCTTCGAAATGATTTTCACTAAATGCTAGGCGTCCCTCATGGGATAGTTTATCAACACCACCAGCATAGAGATTTGCTAAGTGTATCTTCAGCCACTGTAGGCCAGACTTCCCTAGAGGGCGTCCATCTGCGAATTCCAATATTCCCCGGCATAAATCTGAACCTAGGTGATTTAAGTGTGGGTGCATGGGATATGCGCGCCCTCGGAAATCAACATTGTGTGGGTAGTAAAAACCCTCTTCATCCTTCATTTTCCGTGCTACCTGTACCCATATTGGTTGGGTCACCAGACAAAGAATATGGATTACAAACTAATGTACATATTGTTAAAAGAAGCTTACAGCAAGTTTAAGTTCTATGTCACAACGTAGTGAATATCTCTCTCTGTTCTCTTTCTGCACAGATTTGACTTTCCACTTCCATTTCTTTATCTTTGCTTCATCATCAGTATCTGGTTCATCAGGTAAAGGAACCTGGCAATAGAAATTTAAACACCATTTCAAACCATAGTCAAGTCTCTTAAAACATAATTTCAAAATATAAAATTCATAATCCATAGATCTTGTGAGATTTACGCATAGTAATAGTCAAACAAGTTAATAAGCTACAATATAATCAGTTGACAGTTATTAAAACAGAAAGAATTAACAAACAGACAGCAATCATTTAATTGTACTTACATCATCGCGGTCCACCAAATCAGCAAGACGGCCTCCACTAGCCCATATCCTGTCTACAACACTCAGTACCTTTTTATTTATCCTCCATTTCATATGCCCAAGAGTATCCAGAGCCTGATCACACGAGTTTATGTTTGTTTAAGAAAAATCTCTTCCCTAATTCTTATCTAGATAAAAGAATAGTGAAACACACTCGGTTCAAACACCTTCATTGGGTAACCCCAAATTTGTATGTAATGTAGTGTACCCAACAAGCATGATATCTAAAACAAATTCAGACCTCAAATACAGGCTCTAATTGCTTCCTAGGGGCCCTCTTAATAGCTTCACGTTGTTGCCTGACTCCATGAGTACGCATGACATAAGAGAGTAAGAACAAGTGTCCACCTTTGTCATAGCTGTGAAAGTACAACAACGAGAAAATGGAGAAGTCAGCACTTAACTCAGACATTCAGCTAAAAGAAAAAAAAATAGTGATTTACTTCTTGTAAACATTGATTCATGTGTTTGACCGTGTACAAGGAAAATGTTGATTCACATTTGGAAGCTAATTGTAAATGGCAGTTTACAGGGTTAATAGTATACTTGATTAGAACAATGTACATTGCAGACTTTCAATAAGCATAAAGTATCTTCAACAGCAGGAAAAAATAAAAAACCATTACAGAAGAAATGAAAACATGAATAACAGGTTGCCAATATGAAATAATAAACCCCTTAAACAAATGACAACCACAGCCCAAGCATTGCCACAGAGAAGCTAAGAGCTAATCCATCAACAACCAAATGCACCAAAGGATAGCATATTAAAGAGTATCATATGCTGATCATCTTCTTCAGATCTTTTTTACCTTGGTTAGAGTTTGGACCACCTTCTAGCCCCAATTCATAGCATTAGTCTAAACAAAAGCTTTGAAATCATACACATCTATAAGATTAAAATACAAAAAGGTAGAAAGACAGCAATTAAATGCGTAAGTTATCATACCCTGTCCAATTGACTGGTGGAACCAACATAGGCATATAAGGAATGACCATACTTCTTGCCTGTAGAAAAATGGAAAATTTCAAAATAAATAAATGATTTGTAGAATCCATGGACGAAAGCAGAGATGGTTATAAACATAAATATATACAAACAATATAAGATATTAAGATGCAATCATCAATTGAGAACTGATTGAAATAAACTGTACCTACGCTTTAGCTTTGATACACAATAAGATAAGCTAATAAACCTCTGAAAATTCATGCAATTCAATCAGAGAGATTGGAGAGAGTCACGTGAGATAACAGGAGCAATTTGTTCATTGACAACCATCTCCCCAATATGGTATGAACTTTTCCCACTAACTCTATTCATCTACACCCAAAGACTTGACAATAAAATATGGATCCTACATAACCACTATCCACACCATGGGCTATGGCACGGAGAGAAGTATATTTAAAAAGAAGAAACAAGCTTTGATGTGCCATAAGCATGGCTACAACACCAATTAACTTCAGGGTTTGCAGGTAAATCTATTCCCACCCCCATTGGGCACCAAAATCCATTTAGCAAAATGGTAGGCCCATTCAGCAAAAATACAAGAGATAATGAAAAGAGCAAGACGTCATAATAGTGGAGAGATATCCTTCGATGGGATAAGCAAGGAACTACATTCGTGGTTTTGAAGATAAAGATATAGTTTAGAAGCTTCAAGCATTGTGCTTCAACGTAAAAATAAACCACATTGACAACAAAATCTGCACATTTCTACAAAAGTTTATAGGATCAAGGGTTTAGGTCTTACCATGAATTGGGAGTAAGTCTATATAAGGACAATATTTAAGGTTGAACCACATTGACAACAAAATCTGCACATTTCTACAAAAGTTTTCTAGGATCAAGGGTTTAGGTCTTACAGTGAATTGGGAGTAAGTCTATATAAGGACTATATTTAAGGTATCCTGGTAAAATCACTAATCTAAAAGTCTAGGATAAATATTAAATTGGCAAGATTTTGGTGTTACAAGTAGGCAAGTAGGACTGTATTAGGCTAACAAGTAGGACTATAAAAGCTTGAAGTTCCCTAATAAATAGACTTATTGTGAATTCAAACTAGGAAAAAGATTAAATTGGCAAGATTTTGATCTAGCTAGATTCTCGTGTATCTCCTTAATTCTCTCCTCTCTGAACTTTATTATCAGCATCCTATGATTGTCAAGATCCAGCACTGTCATTATTATAAGTCAAACTTTTCCTAGCCCGGATTCAATTCAGGATCTAAATTATCAGTAAAGAAGTCCATGAGCTAAATCTCCTTTCCAAGCCAAAGGCAGCCTTGACAAATTACAATGCCTAGAATGTTATTGGGAGATATCCGGAATGATGAAAAATTCCATTTAAATTTCAACTAAAGAACAAAAGATGATGGAATACTTACAGTCCTGTCAAGTCCTTTAAGAATTAGAGGGTCACACTGAATAATACCATATCTTCTGCTTGATTTACTGTTTAAATAAAAAAAAATCCAGAACAACAATGTAAAATACTGCTGGAAAATTTAACTTGACTATGAGACAGAGAATAAAACTCACATTGACTCTTTTGTCACTGTTATAAATGAATGAATAAATGCAGGTCGGATATCAGGTGCATCATCCAGTAATTGATCTGATGGTGGTTGTATATATGCTGTTTGCAACAAGAGCTCAATTACACGGCTTCCAATCTGTGTGTGGAGAGGGTACTGTCTAGTTAAGAAGCAAACAAATAGCAGAAGTGAAATTTAGAGTGTAGGAGAGACTGCACAAACCTTAGTCTTTATGACTGATCCCCACGGTTTTGTATCGTCCTTGTCCTTCACCAGTCCCCTCACTGCGACTAGCTTTTGCTTTTTCATCAAATCAATGACTTTATTCCTCAGCTTTTGTTCGTCTTTGATGTCATCAACAGATTCAACTGCTTCCTTTTTCTTGCTTCTATCACCCTTTTTCTTCTTAGTTTTCTCCAAGAACTTGTGTATTCTAACCTGAACCATCAAATAATAAACAGTACATAAGGTTGCACCCATAAGAAGTGATTCAATTAAGATACCTATAGATATGAAATGTCATTCCCAAAGAAGTTTATTAATCAGAATAAACTGTAGAACATATATAACAGGACAAAAAGAATGAACATTTGCCGTTAGAAAGTCCCAATCCTTGAGCCTAATACTTAATCAGAATGTGTATGTGATATGGGGAGATATATATTAGCTTGAGTAGTTAGCAGTGTACTCCTCAGCTCCAGTTCCATACCCATAAAGACAGCCAAAAAAGCCTTAATCACACATATCCAGTCCCATCTTATGATTGCCCCACCTGGCTCCATCCCCGCCTCCAAATAAGTGTACATTTTTTCTATTAAAAAACATATTAGTAAAGCCATATTTTTATTTCAACTTTTGAGGTAACTATGTAGATCTTCACCTCCTCCAGATATTCCCCTCTTCCATCTCCAACCTTTTAAACTTCCTTCACATTCCCATGTGCCTAAGGGTGTTCCTAGGTGAGATACAAAAGATCTGGGAACTTTCCAGTTCTTCTGAACTAACACGATGGGAACACACTCGAACTTGTAGAACATAGTTCAAAACAGTACGAAATGAACAATATAAAGTATGTGTGCACGTAAGACTGAAGTCAAACAAAACAACCACAAAAAACACGATCAATGCAACATCCCACCTCATTTTCAATGGCATCACCTATGCCGCACGCAGCCTGCACAACCCTGGCAGTGCCAATGGTGGCATGCTCGGTTCCGGTCATCAACAGCCCCATCAACTTATGCATTGCGATAACAGCCATCTTGTCTGCCGGCAACTGAACAAAGTAGGGTGCATAGGCTGTCCTGTTCCTCCCTGCATTATACATTTCCTGTTCCTTGGCAATGACATCCCTAAGAGGCTCAAACCAGCCAAGAAATAGCGACTTCATGTACGGCAAGTTGGGTGCCAGCTTCTGCTCACACATGTCCACCAAAAGCTCCCTATACTCCTTTACCGCCTCTTCCCACACCTCGGTCTCAATCTTCACCTGCCTTCTTCTCAACTCCTGGTACCTAGACTGCCCCACACCCTTCACCTGATTCCGCCACCTATGACCAACCACCTCCTTCTGCTTCTCCTTTTTCATCCCCTGCAGCAGTTCTCGAATGTCACCAATTGGGGCAGCCTCTTCCTGCACCAATTCACTCTTCTCTTCTTTCTCCATCTCCTGTAACAACAGTTGTTGAATTTCATCAGCCGGGGCAGCCTCTTTCTCCCCCAATTCACTCCTCTCTTCTTTATCCATCTCCTGCAAAAGCAGCTGCTGAATTTCAGCTGCAGCCTCCTCCTCCATCAATTGCACCTGCTCTTCTTCATCCATCTCCTGCAACATCAGCTGCTGAATTTCATCAACAGCAGTCCCATCTTCCTCTGCGTCAGTGGAAGAAACCGCCTCAGCAACGCCGGAGAACCCTTTAGCGCATAACCGAAACTGAAAACTGTCGCACCTAACACAGTATTGTTGTGACAAGTTGGACAGAATCTTGGTTCTGGGAGAGAAAAGGGAAGCACGGGAGAAAGATAGAACTCTGGGCGACTGGAAGCTGATCCTAACACCGCGGCAGGCTTGTTTGGCAGCGTGCCGCCACATGTTCGAGGAAATGGCTGAGAGAGAGGGTTGGAAAAGTAGCGGGCTGGGAAGAGAATCAAGTCCCTTGGCGAGGGAAACGGGGGAAGTGAACATCAAATTGAATGAAATGGGAACGAGACGAGAGAAAAAGGAAAAAGAGGTGCACTTGGTGAGCGTGGGAAAAAGGGTTCCAAATTCATAGAGCAGTGAGAATGTTGAGTCATGGAATGAATCAAAGTGTTTCGCCGCCTTTAACACAGAAGAAGATGCAGTACCCACAAAAACCCTCTCGCCACTCTGGGGTTTTGCAATTAACCTTTTAACAAAGATTCATATGAATTGTGTTCATTTCTAAATTATTTTATGATAAATTACTAAGAATAAATTCTCCAAAATATCAGAAAATCTAATAAAAATATATTGGTCATTTTTTCATTTTGGTTTAAATTCAAACATATATGTTTTTCAAATAATAATATTAACGTAGTTTTAATAAGAAGAAGTGAACTTGAATGATTAAAACAATACTATAAAAGTTATTTCAAATTCTTTTACTTTTAAAAACTAATGTAATTGTAGTTTATGTTTTGAGAATTAAAATGGTATATTATAAAAAAAAAGTGTTATGTTTAAATTTTTACATTATTTAATTCAATACATACCAAAAGTGATATGTGGTTTCGGGAGCATAAGTATGATTTTAAGTAATACATAATTTTTAAATATGAATTATTTATTAGATAAAAATACTAGTATGGTTGTCAAATGTTAATTCTGACTGAATTTGTAACTACTTAAATTGAAATCTTATTGAAGATGAATCCCTAAAACATTCATTGCAAGAAAAAGAAGCTTTACTCATTGTTTTATTCATTGAATGTTGGATTTTATGGTTGTTATAACCAAAGAGAAATTTCACGAAAAAAAAAAAACATAAACATGAGAAATTTAGTATTCGGTCAGAACATAATTGTCGTTTGAAAAAAATATAAATAAATATAGTATTCGGTCAGCATGAAATTTAATTTTATAATAAAGTGTCCATTTATTTTGGAACTAGACCTCCCTTTGGAAATAAAATGAAATAAGATTTTTTCTCCTTCCATCTCCTATGCTCAAATATACTAAGAATTGATGTAGGTGTGAATGATTAAAGATATTTAGCTATTCAAAACTTTATAATAAAAGAAAAAGACTAAGAGTTCCAAAGTACACTAATATTTTGATATGTGTCTCACCATCTGATGATTTATAAGGTTTTAATTATAATTTTAGGATTTAAAATAATTGGTAACTAAAATATTGATAGTTAATTAAATATTAAATTAAAATTTAATTTATAATTTTTATTAATAATAAAATTACATATATTACTAATTGTCGATGGAAGTAATTTTTTTATAGACAAATTCTCTTTGCACCTCAATGTCTTCTTCATACACCTTCAAATAAATTGTAAATTTCAATTCTACCCTTATCAGTATATTTTATGGTCTTTTTAATTCGGTATATATCTTTAAAACTGTATACCAAATTCTACAATTCCGTATATAATACTGGATTCATAAATACGTACCAAATTGTAGAATTCACAATATAATATAAAAATTACTTTAAAGTAAAGTTTCAATTGAATTAGATATCGAATTGTAGAATGTTGTATGTACACCCATCATAAATTATACATCAAATTATAAACGAAAATAAATCAAACAAAAAAATTAAACTACCAGAACAAAGATAGAAGGAGGTCACAGAAAAGAAAATGAGAGGGGTGCAATGTGAGATTAAGGGGAAGTATTTTAAAATTTTAAATAAGGGCAAAATTGTAAAATCAAGTGGATGTATGGAGGTGCAGAAGAAGGCATTGAGGTGGTGCAGGGAGAATTTGGCCTTTGATATGAGTCTTTTCTAATGCTAAAATGAAAACGAAATATTACAATGAAACAAATGTTCATGGCAAAATAATTAATTTTAAAATTGATTTGGAATAAATTAGAAAGTGCTTAAGATGTAAGAAAAAAAGAACAAAAAAATAATAAAATAGGATGAATATTTTCATCTTTTGTATCAATTATCTGTTACTATATATATTTATTAAAATCTGAAAGTTATTATTTGATCAACTTTTAAAACCGACATTAATTTAATTCTTTAAATGAATTTTAGGCTGTTTCAAACAATCTAATTACTGTTAATTTTGCTGTTTCTAAGAAGGCAATAAAAAATAATTCTATTAATGGTTACAATATATATATATATATATATATATATATTTGTGATAATGCAGCACTACCAATACACATCTCAAATGGCCTCCATTTGTCACTTTCTCTCCTTCATTCTCTTCCTTGCTCTGTTTTTTCCAGGTAACAGCTCATTCTTTTTTCATTATTTTTATTCTTCAATCCTTCATTTCAGAACTCATTTTTTCTCTCCTTAATTCTGCTATGGATTATTAGTTGCTGAGCACAATAATTATTCGTTTCTCATTTTCTTGCTTTCACATTCTCCAAAAAAAAAACACCATTATTGTCAGATTTAAGCTAAGAAAAAATCATTTTAGTTCGTGTTTTATTTTTATTTTTATGTATATTAAATATATAATTAACTAGTGTCATGTTATGAGTGCATCTCCAATAGAAACAACTCATATAAGTTTCTTCATACATTCAAAAAATTTAATTTGTTTTATTTATTATACATTGAACTCCTATATTATACATGTTAAACATCTCTCACCAAATATGCTTTTGTAACACTATATTTTTTTTAGAAAATGTTTCTTTACTAATGCTAAAGTATAGGTAAATTGAAAACCTAAAGAGTAAAATTTACAAGTTAAATAGTAAAATGTACAAACAATCCTATTTAAGTAAATAAAAATATTGACTTAATTAGTAATTTGAATTATATATATATATATATAAACCAATAAAACTTAAACTGTTTTTACTCAAATTTGTCTATAAGATCAAATCTGAGGCTAATTAATTAGAGTGATTTGCAAATTCTAGATATGTCGTGTATTTGTTAATATATGGATTTTAGTCTAATTTTGTGATGATTATTATTTAAGATATCAGTCTAATTCAGATGTAAGTTTCATAGTGATATCTAACAAGATTTTATAAAAAATAAGAGTAACACATTATGCATATATGTGACAAGATTTAATTGATTGGTGAGAATGATGATATCGCAGGCAATGCATCAAATTGTTTAAGAGGGAAGAAGCTTGAAATAAGACAGTCAAAAACAGGAAACTGGGCACATGGCATGCCTGAGATGAAAGTGAGGATGATCAACAGATGTGAGTGTGCAGTGGCAGAAGTGAAGCTCAACTGCACTGCTTTTCAAACCTATAAAACTGAGGATCCATCACTTCTGACCATTTCTGGTGATGTCTGTCTTCTCAAAAATGGCGCACCCATTCCTACCAATCAACATGTACAGTTTCTCTATGCATGGGACCCTCCCTTTCCATTTAAACCCATCTCCTTCAAAGAATTATGCAATTAAAACTATCACCATTGTTTACACTCTTTTCTTCCCTTGTTTTATCACACTACTCATATAAATTTAACAGGATCGTTATTATTTAGCCTGTGTATCCGCATTTTCCTCTTCTATTCATTTTTCTTCTTCTCTGGTTTGAGTTTCTCTTCTTCTTCAATTTTTTTTTTTTTTTCCAAGAGTCCAGCAATTATAATTGTTATTTAATTTAAACTACATTTGTTCTGAAACTGTGAAATCATCGTCATATACATCTATTGAAACTGGTGAAATCAAGAGCATGAATTTTATAGGAAACTGGCAAAGACAATCACGTGGTGCAGAACTAATCACCAACATTCAATTGAAACAAAAAGAGAGAAGAGTAATACAGAGAAGTTGGATCCAGTCTGTTTTCGTGTAGGAAATATGTTACTCTAGCAATACAGAAGTAAATCTAACAATGCAGAACTGTCAAGTGCTTGTTTATCTGGAAACCCTGATGAATTGAACTCACTACCCTGGTTAATGTTAGCATGCTAAAATCAGGTTACATTATTAACCAAAAGAGGATTTAGTGAAACATGATCTACCATGTTAAATTACTTTTTCATCTATTGCTTCAGAAAATAAATCGGGCCCGAACATTTTCCTATCACCCATACAACCCATCAACCAATCAAATAATCATTAAGAAACAACCTCAACGTGTAAGCTTTTGTCATGGTGTCATCTTTATGCATGAGTTGCCCTGGGCCTGAAACAATCAATATGGCACAATCCAACTGATCTCACCATGTCCCCAAAACTGCAGCACAATATAGAAAAATTGTAAGACATAACATTAGCAGAATAGCAGAACTGACATGAGCACATCGAATGTGGTTTGTAACTGACCGGTCAATGCTATTTCTTGCTTTCTCAGGAATTTCTGCTCTGTTACATGCTTTCTCAGAGTGATCTATACTCTTTCTTGATTTATCTTTCTTATCAGCTCTTGACTTTTCTTTATGGTCTGTGCTTATCCTTGGCTTTTCTTTGAAGTCAAAACTTCGTCTCAAAGTCTCCCTTAGATCCATGCTGAGTCTAGGTTTCTCTCTAAAATCTGTGCTACTCCTAGGTCTGTCCAGATGATCAGGAACCGGTTCAGATCCAGTTTTTTGATATGGCGGCCTCTCAATAGCCACAATAAATTTCTTGAGGTGCTTTATATATTCAGGGTAAAGCTCCAGGTTACAATGATTTCCTCCTTTAATCCATAGGGGTTCATACTTTTGTATGCAATGTTCCCAAAGTTGCTTCCCGTGGGAGCAATCTACTACATCATCAGCTGTTCCCTAAATGATACATATTTAACTAAGTCAGCTAAATGATCATTTAAATCAGGTGGATCTCAACTTGATAGCCTAGTTGTACATTAGGTATGCATATAGATCGCGTTGATATGCTTTCTCTCTTCCTTTAGGTCACACAATGCAAAAAAAGTGTGTGCTAACATAATATGAATTGTGCTATGTTTTTCAATTGATAAAAAAAGTTAAAATGGATGTAAAAACTAGAAACATGAAAAGACTGTGTAAGAATGATATCACTAATGTAGCATAGGAATCCCTATACTTTATCAGGTTACGAAATAATAATAGTTCCCACATGAAATATTCAAAACTTGTTTTAAGTTATTCAAATAACCAAATGTTGACAGATTACTCCAGAATACTCATAACGATACGAAACTTCAATTTATATAACAGCCAAGTCAGTTAATCCAAAAAAGAGTCAGCTAGCAAGCCTTACAATTTGTCATAGTATTGGGCAATTCGGAATTTAGTGGACTGTGGTTGTCAACGGTATATTAAAGAATTACAGAAACATATCCTCGCAAGAACGACAAATTTGGTAGTCAGTAATCCACATATATCACTAACGTGTATTATTAACAAGGACAACTAGAGACATATATGCAGGGGTAAGAGAAATAAGCAACGGGAAGAGAGGAGGTGGAGGGTAAGAAAGTTTTGTTAGTGCAGTGATTCAGCAGCAACAGAAGGAAGACAGTCACATTTTATGAATAAAATACCAGTGTGATAGACTTCAAGTTCCAGAGTCCTATCAAAGTACTTTGGCATGGTTGACAACCACATAAATGTTTCAAAAAGATAAATAGAAAGCTCAGACGGACATCCACAATGACAACGGTCAAGAACTTCTAAGCAACTGAGTGAAACTTAGAATGGCTCTAAACAATGTTAACAGAACAATACAACTGAACAAGTTTCAGTCAATTTATTATTGATAATGATGAGGCCATGAGGGTATGTATAGAAAAGCAACAAAATGGAAGAGGATCTTCAACTCCTATTACAAATGAAAATATTTCATAAACTGTCAGATCCAAAACCATCAAGGTGTCATTCCGTAATTACTTCAAATTATTATTCCCATTCCATTCAGTACGATGGCAAATTCTATTTAATACTATAACATACTAGTTTGAACTGAGCAGACTCACATGAATTACCAGAACTGGACAACTGACCAAGGGAATTTTATCAATGTTCTGCACAAAAAACAGAAAAACATCATTAAATTGCAGCCATGGAAATCTAAATGTGTGTGAGGCTCAAATTGAACAATGTGACTGACCAATTTATTTAGCAATGATAGATATAAATAAAACCTTATAAATGTCAAACCAGTATGTCCGCTTCACAGGATACATGACTCGAAGACCAGATAAGATGGGACTGTGGAGAATGGCAGCCCTAAGGTTTGGTAAACGAGTAGCCAAATCTGTGGTGGGTCCACTACCGACAGATTGGCCATACAGAATAATATCTTCCTCTTTCGCCCCATACATTTCTACCAGACATTTATATGCAGCTTCTATATCTGCATACGTGTTCTGCTCACTAGGCTGTCAAAAAAATAGCACCTTCTTCAAATCACTCCCATTCCAACAAAATATTAAGCTACCCCGTGATTATTTACACATTCTAACACACAAAAATTCAAGAATAATAGAATGGTGTAAAAAAGAAATGAGAAAAATATAGCAACTTTTGTTCAAAATGAACTGAATGACTTTGATCGTATAAGTTTGCTCAAAGTCGTATAAATTTAACTTTTAAGGTAATTGATGTCATTAAGGTGATTGTTGTAAAAGTCAATAAATCTATTATACTGATTAAATGGCAATATAAAACTCTTTAAATGACTGGTGCATATACACTATTTACTTGTAATTAGATTCAAGTTTTTGTTCTATAGCAGCAATTCAACTTAAATCGTCTACTTCTTTGGACTTTACTTAGTGAATATGTTATCCTATAATTAACAGTTCGATTCGTAGTTCTTTAATTCTATCATTCTCAACAGCATTCTAATTTTTTTCAAGGATTTAAAAAAAAAAAAAAAAAACTATCAAATAAGGAAAACTCTTAAAAATTTTAAAAACATATAGATAATTACAGGATGCATCTCAGTTCAATTGATTATCAACATTACAGCTAAATCACACGGTTACTATTTCAAGAGGAATCATACAGAGCTCAACAAAAAAAAAGAAATTTTAAAAACTTCTCTGTCAGAAAAAAAAAAAAAAAAAAAAAAAAAATATCAAAAAAAAAAAAAAAAAAAAAAAAACAAAAAAAAAAAACAAAAATTTTAAAAACTTCTCTTTAAAAAAAAAAAAAAAAAAAACTCAGTATTTCTCATGAAGAAGATTTCAAAAGCAGATCCAATATCATGTAAAATCAATTCAAAATTATTAAGCAGAGAAAAATCGCATACCTTCCCAGAAGACTGACCGTACCCAGAATAGTCATAACTGCAAAAAAAAAAAAAATGAAAAATTGGCACTGTGAATAAACAACGTGACATGACATTAGAACATTAGAAGTAACGACAACAACAATAGTAACACAATGTAATGTAGGTGTAGTGAGTAGTGACCATAAGAGGTTGACTCGGAGGTGGTGACTCAGCTCGGAGAACAACTCGTACATCTGACCCAGATCGGCGGCGTTGCCGTGGGAATAGAGCAGGGTGGAGGAGGCGGAAGGGTTTGCAATGTAGATGGCAACGATGGTGTTCCCTCGTTTGGTACAGAGCTTCAAAACGTCGACGTTTTCCCTGGTGGCCACCCCCGTCATCTTCAGCTTCCCGGTGACTTCATCCACCCCAACGCCGTACGACGGCGGATTGGGGGGGAAAAACGCGAACTTCGCCGCCATCGACGACGTCACCGCCCCCATAGTTAATAATTATGTTGTTCCCAAGTTTGGAATGAATTTGGAAAAGGAAGAAGAGGAGGCACGTGTGATGTGAGTGTGTGGGCATTGGTGATGGTGATGTTTAAGAAGGGGTTGTGTTGTGAGTGTGACACTGATGCTCACTTGTCAGTGTTGGACACGTGTGAGCTTAGGAGAAGAGAGGGGTGCATTGAGAGTACACAGAGGATCTTTTCTCGTCCCTTTGTAACACGTCAATGTGAAAAAACATAGAATGATGAATAATGGCCAAAATTAGATTTGTTGATTCTGTTATTTATTGAAGGAATCATTGATTGTTTATTGTGCTAATGCTTTTGTTCTTTTTCCATTTTCATGTAATGATGGTGTATCATAAATCATCTCAAATAATCTCATATATAACTCACTTACTTTATTATTATTATTAATAATAATAATATTCAATCTCCAATTTTGAAATATTTATTTCAAGATGGAGGTATTTAATATTCCATTTTTTAAAATTAATGGTTTTAGTTCAATGATCGAAACTAGGAATTAAAATATTGATGGTTAGGATAATAATATTAATTTTCAGGTGACACACTTTGATATCCTATTTTTTAAATTGATTCTAATTATTTTAATATTAACTTTTATGTAATTGTGGATTTTTGTGATATTATATATCAAGTATCTAGACAAGTTGTTATCCATTAAATATATAACGTGTGATTTACTATTTGTAACACCTGTATATTATATATACCTAAGTAAATAAATTATATATTGTAATCAATCAAAATATACTCCATATATTATGATTTATAAAATTAATAATTTTCAAATCTAATATATATATGCAATTTTCATAAAAAAAATTATTTTGAAAAAATTATTTATAGGTAAGTAATGTTAACGTGACACAACTTTATTATGAAGAAGTTGTGATTTCATAACACTACTTTGAATTTGTTAAAGTCAAGTGATGTGTTCATTTTAATTGTTTAAAATTTAAGTTATTTCAGTTTGATGCGACTTTGGTGTAATCTAATTTAAACTGAGATCGTGTTATATAGGCACAAATTCAGTGTAATTTGATTTCAATTAAAGTTATGTTATGTTAACACAATTTTAATGTAATTTGATTTAAACTAAAATCATGTCATGCTAGCATGACTTAAAGTTAAAACAATTAAAATGGTGATAGCATGACACAGTTTCAATTCAAATACAAAAACAAACTAACATTAATTATTTTTATACTAAAGTCGTGTTAAATTGGTATGACTTCACTCTTATCAATTTAAAGTCGTGTCATGTATGTAATTTATTTTTACAATAAAATCATATTATGTGATTAGAACTTATGGGTAAATTTATCAATTTTGATTAGAACTTATGGGTAAATTTGTCAATTTTGGTAATTCTTTGTGAAAATTGCACCATTTTGAAATGTTTTCCAAGATTTTAATTTATTTAGAATTATATACTTTATATCCATTGAAACAACAACATATTTAAAATTTATCACAAATTCAATAGACTTTATCTCATCAATTTCAACCATCTTTTATATCTACCTGAAACAAATATAAATTCAACATTGATATAAGATAACAAACATTTAATAGTATAAACAACTTTCAAAATAATTTATGAAGTACTAAAATCTTATTAGTTTTAATTACAAACCTCAAATTCGTAGGTAAATGTAAATTTACTGTGGAAACAATTGTACAACGACGTCGTACGTGTACGAATAATGTCAAATCATCCCTTAATTTCTATCTAACGTCTTAATTTACACAAATTTACACTTATCAAAATTATCATGTATAACATCTCAATGTTCATGTCTAAATCACATACGTATATATAAACATTCATAAATCAATAACATAAATATTCTATCAATTTTCATTATCTCAAACACATAATTAACAGATCCATTGACAATAATACTATAAATATCTAATTAAAATTCATAATAGTTTTACCTTACTAAAAAAAATTGTTTGAAATCTAAATAATAAGAAAAAAATATATTTAAAAATCCTTCACAACATACTTACTAGTCTACCACCAAATCAACCAAAATCATAAATTAAAGAAGTAAATTAGTTAAAAAATCAAAATTATTAACTAATATGATTGAACGTAAATTATTAACATATATAATAAATACATTAATAATAAATACAATATAGAATAGAAATAAACTTACTCTAAAACTAAATTAGAATCAAATAAAAATGTTTTATATGATGCTACTTTGTAATTGGTAAGAACTGTTTGTAAAAATAGAAGAATTGATTTTAAAACTAAAGAAAATATTAAGAAGGATATGTTTATCGAAGAAAATAATTTAGGTCATGTAAATGAAACTGGTTTTAGAAAAGAAAATTATAATAAAGAATGGAAATAAAGAGAAAGAGGAGAAATGAGCTTTTCTAGAGCCATGAGTCTTGCAACTTTCTTACATGTAAATTTTTTTAATTTAAATTGTTGGACTAACATTAATATTTTTTTTAATTAAGAGATTAAAAAATCTCAAATTTCATATCATGTTATGAACTGTATTCTTTTTTTTTTATAAAATCTCTCATGTTAGGCATCACTGTGAAACTTGACATCTCAAGTAACAACAATCATTTGTCACCACATGAAAAAAATATTATTAAAAAAAATGAAAATACAAGAAAATATGAGAAGACTAAATCAAAACTCATATATTAACAAAAATGGTACATAGATAATTATTATCTATTAATAAATAATTCTAAGAAAAAATTAGATATAAATTTATTATACCAATAAAAATACTTTCTATGAATAAAGCATGTTTATCAACAAATATATTCACTTCACGAAAAATACAAAAAAATCGTAAACCTGATTTTCTTACTGTACTTAAGACAAGTATTCCAACATCCGAGAAACATTAATCAGAGCAGTAAATTCAACACAAAGTAGAATCACAATTAAGCTATATCAATCGTATTAATTTGAAAAGGTTAAATATCATTTCTACCTTGTATTATTTTTGTTGATGAATTATTTTTATTGATTTTCTATAAACATGTACTCTTGAACACGTGAATCAGACACACATTCTATTATTACACTTGGCATTAAAAAAAGAAAAGGAGGTTGTGTATTTGAAGAGCATTAAAACACATTGAAATAGTTGAAGAACAATAACTCTATGAGATAAGAATATGAACCTTGTCTCATTACTTTGATGCCCTAGTTCAAAATATTATAACCCTAGTTGGCAGCATAACATTGATACATATAATTCTAGCCTAAAGTGATTTGATTTAAAGGTTTTGGGTCCCACACTACAATTATATGTTCCCACCACCATCATCACATATAAATAATATACCAACTACTTACCAAAATCGGTTTAAGGCATGACACGTTTTCACAACACCTTTGTTTTGTAGTGTGTTATTGTCTATAAGGATACACAGATACGAACACGGATAAGACATAAAAATAGGTATAATCTCTAAAATGTAGAACGGAGACACGAATATATATATTATATAATTTTGAATTATATATATTAAAAATAAATATTTATGTGCAAAAGTATGTTTCAGATTCTTTTGGAAGCAAGTAGATATTTTTCATGACTGGTTCAAAAGAATTTGTTTCTTATTTTGATAATCATAATTAAAAAATATACAATAAATTTGAGTTTTTAGAAAATTATTGTATTTATACCTTTTAAAATTGTGTTAGAATCGTACTAAAATTTTCAAAAATCCAACAAATATTTTTTGAATTGAAAACTTCACCGATAAGTGTCATATGAGTGTCGACACCGATACATGTGTTCGACATGGATACGCTCATTTAAAAAAAGTGTCTGAAACTCATAGTCTATTGTTGTTGCAATTAACACACAATCCAATCAAAGTTCTTACATGAGTCACAATTCCATCACAACCTTTTTTTCTCTAAAGTATTTTATGAATTGTACCAGCTTTTAAAATAAAAATAAAAATAAACATGATTTTAAAAAATTATTAGTAAAAAACTAACCAACATATAAAATTTAAATATATTACAAAAAATCATCTTTATTTATAGTAATCATAGAAATATGTTCACATCAAAACAAGACACTAAAAACATGTACCGATCAATTGATAAGGTTTGTGAAAAGTTACCGACAATTGTACATAGAAACTAAAAATATATTTAATTCAATTTTTTTGTTGAATGCAACTTATTTGTGTGCCTTGAGCTAGAACTTTACAACACCCAATACGAACCAACATGGCAAATTCATACACAATTATAACATAAAAAAACGCAAACATAAAGTATTCAAATAAAACATAAACATAGAACAAAATCATATTTATTATAATTTAAATAAAGTTAATTAAGATAAATGTAAACTATCCAAATTAAATATAACATAAAATCAAAATTCAAAAACTTTATTTTTCTGTCACCCTCACAATCCGAATCTTTCTACCTCTTTGGGCCCATAAAAATTTAATTGGATCCAATCAATTGGAATAAATATTAATTGAAATATGTTATTATTTCAGCCTCTTATAAGGCACAGTGCCATACAACTTATATGACACATTGAAAATGATGAGGCCGTGAGGTATGTATAGAAAAGCAAAAAAATGGAAGAGGATTTGACAGAAACTCTTTAAATGACTCGTGCATATACTATTTACTTGTAATTAGATTCAAGTTTTTGTTCTATAGCAATTCAACTTAAATCATCTACTTCTTTTGACTTAAATTAAGTGAATATGTTATCCTATAATTATCCGGATTTTAAATATTTACATAAGATTAAAATAAAATATTAAATGTTTTTGAGATTTTTTAGCGTAATATGAACTTAAAATAAAATGGCAGAAACTAAGATAAACTTTCACAAATCTAAAAAAAGGACCGATTCAGTTTAAACTTCGGAACAAGAGCAAGAGTAAGAGCGCATATATTATCTCCACAATTTTTTTTCTTAATTCAAATAATAAAATAAAGTGCATCATTATACATAAACCCTAAACCCTAAACATATCCTTACCAAACATAACAAATAATTGCATGTAATTTAACAATTATTATTTTCTTAATATCACCTCTATAGATAAAAATCTGAAGTGTAAATTCTCAATTCTGTTTGGGATGATTTCCATTTTTATTCTCTGTGTTCAAATTATTCTAAATGAAATGAGCAATGAGTGTCAATTATCCTTTTTAATATCCTGCCAATTTGTATCGGACGAATTAAATTCAAATAATTTATTTATATTAATAAATATTTAAATATTTTTAAAATTTTATTATTATTATTATTATTTATAATAAATATTAAAATAAATAGTAGATTCTCCAATACTCATATATTTTTAGTACAATAAAAATTTATAATTTTAACACATTTTTTTTAATATTTAAATGTATATTTAATTTTTAATAATTATTATTTAGAACAAAATTAACAGTTAATATATAATTAAAACCAATGCCTTTTTTGGTACAGTTATTAGTATGAGGTTGGGAAATAGGAGGACAAAGCATAAATAATTGCGTATAATTTGATAATTATTATTTTCGTAATAGTTAAAAGAGGATACATGCATGTATAAAAAAAGTGAATAAGCATAAATTTGTATGAATTCATTCATGATGGTTGCAAGGTTGTTAAACTCGCGAGTCAACTCGTAGACTCGTCCGAGTTTACGTGTCTACATGCGCTTAGCGAGTTAACTCGGTTGTAGACTCGAATCTTGAGTAAACTCTGCAAACTCAAATTGAACTCGAGTTCAATTGTTTTTTTTTAAAAAAAATCCTGTGGGTTATGACTCACCTTTCTGTTTTATTGACATAATTGGGAAGTTATTTACCATTAATTGTTTTTATTATTGTTGTCTCCTATAACCATTATATATAATCGCTTCTTTCCAGCAATGTATTCGTAATTGTAGTCTAAATCACCTTTAGTACCAATAAACACATGAAATACTATGTTACCTAGGTCATATTTCTTCCATACCCTGAAATTTCTTTGCGACACATTTCCTGCTATATTCCAGGCTTGTTCTCCAATACTTATATATTTTTAGAACAATAAAAATTTATTACAATATAATTACGTACAAATATTGTATAATAATTGCATACAATAGTTACGTGTAATTTGACAATTATTATTTCATTAATATCACCACATAATGAAATGAGTCATGAGTGCCAATTATCTTTTTAATATCCACAAATTTGGATCGCGTTAATTAAATTCAAATAATTTATTTATATTAATAAATATTTAAATATTTTTCAAATTTTATTATTATTATTTATAATAATAAATATTATATGAAATTTTATGTATTCAGAAAGGGGAGATATATATGGGATACCATGAGTGTATATTTCTATAATTTTTTTAAAATTCGATGAGTTGTTATTTTAATCAAATTAGCTAGGTTAATGATATTATTTCCTTTTTTTTGTTATTTGTTTTCGTGTTAAGAAGTTGACAATTTTACAACATGAAGGATGTGGTCATAGCAGTCTAAGTCACTTTTGGTAACAAGAAACAAATGAAAATAACTTATAAATTGGGTGTTTGATTTGTTTGAATTAATACTCTTACCATATGAATTTTTTAATCATATTAAAAATAACTTCCAAATTATTAAAAAGCTGTTTTCTTATTATTTGTATATTTATCTTTCATTAACCCATATCACGTTGTAAATTTATTATTGATAATCTAGCATTTGGATCTTACCAGAATTTACAACCGCAAAAAAAAACATTGAAAGATTGAGTTATCATATAGGTATGAGACAAGCTTCCGGAGTCATTAATCATTATAATATATTTATCTTTATTTTGATTTTTTTAATTTAATTAAAAAGTCATTAAAAGTTTGAATTTTATTAAATTTATGTTTATACTCTACTATGATTATGATAATGTATACATTTTTTCATTCTAATAATCTTAAGTTTAGAATTAATTCCTCTAATTAAATCTAATTAAATATAGTTTGGTGATTTAATTGTATATAGTAATTAAGTTCAATCAAAAGTTAAGGAATTCATTCACAGAACATATATTTACTAATTAGTTAATAGTTATTAAATAAATAACTAACATATTAATATGTATTAATTAAATAGTTATGTGGCTAATATAAAAAATTAATAAGTTAATATGTATTCGTTAAATAGTGCATAAATCAATGTATTATTAATTTAATAATTAAGAGATTATTATTTATTTATTAAATAATTAATACATTATATATTATTAATAAAACAAATTACATTTCAATATTTTTTAATTAAATAAGTACTAAATTAATATTTATTAATTTTAACAATGGATTATTATATGTTAATATGAAATAAAAAATTTAATTACCTAGTTTACCGACAGACTTATATATATTACTGATAGAATCTTATTTTTTTTTTAATTAACAGATATAAAAATGTACTGACGGAATTTCATCTAACATATAACATATATTACCGATAAATATACTAACAAATATTTTGTTTAATATATAACAAATATTTATATTAAATTTTTCTTCAATAACATTTTTGGGTGAAGTTTATTAATGCCAATTATTCATGAATAGTTCGTCCATAAGATATTCTATTGATAGAACTTTCTGTAGATGTTATAACATTTATCTGTTACTTAAAATTTGTTGGTAAATTTTTATTTATAATACAGTAATTTTAATGGGTATATATCTGTGTTGATAATTTCTAATGTTTTTATAGTTATATTGACGATTGGTAAAATGGGTAAATCCGAGTGTTTTGGTCTGGTTTGTCATTGGTCCGTAATATCATATTGAAATTAGAAATCTGTTTTTATTTAAATATTTATTTGTAATTTTTTATTTTAAATTTAATTACTTAGTTGTAGTTATTGATATTATTTTTTAGACAATAAAATATAAGAAAGATCAATAAAAATAATCAAACTTTAATATTTTAATAAAAGAATATTTATTGTCTAATAAAATAAAGTAAATATCAAAAATATTTTAATGAATAAAATTATTTATAAAAAAATTAATGTAAATAAAGTTGTATATAAAATTTTAACCCCACCAATTTTAATTTTAAAAATATGAGAATCCTCTTTAAAAATGTAAAATATAAAAAAAAGACGAACGAGTTAATCTCCGAGACTAGCGGATTAGGCAAATTGGATAAGTGCGAATTGAGTGTATTAGACCAATACAAATTGATAATTCAAAAATTAACTCATCTCACCTTAATAATGACAAACTAGCGGACTGACCAATTGGGTCGACTCGCTTTCCTGACTAAAATATAATTTTTTTCTAATATCGAAGAAAAATGACTCATGTTTTACAGTTTTATTTATATTTTATTTTAAGAGTTGTTATTGTTAATCCATATCATAAGAAAATAAATTCTAAAACAAGTGCTAAAAATAACTTAATACTTTAAGTATAAAAAAATTGAGAACATTAAATGGAAAGAAATGTAGGGGAAAACAGTAAAACTGGATATAAATAAATTTTTTTATAATGGGAGAAAGGTGAGATTAATTGCATTGATTACTGCTACATAAACTAAGTTTCACATTTTTCTCCGTTTAGTTAGACATTAACATAAGGTGTTTTTCTTTGCTTTTTGATTATGGTCAAATCTTGGAACCTTGGTTGTTAGTTATTCCAGTCAAACAACAAACATCAAATTAATCTGTTAAAGAATATTAAAATAACAAATAAAAAAGTAAAATGAAGATGAAACAAATTAAAGATATTATTATAGCTATAAGAATGGCTTTCTTAAAATTCCGAAATGTGTTACATAAGATTGATCCACACTTATTATTTTATGAAAAATTGCCTCACTCGGAACAAACAACTTGACAAGTACATTTGCGTTTATTACTACCAGCATTGTTACAACGACAATTCATAGGCATAGCACTTGCTCCTAATCTTGCAAGAAATTCATTAAAGCAACTCATTCCTGAAGTCCCCAATGGACATTGCCCATCAAACACCATGTCTTTAGGGCAAAATTTGATTTCCCCTGTTCATCACAACATCACAAACACATCAGAATCTTTTAATATCAACAACATTCTAAGAAAACAAAACTCACAAATCATGGTAATACTTATATACCATAAGTTTGGCTGAAGAGAGCAAACAAAGTCAACACAATCATAACACTTTTATGTAACTTCGTCATGATTTTCTTTGCTTTTTTTTTTTTTGAAGTGATTCAACTCTGTGGCATCCAAAGTGGCTTTGAAGTGATTGAAGAGTGCTGCATCTGAATGCCTTATATAGATGTATAATGAAGTGAAAGTCGTGAGGTGTTTCTGGGGAGGCTTAACTTATTTATTACTTCCAAAGTCAAAGCAATCTTATTGTTCCTTTTGTTGGGAATCCTTCCTTAATTTAGTGGGAGACTATGACCAATGAATATTGGTAACCGATCCATTGAATGTATTTTGTATTCAATGATGGTCATTCTAAAAGTCTTGAAATTGTAACTCTCTCTTAAATATGTGGTGAGCACTAATTATCCACTATCTCTTATCTCTTTATGAAGAAACTTTCATCTCATTCTATATAGAAAAGGAACTTCTAAGAGAGAGAAAAAAAAGCAAGAGAGAAGAACAACATAGAAAGAAATGAAAGAATAGATATCCACCGTAATTATGAGATTAAAAATCTTAGTAACATGCTAGAGAGATTTAAAATATTTATTAATTAACGTTAGCATAAAAAATTGAACAAATTTAACTATTAATTATGAAATGAAATTTTTTAAATACTATTTTATTCAAATAAAAATAATGTTGATTTGATTTATTCCCTATTCTCATAACAATAGAGTAATTTTAATCTTTTGAAAATTTCAATTTGATTTATGTTCTCATTTTTCAGTAAAACATCTACTTTTTTCTTTCTAGTTTTTGTGTTTAAATTATTTTTCTTTATCTCAGGTAAAATGCATTTATTTTTTAAATGTAATGTGTTTCTAATAAAATTATTTAAAAAATAGTATAGTTATTGTGAAAGAACTTGAAAATGCAATAATTATGAAACGGATAAAGAAAATTGTAAACACATCAGATAGCATGTGAAATGTAAAATGTTACATGATTTAATGATTTACTTTATTACTTGTTGTTTATTAATTATTATTAGTTCATAGTGTGTTGTTTATTAACTCATCATTTATGATTTATAGTTTGTTATTTATTGTTTATAATTTATTTTATCGCTTATTTATTATTTACCATTTAATTGCTTCCTCCTTTTGTTCCACAATCATTTTAGTTTTTTTTTCTTTAATTAAAATTGATTGAAGTTGGTAACTTCAAGTATTGTATTTTTTTCTTCTTATCTTCAAATTGCTTTTTGTTCAAATAAAAAAATTTGTATTTATTAAAAAAAGGTAAAAATGTTTTTAAAAATTGATTAAAAAAGTAGCATGCTATTGTTGCTCTTAGTTTATATGGAAAACTTCAAATTGCAGTCATTTATACTAGGAAAGTTTAACACCATCTATACAATTGCTATAGTTTAAGGTCTAATATTATACTTTTTAAATTCATTTTAAAATAGTTATTTTTTGATTTTTTTTTTCCATTCCAACCAGTGAAAAAAATTATTTATTTATTTAAGTGGGCTGGACCAGAGTTCATGCGGCCCAATCTATTCATCTTCTTCCTCTGCATTTATTGCAAAATTTATTATTATTATTATTGATTTTAATTAAAATCGTGTTATTGTAACATAATTTTAATATAATGTAATTTAATTTAAACTAAAGTTGTTTGATGTTGGCAAGTTAAAACAATTGAAATTAGTACAATTTTACTTTTTTATAAATTCAAGTTGTTTCATGCAATTTAATTTTTTTCAGAATGAATTTATGTTCTGGGTACAACTTATCCACATGGGTAAATTTTCAAAAAATATGTCAATTTTGATAATTCTGTGTGAAAATTGCACTATTTTGAAAAAAATTCCGAAATTTTAAGTTTATTTATAATTGTATACTTCATATCTATTAAACTATTTGTTAAACATGTATGAAATTATCTCAAGCACATAATTAACAGATCCATTGACAATATTACTATATATATCAAATTAAACTTCATAATAGTTTCCCCTTACTAAAAATTGAAATCTAAATAATAATAAAACATTATTTAAAAATCATACTTACAAGTCTGCCACCAAATCAACCAAAATCATAAATTAAAGAAGTAAATTAGTTAAGAAAATCAAAATTATTAACTGATATGATTGAACGTAAATTATTAACATATAAAATAAAGATATTAATAATAAATAAAATATAGAATAGAAATAAACTTACTCTAAAACTAAAGTAGAATCAAATAAAAATGTCTTATATCATTGTTACTTTCTAATTGGTAAGACTTGTTTGTAAAAATAGGAAAATTGATTTTAAAACTAAAGAAAAGATTAAGAATGATATGCTTATCGAAGAAAATAATTTAGGTCATGTAAATGAAACTGATTTTAGAAAATAAAATTATAATAAAGAGAAAGAGGAGAAATGAGCTTTTTTTTTGAGCCATGAGTCTTCCAACTTTATTACATGTTAAATTTTTTAATTTAAATTTTTGGACTAACATTAATATTTTTTTAATTAAGAGATTAAAAATTGTTGGAGATCCCACATCGATTAGAGATAAGGACATTTCATTGTATATAAGTGGGTGCAAATCTTAATCCCATAAAATCGGCTCATAGGATTGAGGGTTGCACCCACTTATATACACTATTATAAAAATTAAGAAATTAGTTCTAAATTGTTCTTATAATTTTTTGAGATTGAATATTTCTTATTAAGTTTTCTCCATCTTCTCTTCAATTCTTGTACTCTTAATAGACATGTATATTTGACGCTCAAGTCATATGAGATATATTCAATTATTCAGTTTAAAATTTAAATAACCATTATTTTTTGTTAAAAGATTCCCTCTTTATTTATATTTTTCTATTAGATCTTATGTTTTTGTAAAAATTAGTATAAATTCAATAATTTTTTAATTAGACTTTATTTTCTTAATCGGTATTGGTTTCTAGAGACCGTGATGTCATCCAGAATAGTCGATATATTGACTTATCAAATTCTAATAGGACATAAATAAATATAAATTAATAAAATTTAAATTATACAATACTTCAAAAATAATAAAAAAATACGCGATTGTATAAAAACTAAAAAAAACACACCAGAAATAACCAAACCACCAAATTATTTTGGACAAATGTTGGATGAGAACTCTAAAAAAACTCTAAAATATTGGATACTGTATGGTTAAAAACCCAAAAAAAAAGAAAAAAAGTTGGGATAAGGATGACATAAAATCATCTTTGTTTATAGTAATCATAGAAATATATGTTCACATCAAAACAAGACACTAAAAACAACATGTACCGATCAATTGATAAGGTTTGTGAAAAGTTACCTATTTTATATGAACGAATAATTTCAAATTATAGAAACATAAAATATTTAAAAATGAAAATAGGACAATTGTAACATAAAAAAACGCAAACATAAAGTTAATTAAAATAAAACATAAACATAGAACAAAATCACAATTAATATAATTTAAATAAATTTAATTAAGATAAAATGTAAATTATCCAAATTAAATATATCAAGAAATGAATCATCAAAATTGAAAAGACTTTATTTTTCTGTCACCCTCACAATCTCTTTGGGCCCACCAAACAGCAGCACTATTCTCCCTCCGATCACAATTGTCCAGCATTATCAGCCGTCCGATGAACCACCAGATGCTTCTATAAAAATTGAATTATTATAATAAAAATTGCTGAATGCTTTAGAACAATTAATTACAGTTATTCTTATATATAAATTACCTTTAGAACAATTGCATACAAATATATTATTGAATTGGTAAACCTTGCAATTTAGTCCCTAAATTTAAAAAGAGTACTTTAAGCAATGAACAGTGAGGGATTAATGATGAATATAGAGGTGGTGAGGTGGCGGAAAGTTAGGGGTTGATACTGTGGATGCGTTCGCACCTGATCATAGAAGGGAGTGGGATAAGTAGCACACAGTAATAATGATTATTGAATTTTGTGTTCCCTTTGTCAATTAGTGGCAAAGTAAATCAAATCCAACCCAAACCAAACTTCCTTCTTCCATCTTCTTCTCACAATCTCAATTCTTCCACCTCTATCACCTTTTTCCCTCATCAATTGGACTGCGTGCTTCCAAAATCCCAGGTAATTCTCTCTCTCTTCACCCCCACCATGGCTTCCTGCTTAAAAATACAATCTTTTAGCGCTATTTATTTATATGATCATATGGGGTTTTGGGATGTTTACCATTTTGGATCTTGATCTAGGGTGTCGGAAATTTTAGCTCTGGAGTATCGGGGACTGGAAAAATTAGGTGTCTGTTCTTTGGTTGATGTGAGGGTGTGGAATATATGTTTTGAATCTGAAATTCTGCTTGATTTGGGGGTTTGGAGGAATTGGATAGACGGAGGACATGGATTGCGCAGGGCATTCTTCCAAATCAGGGTCTGGAGCTTGTGTTGCTCAATCAGTAGAAAATGGAGGCTTCGGTGGAGATGGGAGGTGCTGCAAGCAAGCTTCCCCTCCAAGGAGTGGTGGGTTCAGGAATACTAGTCCTATGGGGCGGGGAGGGTCGAGGAACACGAGCCCTTTGCGGCAGAAGGTTGTTAAGACCAAACCAAGGGGCTTGGATGAGGAAACTCTTGCCACATTTGGTAAGGTAGTGCATGCTGATGTACAAATGGAGGATAATATATGGGCAATGTTGCCCGAGGATTTGTTGCATGAGATCTTAGCTAGGGTGCCCCCGTTTCTAATTTTCCGGCTCCGATTAGTTTGTAACCGGTGGAATTCTCTGCTTCAAGATAGTAGTTTTCTCAAATTCCATTCCAGTGTGCCATCACATGGGCCTTGTCTCCTTACATTTTGGAAGAACACGCCGATCCCGCAGTGTTCGGTTTTCAGCTTGCCGTTGAAAACTTGGTACAGAATACCATTCACTTTCTTGCCACCATGGGCATTCTGGTTGGTTGGCTCTTCTGGTGGTCTTGTTTGCTTTTCTGGGCATGATGGGCTAATGTTCAAGACCCTGGTGTGTAACCCCCTAACTCAAACTTGGAGGGCACTGCCTAGTATGCATTACAATCAACAAAGGCAACTGATATTGATTGTTGATCGGGTGGATCGGTCATTTAAAGTGATAGCCACAAGTGATATTTACGGTGACAAGTCATTGCCAACTGAAGTTTATGACTCAAAGATCGACAGTTGGACAGTTCATCAGATTATGCCAGCAGTTAATCTCTGCTCTTCAAAAATGGCGTATTGTGACTCCAGATTGTACTTAGAAACCCTTTCACCGCTTGGTCTGATGATGTATAGATTAGACACAGGTCAATGGGAACATATTCCGGCTAAGTTCCCTCGATCTTTGTTGGATGGTTATTTGGTTGCTGGTACCCAAAAGCGTCTCTTTCTTGTTGGAAGGATTGGCCTTTATAGTACCATACAGAGTATGAGAATTTGGGAATTGGATCATACCAAATTTACGTGGGTGGAGATCAGTAGGATGCCCCCGAAGTATTTTCGGGCTTTATTCAGATTATCGGCGGAGCGATTTGAATGCTTTGGGCAGGATAATTTAATCTGCTTCACGTCTTGGAACCAAGGGAAAGGCCTTCTATATGATATGGATAAAAAGATCTGGTCATGGATTGGTGCGTGTGCTCTTCAGTCATACAACAATCAAGTTTGTTTCTATGACCCGAGGTTTGATGCTTCTATCTACTAAGCTCGAGTCTTATGACATGATGTCAGTTGTACATCAACATTTGCAATGATTTTCTTGACGTATGTTCTTTGCAATGACAATCTCTCTGACCATTCATAATGTTATTCTTCACAATGGGCTGATTTTCTTCATCGGTAAAATGTCTTTCTAGCTGTAATGAACAGCATGCCTGACTCTGAATACTGGTTCAGCTCCATAGACAGATTTTTTGAATGGAATTCAAGATGAAACATAATGCTGGAGGCAGTGGGACAGCGTGACTGGGATGTGGAGTTGATGTACACTGCTGAAGGAAAGATTATTAACTTCTACATTCGGGTTTGAAAAGGGGTATGCAGCTGTTGATGTGCGGGAAACATTCTTTTGAAGACATTTTCTTACCTTACCAATTGGAGATGCTTTAGGGCATTGAAACTTTGCATCCTAAATTTTAACTGCTTTTCTGCTCGACGGCTCACTGTTGTAATGTAACTGTTTTGAAGCTTGTCTTGAAACATTGACCATATGTAACTTTCTCGTGTAAATGGATTCTCCCAACCTTTGTTTTTTACTCATAAAGAGAGTGGTTAACTTTAATTGTTTTGATCTTGATCAGATTATAAAAAATGATATTGTTATTTATCTATAATATTGTTCTAGTTTTTAATTCCCAGGTAAAAACTTTTAATGTTGAGATGCGATATTCAGATGGATGCTAGAGTTACTATTTCTTGCAGTCATTCCTATCTTTCCTGCGTGCAGGGCATCTAGTTGTATTCTATGTTAATTTACCCGAGACCAAACTATTGGAATTATTCACTCCATTGTTGCCAAAATTATAGACTGATAGGAAAAAGTTAATGTGATTTAATGATAAGGGTTGAAAGATGAAGATATAAAATATAGCTTATCTGATGATTTTTCTTTTCGGCTGAATTCCTTAATTATAATTTCTAGATTCTACCATTAGTAACTCCTGTGCAAACAGATTTGTGTTTGTATACCCATTTTGATTATTTTATAAAGTCATGCTAATGCCAAGTGTTTGTGGTTGTTTTCCCAGATTTTGATGCATCCCTTGTAACAATTAATGGGAAGGATTTAGATCCAAGCGAGTGCATCACAATGAATAACAATTTTTGGCGTCCAAGCAGCACCCTTTAACTTAGTATTCCAGAATGAAAACAATGGTTCAACAAATTTAAAGAGTGTAGAAAAAAAACCCAACTTTTTGTGCAAATGGATAAACTAGATATTTTCTCGAGTACAATCCAGTTATGTGACAGATGTTTGCTAATATCTGTTCATGGCAATGTATCATAATTTCGTTGGTTTGGTACCTTGAATGACTAAGTGACGTGATTGCAAGCTTGATCTTTGTTTCTTTCATTTGTAGTTATTAAAGAAAAAGTTACCTTAAGTGAATCTTACCTTACTAAGTCTTATCATTTTTTTTTATATGTCTTCATCTAATCAAGTTAATATTCTTTTTTTTCACCACCGGCACTAACTCTTTAGATGTATAGTCGTCGTCAAACGTTTCATCGTCTATTAGATGACTATTTTCTAGAGTCAACACCTCATTTCCTTTGACTCTGATACTATATTAAAGAAAAGAAATAATAGGATAAATTTCTTGTATATATTGAACACACCTAAGTTCATCACATAAATATGAAATATCTAACAATATCTAATAATACTCATTAATATCAACTAATATCAGAGGTAAGAAATTAGACAATATTTAAGTTTATGTAAGATTTTTTTAATGCCGCAGTGCATAAACATACCTATCAAGGATGTTAACTATTATTTTCCTTTTCCTTCCTTATACTTCATCCAATACCTTCATCATTACATTTATAACCTCATTATCATGGGGATTTTTTTTATTCCCATGTTTCATAATCATGAATAATATTCCTTAACCATAGTTTATTCCCTTACATAAAAAAAAGTATCTATTACAGTGGATTTTCTTTTGTATTATCATTTAATTATGAATTAAAATCATCATTCCTGAGTATATAAATAACTCTTTCTTCATTCCTGAGTATATATGTTATAGCAAGAAGGTTTTGTTAATTTATTTCATTATATATCAAACCATAACTCAAATTTTAATTATTGATAAAGAAGCATAAGTATCAAACTACATGTTAATGCAAAATATGTTAGGAGTAGCTTGTCATTAGACGATAATATTAAAATCTATATTTCCATGCAGTTTAACTGTTTTTTTTTTTGAAAAAGTAACTATTTAGCTTTTATACATATATATATGAGTACTTTAATATATTAGGAGTAGCTTGTCATTAGACGATAATATTAAAATCTATATTTTCATATATTATAAAAGTTTTTATATTAATCATTATTATATAACTTGACATTTTAGTTAAGTTGAAATTGACATCTTAGTTAAGTTAAAATTAACGTGAATTTATTTAAATTTATCGTGTAATAATTTGATATGTGTATGAGGATTATAAACATCATCATTTCCAATAATTGTAGAATTAGGAATAGGAAGTGGATTTTGAGGAAATTTCATGAAGAAATGTTGGATGAATTTCAGATATGCATGCTATTAGACTGAAAACAAATGCCATTAGACTGAAAACAAGTGCTGACAAAGATGGTTATTTTTTTCTTAAGCATTGTGTCCAGGGTTATAGATTCAACAAGAATATATTTTTATATTTTCATTGAAGCATAAGAGATATAATGTACCATCAAATTAGTTAGTGATTTTTTTTATCGGTAATAAAAAAATTTAATAGATGGAAATATTATAAAGACTTCAATTCATATATAAATTTTTTAATCAATTGAGCTATAACTACTAAACAATACCAAAAACATTTCTAAACACACCAGACATGACACAAAATAACAGGAAGACCTTTGTATACATAAAAAAAACATAGATACGAAAGTCATACAATCAAGATTTTTGCTGAAAAATCAATAATGTTTTTATACCAGCAAAACTACATGCAAAATATTATAACTAGAAAAAAAAAAACCTCAAAATACTGAATTTACTTGGGTTGTTAGTTAGTGATAAATAACAAATTTATTGATAAATGACAAGAAGAAAATCTCAAAACCCTAAAATTAGTTAGTGATAAATGACAAATTTATAAGGTCTAGTCTTTGGGGAATCTTTTCTTGGGTTGTTAAATAATGCTCTTGTAGTGCTTCTAAATGCGATTTTGGTGGCATAGCATGTGGCTATGTTCATTAAAGGTGAACATTTTTTCATTTCTTTGAAAATTGAACTCATTTTAAAGCCCCCAAATCCTCAAAACCTTCCCACACATACATGTATGTAACAAAAAACCATGCTTATTCATATGGAGAAACAAATTCAAAATTAATTAATTTCAATACAAGTTTTGGTTAATTGGCTATTTTATTTCTCAAGCAAAATGTTACTTCTTTTTGTTATTCATAAACTAGTTAGAAAAGTCGATCATGATACATGTTTAAAATAACTTTACACTACACACATAAATAACTTTTATAATTTTAAATATTTTAATTAAATAGGAATTATAGGCTTATAAAATATCATATTGATACTATTTAAGTCTTCTTAATCCTTAAAAAATATTTTTAAAAATTAGTTACCTAATAAATTTTAGATAAATATTATTTTCAAAATTAAAACTATAGTATGCAGATGCAAACCATTGAAATTATTTTGTTAAAAGAAATCACACACCGCAGTTTTTTTAAAAAGTGCTTACGATAATCTTCTATTTGTTAGACGCAAACGATTTTATACACTATTTATCACTAAAAACACAACTATATAAATGAAATTATTCACATTTCAATAAATAAATGTACCTTTTTTAAAATTCTTCTAGAATATATATAAACATATTTATTTTTGTTTTTGACCAGGATTTTCACAAGCATTATTATTGAGTTCATTTTTTAAAAATACTGCTTCAAGTTTCAACTAAGAGACTCCACATTTGCGATGTCGTAAGCGACCTATATATGTATATTTTTTTCAAAAAAATATATTTTATTTCTACAAAACTAACATGGATAATACATGTTCGGATTATAGATAACGAGTAGGTGTGTTATGAAATTATTTTTTAAGGTTGAATTAAACTTAAAAATTTACATCTTAATATAATCATATAAAATTTAACTTTATACTTTAATTTTATAAAATTAAAATAAATTTAATTTTGTTTAAAAATTTATTTCTATAAATCAATTTTATAAAATTGAATTATTCTTAAAACTTACTAATAATATAATAATATATATCCACTAATCATATTATCTTCGACTATCATTATATTGTAACTAGAGGATTTACCAGTCAATATTATCAAGATATATACCTAGACACGTACAATATTATGATTCGAAAACGTGATTTTTTAGTTTTTTTTGTGGAAATGTGATATAAAATTGTGATGTTTCAAAAATGGAGTGTCCCCAAACACCAGGTGAATAAGACAATGAATCCAAGTGAAGATACATAAATTATAATAAGCAACATATGCTACTTGTCGGTGAATCTCTTTTATATATAAACATCAATTTACACTATGACAAGCTCATTAGAGTTTTCATATAATTAAGAAGGCAAAAAAAAAAAAAAAAAAAATTAAAAAAAAATATAAAAAAATAAAAAAAAATAAAGTAATAAAGTTTATAAAAAAATTAAATAAAAAAAATGTATAAATTATAATATTAAAATAAAAATTAAGAAAAAAATTATATTTAATTGAAAAATTATGTAAATAATG
>Ga0123342_1000904_pt1 | contig 49228 bp, 34 predicted proteins | sample Turbeawhitnodule_FD_89960 | JGI IMG/M metagenome (GOLD analysis project Ga0123342, IMG submission 89960) | Root nodule microbial communities of legume samples collected from Mexico - Turtle bean Mexico white nodule | ecosystem: Host-associated > Plants > Roots > Nodule | place: Mexico: Nepantla...
GCAGAATGCGTTTTACAGCTTTCCAATGGTGAAGTTGAGGATTATGAAGATACTGGCAGACTTTGTTGACACTGTAGGATAACTCAGGTCTGGTGATTAGGATGTATTGCAGTGAACCAACAACGGACCTATAAAGAGAGGAATCATCAACTGTTGTAGTACCATCACGAGTGAGACGCATGGAAGATATCATGGGTGTAGGCTGTGGTTTGGATGAGAGCATTCCAGATTTGTGAAGCAAGTCGGTGATGTACTTTGTTTGGGATAAATGTAGAGATCCATGAGTTGTCCAAGAGATCTCAATGCCGAGGAAGTAGTGAAGGCGACCAAGATCTTTGAGTCCAAAGTGTTGTTGTAGGGAAGAGATTAGGGACTGTATAGCAACAAGAGAACTACCAGTGATTAGGATGTCATCAACATAAATTAAAACAAATAAAGTAACAGTTTTGGTAGTTTTGATAAATAAAGAAGTGTCTAATTTAGTTACAGAGAAACCAAAGGAAAAGAGAGTTTGACTTAGCTTATGGAACCACGAACGTGGTGCTTGTTTAAGACCATATATTGCTTTGTGAAGTTTGCAAACTAGAGTGGGATCATTGTTGACACTAGAGGTTGAAGCATATAAACGGATTCTTGGAGGTCATCATAGAGGAACGCATTGTTGATGTCAATTTGATGGATGGGCCATTGTTTGGAGAGAGTTATGGTTAAGATGATGTGGATGGTTGTCGGCTTGACTACAGGACTGAACGTTTCTGAGTAATCTATTCCTGCATGTTGATGAAAGCCTTTAGCAACTAGGCGAGCTTTGTGACGTTGAAAGGAGTCATCATCATTGTACTTGTTTTGAAAACCCATTTACAACCAATTGGTTGAATGTCTTGCGGTGGCTGAGTGAGAGTCCAAGTATGATTAGCGAGAAGCGCATGATACTCTTCCTTCATAGCAACAACCCAGTTAGGAAGTTTAAGGACTTCTTTGACTGTGGAAGGAACAACCTCGATATCAACAGTAGATGAAAATACTTGTGGTTTAAAGATACCAGACTTTCCTCTTGTGATCATAGGGTGAATATTTTGAGTGATAGGTGGATGCTCAGGTGGTGTGTCAATAGGAGATGGAGAAGAAATATGGGATGGTGATGCAGAAGAATGAGAAGAAATAATGTCTAAAGAAGGAGATGATGATGGAGATGCAGGGGAAGCAAAATCAAAACAGTTAATGAGGGTAGAGATGAAGAGTTATGCAAGGGTGTGGGGTTAGTATCGGGTAAGGTAAAAAATTGTGAATATGGAAAAAGAGATTCATTGAAAACAACATGTTGTGTGATATATGTCTTACCTTCGTTGGAGACACATACATACCCTTTGTATTGAGGGCTATAACCAAGAAATAAGTAGACAGCAGAGCAAAAATTTAGTTTATTTTTGAAAAATGGGCGCATTAAAGGATAACATGCACAACCAAAAATCTTAAAAAAGGAGTAATCAGGTTGTTTGTTAAAAAGCAAGTGATAAGGATTATCAAATTTAAGAATTGGTAATGGTAAAACATTTATGATGGTTACGGCAGTGGTGAAGGCTTCACCCCAATATTTAATAGGAAGAGATGCATGAGCAAGAAGAGTCAAACCAACCTCAGTAATGTGACGATGCTTTCTTTTAATTAAACCGTTTTGCTGGTGTAGGGACAAGTTAAACGGTGATGGATGCCATGTTCAACAAGATATGATTTAATGCATAAAAATTCTTTTGCATTATTTGTTTGAATAGCTTTAAGTTGATACCCGGTTTGTTTTTCAACAAAGGTTTTGAAAGATTTAAAAATAGGTGTAGCTTGGGATTTACGTTGTAAAAGATAAAACCAAGTATATTTTGTGTAAGCATCAAGAAAGCCAATGTAGTAATATGATCCATTAGAAGATGTAGTGGGAGATGGTCCCCAAATATTAATATATATAAGTTGTAAGGGGGTAGTGTAAACAGTGTGAGAATCAGAAAAAGGTAATTGATGAGCTTTACCAAGAATGCATGAATCACAGAAATCAGTTTTTTGCAGAAAATGGAAATTTACAGTGTTTGATAATACGATGAATAATAGTGTCATTAGCATGACCAAAACTTGCATGTCATAGAGTGTAAGTGTCAGTAGTATGTGAAACAGTAGTATTATGAGCAGATGATGGAGAGTAGGGAACAAAATCTAAGAAAACATATAGGCATTTCTAAGCCTTCCTTGAAGAAGTATCTCCTTGGTGTCCTGCTTTTTGACAAGACAATGGTGAGGATGAAATTCAAAGAAAACAACATTATCATGAGCAAATTGAGAGATGTTAAGAAGGTTTTTATAGATATGAGGAACATGTAATGGTTTATTCAGAGAGAATATATGATGATTTGTTGGATTAATGAAATCTGCAGAACCAGTATGTTTGATATATAAGCCAGAACCATAACCTATTTTGACAGTTTCGGATCCAGTATAAGGGATTTTGTCATGGAGAGTGGAAGCATCATGCGTAAAGTGATGAGATGCACCACTGTCAGGGTACCAAAGAGATTCAAGGGTAGAGGGAGGAGAACCGAGAATGGATGGTTCATCATTGTCACGTAATGGAGGAGCAAACTGTGAATGGTTAGCAGAAAAAGAAGATGAAGGTTTTCTGTCATACCTATGCCAACAATCAGACACATAATGGTCAGTTTTCTAGCAAATTTGACATTGAATCTTGGTGGAAGAAGTGAAGTTGGAAGAAGATGAAGAAGAGAGCCATGATGGTTTTGGTGTTGATCTGTCACCGGCAAACTGAGAAGACTTTGAACTGAACTTGGATCTTGAGAAGCCACGAGTGTTTTTGTGCGCATTTGGAGAAGGTTTAACATGATTAAAAGAAGTGGCATTAACCTAATAAAGAAGATCATTGTTGTTAAGATATCTTTCTAAGCGTTCTTCTTGGGCCAAAAGGAGAGCCTCAACTTCTTCTACCGTGTAAGAGTCTGTGCGAGATGTGACAGAGGTAATGAAGGCATTGTACTCTTCGGGCAAGCCATCAAGAATTATTTCAATGTGTTCTTCTATGGAGATGGGCGATCCAACGGCAGCCAGGGAATCAACAGATTTCTTGATGTCTTGAAGATAAACAGAGATGGAACGCTCTCTTTTGGGAGTGCATAAAAGCATGCGTAATTTCTTGATACAGGCTCGAGTCTTTGATGCATAGTGAATCTGAAGATTGGACCAGATTTGATGAGAGGAAGAGAGTCCCACCATGTTGGTAAGAAGAGGGGGAGAAATGGAAGAAAGGAGTCAGGCTACAATGGCCTGATCTTGGCGTTCAAAAGAAAGAAAAGAAGGAGAGAAGGTGGAGGTAGATTCATTTGTAGCGAAGGAAAATCGGGGAGGAGTAGATGCAGCATCCAAGAATTTGGTGAGATTGAGGCTCCGAAGAGTGGCCATGACTTGTTTTTGCCAGATGAGATAGTTACCTTATTCCAATTTGAAGTGAATAGGAGCAGAAAAAATTTGGGTTGTGGTGTTGCTTGAAGATGCAGCGGCAGCGGCAGGGGTGGGTGTTTCATCTGCCATATTGACTCTGGATACCATGTGAGTAAAAGGGAGAGAGAGAAAAAGAATATAGTGAGAGAATAAGTGGGAAGAGAGAGGCTTTGTATTATTTTTCTATGTAAAACCAGTTACACCAACAGTGCCATGCATAGTTATATTTATATATGGGTGTGAGTACAGTGGCTAGTGGCTGGTATAATAGAGTAACAGAAGCTGTTACAGAGACTAAGTAACACTATTAAAGAAAACAACAAAAAAATGAATAGTAAGAATTTATTCATTGAATAAAAAATTGAAAGGGAAAAAAACCTACCAAATAAAAGTGTGTCGGTGGGACACCCCTAAAGTGTCCCTTTTAATTTTATTAATTCGTTGCTGATAAAAAAAAAAAAGTGTGTCGGTGGGAATGAAAAGGGTTAGTCTATGAGAAAAAGAGGGCTTAGGGAGAAAAATAGGGCTTAGAGAGTAAAAGGAGGCACGTTAGTGGCTTAGGGAGTAAAAGGAGGCACGTTAGTGGCTTAGGGAGTAAAAGGAGGCACGTTAGTAGCGAAAGGAGTGAGAAAATGGATCGAGAAAGGGAAGAATAAACAAGCGAAACGCTTACGTTTTGGGATTTGATTGAGATGGTTAAGAATAAGGGGGTGGTGGTGATGGAGGATACAAAGGGGAAGTGGTGAACGATGGTGGTAAAGGATAAGAACGATTTGACTAAGTCTCTTTGCGAATCCAAGACAAAGAAAAGAGAAGCATATTTCGTTATATTTTCTTCTTTTGTATATAATATTTTTCATGATTAATGTTGATTGAACAATTGAGGATAAACTTTTGATTCATTACTTAATGGTGTTAGATGTGTTATAATGATAAAAATAAAAGAATGTGGATAGAGGTACGAGAGTGGGCACGAGAGTGTTTGTCCCGCTAGTAAATATAATAGGTATGAGACTATCTTAAATATTAACAAAATAAAATTTTATAAAAAATAAAAATCAAAACGAAAAAATTATAATTATATAAATCTTAAAATAAAGTAACTTAAAATAAAATATCAAATAGTTATAATAAACAAATTTGGAATTTTAATCTATATCTACCAATTAAATTCTTAAAACAAATTTAATTTCTATGTAATATGTATAATATTATTATATGGGTTAAATTATATAAATTATTCATTATCTTGAACTTAACTCCATTAATATTTAAAAAGTTAATCATTCATCTTAGTTTCCATCTTCTCTTCTCTCCTCCATCTTGTTCTTCCCTTCCACCCCTTCACTTCAGCACCCAGGTGCAGCCAACCCACGCCTACACTTCCTCTTCCCTATTCACTGTTTATCCTAACTTAATCTCTCTCACATTGAAATTTTGCTTTTAAGTTGTCACAGAATGGTTATCATGAACCACTTTATGAACATAAAAAGTAGATTAAATTGAGTTGTTTAAAAGTTAAGGAACCAAACTGAAGATAACATTTCATGGCTGCAATTTAGAAGAATCCAAAAAATTTGTTTTCCCGCGAGCTTGATGCCTCTTCTGAGTCTTCTCTTGTCGTCTCTTCTCCCCTTATTTCCTTTCCTTCATCCTTCCCCATCTTTCTCCTCACTCCATTGCCTTCTTCATTGTCAACCAAAACACAAACACAAAACTAAATATAGCAGAAGAAAAAGATGACATTGTACATGCCATTGTTCAGGTCATGTTTTACCTTAAGATCACTCACCCAACTCCATTCCCACCTCGTCGTCACTGGTCTCCACACCGACCCACTTGCCTCTACCAAGCTCCTCGAGTCCTACGCCCAAATGGGTTCTCTCCCTTCATCAAGACTCGTTTTTGAAACCCACCCATCTCCCGATTCCTTTATGTTCGGTGTCCTCATCAAGTGTTACTTATGGCACCAATTGTTTCACCAAGTGGTTAGCCTTTACAACCATCACATTCAAAAGGGTTCCCACCTCATCCAGAACTGTACTTTCCTTTACCCTTCTGTTCTCAAAGCTGTTTCTGGCGTTGGGGACTTGGTTATGGGCAGGAAAGTGCATGGAAGGATAGTAAGGTCTGGTTTTGGCAATGATCATGTCATTGGCACTTCGTTGTTGAGCATGTATGGGGAATTGGGTTGTTTGAATGATGCCCGGAATGTGTTTGATGAAATGCATGTCAGAGATTTAGTTTCGTGGAGTTCGGTTATTGCGTGTTATGTGGAGAATGGGCGACCGCAACAAGGGTTGGAGATGTTGCATTGGATGGTTTCCGAGCGAATTGAACTGGATTCTGTTACAATGCTCAGCGTGGCTGAGGCTTGTGGCAAGGTTGGTTGCCTTAAGCTGGCAAAATCGGTCCATGGGTATGGAATCAGGAAAGAGATGGTTGGTGATGCGAGTTTGAGGAATGCTCTTATTGTTATGTACAGTCAGTGCAGTTACTTGTCTGGAGCAAAAGGGGTGTTTGAAAGTGTTGGTGACCGAAGTATTTCTTGTTGGACTTCTATGATCTCTTCGTGTTATCAGAATGGATGCTTTGAGGAGGCCATGGATGCTTTTAGGAAAATGCAGGAATCGGAGGTTGAAGTCAATGCGGTGACAATGATCAGTGTTCTGTCTTGTTGTGCTAGGTTAGGCTGGTTGAAAGAGGGAATGTCAGTTCATAGCTTCATATTGAGGAGAGAAATGAACGGTGCTGATCTTGATATAGGGCCTGCACTGATGGATTTCTATGCTGCGTTTTGGAAAATAAGCAGTTGTGAAAAGCTTCTCCATTTAATTGGAAATAGCAGTGTTGTCTCATGGAACACTCTAATATCAATTTATGCGCAGGAGGGTTTAAACAAGGAAGCCATGGTGCTCTTTGCACGTATGTTAGAAAAGGGGCTAATGCCGGACACATTTAGCTTAGCAAGTTCTACTTCAGCCAGTGCAGATGCTGGTTCAATACAATTTGGACAGCAGATACACGGCCATGTGATGAAAAGAGGCTTCCGGGATGAATTTGTTCAGAACTCATTGATGGATATGTATTCAAAATGTGGCTTTGTGGATTTAGCATACACAATTTTTGACAAGATTAGGGAGAAAAGCATTGTGACATGGAACTGTATGATTTCTGGGTTTTCTCAAAATGGCATTTCAGTAGAAGCACTCAAGCTATTTGATGAGATGTACTTCAATTGTATTGACATTAATGAAGTAACCTTCTTAAGTGCAATTCAAGCATGCTCCAATTCGGGTTATCTGGAGAAGGGAAAATGGATTCACCATAAGCTCATTGTATCTGGTGTGCAGAGAGATTTATACATTGATTCAGCTCTGGTTGACATGTATGCCAAGAGTGGGGACCTTCTAACAGCCAAAGGAGTTTTTGATAGCATGGCGGAAAAAAGTGTGGTGTCATGGAGTGTCATGATTGCTGCTTATGGCATACATGGTCATATAACTTCTGCCACCACCCTCTTCACCAAAATGGTAGAGTCACATATTAAACCAAATGGAGTAACTTTCTTGAATATCTTATCTGCCTGCAGACATGCTGGATCAGTGGAAGAAGGAAAGTTCTATTTTGACTTAATGAGGGATTATGGCATAGTGCCTAATGCAGAACATTTTGCCTCTATAGTTGACCTTCTAAGCCGTGCCGGTGATATCGATGGAGCATATGAAATAATTAAGTCAACATGTCTACCTATAGATGCTAGCACATGGAGTGCTTTGCTTAATGGTTGTAGAATACATGGCAGGATGGATTTGATTAAAAACATTCATAAAGAACTTAGAGAAATAAGAACAGATGATACGGGACACTACACTTTGTTATCTAACATATATGCTGAGGGAGGAAACTGGTATGAATCCAGAAAGGTGAGATCAAGGATGGAAGGACTGGGCCTAAAGAAGGTCCCTGCGTTCAGTTCAATTGAGATAGATAAGAAAATTTACAGATTCGGAGCTGGAGATACTTCTTCTGAATGGCAAATGAAAGAAATTTATATGTTTTTACAAAATTTTCAAAGTTTGGCACAGGAACAAGGATGTGATGTAGAATGTCATGGCACAATGTTTGGACCTAGTATGTTTTTTGAGGACCATAGAGCGTATAACTTGCAGAGAGAAACCAGAAGTTGCATTTTGAACAAATCAATTCCATCTTAGAATGATACCATCTTTTCAGGTAAATGTTTGTAGAAATTATTCTGTTGTGTCATACTGGCCAACAACCTATAGAGAATATTTGTGGAGATTAAATTTTTTCTTCTTCTTAATTTGCACTGAAGTTAATTACTCTCTCTATCTCAATAAAAGCAATCTGTTTATTGAGTAAGATTATTTTAGTGAAGTTGTAAAAAATGACATATTCACTGTTGTTTGTAATGTGTGTAAAAATTCTTAAAATTGGGGATAATATTTGTAATGTAAACATATATGACTGCTACCTTAACATGGCCAAGGTATAAAATTTCTAATTAAATGGGCATCTTGATGTGAAACTCCAATGGACATGAAACGTATAGCAAAATTTATTGAAAAGGGAAAACAAAACATCAAGAACGTATTAAGGAAGGAACATATGGACAAAGATGAAAGAATTAGAGAAGAAGATAGAAGAAAATAGCATAAAATATATTAAAAAAAAAAACTTCATTTTTTAAAACATAACTCTTTCTTGTTTTGAATATGCTAGAATTAGAATAATATTTCTTCTAGAAGATTCTAGTATTTTCTAAATCAAAATAGTTAAGTGTTTTTAACTAAATCTAACTAACTTAAGAACTAGAGTTAATTAATACACCTAATTATTACTCCCTCGCCATAATTAGGCTAGGAAGGTGAATGTTATGACGCGATTTGTGGCTCTCCTTATGCAAAGTATACTTGAAAATTAATGTAAGATTTAAGTGTTTTGAGGATTTGATAATAAGTTTTGTTTATGAAACACTTATTGTTCTTTTTCCAAAGCAATGTGGTGTTTTCTTTTCTTCCTATGCCTTTTAATATTTTCATTTTTACTCCTTTTTTTTTGTTCAAACATATAGTCTTTCTAGATATTTGCTTGAGTTATTCGGTTGAAATTCTTTGAGAGTTGATAGATCACATTTTTTATGGAAGGTTCCAAATGGCTTTATGACTACAAAAGAATTTAAGAGTTCATAGACATATGACTTAATTTGATGATAGAAGTAATACATGTAGGTTGTTATCTTTTTTTTTTTCTATTCTTCTTTTTACTTTCTTTCTTCACTTATTATTTTTTTTCTCTCTCTCTAATTTCTTTCTTTCTTTATCTTCATTCTAATTTTTTGGAAAGATGTCTCTTAACTTACACAATCAAATCACACTTTAGTGTAGAAAAGAAATAATGAATTGGTGAATGTTTAGTTTTAATTTGGTTTTGTTGGTATTGGAATTGTCAATTAGTGCATTGGAATGTTTGATTTAAAATTACTACTACCATGTTTTTATTGGTTTTCAATTTGTTATTTAGTTGAACCAGTGAATTTGAGTGGTAATAGTTGTGGTTAACATATGATGAATAATATTTATTTTAAGGTTTGAATTTAGTGAAACTTGAAATTTTCAAAAACTAATTGTAAAGTGATGGCTGAGATAAAAATAATTTGTCTCTCTCTCTCTCTCCTTTCTTTTTCTTCTCTAAAGATAAAATTATTTTTTATGTCCTTCTATCCATGGTAGTAAAATCATATTTTATTCATTCTCTTTTAAGAAAATATTCCACTTATGATTTCTATAAAATGATTTTTATCCTTAGTTATTTAATTTGAGTCCTTTTATTATATTTTTTTAGTCCCTAGAATATGTAGATTTTTTACATTTATTTTCTATTTTTAAAAGAATAAGTTTAAATGAAAAATAAAAGCTAGAGATGGAAACAAGAACTAATAAATAAATAAATTATAAGTTCTAATATGAAAAGCAAGGATTTAAACCAAAAAATATATAAAAATTTATAAAATTGTAGGAACTAAAAAAATATGACTACATATAGAAAACCATTTAAGTTAGGATTACAGCAAATATATAGAATGATATTAAAAGATGGGTGATGGTAATTAGCGAATGATTTGGTGAAGAAGGAAGATTGAAGATGAGAAAGAAGGAAAAAAAGTGGGTAGGGGAAAAGGACAAAGAAAGTAAGAGCAGAGCACTGAAATGGGATATGAATTATGATAAGTTGGGGAATGAATGAATGACAAGAAAGGTACTTTGGCTATGTTGTGTTAGAAAAACAGTGATAGAGAGAGAGAGAGAGAAAGATCTTCAAGAACAGAACCAAATTATGTGTTATTTTATGGTAAAAAAGTAAGTACCAACAACAACTAAACAGAGACATAGCCAATCAAAATTAAGTATTTATTTCACACTCTCTCTCTCTTTCTATGTGGTACCATCTATGTATGTCCCACACAACACTTAATAATATTATTCTATTATGTTATTTCATTCTTTTCTATGTACTGTTTCCCTCATTTTAAAAATGTTATTAAATGTAAACCTTAAAATTGTGCATGGTTTAATTTAATTATTACACTATTTAACCTATTTTTATAATAATATACTGAAATAAAAAAGTTAACCTATTTTTCACCAGATTTTTTTCTAGGTCACCGGTTATCTTCTTTTTTTTTAATTATGTAGTTTGTTGATAAAAAAAAATGTGAAAAAGGATGTAAATCTTGGTCAACTAAAATTCGGATTTTTATTCTTTTATCTTTTTTCCTTAAAAGAGAATAATTAGTTTATAAATGATAGAAAGAAGAAACTTATGTCTCTTATCCTAAACCAATGAATTTACAAAACTCATCAACAGAATGGTATAAATAAATTAAACATAAACATATTATATTACTGCTAAAACAAATTAAACATGTATCTTTCAAGAAATATTTTATTTTTAAAAAATTATATTTATCTTCCTCAAATTATAAGTAATCTTTAACATTTTTTTCTAGTTTGGAGCAGGAGTGACAAAAAAGTTTGATCAATTTGATATGTTTTGTCCTGGTAAAAAATAAGACAGAATAGAATGATCCACCATAATAAATTGGGTTTACAATTTTTGTGGGTCCTGTCAATTCTCTTTTTATTTTTGTCTTTTTAAAATATGAGTTATATACATATATATTAAAAACATAATTAATTATATAAATATTTTCTAAATTTTTAACTAATTAATTATATCTGTAATTGGATAAATTAAAATAATTAAAATATTTATATATTAAATTAGAATTGATTGATAAGTGTCAATAATTTAAGTTATGATACTAGTACAAGTTGGCAATTTTTTAAATAATATAAAAATTTAAGATTTTTAACTATTTTTTATTTTAATTTTTAATTTTAAGAAATCAAATTCTAATTCTTCAATTTGGTAAGGTAGGTGAGACAGTGAAAACGGATTTAGGAATTGACAGTTTGACAAACCAGTTTACATGCTAATGTTTACTTTTTCGCCTCTAATTTTAAAATATACATTCACTTATTTTAGTAATAAAACAACATTCATATTTTTAACTTTAAATAAATATATATTTTTTATCATTTTTAATAAATAATATTCATATTATTTATACTTTTAATAAAAATGACACTCAATTTCCTTATTTCATTTAAAAATAATATATTGACTAAAATTTAAATAAAAATTATGAAAATTATTAATTAAATTTTAAAATATAAAATTAAATATTTTATTACAAATAATAAATTAAAAAATATCTTATTGCAAATAATAAATTAAAAAGTATTTTATAAATAAAATATTGAAGATGGATATTACTTTATTAAAATATAAAGAAAATGGGTATCATTTTATAAAAAAATATAAAAAAGTAAAACACAATAGAAATGGGTTTCATTTATTAAAAACACAAAAATAATATAAATTATAAAAATATGAATATCATTTTATTGAAAACACATAAATAAGTGCCTATTTTATTTATACTAAATACGGCTTTGAAAAAATTGTTTAGAATTAATTATTTCTTATAGCCTATTAAAAAAAATTATTTAATGAAAACTCAAACACACAAAAATCAATTGATATTGAAATGCTAAGAAATGTGTATCTTTCTCTTTATTGATCTTTAGAAAAATAAATCCTTTTATCTCAAAAGATGAAAGCACAAGGGGAAAAAATGGTAGAAATTTGAATCATAGACAATTTAAGATGCCCTCAGAAATCTAAGAAGTCATTGTCATCTATGGAAGGTGTCTCTTCTCTAGAATTTATAAATAGAAAATATCAACTTTATTTTTCATTCTTATTTTACAATAATTGTGCCATTTGTAATAATCAACACTAGTCCAACAAAACATAATTAATATGTGGTCAAGATACAACTTAAATCAATAATTGCTTAAAAAATTACAATTCATTTATTTTTTGCACATATATTTTTGTCTCTTGTCACTTTCATGTGTGTAGGACTATTCTTGTCTAACTTATTTTAATTTAAGATATTCTTTTGCTCCTTTACCAATGAAACAAAAAGGTTAAAAAGTATAAAAATAAATAAATAAATATGATAATAGACCAATGTATTAGAATAACAATATGCACTTGTGAACAATTCTGTTTGGCATCTTGTCTTGTTTACTCTTCTTTTTTTTCTTGTCTTTACCATGTGAACCAATCTTGTATGTAGCAGGTCAGAAAAAGAATCAAAAAAGACCACACAACCTTTGCCTTTTTTTTTCCTTCTATTGTTTGAGTTAAAAGAGAGAAAAGTAAAAGAACAAAAGATGAGCATTTTCAGTCATCTAAATGACTTTTTCTAATATGGTCAGGGGTGGACAAACATGTTAGCATGCATTTGTTTTGGTTTTCTGAGTCAATCATTCAAAAGCTTCACTTAAATTATCTTCTTTTATTGTTCCTGCACCTATTCAACAGAGATGACATTAGTTGCACACTCTCACTAATAGTTAGACAGAAATAACAATAGTTTGGACATAGAAATTACTGAGACTTCTTCATAGAGAAATTGAGTGAACACAAACAAATGAAATAGAAAATAAGAGTGAACATTGAGTTGTCTAGTTTAATAGTTTATATAAATTTAGAACACAAGTAAAACTAGATTTAAATATAATTTCAATTAGGGTTTGAGTTTGTAGTTTGATCTATTAAAATTTGGAAATGATTGTTTTTTACTGTGACAATGGTTCAGCACTTATGTATTGCATGGAAAGAATGTCAAATGATAACTAGAAGTGATATTTACTAATTTTGTAATATAATATTAATATTGATAAGTATGTGTTTCAAAATATTTAAAAATATAAAATATAAGTTATTTATCTATCTTAAGATTATTGTTATGTTGAATGTTTTAAAAAAAACTCCTCTCTCATGTGGGTAGAGAACAAAAAAATTATAGAATCAATTATCTTTTAAGCTCTTAACTTTCTATTTTAATTGTATTGAACACACTCATTTTTCAAACATTCTTAAAATAATATTTTTGTCAAAAATTAAAATTGTTTCAGTTCAAGTAAACTAATTCTTGTATAGAAATTAATGAGAAATATTTTCAATTCAACTTTCACATAAAAATAATTTTACCTAAAAATATTTTTATTTTCTTCTCCCCGAGTCTAGAGATTATTTTTGTCTCTCAACAGTTGTAAAGTGTAACTGACAATCTTAGTAAAGTGTTTAATGCTTACTTTAACTTAGTTTTTTGTTTTCTTATAACATGTTTTGAAACACTTTAAAACCTATGTCAAAGCAACAAAAGATCCTTAAAACATAAACCAAGTTAGAGAACAAATGCAAGTCCCACTTATGACTTAGTGATGGTCATCTTAAGCTCAAACATGGATTTTATAGTAAAATAATATCTTTTCTCCCACACAGACAGCACTCTTTGCGTTAAATTTTAGTATTTTAGTACTTCTTCAACCAACCAACGTGCAACAAAATTAACAAACAATTCATGTATCACCCTTTGGGAGCATTCTTCTCAGACTAATGCAGAGGGAAAGGTACACTGCACTGCAACATATTCCAATAATTTATTGGTGTGTTCCTCAAACTATCTAATAAGCCTGAGATTCCAACATTTATGAGACAAGTTTGATCAATTTTTTCCTCCACCTACCATTGACCAGCTTCAAACGGACCATAGAATGAAAAGAGAAAACTTTGCACATGCTTTGAAAATAAAAAATAAAAAAAGAATAAAATATAATGGGAAAAATTTATACCTATGGTTCCTTGACAATTACAAACATTTTATTAAGTCTATGATTACACAACAAAATGAGCTGTGCTTTGGGACCACAATATGACCATACATATCCATAACAAAGGAATAAATATAATAAATTGACACTATAATGTCAAAAAAATGTAAGCTAATATAAATCCTATTAGATTAAGATGGAGAATCAACTCATGCAGAGTGAGACTGTAATCATAAAATAATTGATAAAAATCCTAGAATGTGAGAGCAGTGAATGGAAGGAACACTATATATCTCAACAGTTCTATAGAAAAAATGAGAAGAAATCATGCAACATTATTTAAGAATAATACAAGTTGTTACCACCCCAAAGACTGAGAATCAAGCATATACCCAAATACGGGTTGAAAAATTTACAAGAGAAATCTCCATGCCTGAGAACATCATGTGTTCCATTAATATGAAAACCGGCACTGCTTACCTCTATAAATTGTCATCTAAAAGTTTTAAGCCTCTTATAGTGATTAGGTTAACTGGATCAATGGAGGGTTACCAGCCGGGCACCTCTGTCGGCGGGGCCTTCTGGTTGTCTTGCCCCAACCTGTTAGGCTTCTATCCTCCAATCCAATTTCAATGTTATTAAGCTGCTGCATAAGTGGGGTGCTAGTTTCATTCGTTGCCATTGGTGTAGGGGGAGAGGGGGCAACCTGTGTCCGTCGCCTCCCCCGGCCACCACCATTCCTAGATGAGCTTCTCCTAGTTAATCCTGAATTCCATGAATAACCTGTTCCCCTCATGATCCCACCAAATGTCTGAAGATCTTCTGTTACTTCATGCCTTGATAAAGATGCAAGGCCTGGAAGAATGTCCCTTTGGAAGTCCCTTCGCTGCCGCCCTCTCCTTGCTGGCCCCTTTCGTGTCCGAGTTGGCAACAAAGTAATTGTTTCTTCCACTTTGAAGTTTTCAGGAACAAGAGGCTTGGGCATGTAGTCTTCTTCCTTGGTGTGCGGCAAGTTCAATGTCATTGCCTCGAAGTAATCCAATCCTCCATAGGAACGCTCATCGTTGTCCTCAGCATCTTTTTCCCTTGAAACATCACACTTTCCCTCTTGATTATCTTTGCATGAGGAAGCTATATCTGCAAACCAATTTAGCAGGTCCACCTTTGGACATTCTGATGGACTCTCACTGGTCACAACGTCCACTTCACAGGAAAGAGATGACAGGACAACAATTGCCTCTGCTGCCTTTGTCATAAGTTCATTATCCTTTGGCTGTTCAACTGTATTCTGTAGGACTTGCGATGATGGTAGAGAATTTTCAAGAGGCTTTTCTTCTGAAAGAACATTCTCCTCTGTCTCAACAACAACAGGGGCTTCTAAATCTATATCTGTCTTCATTTTTACATTGTCACTTGGTATAGTTGTGAAAGATCCTTCATCCTCACTCATACTCAAGTTCAGATCAATTTGATTTCTAGAGTCTGCTTTTGCAGGAGACCTTGTCTTGCTAGCAGCAGTTTCAGTGAATGCTTCATTGTCCAACTCAACTGCAGCAGCATCACAAGGCAAGTTAATATCAAATATCTGTTTTTTCTTATTTTCCACTGTCTTTACATCAGATGGATTAGGGTTTGATACAGATGGAGAAGTGATTGAAGACAACTCCTTGGCAGAAATATGAGGCTTCTCAAATATGGGAACACCAAGAATTTTCTTATCCCTGGGTCTTTCATATACCTCTGTCCGCCTCACCTCAATGTCATTGGAACACAAAACTGAAGTTATATTGTGCATAGGTTCCTTTCCAGTTTCATCGTTGTTGGACAATGAGGCAGCACGGAATAAGCCTGACTCACCTGCAGAGTTTTGTACTCCATTCTTACAAGTTGTTTTTCCTCTAAGCCAGGGTAACATAACATGACACTCCTCATTCTTCTGTTCTCCATCAATTATCCCAGTGCCTGACTGGGGAACTAGGTTGTTGGATGAACCATTTGGAAGCAGAACATTCAAGTCAATATCTTTTCCAGACCTTAAGTTATTACAATTTGAATCTGAACCCCTACAGGATTTCGATGAAACATTGTTGATAAAGTGATCAAGCATTATCTTAGAGTCATTTTTATGATTGAGATAGTCGTAGCTAATAGAAGAGATGTTCAATGATGGTTCCTTGGACCCAGATGAAGACCCAGGGCAAAATCCATTCTGTAGAGGTGCATCACAACGAGAACCTGTGTTAGGCTTGGAATTCATATTTAGAGGCCAGCATTCTTCCAATATCCCATTGCTTTGTGACTGGGAACTCCTAGTCAAAGCACCAGATGCATGACATGGAGGTGTCTGAATTGGCATCAACCTCTGGCTTAGGCTGCTATTGGCCATTTCCCAAGAAGAAGCTGAATGAGACCAAGACTTAGATAAATCAGATGAAGGAGCAGCTGCAAAAAGACCAGGTCTAAGTAATGGTATCACAGACTCAGGTTGCTTGTTGATGGGGTATTCATGATTTCTTTCACTGATATGCAAATCACTAACTGTCTTTTCCCTCCATATGTCAGCCTTGTTTCGACCATTTAGATAATCAGATGCAGGTTCATGAAATTTGCTAAGTGCATCTTGTAATGTTTGGGAAGATAAGGGTGATTTCTCCAGTCTGAGGACATGAGGACCAGATTGTGTGTTGATGGTTCCTTTCCCTGTCAATGTTTGCAACATGATTGTCATGGAATAATTATGATCAGAAGTAAATATCAATAGGGATTGTTTCCAGATAAGAAAGACAAATGTACTCCAAAAATATAGAAACACAAAGGAAATTTTACTTGGAGCAAAAAGATTCAATTGTACTACTAATAAAAAATAGTTTATAAACATGCACCAAGAAGAAAGGCAACAAAGTGTGTAGTGTACAGTAGTTCATTCTCTAACCTGCCCCAGGCACTGATTGATACCACCCTTTTCCACCCCTATTGATCTCAAAATAACCATTATTTTGGGCCCAACTGTCCGTTCCATGATGTGAGTTGAGCAATTGTTCCCTAGATAAACCAAAAAACTCTGACTTTTGTTTGGGAGCGGCAGAGAGACCAGAACATTCAGCTGCCACTTGACAAGGATTACGGTTCAGAAGGTGAACATGTGGAGAATTGTACGTTTCTTCCACCTGAAGAGGTTCATTTAAGTCAGCCAAACCATTTCTTCTCCTTAAAGATTGCTCAGATCTTGAAGTGTCTTCTTGATTGCCAGTCTTCTCACCATTGCCAAAAAAATGTTCCACATCACCCTCCTTTCCATTTTTACAGTTTCGATCAGGAAGAAAGAATGATGGATCACTTGTCTTTTCATCACTGAGCTTTTCACTTTCCTCGGTATCAATGTACTCATCAGCAGGAAGGTGAAGGTCAAACATTTTTCTCCTCACCTTCGAGGGTCTGGACTCAAGCACCTCAACATCTTTTGAACTACATCCATTTGGGGATGGAAACGGACTTGTTTGTTTGCCAATCCCTTTCATTGAATCCAAAGGAGAATGAATGCCCTCAACTCCAGACACAGATGTTTTAGCACAAGTAGAATTTCCCAAGGGAATATGCCATTTTTGTCCGGCATCATTTGTTAATTGAGATGCCATTTGACCTGTGGAACATGATGCCTCAATTGGTATCTGATTTCTGTTTAATTCTTTCTTTTTAACCTCACTCATCAAATCCCTTTGTATTCTGTACAGACGGTGAAGTTCATAGACCTGCTCGAAAATACATAGTTTAAATACATCAACAGGTTCAACAATCATGGCATACAACAAGAACTTAAGCTTAAAAAAACCATCACCATGTTAAAGGAAATCTAAAACTGAGTGAACTTAATCTTGCAACATAATAATAATGATAAGTTACTAAGTTATCAGCTCCCGCTGCAACTATTGAAAAATAACACGCTGACAAACATTTCTAAGATGCATAAAGAAAAAAAAATACAAGAAAAAATGAACTAACAAGACTCAATCCATAAACACCAAAACCACACCATACAAACTATTCATGCTGCAGGGAAAAGGACAAAGATCGAAACTGGAAGTTTCCTACCTGATTTTTAAATATGGCCTCGTGCTCAAGCATCATCCGCTTTACAGCATCCTTATCATATCCAGAACATGCATCTGTTGCAGAACTTGGCAAATAACTATTATAGTACTGCCCATTTGAGAGCGATTTATCCCCATAGAATAGGGGCCAGCCACAACTGCTGGATTCCTCATTAAGATCTCTCATTGAGTAATATCCTGGAAGATTCTGGACTTTGGTTCCCATTCCTGAAAATTGATCAGTGACATACAAATGAGCACAAATTCACATTTAAGATGCTGCAATGTATCAACTACTACAAACCCAATCAACAAAAAGCAGTCAAACAACTGAACACAAATCCAGACTTACTGGCATAACATGGAATAATAGCACAGAATCTCAATTTTTAACAAAAAAAATTGAATATCCAGAAACTTCCTGTTTTTAACAAAAAATTGAACATCATTTGAATGGCTTAGTAAATCTCTCAACACACAATCAACATGGTAAGAATTGGATTGATTGAATTTTCTGCACTTCAGTTCATTTTACCCCAAGAATAAGGGTGTCAAAACAAAGAATTGGATTCTTCAAAGTAAACCCCCGCCTATAAAACCCCTTTCACTCCCTCCTTTGTACTTGTTCCTATGACATGCATCTTAAATCTTAACCAGTTGCAATTATAACTTATTTCTTTCTATTTCAAGCAATGTAAAGTTTTTAGATACTGAAGCTAAAAGCCTCTAAATGCATGATGATACTTGAGCTAATTTTGTGGAATGCACTGAATCAGAGCCTACTACTTTTAACATTATCATCAACTTTTATGATACAAGAAAGATGTACTTCATCCAATATAGAAAAGGAAGGACATGCATTTATGAAAAGGATTTAATTTCAAACAAGAATTTCCATGTTAGCTACATAAAATATATTATATGTTCAAAATTATTGTAGGATACAACAATTACCAGTTCACATTACCAAAACCAGTTGAGAATTTTTAAAATTACAAATTCTTCCGGTTGCAGATGGAAATGAAACACCCTTGAACCGAGGATTTTCCGCCACTGAATGCGTAAATGCATTGTCGTTACATTACACTAGTGCTTGCTTTGACACATAAAAGGATTTATAGTAGGGATCATTATTATTGTTAAAACAAACCGAAAACAACAGTTGACCAGCAAACCACCCACCATTTGTTAAAGATGCAACAATAGATTTGAAGTCAATTAATAGAAGGAATATAACAATTACTAGTTCACATTACCATAACCAGTTGACAATTCACAAATTACCAATACTTAGGTTAGGGATGCAGATAGGAATGCAACACCCTTAAAAAGAAGATTTTAAACCGTCAATGCGTAAATGCATTACCGTTACTCTACTTCTTACTTACTTTGACACACCAAAGGTTTTATAATAGGGATCATTATTATGGTAATAACAAACAGACAACAACCGTTGAAGAGAAAACCTCCCACAATTCGCTAAAGCTGCGATAATAAACTTGAAGACAATCTAAGGCACCAATCCAAACAATATAAACTGGCCCATTTACCCCAATCTGGAAATACATCATTATATTGAATACCCACTAGATTCTCTTGGTGTGTCCAAATATTTTGTTGTTGAGAACTTGTCCAAGAATGCCAACTAGTACAGTTGAACACAACCATTACCCCTGCCAGTAATAATCACTCTATGAAAGTAATAACCAAATCCGCAGAACAACATTTGGTAGAAATGTGGAAAAGGTTTACAAATTCATAGACTATCAAAACAAGGCAAACAAAAGCTGAAATATATGCATAAAAGCAGCACAAGCACAAGTGATTACAATAAACCTAAACCTTGGCAAAGTAAACAACCTTCTATAACACGAGTTTTATCAATGCTTTCAGATGCATGAAACACATTCAAACTTACCAATTAATCTCAGGCCTGGGAAATTTACAAAATCTTTGCAAATAGTTGATGAAAAATTTCCAGAGCGATTACAAACAAGGCACATCATAAAGTCACCCACAATTTTAGGGAACACTGATCCCTCACTTCAATTCAGACTTCATAGGCAGAAAGATTGAAGGACCAAACACAGGACAAATGAATGACAAAATTCAATTAAACAGATCCACTTTAGCAATTATCTAAACCAACACAACAGCAGATGCTTTCAACCTGAAGAAGCATTTGAAAGCCTAAAATTAAGTATCAGAACATTCCATCAACGAAATTCAAAGCCTAATTTAAAACGAAAACAGCTGTGGGTCGGAGTTCATTGGAGTAACAATCCCCAAACAACAGAATCCAAGGAAAACTTTCAACACAGTAAAAAAAGGACAGGAGATAAAACAACAAAACCAAAAATTCACCAACTGAAAAAAAAATATATAGGCACACATAATTACATAAATTAATAAAAAAAAAACAGTGAGAGTAAAAGCAAATTTACCTCAGACCCACATCCTCTAAACACCTCCTTTCAAGAATCCCACAGAGATTCCACCATTCAAGGCACCAACACAATCAGAGGGAGAAGAGAGGAGAGAGAGAGAGAGAGAGAGAGAGAGAGAGAAAATTCAGAGCCTTTTTAGTCTCCTACTATTTGAAGCCCAAAAGGGTAACTAGAACTGAAACCAATAACAATTATAAGACAAAATAACACAGAGGGTCTTGTTGTAACACCATTGAAGGAGCTTAGATCGTCATCAGGTTGAAGAAAAGGAAGAGATTTCGATCTGCTGGGCCAGCCACTCTTCCTTCTCTCTCTTTCTCTCTCAAAGAACACTCACAAAATTAGGAGAAGAAAGAATGGACCTTTTTTTAGAGAGAGAAACATTTTTAAAGAGAGAGATCCCAGATAAGAAATCTTCACACAAACAAACGACCTTCTAAGAACAGTGACATGAAATTTGTCAACATCCGGTCTCTTTTTATTCTCTGCTTTTTCATCACTCCTCTCTCTCTCTCTCTTAACCTTCCTTTACCATTTATATTATATAAAAATAAAAATTATTTTTTGGCTTTTTTTTTTCAGAATATATTTTTATTTATCAGAAATAAATGGGCATTTCTAGATTCTCTCCATCTTCCTTGTTTTTTCCAAACCATATCAATAATCAAATTACTGTCTATTATTATCATTAAAAGATAACAGAAGATTTCAGCATAACTATCCATACTATCAGACTTCAGATTTAACATTTGGACATACATAAATATATATCAACTTTTATTAAAAACTTACACAATTTAATATCTTTCCATTAAATTTTTTTCTTTTTCAAAAATGATAGTTGTATTTAAAGCTTTTTAACATAGACTACATATACCAAATAATTTTATATTGATCCAAAATGACTAAATAACTATTACTCAAAATTAACATAATATATTTTTCTAAGTACACTAAAATATGAATAATTTAATTATTTATTATTTCATCTTAACAAAATTTTATATAAACAATCATAATGATAAAAAATTATATAAAATTATTGACGAGCTAGCATTTGAAAAAAATATTTATGTAATATATATATATATATATATATATATATATATATATTAAATTATATAATAGTTTAAATTTAGTCGTAATGAACCTATAATGTGAGAAAATTTCCCATTATTAAATAATTAGTTTTTCAGTATAGTTTTAAGACGATTATTATAAAACATAATATTAGTATAAAAATAACAATAGATTTATCATGCATACATATATGTGGTGATTACATTTCCGAGTGAAAAGCCTTTAAATAGGAAAATTAGTTAATATTTTAAATTTGATTGCATGAGTAACTTATTAAGGAGAATAGATTATTTTGCATTAAAGTTTTACATTGACTTATCATAAAGATATTTTGTATTGATTTTTTTATTTTTATAACTATTCAAAAATGCTAAGTCCTTTTATAATTAACATAAAATATTTTTTTTTTCGCCTTGAAAATAAATGCATTTCTCTTTGAATTAAATGATGTAATTAAGGTTCGAGCAATTATATTTATCTTTACTGTACTAATTATACTAATTAAATAATGTAAAGTTTATGTTCAGTTATTATAACGGACCACGAATAATATGTATTAATATAAATATTATCAAATAAATACTTGCATCAATTTCATTTAGAAAATTTAAATATTTTTATTCTTTTCAATTTTGTTTAATTTTATTTTTCATTGTCTAAATTTAGTATTCATGGTTTTAGTTCATATTTGTTAATAAGACTCTTTTAGTTTTATTAATTTTTTTTATCGACTTTTTTTTTAAGTCCTCTATCTAAACGTAGTTAAATATTTCGTTTATATGACTAATACTTACAACTCATTTATATGACCATTTACTTTAATTTTATACTCTTTATCATATTTAACCACATGTTTAGTTTCCTTTTTGAAAAATTATTTTAACAATGTATTAATATCTAATTTAGTCAAGAATTTTTTTTTTTCAAATTGTGAAAACTAAAAAGATCAATTTAAAAATTTAAGGGCGAAAAATACTCAAATTTTAGAGAATAAAAACTTGTTTTGATTTTTGAAAATTATATTGGTACTTTTTTATGTTATTTTTCTTTAAATATAAAAAACATATTCGATACTATAAAAAAAATCATTAAATATAAATCAAATTTAGAGACAAAAAATAATTAGATGTCATAGTGACTAAATTAGATATCATTTTAGAAACTAAAAAAATTATTGGTTTCTAAATTAGTTTCTATTATTGATAAATAGTTTCTAAATTAGTATCTAATTAGCTACCAAGTTTTTTGCTACTAAATTTAGAGTCTAAATAATTGGTAGTTAAAACATTGGTAGCTAATTAGATACCGATTTATAAACTATTTATCAATAATAGAAACTAATTTAGAAACCAAAATTTTGTTTAGTCTCTAAAATATTCTCTAATTTAGTCAATATATAAAATATTTTTTTTTTCTAAAATTGGTTTTTATTTCTATTGATTTTATCAAATTATACAGACATGCAATTTTTTTTTAATTTATATGTAAATCTTGTTTTTTTTAAACATAAATTTGTCTCTATTTTTACATTACATATTCTCCCTCTAAATTCTTAAAACGTTATATTTAATGTCTTGATAAAGAAGACTATTCTAAAAAAAAAAGTGAGTATAGAAGAAATTTGAAAAAATTGTAAGAACCTATATTCTCTTAACAAAAATATAAGTCATGATATTAGCTTAAAGTGAATAGACTAAAGTGGTAGTAGAGGGTGTGAAATTTGTAGAATTTGTAAGTTGTAACTAATGCATGGAAGGGCTAGAAAGTGTTGGTTGGCCTCATTACTAGCTATGCTTGTTGTTGATGCATAGTGAAGGGATCAAGGAAAATGGTTTTTGTTTTCTATCTTTAATATCTTGTTTAGCTCTAAGTTGTAAAATATGTAAAAAAACCTATTGGAATACGAAGGCATAAGTAGTTGAATTATTGAAGATCTCTGATGATTCTTGTTTGGAATATACGTTTGTTGTTTTAAATAATTGTAATGAATATCCATAGGCAAATTGGTAAATTTTTTAGTGTAGTTAGAGTCCTCTCTTCGAGGATGATGTGTGTTTTTTTCATGTTATAAATAAATTTATGTCATCATTGGCAACCAAATGTTAGAAATGTGTGTTTACATGACACGACTTTAGTATGACATGGCAGAGTTGTGTCAAATTGGAACGATTTGTGCATATGAAGTCGTGCCGAATTGACACCTAAATTTGTAATTTTTTTTAAACGGACCTCGTTTTGGTAAAAAGCAAAAAAAATAACATCATCATGGTCAAAAAACCCTCCAATTTTATGTTTGTTTATAGGTGTTTATTGTTCTTCAAGAAAGGAGGAGGAGCATTGTCAAAATCATCATAATAGCATTGTTTCTAAAAATAAGAATCAGTCATCTAATGATTTTATAAATACTTTTAAAATCCATTTTCGAATAAAATAGATAATAGATAATGCACATGTAAGGAAGGATAAGCAATAACACAAATTTATATTGGTCCAGTTCAATATGGACTTACATGAAGTCCACTAATATAAATTGTAATAGGTTTTACTATATAAATCAAATTATAAATATTATTACTACCACTTCTAGCATACAACGAGTACATAAAGTCATTTTTTGCTATACAAGTAGACAACATCTCTCTAGACTAAGTACATAATATCTCTCTAAGATGTACACTTATACTACTCCTAGGATTAAACACAAGTACACAATGTCTCTTCAAGGAAAGTAAACATACACATTTTCAAGTTATACAACAATAGAATGTTGTTTGGTAACAATGTTTATATTCACATGAGTTTATATGAAATACACGCTCCTTATTTTAGAGATCACTACTAAATGTGAAGAGTTTACAATTAAAATCTCTCTCTTTTTCTATCTCATAAAGAAGAAAAGTTGTTATTCTAATAGTCAAAGTATGTTATCACATTTTCACATGCACATGAGATTCTTGGTAATTTCCTAAAACCTTAGTTCTTCTTGATGTGTGCTCCCTTTCTTAATGTGTACTCTCTTTATAAGTGTTTGAAAATGAATGTTGAATGTTATGTGTTTTACATAATTTTTTAGTCAAACATTTTGCATATATTTATGATTAACTGTTGATATCCTCTAACTTGTGATATGATAAGATGATTAAATCACACTCTGTATTCGTGTGATGTCTTTATGTTACTGAGAATATTAAAAAAAATATTAATACATATTAACCATAATTAAAACTTGTATCACATCTTTCTAGAAAGTTATTTTAAGTTTACCAAAGATATTAGATATTATGATATTTATATAAATCACTTTTCATATAACATCTATTTTACTTAATTTGGATTGCGTAACAAATTAACACTTTACCGTTAATTCTTAATTCTCTTAAGATATTCATCTACTACTAAATACACTATACATGTAAATGTTGAAGTTTAAACTGTGTTATCTTCATCTTGTATTAAAATGATTAAAATAGAATATAATTATTAGATATTTTTTTGTTTTACTGCAAGCATACTTAAATTTGAAAAAAAAAAATTGTTACAACTTTATAAAGTTGACATTAAAATTCTAAACAATGTTTTAATATTTTAAACTAGGAATTAAAATTTTAAATTATGTTTTAATATTTTAAATTAAGGATTAGAAAATAAAATAAGATTTAATATTTGAAAACAATGAATATATTGTGTTCAATTTAAATTTAAAGTGGGGTATACAAATTTTAATATTGTTGTATGTGTTTATTACTTCATTATGTAATTTTATAATATGGTTTAAGATTGTATCTTGTAGTATGGATTAATATTTGTGTTATATTATTCAAATTAAATAATATTTTTTAAGTATAAATTTTAAACTACTTTTTTTCTTTTTAGAAAGAAACTGATATTATAAAATGATAGATGAAAAAAAAGTATGAAAATAGAAGAAAAAGAGATACATAATAGCAGAAATTGCATATACTTAGGACTGACTGAACTACAAATGATCATAATGGTGTTGTGTTCAAACGTATCCTCGAGTATGATTCTTTTTTAATGTTTTCTTAATTTAAATTATTGTAAATTTAACTTATGTTTCTACATTATTTTCATTTATATTTTTTCCTTGGATTTGAATAATCTACTCTTAATTTTTCTATTCTCACTCTTTTTATTTATGATTATAAAGGCATCACTCTTTTTTAATGTGTAACATTTAATTACTTTTATGCTGTAAATTAGTATTACTAAATTTAAGTTTATTATTTTAACTAATACAATTATATTAATCTATCAAACATTAAATTAATTAATATAAATTTGATATTTTATGGAGTAACTCTTTTAATTTATTTATCTAATTTTTGTTTATAATAAAAACACTTTAATTTATATTTTTAAAATTAGTTTTTGAAAAAATATATAATTCTACAAAATTAAGAAGTCTCACTTACATAAAATAATAACAATTATTTTATTAGTAGATACTAAACGGTTAACATAAGACACTCTTTAAAATAACATATTATTTAAATATAAGCATACCATAAGTATTTGAACATTTATTTTTTAATATAAAGACACCTAATCATTTTATAATTTATCAAAATAATACATATTATTTTATTCTATCATAATAATTAAATCACTCCCTCCCAAATTTCTTCTTAATTCAAAACAATCTCTGTTTTCTTACTCTATTTCTTACTTTCCCTTTATTTTTTACTTCATTATTCTCTACTTTTTAATCTAAATCTAAGGAAGTCAACATAACTATGATAGAATAAGATTTAGTTTGCAAAAATGTGCATCCGACTCAAATAGCAATAAACTTGACAAATCCATCTTTTTTTCTCTAAACTGGTTGTTAAGGTTCAGGACTAATTAAGTGATTAGTAGTATTAAATTATTTTATTCCTAAAGGTATACAAAGTTGAAAAAACTGTGATTCATAAGCATAGTTTTTAATTAGAATAAAGTTTGTTCCACACTCCAAATAATAAAAAACGACTAGTTTATAATTATTTTAATATTCACGTATCATTACTCTTTTAATTAGCTAATAGAGCAGAGACAAGAAGTACTATAGGGCCCTTGAAACTGTGGGAAAATGAGGTTATTTTAGAAGCATTTTTTATTAATGGAAATGCCTCTGTGGCCACCATCAAATTACAACAAGGACTTCTTTTCATAAATAAAATAAAATAAAATATACTAAGTGGACCCCTTCAATCTATATGATTTTATTTTTATTTTTTAGATCAATTTTTAAAATATTAATGGTAATGTAAAAAATCTCTAATTATAATTAATTTCATAAACAAAGAAATGGTTCCACACGTGGCTGCTTTTATGGTTGAACCATCTTCATTACAGTGTTTAATTGCCCTTTATGGCACCCTACCCAAACAATAATTCAAATTCAATTACAAAACCCTTTTTTCATTTCAATGTTCTTTATGCAATTCTGGATCAGTCTTACCTAAACCAGTTTTACTGAAACCAAGATAATGTTACTAAATTGTTGTTAATACTAAATTTGTGAAAGGAGAGGATTTGGATTTGAAGTTGTTGATTGAGTCAAAAATTGTGAAACTCTTGTTGGATGTTAAATTAATTGAATGTCAAATCCAATAAAGCCCTCCACCAAACAAATACTCTATTTATGTCTTTCTTTTTCTATTAATAATAATAATAATAATGTTTCAACTCACTTTTTCATAACTATTTTTCTTTTAAATTTGACTAGAGAATTGAGTAACATTTTTTTCACAATTTAAGGAAAATTTAAATTTTATTTAAAGATAAATTTTAAATAAATAATAAATAAAAAATCTATAAATAATGTTTCAGTATTTTTTTTTATTTTATTTATTTTAACCTCTCTGAATTTAAAGAAAAAAAATACTTTTATCGTTTTGATAGATTTTTTTAATCAAATTTATTAAAGAGAGATGTTGTTGGAATAAAGATTGATAGTTTTCAAGATTATCCAAATTTTTATTGGATTTTTAATTTTTTTTAAAAATCAATTTAGTCGAGATTTAGTTTTTTGTTTTAACTAAAATTTATTTAAAAACTACCACTTTCTTATATTTAAAACCGAAATCATGTTTTAGAAACTAAGTATCATCTATATTCTTTGAAATGTACTTTTTTTTTTTTTACATTTTAAGGATGTTAAAATTAATACTACATATATATTATCAATTATTCTCTTCATTTTAAAATAAAATTTCTATTTTTTATATTTTAAAATAGTTGGTCTAGTTTTAAAATATAACTTCAGTAAATGAATAAATAAAAATAGAAGTTGCTGTTTGAAAAAAGATATATTAAAAGTTTATAGTTTGAAGAAGTCTAATAATGTCTTGATTTGATTTTTATACTTTCTGACGTCAGGAATGATTAAATTTGCTAATTATTTTTGGTACAAGTTTAATCTATTTCTAATAAAAAAAAGTGGTACCATATCCGTTATTTTGTTCCCTTTAGAATAACAAATTTTTGGGAAAGTTTTAGTTATTGAAATAATAATTAAAGTATAATATAAAATATTTCTATAATACCATTTAATAGAATATAACATAATAAAATTAATTTTTTGTTAATAACTATTCTGTATTTAGTAACTTTCAACTAACTAATAATATAAAATACTTATTTACCTACCGATATACAAATATATGTATAATAATATAAAATTATATTTATATAATAATATAAAATTTAGTCGAATCTAATTCCATCTAATCTAATCAAATAAGATGAAATTGGATAATTTATATATTTATAGGATAATAATTGATTAAATGATAAATATTAATTTTTTTTAATTTGAGTTTAAAAATATTTTTAAATATAAATCAATCTCATATAGAATATTTATTTATATAAATGTAATTTTTTTACTAATTTAGATGTTGGAGAATCTTTTATTGATAGATTTCTCTCATCGTTTTCAACAAACTCGTCAATTGATTCTCTAAGACACAATTTGATTTGACAGACAAACCACATTTCTCACATCGGGAGATCTACATTTTTTTTTTCTGTAAGAACATTTGACGTTCACTATGAGACTTGGAAAAAACTTTTCTTAGACCATAAAGTTTTATTCTTTTTACTAAAAGTCGAACTATCATTTTGGCTTCATCTAATTTCGAGATAGACTCATCCTTTGTCAAAACCTTCAAAACACACATGTAATTCTATGAGGACACTCTCCAACACACAATAGTCGGCATGCAACAATGGTAAGGAGAGGAAAATTTCTTAGTTTTATGATCATTCAATAAAGTATAATACAACTTGAAGATATACTATAATTAATTCAAATTGTTGTGATGAAATGATGTACTCTTTTTCCTTAGCTCGATTTTTGTTCAGAAGGAGGACTTTTCCAAACAAGGTTTTAATGAATAATAATAATTGATTGAATGACAAGTATTCAATAATTAATAGTATCTCTTATTTATTTTTCTTTAAAATACCTCAGATCCAAAAAGACTTATAAATACAACTCAATCTCATAGGGAGTACTCACTCAATTCCAACACTCACTTATATATTTTATAATTTCTTTTGTTCTTACTAACTTAAATGTTAAAAAATCTTTTATGGGTGGATCTCCCATTGTTGTTTTTGTATCGATCGGTACCCGACGACTAGGGAGTGACCAACCAAGGTGAAATAACAACATAAAGAACACAATAAATAACTATTATTACTAGCAATTACCACTAGCATTGAATAGGTAACGATTGTCACTAGTAGCTATGAAGTGTCATCAGTAAGAATCATTAGCATTAAATGAATCAAGGAGAATATCTCCAACGATAGCGAAGAAAGAGGAATGACATTCGTATAAAGGGGGGGCTAGACAAAGGAGGAAGGTACGTTTTTTAGATCCCACTATAACACACTTGAAACAGAACACTGACTTGAACGTCGGAGTGCAATCGCAGGTACCCCCCCAACCGACCGAGCGATAACAATAAAGGAAGGAGATAGAAGAAAGGATACAGATACATCAGTCACTCACCAATAAGCATAAGTACTGTCTTGACCCCTCACAGTCCTCGCAGGTACAATTGGTGCCCACCGTGGGGCCGAGACAACACAGTTTCCAGCAACAGATTACAAACAACAATAGTGTTAACAAGGAACAACACCAACCATGACTGGATAGTGGAAGAGCAAATGACCTAATCCAGACCTTCCAAGTGCAGATGGAGGAGCTACGCCAGAAAAGTATCATTGACCAACGAAAGCACGAGGGAGATTGACGCCGACAAGATGAAGAAATGCTCTTGCTAAAAAGACAGAATGAGAATTTGCTAAGACGAATCGAAAGTCCCGAGAGGGAGGAGCAATCCCGAACACCACACCCAACAACCAATCAATCCAAAGCCATAACACTGGGTCCCCAAACTCACCAAACTTCCCGGAATGACCTAGACCTGACTGAGGAAGCAAAACCAATCAAACCATTCATAGATGAGATAATCGACGCTCCACTCCCTCCAGTGTGGAAAGGACTAACCATCAAACCCTACGATGGCTCCACTGATCCAGATTAACACATGAACATCTTTAAAACACAAATGACCTTCTACACAACTGATAAGGCATTGTGGTGTACGGTGTTCCCCACCTCTCTCTAGGAGGGACCACTCGGCCGGTTCACCAAACTTCCCACTAATTCTGTGGGGAGCTTCAAAGATCTGACGACGAAATTCATCATGCAATATGTGACCAGCCGACCACATCACACGTCATCCTTATCCCTCCTCAATGTGAAGCAAGAAAAAGGTGAATCCCTACGAGCATTTATGGACAAATTCAGCAAGGTATGCATGACCATCATAAATTTGATGCCCGAGATAGCCATGCATCACCTAGTTGGGCCATCCGGTCGGGTAGGTTCACATAAAGCTTAATCAAGAGATCGGACAAAGACATGGATGAACTAAGAACCCATGCCACGAAGTTCATGCAGATCGAAAAGCATGTCGATTACCATAAGGCACACCAGGCTGAAACCATGAGTAAGGAAAGTGAGAAAGAGAAAGGTAGAGGCAGTCGTCTAGAACTGAAGTTGGCCGACCGGTTTAAAGAAAATCGCGGCCCCCATTTCCACAGTTACACACCTCTCACAGTCCCAAGAGGAAGGATCTTAGATGAAGCATTACAGGCCGAACTCATCTTGACCCTCAAACAATCGCAAACCCCACGAAATGATGATACGTCAAAACATTGCCAATACCATTGCAACTACGACCATACAACGAAAGGATGCCAAGCGTTGAAGGACAAAATCGAAGAACTCGTCTAGGCGGGTCACTTCCAAAAATTTGTCAAAATAGATGTCGCAGTACATCGGTCTCCCCGGAGAGACCGACCATCATCTCAAGGACCGATCGAGTCGAGGAGATGGACGTCGGTAGTACGACCACCAATGTCTAGCCAGAAGAAAACAAAGTGAAAGCCTAATAAGACAGACCCGCCAGCTGAGTGAGAGTCCCGAACGGAACAATCGGATCAGGTGCCAAGTGCGGGAAGTCATCAATACCATAGCAGGCCCAATATCACTTGGTGTACCGAACGAAGAGGTCAACTCGATCGTCAGGGGGCTTTGTAGGTGGAGGATGTTCCAATTTCGCTAGGAAAAAACATCTTTGAGCCATTCAATAAGCTCATGTTAAATCCCACCAGAGTAGACGAGAATACCCCCAATAACATTCACCGATGATGATTTCACGGCAATTGACGTTGTTCAAGACGACCCCATGGTAATAACCATAGAGATTGACAAGTTCGCAATCACTGAGGTCCTGGTAGATCAAGGCAGCTCAGTGGACATTCTCTACTGGAGAACATTTCAGAAAATGAGGATCCTCGAATTGGAGATTCAATCCTATGATGAACAAATCGTCGGGTTCTCAGGCGAGAGAGTAGACACCAAGGGATACATCGACTTATATACCACGTTCGGGGAAGAAGGGGGTCTGGGAAAACCATAAAAATCAGATATTTATTAGTGAATCATTCAAAATACTACCGGGTCGGTCGTGCATAAACTGTCTCAAGGCAATAGTGTCTACTACCCATCTGGCCATGAAGTTCCCATCCACGACTGGGGACATTGTCACAGTCCACGTAGATCAAAAAGTCCACGTGAATGTTATGTCGCAAGTCTAAAAGTAGAACCCACCAGATGACTTTACAGGGCGTCGTCGTGCGATCGCTCTCGGGAAAGAAGAGAACCTCCAACTGAAAACCGTTCTTGGAGAGAAGCGAAGGAGTATATAGTTGTACTCGTAGACCTAGATACTCGGCTGGATGATGCAAGAATGGAAGCAGGCGAAGATCTTCAACTTTTGCCCCTTAATGATGATGACCACAAGACATACATCGGTTCGTCCTTGAACCTTGACGACCATAGATTGGTCAACAAAATTGTGATGGATAATGCTAATATCTTCGCATGGACACCATTACACATTGCCTCTCTATTTTCAAGGAGGCAAGACCAGTGACCCAGAAAAAACAAAAACTCGGGGAAGAGAGGCGTTAGGCCGCTCGGGAAGAAGTCGAAAAATTGTTGAAAGCAGGCTTCATCCGAAAAGCGCACTATACAACATGGCTAGCCAACGTCTAATGATCCAAAAATCCAATGGTAAATGGTGAATGTGCGTAGACTATACTGATCTCAATAAAGCGTGCCCCAAAGACTCATATCCCTCACCGACCATTGACCATCTAGTTGATGGAGTTGCCGACCATAATATCTTAGGTTTTCTAGGTTTTATGCTCACTCATCGAGGCATAAAAGCCAATCCAGAGAAGTGCAAAGCAATCACCGAAATGCGCAACCCCACCGACATTAAAGAAATATAGAGGTTAATCGGTTGACTCACGACTCTCTCTCGATTTGTGCCGAAGCTAGTGGAGCGAATGAGACCCATCGTACAACTCTTACAGAAAGATTCCAAATTCGAATGGACGGACAAATGCAAAAACATATTCCTTCGATTAAAGACGCTCTTAGCATCCCCTCCAGTCATTCAGAAGTCGGTGGTGAAGGAACCCATAGTTGTCTATCTGGCAGTATCAGAGGAGGCAATTAGTGCAGTGTTTGTTCAATAGATAAAAACTGAAGAGCGCTCAGTCTACTTTGTCAGTAAGGTGCTACATTGAGCTGAGGTTCGATATCAAATCATCGAAAAGGTCGCCCTGACACTGGTCGTAACAACACGAAAAATGGGAATGTATTTTCAGAATCACCCAATCATAGTCAGGACCAACTATCCCATTATGAAAATACTTGCGAAGCTAGATTTTGAAGGACGAATGATCGTAGAGTTATCAGAGTTTCACATTCGATATCAATCCAGGGGGGCAATCAAATCGCAAGCCTTAGCTGATTTTGCAGCCGAACTTAGTCCCCAGTCGACAGAAGTAGAAGACACGCAGTGGACATTATATGTCGACGATTCTTCTAACAGTCGGTCAGACGGCGTTGGGGTAGTACTGGAGGGACCAGGAAATATTCTCGTGGAACAAGCCTTGAAGTTTGAATTCAGGGCATTAAATAATCAAGCCGAGTACGAAGCCATCATAGCAGGCCTCAACCTCGACATTGACCTAGACATAAAATGACTACTGCGCAAAAGTGACTCCCAGCTAGTGGCCGGGCAACTAAAAGATGAATTTGACATCCGGGAGAAATTGTTGCAACAGTACTATCTCTTTGTTAAAAAACCTACTCACAAAACTTTCCAAAGTCACAATCCAACACATCCGACAAGAACACAACGCTCGAGTTGATACACTTTTCTAGTTATCAATAATTAAGAAAAGATGAATCTATCGATCAGTCATTCATCTCACTCTGACAAGTCCCAGTGTAGGCTCAGACGAATGCATGGTGACCGAAACTGAGCCAAACTAGATGACACCCATCAAGCAATTCTTGATTGACGGAACATGTGAAGCACGTACCGAGAAAGCAATGAAGCAACATGTCACTCGATTCTTAGTGATAGACGTGGACCTCTACTGACAAGGTTACACTCGCCCACTACTAAAATGTCTTACTCCCGAACAGGTGGCCTACATCATGCGAGAGATACACAAAGGGGTTTGCGACACTCACTTAGGAGCCAGGACGATGGCGGCAAAGGTAATACAAGCGGGTTACTACTGGCCAACCGTACAAGGCGATTGGATGAAATTTGTACAAAAATGCATAAAATGTCAAGAGCACGATACCCTCTATCATAAAAAACCTAAGAATCTTCACTATATTCTCTCTCCATGGCCATTCGTGATGTGGGGGATAGACATCACCAACCCATTTTCACCAAGCAAAGGACAATGCAAGTATCTATTAGTCGGCATAGATTACTTCACCAAATGGATAGAAGTCGAACCCTTAACTGCAATTACCGCACAAAATGTTCAGAATTTTGTTTGGAAAAACATCGTATGTCAGTTCGGACTACCCCATGTGATCATCACCAACAGTGGTCGAAAATTTAACGACCGTGGTCTAGCAGAGTTTTACAACAAACTAGAAATCAAGCACATCACAACCTTAGTAGAACAACCGTAAACCAATGGTTAGGCCGAAGCAACTAATAAGGTCATTCTTAACGAATTGAAGAAGAGACTTGGACCAGTAAAAGGTAAGTGGACCGAGGAGTTCCTCGAATTTTCATGGGCCTACTGATGCACACCAAAATCCACCACTCAGGAAACACCTTACAGTCTAACAGACAGAACCAAGGCAATGATTCCTGTTGAGATAGGAGAACCCTCATTAGGCCTCTAGACTCTGGATTTGGACTTGAACAAGGAAAGCTTGCTCATCAAACTAGATCTCATCAATGAATTCAAAGACAAAGCTAGAATAAGAGAAGAGGCATGCAAAATACGTGCTACAAGACGATACAATACAAAAGTAAGGCCAAGGAAAAATTCCAGAAAGGTAATGGTCTGGCGCATGCGGAGTAACGCCTGAAAGGATAGTGACAAGTTTTTGAGCAACTAGGAAGGACCATTCCGCATTGCCGACACAACAGAAGGTTGAGCCTACTATTTAGAGTTTTTGTCAAGGAAAAACATCCCGAGAACGTTGAATGCCACTCATCTCAAATTCTATTACAGATGATCAAATCTTAATAAAATAGTGTACTATTTCCTCGATTGGTTGTTTTTCCCTAAGGAGGGTTTTTGACCGAGAAGGTTTTAACGAGGCACTTTAAAAAATCATTTCTTAGTTGACACAATACCAATCATAACAGGGCCAATGGCTGACCGAAACAGATCGCACCAAGCAACCAGAAATAAATGAATACATAAAATTAAGCGATCAGAACAAAAATAAAACACTGCACAAAAGCGACCAGGACTAAATCATGTTAAGCGATTGAAAAAACGATGAAAATATCGCACCAGGCGACCAATGTAAGATTAAAACACTGCACCAAGCGACCAGAATAAAACTAAATATATCGCGCTAAGCGATCAGATAAAAAATAAACATATTGCACTAAACACTCGGGATGAACGATAGCTAAAAGAGCTAAGGAAAATCACCGCTAGGCGACTAGAATCAAATAGAGGCATCAAAATAAACAAGGAGAACATGAAAAGCATCAGAAAGACAAACAAGCTCTCATCAAAACGCTAAGAGCAAAAATCATACGCATATGAAAGGCAGTAAATAGTCACGCATATCTCAAAATTCATACATATACAATCATGGAAGCAAAGGTCAAATCGTTCAAAGCCCACAACCCGAGTTTAGGTTAAATTATATTAATTTCAACAGACGACTCTGTCACAGAAGACCCAACACAGTCACCCTCATTATCTACCATGAAGACATCACCTCCCTCACCCAGCGACACGAGCTTTCTATCTACAACATCTTTGTTTAGATCATAACGAGGATCGTCCATGGGTACGCCATGGAAAAATGACACCTAACGAATGCCTTGCCGAAAGCTCTCCTCGTTTATACACAGCATGAACGAGTGGCATTTCTCTAGGTCGGCCGCAAGTACCCTCTCCCTCTCTTCGGCTTCAGACTTCTCCTTTAAGAGTCGATTCCTTTCAACTTCAACCCTTGCAAGGTTAGATCTTAAAGCTTCATGAATAGCTTCGACCGCCACCTGATCTTGGCGCATTTTCTCCTTACATTCCTCCACGGTCGTTGTCGCTGCCTTCTAGAAGTTGACCGATTTCGCCAACTCAGCCTTCAACCTAGAGACCAACACCTAAGAGTCTTCCCAACCAGAGTTGCCCGACCCTGCAACTCAACCAGTTCAACGATCAGGTCGCCTGTGGGGACAACTGCCAAGACACTCTCGTCTTCAGGAAGCGAGTTGAACTCCAAAGCTTGAGCCAACTGAAGTGAGGGATTTAACATGGAAGGTCGTTTGACCGAAGAGGACCCCACCTCCATGTTAGCCTGAGCCTTGGGCGGCCGACCTCTCTTATGGTTCACCACTGGGGCGGAGCGCTGATCAGGATCACATCCACCGGAACTATCGGGTTGCCCTTGCCCACCGCTTCAAAACTGCAAATTTCTTGTTGGCCGCTTGCCGCTTCAGGTTGCTCATGAAATTGCTCAACGCTGGATTCATCGGAGTAATAATAGTTGTAAAGTACATACACAATTAAATATCAACATGACGAATACAAAGCCAAATGCAAGAAATCTACGTACCAGTGAAGTCCGCCCACTTCTTGGATGACCCATAAAAAGCTATCAACTCTTGGGTGGGTAGTTTGTAAGGGAGCTGATAAAAAACCACCAAAACTGACTTGTCTAGCGACAACATGGACGACCGCGAGCAAGTATTGAGCTGGTTCGGATTCTGAGCCAGTGAAAAGGGAACTTTGTTTGACCCTCAAAAGTATAAAAGTAGTCACGACCATCCGGTTCCACAAAAATTTTAAAATATTTTTCTTTAAATTTTTTATACAAAGTAGTAAAATCTACAAACCGAACATTCCCCGGTTGGCTCAATAACGACAACCAACTCACAAGAATACTAGGATGAGTATTATAATAAAACAAAAAAGTCTGAGGAGTAGGAATTAGTTGAAAGAGAGCACACAGAACTCGAAACGCCTGAAGGATTGCTCACGAGTTAGGATGTAATTAGGTAGGAGCCACGTTAAGGATTTAAAGGACCCCCATAGTAAAATCATCAAAAGGTAGGGTTATGTGCAGGTTAGAGAAGAAAGTATTATATACAAAGAAAAAATCATGCCGCGCGTATTCCCGACCGTGACAAACCCGGTCGGTATGACTACAAATGTCGGTCATTATCACATTAGTCAGACAATTGGGTTTTATGAAAGAAGTTTCAACTAGAAAGTGATCTAGAGTATTAGAATCCCTGAACTTTGTAGGGATTCTCAAAACAGACGGATCGAACCAATCATAGCTGGGACCGTTCGATGACTGACTCGCGTTATCTCCCCCCTCACCCCATCAAACGTAGTACATGTAACAGAAGACTCGACGTGAATCACGCTATTGGAAGAGTTGGAAGAAGACGAAGACATTACTAACTTGGGTCGGGTACAAGATACAGAAGAAAGAATGACAGGGTCGGCACTCGGAGCACTTGGTGGAACCTTTGTGTGTGTACTAACATAGGTTCATGCTTTAGGCTTAGACCAATATATGTATGAACTACTCTATCATAAGAAACTGAAATTGAATTTTACTAGTGGTGTTTCTGATGAATCATAATTTGATCGCTAATGAGGTGTTTAATGAGTTTTCTTCTAGTGATAAATTACATTATTCATCATAGATATTTCTATATCTTTGTGACAATATTTCAATTATATATTATTATAATATTCATTGGAGATACAATTAAGTGTTCATGTAATTTGTGATAAATTGAGAGTATGATAAGATTAATAAGTATTTATGTATATATGTTTGACATAAAAGCTAACTACATAAGTATAAAATTTAGACTTAACATATATTTATCTTTCCAATTTAAATTTTAGATTTAAAAGTTTAATCATCCACATCTAAAAGAAATCAAACAAAGAACTAAAAATATGAAGAAAAAAAATACTTAATATTTGACCAAGTTATTCTAAATTCTATTATTTTTTAAATAGTGTGTTTTGAAAAACAAATTCACTTCATAGAAAAACATCAAAGATTTTCTAACTTAAAAAAAATAAAAACAAAGTACTTTATAATATAAATATATTCTTTATAAATTTAAAATAATAAATTATTAATTCTTCATTTGTCTTTGACATTCTCATCTAAACTTAAAAAAAGTTAGATCAATCCCAATATATCACTTAAGCAAATTCGTTGATTAAGTGTTAATACACCGTGGTTAATCCGGTGAGTTCAAAGTAAAGTCATGAGATTTACGTACGATATTACTAAATCTTCTTCGTTTTTGACATTTTTATATATTTTTCCCAAACAAAATTTACTATTAACACATCCCAAGAATATATGTGGTGTCTCTTTTCTCTCTATTTATTTTTTTTGTCAAAGTATTTTTTTTTCGTTTCCCCCCTTTTGCTTCAAATTTGTTTTTCTTTCTTTTTAAAATTCTCCATTATTTATTTATTTATTCATGAACGTTATTTTAAGTTAAAAGATTCGACATTTAAAAAAGAATTATTAAATAAATAAATTTAAAAAATTGAAATTTTTGGTGTCTAAAGTTTCACTATTATGTAATTTTTGTATTTACAATTGTACAATCTTACCTCTACATGTATTATATTGTTACATCATTTATAATATCAACCAATAATGTCCAGTACTCGTTTAAATGTCAAATCAATAATTTTCTTAAAAAAGTTAACATTTAACTAATGATGGATCAAAATAGTTAATTTTTAAAATGTTAAGACTAAATGAATTTAAGCCAATATGTAACAATAATAAAGAATTCAATTATATTTGAATATAATTATTAATTATACAACTAAAATTAAATTATCATTAATTGACATATTATAGAAAATATTTGAAAACCACATGTCATCACTCAATTTGCAAATTGCACTCCAAAAAATCAAACCTTGGCACGCGTCGGAAACTAACGTTGTATCGTATTTCAACAGACACACTCTCTCTCTTCACATTTATTGGAGGTAATTGGAAGAAGTTTCTGCGTCGTTTGGACCAAGTGACGAGAATTTTATGATGGATGTATTCTTGTGGCAACACTCTTTCCAAACAAAACATCCATAGTTTCACAACAAAACATGTTGCTTATTCATTTTTAACAAAGCTACACTTCTGACTTTTTTTTTTCTATTATTTTAAATATTTTTATTTTATATACTTTTAAAATTAAGTTAATATATTTTTTTTGTTAGATTTATGATCAATGACCAGACAAAACACAACTGGTGGTAGAATGACACAAGTAATAAATTTCAAATGTTATTATCAACATTAATTAATTTAATTTGATAGAAGAAATTATTTTGACTTAATTTTTAAATAAAATAACTAAATTGAGGTAAGACAAAATTAAAAAGTTAATGAATATTTAATACTTTGTCATTGAATGATTATTTTATGAAAATTAAAAATTAAATACATAATATATATATATATAGATATATTATATATATATAAATATGTTTCGTCCAATATAATATGTAAAACCGTTTTTTTATTTTATATATTTTTAATTTTTCTCTATATTTTTTTTATTCCTCTAAATCTTATCTTTGAGAGAATTTGATCACACCTTAGAATAGTTGGAGAACTAAGGATAATTTTCAATCTATTAGTTTTTGAATCAAAATAAATTCCTATTTGTTATGAAGATTCTTTATTTTCTTCCTCTTCTTTTGAATTTGTCATCGATCTTGAAGGAATTAGTTGAAAAAAGTGGTATTCTCAATTTGGTTAACTTTATATTGAAATCTTGTAATGTTTGGATAATTTTCTCTAAGTATCTACATTTTAATTAGTTTTTTTTTCTTGAGTTGAAAGTTACTTTAAAGTAAGTAATTATATGTAAGAGAATCTATTTATGTTTTTGATAGATTTTAATGATGGAAGACCATCCAAACCATACACGAAAATAAAGACAAAACAACTATATGTATAAATAGTAGAATAGTCATGTATATAACTTGTATTTTGAGTTACTTTCAAGAGTACTTTGTAAATAAATCAAAGGCACTTTAGAAACCCTCACTTATCACACAAGAAAGGGTCTCTAGAGCATCTTAAAGTCACTAACCTCACCATAGTTAAGCTTGCTTAACTAGAGTTATGGTAGCTTAAGGAGCAAGCTACTTTCATCCTCTTCCTCTATAATTAGCTCAAATGAACCTTGTGTATTCAAATTTCCATTCTTTAGATTATACTTTATTAAATTCAATATGATAAGATTTATCATAACATTCATTTCAATATAATGGATTGATTACTTATAAAGTGAGTGTGTAATGCTGAAATGTTTATTAAAGATCATAGCAAATGATATTTAATAAATATTCTTAGATCGTATAGACAAATTGTTGTTACAAGGAAACTGACTTTAAAATCGTGTAGTAAGGAAATACATAAAAAATGAAACCATAAATAATTAAAATAAAGTTAGATTGAATCTTGCATAAATTGATAAATTGACAAGTCAATAATCGGACGTCGACGGTTCGATCTTTCGGCTAGATCATATACATCCTATTTTAAGAATTATGAAATAAAATCTAATTAAACACTAAAAACGTAATCAAGTAGGTATTGTTTAACACAGACACAAGTTTAACAGAAAAGTATAAATAAAAGGAAATTCCACGATGAAAGGTAATGATTGTTTTAATTCTAAACTTGCAAATTGAGTAGCACTTCACTGGCTTGAGCGTAAGTAAGAGTGTCTTTGCAGGTACTTCATCCCTTACATCATGAAAAAGAAACCGGAAGAGAAGACTAAAGAACCTAAACGTAAAATCAACTTAATAGAGCACATTCGATCTTATATAAATTATAAGAACAAACACTACAAGAAAAAATGGAATTACATACAGCCAAAATCCGTATGTAAAACTGTCGTAGGTAAGCGTTACTTTCCGTATGTAATGTACAATTTTTTTTTTAATTTTTTCATTATTACTATCATTTTTATTATACTTATTATTATTAACATAATTTATACATATTAATATAATTATTAATAATAATAATAAAATAAATTATATTCATATTATTAATATTATTCATATTATTAATATTTATTAATATTATTCATATTATTAATATTAATATTGTTAATATTGTTAATAATAATAAGTATAATAAAAATCATAATCATGTTAAACCATTTGCTTGGTTTAGTGGTTAAATCTTCTCTGAGTTATCTAAAGGAACTTAGCTTTGAATCCCATTCACTTCAAATTTTATATTTTGGTGCCAAAATTTACATACGAAATTAAATCCGTATGTAGTGTTGATTTTACATACGGATTTTAATCCGTATGTAATTCGCGTTTTTCTTTTAGTGAAATCTCATATTTATAAATCATTTAATTAGATTTATTTAGTTAATTAATTCTTACTTCATTAGCCCTCCTACCACCCTCTTTCTGTATATACATTTTAAATACGAATTTCTATCTTTCAAACCTATTATTTTAGACGACTTCTCGTAAAATTTTAAACAAATGAGTAACCCTAATCATCATCAAGTAAAACTTTCTAGTTCCAATAAAAAAACTAAATTATGCAAGAATGACTATATCATGTGCGTTATCAAAACATGCAAGCCTATCATGGTATGAGACCTAATAATACATTTAAAATGATAAAAAAAAACAACCATGATAACCTTTAATCAACATTTAGGTCTAAATTGAACTAATGATGTTAATGTTAGTGTTTTTCTTTTGGGAACAATGTTAATGCTAGCTAGTCTTAAACATGCATAAATAAGTACTCCTACACTCCTACTCCAAAAGAAATATAAAAAAATGAGAAGCAAGTGATGATGATAACTTCTGTTAATCAAATTTTAAACCGCAATCACTGCATCAAAATTTGCACATCTATAGACAAACTAGGAAACATTATGCAGTGGTGCCCCCTCTCATTAATCATTGCATGCATGCTACATGTAAGTCTACCATAGTGTTCAACACCCCACAATTTATACTTATTTTGTTTTCTTCTCATAATTCCAAATAAAACAAAGAGTAATCTTTGACCCTTTCATGATATAAACATGTGTTTTATTAATTACATCAAAATATTGTCATATATTTTTCTCTCTCTGTATGCAGGTTTTCCCATGTTTATTGAGTTACATTGTTAAGTAGTTGGTTTGAGGAGTTTTCATATATAATAAGAAGAAAAAGTTAAATTATTTTTTTTCTAGTTTATGTATAAGCTAATTTATAAAAATATTTCCATAAAGTTTCTCTATTTTTATTTTTATTTTTAACTTATAAATAAATTCATTTTAATTTATAAAGAATTTCATTTTACTTTTTTCATAAAAGTTATGATTAAGAACTTCTTCCAAAGTCTTACTATAAGATGATGGTATATATAATAGGATGCAGTTCCTATGAATGTAGGCTATCATTGTTTGGAGAATGTTTTATTTTGAGTTCCATAACATGATGGTATATATATATAATACTCTTTTTTTGTGTTAGTTTACTATTATTTTGTTCTCATATGGTAATCTTTCATCTCTCTTCTTACAAAGAAACTGTTAAATCTTCAGTGTTGGGTTGATAAATCTTTAAATAAAATAAATCAATTCATCCAAACTTGAAATAAGTGCTTCTAAAATAAGCATTTTTAAAGGTTTTCGTTTTCATGTCTACACATTGTAAATGATCTTTTATAGAGAGTACATTTATAATTTGTAAGATAAATTAATTTTACTTTTTACATATATAACATTATGTAAATAAAGATAGGTTTTGAATTATTACAATAAAATTATTAAATAATAATTAATTTAGAAACTAAAAATAATTAGTCATATTGACTAAATTAGATATTATTTCACAAACTAAAAAAATATTGGTATCTAAAGTAATTTTTTCAGTAATAAAAATTTATAAAGTAGTTTTTAAATTGGTATATAGCATTAACTACTAACTACTTTAGATTGTAAATTAGTCACTGTATTGGACAGAGCGCTCAGGGCTCAGTGCTCAATGATCGAAGCTAGGTGCACGGTGGGGGCACTGTGAGAGCCCTCCAAGAGGCCAACGAGCAGTACGAGCGAGAGTAGGAGGGGATCCAATGAGAGACCAAAGTCGAGAAGGAAAGGCTATTGGTCGAAGCCAAAGCTGAATAGGAAAGGCTAATGGCAGAGGTAATGGCAGAAGCAATGAAAGAGGCTAAAGCTGATAAGGAAAAGCTTATTGCGGAAGCTCAAGCTGAGCAACTACTCAGGCAAGATCAACTGATGGAGGAGATAGATGCTTCACGAGCAAATATTGAGGAATTTCATAAGGCCAACGAGGAATTGCGCAAGAATCTACAACAACTTGATCAACGCTCTACAGGGGAGCGAGGTTCGATTGTACAACCAAGAGCTCGTCCCAAACCATTCTCACAGGTGATCATGGATGCGCTTGTACCGCCACACTACATAACGCCTAAGATCGTTTTCACGGGAGGAGAAGACCCTGAAAACCATCTTACGACGTTCAACGCCCAAATGATTATTTATGGAGGAACAAATGCTGTTTATTGCAAGATGTTCATGGGTACGTTCACGGGTACAACCCTGCAATGGTTTAGTGTCCTTCCTGACGACCACATCACCTCCTTCGACCAGTTCTATGAGTTGTTCAGGGAACAATTCTCTGTCAACCAGACCAAACCACCAATCTCATTTGATCTCTTCAGCGTGAAGCAGAGGCAACGAGAGTCTCTAAAAACATATTTCAACATGTTCTAGGCGTTTACAGTTAAGCTCTAGACCCATGACAAGTCCCTGATGGTCAACGCCTTAGAGAAAGGAGTCATGGCAGGACCATTTAGTGACTCACTGATCAGGAATCCGGCAGTGACATTTGTCGAAATACGACGTCGGGTTGTCACCCACATCAACGCAGAGGAGGAAATGTCCGTGAAGCACAACAACACATATCCAAGGCAGACCAAGCCTAAGGAAGGTAGCCGATCTCGACCACTGAGGGTCAACGAAGCCACGAACGAGAAGATGACAGACTCGAGGTGTGCACCATACCCAAACAAGAAGAACGTGTCCAAGGCGAAGGCTCGAGAATATTTGGCATTTCAACCCAAGTTTCGAATGTCCTACAAGGTATTGCTGAGCATACCAGGGGTAGTGGAAAAACTAAAGTTCCCCCAGAAGTCTGACAGGAATCTGGGGCCACGAAAGGATGTCTGGTGCGAATTCCACAAGGGATTTGGGCACGACGTGGAGCGATGTATAACTCTAGGTTATCAATTGACAGGTTTGGTGAAGAACGGATTCTTGAAGGAATATTTGGAAGGGGACCAGGAAGGGTCGAAGGAAAAGGTCGCTCCCTAGGACCAAGCGCATGAGGTACCAGTCCATGGCGAGTTGAACACCATCTTGGAAGGATTCTCAGGAGGAGGGTGCACTGCCTCTAAGCATAAGAGATACGCGAGAAAAGTGATGACAGTGGAGGCGAGGAGACTTGACCATTCACTAGAGCCCACCCTCTGCTCTACGAGCTTTGACTTGGAGGATGTGGTCCCTCAGAAAGATGATTCGGTAGTGATATCGGTCGTCACCGTTGGAAGAAAAGTAAACCGATTTCTCATCGACCAGGGAAGCTCAGCTGATGTGATGTTCTGGTTGACATTCAATAGTGTGCATTTGTCTCCTAACCAATTAAAGACGTGCGATGGTTGCTTGTTTGGTTTTGCGAGAGACCAAGTGGAAGTGCGTGGATATGTCGAGCTGAGGACGAATTTTTCAAATGGAACCTTAGCTCGGACGATTAACGTCAGGTATATTGTAGTTAATGCTTCCTCAGCTTAAAATTTTCTTTTGGGGAGACCCTATTTGAACAAGTTGGGTGCAATGTCCTCAACGAGACACATGAAGATGAAGTTGCCTTCCCTTGATGGAGGGGTGATCACCATCAAGTCTGATTAAAAGATGACAAGGAAGTGTTACGAGTGTAGCTTGAAGAGTCGAAGGGGAACGTACTCTATCACTATTCAGAAGGGAGAGCCAGAGGAGATTATGCAAGCTAAAGTCGCTAGTGAGAGGCGACCTGGACATGCTGGTGAGGTTTAGGAAAAGGAAACAGGAGGCAAGAAGTTCAAGCTTAGCACGTCAATATGTCAAGAGTTGCAAGACAAGATAGCTGAGGTAATATCGAAGCACATGGATGCTTTCTCTTTTTCATCCACGGACATGCCCAGGATAGACCTAGATTTGTTATGCCATAGGCTCACTATGGATGAGAAGGTCAGACCGGTAGTTCAAAGAAGGAGGAAATTTAATAAGGAGAGGCGCCTGATCATTAGAGAAGAAATGCACAAGCTTCTGAATGCTGACCACATAAGGGAGATCCAATATCCTGAGTGGTTGGTTAGCTAACGTGGTATTGGTGCAAAAGGCTAATGGGAAGTGGAAGATGTGTGTCGACTTCACTGACTTGAATAAGGCCTGTCCCAAGGACTCTTATCCGCTACTGAGCATAGATTCCTTGGTGGACAGTGCCTCAGGTTGTTGACTGCTGAGTTTCCTAGATGCATTCTCAGAGTACAATTAGATCTGTATGCACCCCCAAGATGAGAGTAAGATCGCCTTTATGACCGAGCTCTCCAGCTACTGCTACTGCTACAAGGTCATGCCCTTTGGCCTCAAGAATGCTAGTGCCACCTATTAGAGGTTGACTGATAGAATTCTCGTCCCAATGATTGGGCGAAATGTGTAGGCATATGTGGACGACATGGTCATCACATCAGAAGAGAAGGATCAACACATTGCTTATTTGGAAGAGTTATTCACCACGATAGCAAAGTACAACTTGAAGCTGAACCCAGAAAAGTGTGTTTGGGGTGGAAGCAGGAAATTCCTTGGGTTTTTGCTCACTGAACGGGGTATAAAAGCGAACCTAGACAAATGCACAACGATCATAGGAATGAGAAGCCCTGTTAGCGTGAAAGAGGTCTAATAGTTGATTGGACGAATGGCCGCCTTGTCTCGATTCTTATTAGCTAGTGGAGATAAGGGGTACCTTTATTTTCAATGCTCGAAGAGGAATAACCGTTTTGTGTGGACTCGCGAGTGTGAAGAGGCCTTCACCAGGTTGAAGGAGTACTTGGCCAGCCCACCTGTGCTCTGTAAACTGCTGCCAGGTACTCCCCTCACCTTTATTTTGCGATCATGGATCTTTAAATTAGCTCGATCATTGTGCAAGAGCAAGACAGGGTCCAAAAGCCTGTCTACTTTGTGAGCAAGGTGCTGCAAGGGTCAGAAACACAATATCAGGCTATTGAAAAGGCCGCTTTGGTGGTGGTGTTCACAGCTTGGCGGCTCTGCCACTACTTTTAGAGTTTTACAGTAATAGTGATGACTGATCTACCCATTCGAAGGGTCCTTCAGAAGACTGACATAGCAGGTCGGATGATTTGCTGGGCAGTCGAGTTGTCCGAGTTTGATGTGCAGTATGAACCCCGAGGGCTTATCAAGGGTCAGATGTATGTTGATTTTATTGCAGAATTGTCATCTGAGGGTCCTTTCAGTTGACAGATCTTCTAACCAACAAGGGAGTGGTGTTGGGGTCATTTTAGAAGGGCCGAGTGGGTTGCTAATCAAATAAGCTATGAGATTCACCTTCAAAGCCAACACCAACCAAACTGAATACGAAGCCTTGATAGCTGGGATGTTGTTGGCCAAGGAGTTGGGTGCTTGAAGCTTATTAAGGAAGAGTGAATCATTGCTGGTACTGGGCAGGTCACAGGTAAGTACCAGGCTAAAGATCCACAGTTGGCCTTGTACCCTAGGTATGTTGTGTTTCTGAAAGCAACTTTCTCCACGTTCAAGCTAGTGCATGTCCCAAGAGAATAGAACTCTCGAGCAGACTTGCTATCCAAGCTCGCAAGCTCGGGGAAGGGAGGTTGACAAAGGTCAGTCATTCAGGAGACCTTGAAGTCGCCTAGGACCACTGCAGAGGGGATAGCAGAGGTCAACCACGTGAAAGTCTTGGTGGTGAGCTCAGAGCAAGAGAGGAGGCACCGGTCGTTGACACAGGAAACCTTGAAAGTGCCCAGGATAAACACCTGTGATGTGGTGGAAGATGAGTCTCTGGAGGTTCTGCAGGTCAACGCTGTGGATTCCTGGATAACTTCATATCAACGCTACCTAGCTGATGGTTTGCTCCTTATAGAACCTACAAAGGCAAAGACGATTAAGAAGAATGCGAGAAAGTATATCCTTGTAGATGGAAAATTGTTTCTTCATGGTTATACCCACCCCATCCTCACTTGCGTAAGTGGGGATCACTGTACCCGCATCATGGTAGAGCTCCATGAAGGAATTTGTGGGAAACATGTGGGAGGAAGAGCTCTATCGTTAAAGGCTGTCAGAGTAGGGTATTATTGGTCAACCATGAAGGAGGATTGTGTGAGACATGCTCAACGATGTTAACAGTGTTAGAAACATGCTGATTGACATCACGCACCACCTGAGGAGTTGCGATCAATATATAGCCCATAGCCTTTCCATACCTGGGGGATAAACATCTTGGTTCCTTTTCCTCTAGCAATTCGTCAGATGAAGTACCTCGTGGTAGCCATTGAGTACTTCACAAAGTGGATTGAGGCTGAGCCAATCACGCAGATAACTGCCCATAAGATACATCATTTTTTGTGGAAGAACATTGTATGTCGTTTTAGGATCCCTAGACACTTGGTGTCCGAAAATGGGTCCAGTTCGCAAGTTAGCAGTATGTAAGCTATGCACGGAGCTCAGCATCAAACAGGTATTTGCCTAAGTGGAACACCCTCAGAAGAATGACCAGGTCGAGTCTTCCAACAGAGTCTTACTCAGAGGGTTGAAAAGGAGATTGGAGAAGGCTAAGGGAACTTGGTCAGAAGAGGTTCCTCGAATTTTGTGGGCTTATCACACTACTCCTCAGTCAACAACTAAGGAGACGCCTTTCAGTTTGGTATATGGGTCAGATGCCATGGTACCAGTAGAGATCCAAGAGACCTCTCCTTGGTTCCATAACTTCGTTATAGAAGAGTCTAACAAAGGAAGGAAGGTGAACCCGGATCTTCTAGATGAAGTGCGCGAATAAGCTCCCATTAATTTTGAAGCTTTGAAAAGAAGAGTGGAGCTGAAGCAAAAGACCAAGTTGAAGCCTCGTCAATTCTGGGCTGCCGACTTGGTGATGCGAAAGGCTTACCCCTATTAGTTGGAGAATAAGTTGTCTCCAAAATGGACTGACCCATTTCGCGTGGTGGAGGTGCTCGAGAACAGAGCCTACAAGATCGAAACCCTCGAGAGGGAGCTATACCTTGAACATGGAATGGGGCAAACCTTAAATTTTATTTCGGTTAAGACATTTTTTTAATGCTTTTTTTGTGAACGATGTAGTGATTAAAATGGAGTTGACTTGGTGTGTAGGCTAGCACCCAAGTTAGATACTCCAAGAAGATAAACGAATCATTCGTAGCGCAGGCTCCGTATACCAAGCTTGGAAAGGTGCAATCCTCTGAGTGTATGAGGCCATGTTTAGCAAGGTCAAGGTATATGATACCTATTCAAGTAGTCGAAGAGCACTCATGTGAGTCAATAGGTTCTTTGCGGTTGGAGGATATGGTTCGTTCAAAGGTTAGTTATTTAAGAGCATTGTTATTTTTTGTGCTTGATTGATGCATTAAGTTTATTGTCATTTTAGCCTAGTGCGTTAGCATAGGTGTTAGATTGGTATGCTATTAATAGGTGTTAAGCTTGTGCTAATCGCATTTCACTAAGCATGTGTTGGTTACACTAGTCGAAATTTACTAAGATGAAAGCTAGATCAACAAAGAAAGTCGCAGTTAACATGCATAAATAAAAGAGGCTTATAAAGTAAATTGTGCAATGTGTTTCAAGTGTTGCACATTACATGAAAGAGGGAGTGGACGGCTACTCCTCTTCAAGCTGCCCGCCTCCTGAAACCCCAAGTGTAGGATAAACCTGTAGCCTCCTTGGACTTCTCAGTCAAAAGGGCTTCAACTTCTTGTTGTAGGAGTTTTGATAGCTGAAGTTCCCCCTGAATATTCACCATCTCTTGTCGCATGAGTCTTGATTGCTGAAGCTCTTCTTGAGGCTCATAAGTTTCTCCTTTGCCTTGTTGGAAAGGAGGACCTTCTCGAGAAAGGAGGGGATGTCCAGGTCTTGGTCCCATAATCCTTCCTCCTTGGAGCTCGTGCCCTCGTCCTCTTGCACCACCATCATGTCGCGTGGCGAGGTTAGACTTGCCGGGGAAGCGTGGTTGGAAGGAACACGCCCATCTAAGTGGGAGTGCTCGGTAGGGGCATCTATATCCTTCCTTTTCACTACAAGAAAAACGCGATGGGATTCGAACATAGGTTCCTTCAGTGACTAGGAAAAACTTAACCACTACAACAGTCAACTTCTCGTGTATTATTATGATTTTTATTATACTTATTATTAATAATAATACTAATAATACTAATAATATTAATAATACTAATAATACTAATAATATTAATAATACTAATAATACTAATAATATTAATAATACTAATAATACTAATAATACTAAAAATATTTTATAATACTAATAATACTAATAATACTAATAACATTAATAATACTAATAATATTAATAATAAAAA
>Ga0123342_1000905_pt1 | contig 49220 bp, 17 predicted proteins | sample Turbeawhitnodule_FD_89960 | JGI IMG/M metagenome (GOLD analysis project Ga0123342, IMG submission 89960) | Root nodule microbial communities of legume samples collected from Mexico - Turtle bean Mexico white nodule | ecosystem: Host-associated > Plants > Roots > Nodule | place: Mexico: Nepantla...
AAATAGAAACCAATTTGTAGAAACCAAAATAATTAGTTGCAATAGTAACTAAATTAGAGACCATTTTAGAAACTAAAAAGAAATTTGGTTTCTAAATTAGTTTTTATTATTGTTAAATAGTTTTAAATTGGTATCTAATTAGCAACCAAAGTTTTTGCTACCAAATTTAGAAACCAAATAATTGGTAGTTAAAACCTTAGTTGCTAATTAGATACCAATTTAGAAACTATTTAACAATAATAGAAAATAATAGAAACTAATTTAGAAACCAATTTTTTGTTTAGTTTCTAAAATGGTCTCTATTTTAGTTTCTATTGTAACTAATTATTTTGGTATCTAAAAATTGGTTTCTATTTCATAATTTTCTTGTAGTGATATTAGCCGTATCGGAACAATAGTCCCCATCGAAGATTAAGGAAAAGAGGAGGTCGGTACTCTGTCATGATTTTATCCTTGTCTCAATGGATTAAGGGAGAAAAGTGTATTAAATTATCATTGATCTCGACTCTCGTGTAAAACTATATATTAACTGTATCGCAACATAAAAATTTAAACAAACCCAGTGTTAGTATTTTAAATTTAAAAATACTCAGTCCTTCATATTTGAAAATTTCAATTCTTAAACATTAAATTTGATGAATTAAAATGATTATCAAAATTTAGTAATTTTCAAACAGTAAATTTGAAATATTAAGACTGTATATTTTTAAAAATGTGCGACATAAAATATTTTTCAAAATCTGATTTAACAAAAAAAAAACATAATTTAATCATCGATGTATAAAATTTTATATCCGTTGATCCCACTATAACTATATATATAGTAAGGATTCACTTTTTGTGAACAAGGTCAATAAATAAAATTTGTACGTGATAATCTTATAATATTAATATTGAACAATTATAATATAGTGGGTGATTAATATTTGATAAGAAGAATAAAGTAAATAGATAGTTTATATTAATTAGGTAAATGATTTAGCCTTGATGAGTGACAATAGAAGCAAGAAGGGTAGATTAGATTAGGTAGCATTCTCATTAATTGTGATTGAATTATGAGTAAGTGATGGATCATACTCAACAATCAATTAAATCCTTTAAGACAAAATTGAGTTATCAACACTTTTTTGCTAATCTCTTTGATTAGATGGCCCCACATAATTAAAGACTTTTAATTAATTGCCCAACCAATCCAACTCATTTGTGTGCATAGGGGACCTTATTCACAAATAAATAGGGTTTCATCATTGTTTTACACTTCTCTTACAATGTGCATATTAACTTCATATAAAGTTGTCCACACTATAAATGGTGCAAACAACTACATATTATTAAAGCAAATCCTTGTCATTTCTATAATAATACAAAACAATTAGTGCTTTCATAATTAGGATTGGTTTAAGACTCACTTGGCTTATTGGCTTAAAAAAACTTAGTTAATAATTTAAATGAGTTGTCCTGAGTTAAATTTTTTAAATACTAAAAAAATTATTAAATAAAATTCAATTTTAGAGATAAAAAATAATTAGTCATTGTATTCACTAAATTAAATATTATTTTAAAGATTAAAAAATATTGATATTTAAAATATTTTTTATTATTAATAAAAAAATTAAATTATTTTTTAAATTAGTATCTAGTTAGTTATCAAAGGTTTAGCTACTAATTAATTTAGATTTTAATAAAATTGGTAATTAAAGTTTTGGTAGCTAATTAGATACTAATTTAGAAATTAATTTATAAACTTTATTAATAATAAAAATTACTAGGTAATTTTTTTAAGACTTTCTTTTAAATCTTATAATTAAAATATAAATAAATTTTTGAAAATATCACATCGATTAGAGGTAATAACATTTCGTATTACAGAGTGGATGCAAAGCTCTTCATACAAATCAATTTTGCAAGGTGACTTAAAGTTCATATTTCAGTCTTGTTTCTAGTTGATGCGAGATCTTCAAACTAAATGATCGAATTATTTAAAGATAAAGATGTTAAATGCTATCCAAACCTATTTTAGATCTTATATCATTTTCACAAAGAGAGAGTAATTTTAATTTTAATACTTATTAATTGAAATTCTTAGAATTTCACTAATGGTTTTCCTTCAATTTTAAGATACTATAATATATTTTTGGTAAATCTAAGAAGTTATTAATTGAAATAAACTTTAAGATATTTTAATTTTATAAAAAAATAGAAATATTTGTAAGGAACTAAAAGTAAAATTACCAAGGTTTTTTTTTTATCCCAATTTGAAGGTAAACTTAATGCACGTGTGTAAGAATTTGGTAGTAACAGTAGATTGTGTCTTTCCTTTTTGTGAATAGAATAGTGTCCTATGTGACATGAAGCAAATCCAAACAAAATAACACCAAACTTTGTAGCAACATATGGTGATAGCTAACAAAACCTAATAATTTAGGTTCCAAATGGATCATATTCACCACACTTTCCATTGTCCTCATCATAGGAATTATTCAATATAATATAAATTATTTACACTCACTATACACAGATTTTATTTGGTGGATAATCTATAAGTAATGTTGATTTATTTATGAATTTTGACTATTATCTACAGAATTTTTTTAAAATAAATTGATTTTTTTTATAGTGATATATGACTTTTTTTAGAGTTTATTTTCTATTTATTTTATTGTAAAACTCTTACTAAAAATATGAACAAATTATAAATGATGCTTTTATGTTTGAAGAACATTATATTTCATACTGAATGTAATATATATATATATATATATATATATATATATATGATGTTTGTGATAAACTCAAAATAATTGTAATACAAGAAAAAAATGGAATTGGGAATAAAGAAATAAATTTGCATTCATGATTATTATCCAATTTTGTCTCTTAATGAAGAATTTTTACATTTGATTAATTATATATGAATATAAATAAAAAATATTTAATTTTTTAAATTGAATAAAGAGATGAGGATGAATATGTATATATATTAGTCTCGTTCTCTTCCATACTATTTTTCATATTAAATTATTAACATATTTTTTTTTTAATTTATTAGATAATCTAACAAGTTTATTTTTCATTATTTTCTCTAGTCTTCAAGGTTTCGTTTTACTTGAAACATTATATTCAATCTTAGAAAACACAAATCTCAAATTCAAAATTGTTTTTAGAATACATTTCATCATTTATAATACTTCTTTTTAATATTTTCATTTGTTATTTATTTTTTGTCACATGATCAATCATATTATTTTTAATGATCAATCATATTTTTATCTCAATTGTTTAACTCATTCATTATCACCAAGTTCACTCATATTTTCAAGTTATTTTTTCTCTTTATATTTGAAAAAAAAAATAGAGGCTTCAATAACTACTTGACTTTTAAACAACTATTATTTAATATTTTATTTTAAGATTTACAGAAATTTCTTAATTTTTTATTTTGAAGAGATGATACATGTGTTATTTTGATTTTAAAAATATATTAGTTTCTTTTTTGACTTTTTTTCTGCATAAAAATTATTTAATTAATATAAGAGATAGTATGAGAATAATATAAATGAAAAACAAGTATATTAAGTAGCTTATAGAAATGAGGATGAGACATTGTAAGTGGTGAAATTATATTTGTGGAAATGTAAGTTAAAGTATAATTGTGTTCTTATAGCATATATGTAATCTGAGAGTATACAAGACTTTAGCAGTAATTAAGGCAATAACTTAGAACTCTCTGTCATGAATCAAATGCAGACAGTGACATTTGTTACATTGATAACACTTTGTTGCACTCCAACTGTTCTGTAAAAGTATAACAGGTAAATATCCCTTTCAAAAGTACTCTTTACCAACTCCTTAGTGAAGTCATTATCTCATGTTAAACTTGAATTGTAGTACTCTGACATAAGTGTTGGTCTAACTCACATTGTGATTAGGACTTGAAAAACAAAGTTGCCAAATCAATGTTTTTATCCATAATGTACATAAGATGGCAAAATCCACGAAACAAGGTTATGTTAACGTTTGTGTGTGCAATACAAGACATTGAAGTTCCTCAAGAGAAACTATGCTGAGCAAACCGTGGAGGAAATGCTAATTTACCAAAAAAAGGATAGAAAAAATACACAGAGAAATTCATCCACTATTTCTTAATTAACACACAGGTAGTGCCTCCCTAAATCCAATTCTAAAACTAGTGCTACCCTTTCGACCCCTCTTACCCAAATCTGCATTACCTTTCTGCATCATAGCCACAAATTCATTGTAGTCTATTCGTCCATCCTGAGAGCCCAAAACAGAAGCATAACAAAGTCATCAGAAGATAAAGGCAACTTGGAATTTCACCATAGCATCAAATTACTGTAATATCAATCTAAAAGTTGTGTTATGCCCACAAAAACTTTCCATAAGTAAATATTCAACACAGTTGAGAAAGCATGATGGTGTTAACTTTTTCTTTTAAAAAATCAATTTATCAAGAGTTTCATAGGTAACAGTTAAAATCCGTAGACAAATCAGCATTACCTAATGATTGCATGATGGTGTTAATTTACTTTTCATTCTAGTGGTAGTAATCAATCATTATGTGTCAATCAATAAAACTATGTTACTATTGAATATATGTATGTATAATGTATATATACTCACGTTATCTTGATCAGCTTCTCGCATCATTTCCTCCAAGCGAACATCTCCAATGCCAAATTCTTCGCAAGCTTTTTGAAGCTCGTCTTGAGTGATGTAGCCACTTCCATCTTTATCAAAATAAGCAAAGGCTGCAACTAAATGATCTTCTCTTTCAATCTTGTTTAGATGCAATGTTGCAGCTATGAATTCTCCATAGTCAATTGTGCCACTGTTATCAACATCTGCCTGGAATCCATAAGAAAATTGGATTCCATGTATCAAAACAATACACCATTGAAAAAATATACCTTTCCTATGTTATCTATCACCTGTTATCAATCTGTCATTATACTACAAATGTTTTACTAAATGATACTTACTGCTTGCATAAGGTCGTAAATTTCAGATTCATTGAGATTAGCACCAAACTTTTTCAGTCCAATCTTGAGTTCTTCAAAAGTAATTTGACCACTATTGTCTGAGTCTATCATCTTAAACATTTCTTTCAACCCTGCAATTTCTTCTTCAGAGAGATTCTCTGCTATAACCTGCATAGCACAACATTAAGTTAGCTAAGTTTGACAATCCAAGGGGAGATTTCCAACATTAAGCAGTACAATTTAGCAGCAGCAACAAAAACAATAAGAAGTTTGCATATTCAACTCTGCAAATAAAATAAAAAGTTGTTCAAACTATTGTTATCCTGTTGGATCCAAGAGTGTGTCGGAGTCTATATTGAGTAGATTGAACAAGAGCACCATATGAGAAAAAAAAACACTCAAATTCATTTTCTTCAAATTTTGAATTTAAAATAGTCACATTCTCTTATATGGATTGACTGAGCTCATCGGTACTGAATCTCAACATATCCATCCCTAGAGAGGAAAAATAGATACTATTATGAAAATGGACTAGAAAATTAAAAATAACTTACTCTGAGAGCCATTTTCTTGAGTTTGTTCATTGCATAAAACTGCTTTAGGCGACTTAAAACTGCAGAATCAAGCGGCTTGTCAGGAGCTTCTCCATCAACTTGAATCCAGGGGTGACCTGCAAATAATTCAGGACATCTTCATCAACAATGTGGTAGAATACCTCAAGTTCCACCATGTTATAATACACAACTCAGTTCTGAAAATAATAACAGTGCTTAATCTTTCATCCAAATATACAATATACCCCATCAGTGTGTTGGATAATAAAATTAAAAGTATTTAACGCAGAATTTAATGCAAAACTTTTAAATATTAAAATATTAAGTGATGCTAGTGTATTAAAGAAAACTGTTGTCATCTAACAGAATAAAGAAGGCTGAGCTTAAGAAAATATATAGAATATTGATATGTTGGCAATCATACAACAAATTATAATTCAAAAATTATATTGATCAAATCACATCACTGTTATAAACTCATGTTTTTCTTTCAATTAATATTTTTCAATATATAATGTATTATCACTTGCTGGTATGAGACTAGTAACTTTTTGTTTTGTTGACATCTAAAAGAAATTGAAGTATAGAATCTTACGAAGAACATCAAAAGCTGTTATCCGTTTACTAGGGTCTCTGACAAGCATCTTCCTAACCAAGTCTTTTGCACTTGCTGATATGGAAGGCCATGGATCCGATGAGAAATCGAGTTGAAAACGCAAAATTGCGTCGAATATCTCTTGTTCCGTTTCTGTTACCAAGGAACAAAATTAACATTAAAATTTTAGAAGCAGGGAACATTTAAGGAAGGAAAAAAAGTTTAAATTGCATGCATTGTGATTGTATTTTTACACTGTCGGATGACAACGTAAAACCTTTATATTGTCAGTGCATATTCTTATAAGATTCAATAAAAGGTAACCAAAATGATTGGATCATAATGTGGTAGCTTTGTTAAGAACTATTACCTCCCCAAAATGGAGGCACCCCACTTAAGAGAATGTATATAATGACACCAGCACTCCATACATCTGCTTCGGGGCCATAACGCTTGCGAAGAACTTCAGGTGCTACATAATAGGGACTTCCTACTACGTCACTGAAAATTTCACCTGCAAATGATGAGTGTTACTATATGTGAGTAGAACAATGCAGGAATTTTATGTGAGGTTAAATAAGTTTAGTGAGGTGTTAAGATACATAAGAGGATGAAAAATAAAAAACTTAACCAAGGCACAATCGAATACTTCCCTTCACACAACTTTGCTTTGCATGAATTGCACTCAGAATTTCGCATAAGGCCAGAGTTTATCTCTCATTATTTCCCATTTAGGAAAGTTTGTATATTCAAAAGTACAAGTCAAGTTCTCACATCTAGGTGGTTGTCTATGATCACTGCACTATTAGTAATATAATCACACTAATATGACATTTGTCAAAAATGAATATTAAGTTCAACAATAAAAGTCTCATCTTACACCTAATGGATATTAATCAGAATCATTGGCCCACAAAAAGAATTGGTAAAAGAGAAAATCTACGATACTACAGAAATTTAAGGTTTTGGTAATATTATTGGGAATTTTTTTCTCCCCTTCTCTTTACCTAAAACCATTCAACTATTGACCCCAAAAATATTTGTGTAAGAAACAATGAAACATTTTGACAAACCTGGTTTGAAAAAAGCAGAAAGTCCAAAATCTATTGCCTTGAGAGGGGATTCTTCTTGCTGATTAACAAAGAGAAAATTCTCGGGCTTAAGATCCCTATGCATCACTCCAAGAGAGTGGCAAGACTCAATGACACCAACTATTGTTCTTGCAAGCTTGGCTGCCTTTCTCTCACTGTAATGCCCTCTTTCCACAATCCTATCAAACAGCTCACCCCCAGCACACAGCTCCATAACAACATGAACTGAAACAGCATCCTCAAAAGCCTCCTTGATTGAGATCACATTAGCACTCCCTGCCAAGTGGTGCATTATCTGAATTTCCCTCCTCACATCCTCCACATCTTCCTCTGTCATTAGCTTCCTCTTCAATATGGACTTGCATGCATACTCTTTCCCAGTGGCTTTCTCCACACAGAGGAAAGTAGTTCCAAACTGGCCCTGTCCAAGCTTTTTTCCCAAATTGTAAGACTCCTTAAGGTTACCGGTTTTCCTTTGCAAAACAGAATCTGCTTTGAGCCCTGCACTTGCCGGCTTCTTCACATTGTGTGGCCTGGGCTGTGGCCTGGGCTGCGGCCTTGTTTGTTCCGAAGGTGGCTTTTCCTCTTTGTATCGATGAGGAGGCTTCACCTCATCACTCTCAATTCTCACTATCTGTGGAGGCATGTCTTGAATAGTTTCTGTGGCTTTTGCGTTCGTTTTGTCACATTTGCACGCATGAGAACCATATTTGTATCCACAACACCACCAGTATGAACTAGGAACAGAGGAGCCACGAGTTCCGTTATTAGCAGCACTGCTTCTCGATCCAACACAGCTGTTTCCCATCTGACACTAGACACTTCTCCTTGTTCCAAGCATCTGGTATAACAAACAAAAACCAAATGAAAACAAAAAAACCCTCAAACCCCATTCTGTTTTTCTCCTCAAAGAGAAAAAAAGAAAGGAAAAAAAGAGAGTTATTATCTCGTGTGGTGTTTTTCAATAAGAACTCGAGTTTTACCTATATTATCCTTAATGCAAACCTTCAAAACGTAGATTCTTAAGATAAAACTCTGATTCTTAAGAACAACACCCAACTTTTGTCCAAAGGGAAAAAAAAGCTTGTTTATGATACCACATGAGCTCGATGGTGCAATGCAATTGATGCGAGAAAGCTCGTTGAACGACTAAGATTTTGTTTTTGCGGCATAGTGCCGAGAGAAGGGCACCAAAGATGGGAAGAAAATGTAAAAAAAAAAATGTTTTTTTTTTTTAAGTTCTTAAAAGGCTATTATCATCAATGGCTGGAACAAGAAACCCTTTACGAAACGATGAAGAGGAGAACGAAAATGCAGCTTAAAAGGAAAAGGGTTTTGATTTTGAAGCGTGATGGTGAAGGTGGGAGGGAAAAACCAGAGCTTGTGAAGGTGGAATGAAGAGGGAAAGAGAGGAGAAAGGGTTGTGGCGGTTTTTTCTGTTGGAGGGAATAAATTAACTAACGAGAGAACCGAGAAAACGCGTTGGTGATCGGAGGGCTGAGAAGGGTGCGACAATTGGAGTGGACGGTTGAGATTTGGTAGGTTTTCATAACGAGGTTGTCACGTCGTTGTTGTTATGTGACATTAGGTCAAATTGTAATCTCTGTCTGTCAATCTGTTTTCAGAATGTTCTCAACCGCCGGCGAACGGCAGACCCTCGCCGGTGATATTTCTCTCTCTCTCTCTCTCTCTCTGCTCTCTCTCTCTCTCTTCTTTTATTGCCAATTTCTTAATTTGCTTTATTATACATTAATTTTGTTTGGCTTTTGATCCTATTAGGGTAATCAATTGTTCAATGCATGCTAATTTGTATCTTCCATGTGCACCACACGTTAAAGTTAATTAACTCTACTATTCAAATTCAAATAAACATCATTACAATAATAATCATTAATATTAAACATGCTTATTACATACCAAAACATATAACCAACCACGTAATTTATTTATTTTATATTTGTTACACTCAAATCCCAATTTGGCCACTTTTACTATATGTGAATTCGGGTTTATTTTTTTCAAAAATTATTCTTTAAATATTAAATCATATTGATTTGAAATTATTTAATTTAAATTGATAATTAGAGATTCTCACGTGACAAAAAAAAAATTGAAGATGTAAATGAATTTGGTGGATATGAAATAGTTAAAACAATTGAGAGAATAAAAATGAAAACAATTATACAATTTTGATCTTAATTACAACTTTAGTTGTAGAATTTTCTAAAATTAAACCATTAAGGTTGACTGTTAATATATATTTTTAACTTCTAACAAAAAAACATTAATATATTTATCAATATTTAGTAAAATATTAATAGCAATCTTCAATGATAAGTTTTAACATAATTAGATAATACATTAAGTTAGACCAACATAAGTTAATTAGGGAATATGACAACATGCATTGCATGCACACATAATGGTATGAGACTATCTTAGATGATACATGTATTCAACCAACACCTGTAATATAATGTAAAAATAAATAAAAGGTATGAGTATTATAGATGATATTACATGATAGAAAGAAAAAAAAGATAAAGAAAAATAGTAAATGTTTGATTAGATATTTAGAAATGATAAAGTGCTGTTATATTATTATATTTATTAAAATATCAAAATATTTAAACCTTAACATTTACTTTTAAACCATACACAAATAATTATAAATATTAAACAGGCATTTGATTCATGGATAGCTATTACTTAAAATGTTTTGAAAATAATATACGAGTTAGAATTTTCTAAAAAAAATTATCATTATTATATATTATAATTTGATATCTATTGGTGCCACAAGTCAAATGGCTGTGACTTCCCATTGAAACAAACTATTTCTCAAAGAATACTTTCATAACCCTAAAAAAATACACTCACTTGAAAACTAATTTTAATAATATAATAATAAATATTACAATTTAAATAAAAAATAAATATTATTATTTTAAATTATCAAGTGAATATTTTTTGTTTCTTTAGTAATCTGAAAGTATCATCAACTATTTTAATAATTCTATTATATATTATTACAAAAGGGTATGTTACTATCATTATATTATTATTATGCAAAAGTTGTTAATGTTGTGAATAGAAAATGAGTGTTGAAAATATCATTTGGTTCAAGAATATTTTGACAATCCACTGAACTAGAATAACTATTTGAAAACTATTTATATTAATATTTTAATGATATTTTTTATTTTTTAAAATTAAATTTAAAATAAAATTTTAAAATGATTGTTTCGTTTTAATGAGTTGTCTAATATCATTATTTTTATTGTTATTGTGATTAGTTGTATTGATATTTTGACTATTTAATAATTATCATTTCAAGAAAATTATTATATAAAAATTAATTCTCAATGTTTTCAAAAGTTGAATGACTAATTCATCTAAAATCAAATTTCACGAAAACCATACCTAAAAACATATTTTTTCCCTTTAATTCATTATTGGTAAAGAAAATAAAGTTTAAAAACCAATTGGGATAAAATTAATGTTTAAACTGAAGCATTGTTTTGTTTGAAATTTGCATGGTTTTTTGTTTGTTCATGCAATTGAAGTATTGAACCATGATTTTGGTGACATTATTTTGAAGTGACCCATGAAATCATTAACTAAACTCCGACCCCTGGATTCCCTTCTCCTCTCACGATCTCACGTTTTGCATCTTTCCAATGCTGCAAAACTTTCACCCCCTCGCAGAAAAACACAGCAACAACTTTCCAACAGCAACATTCCTTCAGATATTGATGCTTCCCGCGCACTTTTCAACGAGGTTTCCCAGATTCTAGGTGCGGAAACCGTGATTCCGGACCAATCCCCATCTGGGTTTTTGTTTCCTCTCCAAACTCCCCACTCTGAAGTTGGTTCCAAGGACCTATCAGCTTGTACCGAAGGTGTTTGTGAAAATCCCGCACAGAATGTTGGCTCTTTGGAAGATGCCCAGATGGGAAATATGGGGAAGGAAGATGTAAGGCGGATTGTTGATGAGATTACTGAAATTATTAGAGGGGAAAACGGTTCCACTTCTATGGAGGAGAGGTTAGAGAGTTTAAGTTATGGGTTGAACAGTGAGGTTTTTGACATGGTGTTGAAGAGGTGCTTCAAAGTGCCACAGTTGGCTTTCAGGGCTTTCAATTGGCTGAAGCTCAAGGAAGGGTATAGTCACACGACGCAGACTTGTAATACCATGTTGTACATTGCTGGAGAAGCTAAGGAATTTGGGTGGGTGAAGAGATTGGTGGAAGAAATGGATGAGTGTGGAATTCAAAAGGATGTTAAGACGTGGACCATTCTTGTAACCCACTATGGGAAGGCAAGGAAAATTAGTGAAGCGTTGTTGGCCTTTGAAAATATGAAAAGGTGTGGTTATGAACCGGATGCTGTTTCATATTGCGCAATTATCCGTTCACTTTGCAGTGCTGACAAGGGAGACATTGCTATGGAGTTCTATAGTGACATGGTCAGGAAGGATATGGTATGTGATGTGAGGTTGTATAAGACGATCATGAACTGCATGGCAAGATCAGGAGATGTAGCAGCTGTTAGTTTGCTTGGAAATGACATGATACGGTTGTCTGTAATGCCAGAAAACGGTGTTCATAGCTGCATGCTGAAGAGCTTTTGTATTTCTGGGAGGATTGAAGAGGCTTTGGAATTGATTCGTGACCTTAAAAATAAAGATTTAGATGTTGAACCTGAAAATTATGAGATCTTGGTGAGAGGACTGTGTAAGGCAGATAGGATTACGGATGCTTTAGAGATTGTTGAAATTGTGAAGAGAAGGGATACGGTTGATGGGAGGATCCATGGGATTATCATAAATGGGTATTTAGGGAGAAATGACTTTGACAGGGCGCTCAAAGTGTTTCAAAGCATGAAAGAATCTGGTTGTGTGCCTACTATTTCCACATATACCGAACTGATACAACATCTCTTTAGGTTGAGTAGGTATGAAGAAGCTTGCATGATGTATGATGAGATGCTGGGAAAAGGAATTAAGCCAGATATTGTGGCAATAACAGCTATGGTTGCAGGGCATGTTTCACAAAACCGTATATCTGAAGCATGGAAAATGTTCAATTGCATGGAGTGCCAAGACATCAAGCCCACTTGGAAATCGTATGCAGTATTCATTAAGGAGCTTTGCAAGGCTTCAAGAACAGAAGACATTGTCAAAGTATTGCACGAAATGCAGGCTTCAAATATTAAAATTCAAGATACACTATTCCGTTGGGTTATAACATACATGGAGGAAAAGGGGGAGCTTACTATGATAGAGAAAATCCAGCAGATGCGTAAAGCATCCACACCTGATTCTGAAAAGTTCAAGGAGTCAAACAAACAAGTATCTTTGGAAATTAAGGTGGAAGAGGACGTTAAAGTTGACCAATCAAAGTCAGAAATAGATTATTCCTCTATACACAGAAACCTTAAGACTTGCACGGAGCAAAATTTTCATGAAATTTGTAGGATACTTTCATCCTCTCCAGATTGGTCCTTAATCCAAGAAAAACTGGAGAGAAGTACCTTTCATTTCACCCCAGAACTTGTTATGGAGATATTGCAAAATTGCAACATGAATGGTAGCTCTGTCCTAAAATTCTTTTCATGGGTGGGAAACCAATCTGGGTATCGACACACATTAGAATCTTACAACATGGCAATGAAAATCGCAGGCTGCGGCAAAGATTTCAAGCACATGCGCAGCTTGTTCTTCGAAATGCGAAGAAATAGTTATCCAATAACACCAGAGACATGGACAATCATGATAATGCTTTATGGTCGCACAGGTCTGACTGAGATGGCCATGAATTGTTTCAAAGAGATGAAAGCTAATGGTTATAGCCCCAGTAGGAGTACATACAAGTATCTGACAATTGCATTTTGTGGGAGGAAAGGAAGGAAGGTTGATGATGCTCTCGAAACATACCGTGAGATGATTGGTGCAGGATATGCCCCTGACAAAGAATTGATTGAAGCTTACCTTAGTTGTCTATGTGAAGTTGGTAGAGTGTTGGAGGCCAGGAGATGTGCAGATTCTCTTCAGAATTTTGGCTATACAGCCCCTCTCAGTTATTCCTTGTTTATCAGAGCTCTTTGTAGAGCTGGGAGAGTGGAAGAAGCATTGGAATTAATTACAGAGGTTGGGGAAGAAAAGTCCATTATAGACCAGCTAACTTGTGGAAGCATAGTTCATGGTCTATTACGCAAGGGTCGACTACAAGAGGCGTTGGCCAAGGTGGAAGCCATGAAACAGAAGGGAATAACACCTACGATCCATGTTTATACATCACTGATGGTTTATTTCTTTAAAGAGAAACAAGTAGAGAAAGCTATTGAGACTTTTGAGGAGATGCAACAGTCAGGTTATGAACCAAACATTGTCACGTATTCTGTACTTATACGTGGGTACATGAACGTGGGGAGGCCCATTGATGCTTGGAATATCTTCTACCGTATGAAACTAAAGGGACCATTTCCTGATTTCAAAACGTATTCTATGTTCCTCACATGCCTCTGCAAAGTTGGGAGGTCTGAAGAAGCAATGCAACTTATTTCTGAAATGTTAGATAGTGGAATTGTTCCAAGCACCATAAATTTTCGAACGGTTTTTTATGGGCTAAACAGAGAAGGTAAAAATGCTTTAGCCCGCGTTGTATTGCAACAAAAGTCAGAACTAAGAAGAAAGCGCAAGCTTGTAACTTGATTTCTTTTCATAACCTTTGAAATCGATGGATTTATGCAATTGTAGTTTCTCATTTTGATTTACTTCCAATTTCGTCTTGTTGCAAGAAAATTTCCTGAAGAAAGTAACAATTATCCAGGAAAAAACATAACAAGTGCATGCATGCAGTATCCTAAAACTCCTTTATTGTATAAAATAAGCAAAATTTAAAGGTCATCGACTCTTATGTTAGGAAAATAGTACGCAATAACTACATTCAGGAATCCGTAAGTGTTCTCAGTGGCATGCAGCCCATCAGAAAGGGTGAATGCTTAAGATATGCCTTGTAATTTGACAAAATTTGAACTCCATACTGTACATAGAGAAGCAATAAGATCCATTGCGTCGTGATGAAATCAAATGGTCATTGACGGATAGGCCACTTCATTGTGAGTCAAATTCTTTATACTGTCAACTGATAGCCCCAAAGCAATAGCTCCATGTTTGGATCCTATATTAATAACATGAAAATAAAGGAATCAGAAGCAGAGCTACATGAAGGGGCAGCTCAAGATAAACTATCAATAACATTTATAAGGTAGTAAACTAGAGAAACAATGTATCAGTAGAATCATCAGTTGTTGATAGAGAGATACATTTTACTGCAAAAGCCTTGAAGCACAAATGGCAAAACCGGTACAACAGTAATGGTGTCCTGCACATGATTTACAATAATGTCAAAAATGGTCTAGTAATCTGTAAATCATTGTATAAACATAGCATAAGGTACCATAGAATTTGAACTAACATATTATCCCACAATATCTACAGAGAAATTATGGCATGCTCGCTGGATAAGCAATTAATGCATGCTTGAAAAATGTTACCACCATTAATTTTAGGCTACTGACTTAAGATCAAAATGGAAATGTTCGTGGAGCAAGCAGTAAACACAGATTCTTGTTCATGACTATGCAAGAATTTTAGTCTTATTCTTTGATTTGGACCTTGTAAATATCGGGTTTAACATAATTATGTAAATTAGCTAATAGAATCATTTTCACTATCATAGTCGGACCTGTGCTTGAGTGTGCATACTATGGCTAGAAAATGAAGATAACAACATCCTTTGTCAAAATTGAATATATGGTGAGACGGTTTCCTCTGTTTGATAAATTCAAACAAAAGTTGGCCCAAAAGACTTTTCAGACATATTGTAAGAAGAAAAACGAAATAGAAACAAAATGACAAAGGGTTAACCCTACGAACTTAGCAGAACGACAGAAATGCGGAAGGACTGGCAATGGATTACTCTACTCTCTCTTGCGTGATAGGAATGAAACAGAGGTAGGAAAAGTACGAAATTGCAGCCTGTTAAATTTCCTGGTCAGTCTCGTCTTACGAACTCTAGTGTGTAAAGGGCAAGTTGTATTAAGTATGTCTTAGGCAATAACAGTTGCCTTTAATTCCCACTTCCAACTTTTTTTCACTCAATGTGCATTAAAAAAAACATTATTGGATGAGATGATGACCATTGCCATTTCTTTTCAATTTATCTACTTCTGGTAGGCACAAGCACTATATCACACGCAACAATTATTCTTTTCATCTTCTACAAAGAGAAGCGCAATGAATCAGGCAAAAGAAAATGTTGATATTACCTATATCAAAGCTTCTTTATGACTTCATCAATTACACGACTATAGTAAGTCATTATCCTAATTGCCAATTTTGCTTCTTCAAAATTATGGTTTTGAAAAGCATGAGCTAAGGTATTAGAGCAATTTTGCAGCTTCTCCTGCATCTGGATAACCAATCAAAGGATGACATCAAGAAAAGCCATAAAAGTAATAATAATTCAAAATCTTCATTAGAACCAATCATGCATTCTCTTTGCAGCATTCAGCCTTGTTGGAGATTTCATGCATACCTGGGAGAGAATGTGATTCAAAGCCTCCGGGTTTGTAGCTTCTTCAACTGCTTCCCTAATTTCCAGAATCTGTAGTAAAATTTAGCACTAAAATTTGGAAGCTAGATTTTCCTTTTGAAGAAGATGGAAAGATGAGATTAAAGATATGCAATGATTTATACCACTAATCTTACCATACAAATTTCAGAATTCAATTTAAGTTCTGGAAAAAAGGAATCTCAAATATTCCACAGAAAGAACATAAAAAAAATAGAGAGCAGAACAAGCAAGAAAAGATGAAAAGATTTTCCAAGTGATAAAATGCTTCTTTCATTCCCTTGAACGTATGCCTAGCTGAACTGCACTTTTTATATGTAAAATTTATGTTATGCTCTCTATAATGTAAGTCAATCTTCCAAAAATTGACACAATCCAGTCCTAAAGGGAAATGGGATTCCCAATGCTAAAGAGAAATACCTACACTAGCTATCAATGACAACACAATTACCAATCTTCCCATTTACAGATAATGTGCACAAAATGAACCTTGAAAAGAAATAAGGTTCTTTTGTTACCTCTGCTAGTAGTTCTGGATCTGATATTGTCTGCTCTTCATCGATTTCTACTCCATTAAGCTTCAGCTGAAAAGAAGTGGCACAACTTTATATGGTAACACCAAAGAAGAAACAACTGAAATTGAACAATATATAACTAAATACATTGATAGAAAGCCTAGTTAGATGCCATGTTTGATGTATATGCCTCAATTCAGATAATACATTTCACCAGCACCTCAATCTTTCAAGATTTTCAAATTTCGCAGGGAGTTCTGTTGCTGCAATGAAGCATCATCAATTTGGAATCTTTGATGGAAGTATTCTTACCAAGTAAATTCCTCTCGACAAAGGCTTGCTAAGTGTTCTGTACGCATCAATCACCCTTGCAGATTGTTCAGCAGCAAAATCTCTTTCTTTCTAACCAATTAAAGGAAAACAAAATCTTTTAGTTTCTCCAAAAACTCATTCAACCTCACTGCCTTCCCCCATCCCCTTAAAACAAAAAGAGTAGAAAGAAAAATCAAATAGAAAAACATGAACTTCAAATAAGAAAAAAGGATATCCCATCATACCAACCTGAGATTTTGAATGTACTAAATCAGGATGCAGCTTCTTTTGCCACTCTTTGTACTTGACCTCCAAATTCTCACCTTCTTGATCATACTTCCTCTCCCTGTGTTAATTAAAAATATATATATATTAACAAACAAAAATGATTTTAACTTCTTAACTCATCTATAAATTTATAGACAATAATTCATCCATTAAATAAATATATTTTTCTTCCTTCATCCCAAAAACTAAATCAAACATTCATAATCCAACAATAAAACTCCAAAACATAACTAAGACAAGAATATGCATTTTTTGCTGCCACAAAGTGAAGCAAGCAATAACCTAGTTAAAAAAACACACACACGCACAATTAATTTTCTAATATACTAATTTTCACTTTCCTAATTCAGTGTCTCAAAACATACTGAGTCGGCCATATCCATATACGTACTTGTTGCTTTCCATTGCAATTGACCAACCAAGGTGAAAACCTAATGAATTATCATAAGAAGAAAACTTACATAAGCAATTCCTTTTTTTTTCTTAGTGTTCTTCGTCAGAATTGGAATTTCACCTCCATGAGCTATGCCAATATTTAATGCAAACTTTTATCACACAAATGATCAAAATATAACTCTAATTCGATCGGTGAATGGTATCAACAGAACAAAAAGAAAACACCAAAAAACAAGGCGAAAACCAATCAATTGTCATAAGGACAAACCTACATATGCAATTCCTTAATTCTTTTAGTGTTCTTATGTAATAATTGGAAGTTCACCTCCCTGAGCTATGCTAGTCTTAATTCAAACCTTTACTGCACAAATTGTAAGAAAATAAAAGTCTAACTTAGATGGGAAGACCGAACTAAAGAAGAAAACTTTACGAGCAATTTCAGCACCCAGAAGAAAAAAACAAAACCCTAGAAGCTTACACCCCAAATATCTCAAAATAGTCAGTGGAGCCGTCGACGGGTTGAATGCACCGACACGAGTCGCAGAAGAGGAAAGGTGCGGAGTGAGGGAGAGCGTGGCAATTCCAGCACCCACGTTGGATTTCGACGGCAGATTTAGAGCATAAAGTTTTCCAGGAAAACCGGAGATCACAATTGAAATCGAAGGTGGGAGCGTGAGGAGGACGATGGTGAGGTGATGGATGGTGAAGAAGAGAGAGTTCAATGTGAGGAGAAAATTTGGAAGTGAAGTGTTTAGGAAATGAAGTGAAAGAGCGGCGCAAGATAGAAGAAAAGGCTGTGCAGAGGTTCTTCTTCGACATTGTGTGAGCAGAAATTCCTGGTTTCTGGGAGACTGGAGATCACGGACAAGGGAGCGGTTGTGTCTACAACATTTAGAAACTGAACACTGTTTTCAATAAAAAGAAAGTTTTATTTACCCTTTTTAGAGAAAAAATAGGATGAAAATTATATCTACAATAAATAAAAACACGTAAATTGTGTGTTGATATTGGATACACTTATACACCAATATATTTCGATACTTGTAAGATATATATTGAATAATAAATGTTTAAATTAAAAAATATTTATTAGATTTTTAATAATTTTAACATAATTATAACATAATTTTAAAAAATAAAAAATATTAATTATTTTAAAACATAAATTTATTGTATAATTTTTAATATAATTATAAAAATAATGAATAAATTCTTTTGAACTAGTCATCAGAAACATATTTTTTTTCTAGAAAAAATTAAAATACTTTTATAAATAAATTTTTATTATTAAATTATATAATACATAATTGTATAATATATAAATTTATGTGATTATTAACTTGTGAAACTAAAATATTTATTTACTTAGAGTCATCTTTTTTAGGATATTTTTACTTATGATAAATTATGTGATTATTTCCTTTTTTTCATTTAATTTGATTTTTTTTTTCTATTTTTGTGTGTTAAATGACATTTTAATTAATTTTAGAATGTTCTAGTAGCTTCTAAGAAGTGAGAAAAGGTGTAGAGAAATGGAAAAATACATTAACTCATTTGATTAATTTACAATGGAGATAGCAAATATCATTTGAACGAGATTATCTTGATTAAGCAATATTATCCATTAACTCACTTGAGGTGTAATTATTTGCTCAAGTTATATGCTGGAACAAAAATAAACTAATAAATCTTAAAAGTTTATATTTGTTTACTTTAAATCATATCATAATTCTAAACGCAACAAATATAATTTCCAATATATTATTCACTACGTAATTCGTGTTTTATTTTGATCACATGCAAGACATTACAATTTTAAATTTCAAAGAAACATTTGTAAACTTAATTTCAGAGTTTACATATAATTATCTTTCCATATCAAATTAAACCTTAAACTGCATCAATCCATATAACTTTTCTTTTAGAACCATATAACAACTAATAACTAAAATCTTTCATCTAAACTTATTTGAAATTTTTCTTAATAATAAAAAATAACCATAATTATACAATCTTAAATGTAAGTATTTTATAATGAAAATAAGTTTAAAACACGATAAAATCTTTGATGGAGAAATTATTAATTGGATGTGACAGTATTTTAATCTCCAAGTTATTGACACAAGTTGTATTGAATTTATGTTTTAAAACTTTTATTTATTAAATATAATTATTAAATTACAATAACATAAAATTAAAATTTTCAATTTGGTTCACTTGGGTGTATAACTTTATTAATTTTATATATTTCTTCATTGTACATAGAAATATATAAAGCACAAATCACCCTCAAAACAATAAAAATTATAATAGGTTATTAACTTTTCTTTCTCTTGATAATAATATTTTAATCTTCATCAAAATAAATAAATAAACCCTTTTATATATATTATTTTTAAAGTATGGCAAATATTTTAAAAAAATACAAATAACTAGTTTAATTAACTAGAACTAACTATTTTTTTGAGGTAAGTTAATATCTTTTCTGTACACAATCTATTCTCAAACTCAAATTCAGTTTCCTGCACAATTTTCTTAAAGATTTTTTCAATGTTTTTCTAAACAAACATTGGTAGTAACTCCTCTATTTTCTAATATATTTTCCTCAACATGTTAATTGCAACAACCAATATCCTTAGAACATTAATTAAGAATTACAAAGCTTTTTTTGTTGAAGTGTAATTTGATAAAAAAAAATCTACTTAATGATTTCTTAAGCAATATCCTTAAAAATTAGTAAGTAGGACCTTTATTATCTATTTGGCTAGTAAAAATAAAAGAAAAAGAATACACCAATTTCCAACAAAACAAAAGGGAGAACCCTGTTGGAATACATGATAAATTAACCCTTATCCAAGTAACAATTGTGTTGAGGTATACAAAACCTGTACTTGAGTTATTGGAGCTTGAATGACATGTTGACAAGGTACCTCAAAATACCTTGTTTTCTTCTTCTGCTCTTGCCCTTTTAACTCTTTCTCCTTTTAGTTAAAGCAGAAAACAAATACCAAACTTTTTTCTGCCTGCGTACCTTCTTTGGTACCTCTGAATTCATATCTTGAGTTACAATGGTGTTTAGTTTTTTCTGCCTGCTTGACTTTTCTGCATGATCTGAAGGAACATCTTCAACTGAAACAGTGTTCAATAGCTTGTTGCTGATTGTTGTTTGATGCTGAATTGCTTCATTTTCCAAAGGGTATGTAACGGCTTGGCTTGACAAAACAGCTGTTGGAAGATTCTGCTCTGATGAAGTTGGTACTACTTTGTTAGAATTTACTTCCTTCATGTTAGGATTTGTTCCAGTATACCTGAAAGAACAAAAAGGTATAAAGAAAACTTAATGTTCGGCAACATCTTAAACTACTTTGCTTATTTTCAAACAAACCATGAGGAAGCAAATTCACAGTCTTCTATTCCTATGAACAACCACAGAAACAACAAATAATCACCTTGAGTTTTGGATACTAGAGTTAGTGGCAGACCCTTCTTGCAAAGCTCCCTCTGAAATATCTCCCTTTGCTACTTCAACTTGAGCATCAGTTTTGGAGCTTATTTGAGTGAGTTTTAAGGAATATGAATCCACTCTACCATCATTTTTTATAAAAGGGGTCTCTTCGCCGGCAACGCCAGAAGATGCCCGAGTATGAAATCTCTGTTCACGCACCATTGAAATGACCTTGTCTAATGTTTGTAGTGCATGTTCTACCTCTGAACTGATATATACACTCCTCTTACCTCTTATTACACTCGTGTTAACTTCCTTAATGGAAATGTCTTTTACTTCTTTATTGTTCTCCTCAATTTGTACAATTTCTTCAGTATCTACTTCTACAATCTCACCAAATGTTTTGCTCCTACCTAGTTCTTCTGTATACGTTGTCATTGGCATGACATTATTTGCATACTGGTTACTTATATCTTCCTTAGATGCATCTTTTTCCTCTTCATGCCTGCTTTCAACAAGATCTTCAACAGGGAGAGCTGTTGCAACTTGACGAAGCTGTTCACCATTCCTAGCCTTTGATACACTAGTGTTGCATAGAGCTTCACGAATTCTAACATATAATGGATCCCCCAAGGCCTTGCTGAATTCTCCTTTACCGTGGGTAATAGAAGACACAGCCTATAACATGGATTGGTTTATCTCATAAGAAAATAGAAAACTGTATCAAATAAAAAATGCAATGATGCAAGGATGTTTTACTTTTGCATGTTGGATTGAAGCAGAAAATGAGAAATCAGCTGAATCCAGCTTTCAAACTAATGATTGCAAATAAAATAGGCTGAGTTAATTTTGATATCAAAACTGAAAATATAGTAGTAATTTAATGATAATAATTTAGATGATTTGATCATAGGACATAACAAAAATTCACTATTACACTTTCTTTTAACTTATTTTTCTTCATTAAAGAATGATGTCTCATTAGGTAGATTCAGAATAAAGGGCAACTTTTCATTGAAAGCCCAATAAAAGAAACATTTCTAAAGAATCTACAACCTTCTGATAAAGTCTGAAACCATTGCCAATGAGCTGCCTTGAAATAAAGTTTATAAGGGATGGTGGCACAAAATCCAGCTTTACATCCATATTTGCTATTGTCCTACAAAATTTGAAGTCTTGAATCAGATACATTTATTTGTGGTACCTTTTTCATTTGCAACCACATGAGAAAATGTCAATCCATACAGTTAATCCATGAAGCTAGAGTTTACTTTCATATTTCTTTTAGAAGCTTGTAATAAATTTATTGGTAAAATATAATAGAATATTGGAAACTTAATAAGGAATGGAAACCAGTAAGATCACTTTAGAAATAGCAACCAAACCAGCTACATAACCATTCACAGGAACATAAGCAATGCCAAGACTGTAGAAAAAAGTGAACAAAATAAATATTAAAGAAAAATCAATTTGATTTGCTGTCAGATTCCCCCAAAGCCAAAAGCCATCAATACAGAATTGTCAGGTAACTAATACTTTTTAATATTAATCTGCATAATCAGCAAACCCTATAATATATTCAAAAAAGCAGTGACTTCAGTTAGCTTCAGAGGACTACAGAATGTCATTAGTATTGACACAATAAACAGAACTGCAATACCTTCATACTGAAGATCGTGATTCTAATTACAATTTGGTAAAACAAATATAAAAAGTACTTCAGTAGTGGTTATTGTTTAAACTTGGCATTTCAAAAGATGAACAGAAAAAAATCATACTTTCACTATTACCAACGGGAGAACTGGCTTCATAGTTCATATATTCTAATTCTAATATTCTACAACCATTTGTCTACAACTCTTTTTTTGAAAACAAGCAAAAGTTAGACGGGGCATTATGATCTCTGATTGCTGACTGTTTTCCTATTTCATTTTGTCATTCCAATTCAATTAAATTTTGTTTTATGTTTTAGTACACCTAAAACTCACCGAAAATAACTTCTTTCTGATGTCACCTTTTGCAAAACAAAGCCTCCCACCAAATCAATTCTCACGACATCCTTTGCTTCAGGAATTACCTCATTGTTGAAGCCATAAAGGGTATTCGTTACATTCTTTGAGTCAGAAACCTACAAGCAAATTAAGCAAAAATTTCTTGAACCTTCGAACTAGTGTAAAATTAACTTTCGCAAAAGATAAAACAAACATGGGTTCAGATGATTACCGAATTTGTAAGAACAACAATCAAGTCATCTTGAAAGTACTCAAACAGATAATAGTGCACTACAGCTTCCCTCATAGACAGAGGCCATGAAACCTTCATCCTTTCTTCCAAAATTCAGAGCAAAATCAATATTAAAATACAAAAACTTTTGGCATGATAAGGTGTGTTAAAATGTTACTGTTTTAAATTGATGCTGACAGGACAAACCTCACGAGTGATAACTGCTCCCCAATCCCGACCTTCTGCAAGCATTCAGTTGATAAGATTTTGAAAGTCGGAACAGTAGACTGAGGCCACCTAAATGGAAGTTGTGAAAAGTGTGTCAGGTACAATTACCAGATACACTGTTATAACGATATATTACTCAGATTCAAATACACTCCTAAGGAATACATCGACACTCAAGACCGCCTTATAAAAAATGTAGAAGGTCAACTGCATGCAAAACACATCTCTGGCAACTATAACTTTCTCAGCATCCTAAACCATACCAAAATGAAGCAGTACCATTTGGTTTTTATCAAGTGGTATAACTTTAAACTTTATACAGAAATTAAACAAGCATAAAAGTGATGATACTGGTGAATTATGTTCAGACTAGTATACAGAAAATTCAAGGCACATATTGTACTAAATATAATTCTCACCATTTTTTGTAAAGGTGTGTCTCCCATGAGATACATAAACCTGTAAGAAAAAAAGTAACACATCAAATTTTGCATGTTGAAATCAATAATATAGCTTTTGTCACTAAAAGAGTAGTGTTGAACATTCTGGTTGCTCCAGTGTGACTTACAAACATCAACAGGCCCATCTACAAAGCCTTCTACAAGCATTGTATGAAAGGGGGACCCTTCTGATCCTTCGCGATACATAACACGAAACTCTTCACCATCTTGTTTTAACTGTTGAGATAAGTAAAATTATCAATAACTTGAGAACTTGATAGAACAAATCAAGTATCTTCAATTAAACAATGGAATACTGTTGGAAAAAAAAAGAATCAACTATGTCAATCATCTAATGTACATTCCTGATTTTTGTGAAAGGAAATCATCAATTAAGCATGCAAAATAAAATCAGGATCTAAATGAATGGAAGATGGAATAAATAGGAAAAATATCAAGGAAATAAAACATGATGAAACTACTGAGAGTCAATAGCATACTTTCCAATCAGTGTGTGACGTATTAGATCTTCCACTATCATCTGAAGAAACACTCCTCAACATATGCAGAAAGTGAGATACCTCTGCAGTCTTGGTTTCTACTAATTGATCTTTATATCCTGCACCAACCATACACAAATTGAGAAAAAAAAGACAAAGCGAACAAACAAAACAATTGTCCCAATTATCTAGTACCATTCAGTCACAAATAATAATTGAAAGGAATTTAGGGAATGTCATCACCTTCTACTTCAGGTTTTAAAGAAGGCAAAAGTTGACTTCTGACAAGCTTTTTGAGCAAGTCATCATTTGTAAGATCAGGTGAAGCAAGGGTCCTGTCCAACCTCTCCCTATACTGCACAATCTTCCTTTTCTTCTCCATCTTTGCATCCCCTGCCAATGTCAAACAAGCCTTCTCTCAAAAAGTCAATTCAGGAACACAGGCATATGAAGGATTTCTTCTCTTCTCTATGTCTACCCCAACAGAAAATCACTGTGGTACAACAAGATAAGCCAATCAGGTATAGAAACTCTCATCTCATCACGTAACAAACACACAAAAACTGCATGCTTAATTAAGCAGAACTGGTGAAAGGTTTCTTTCTAAAAGCCTAAGTAATGAAACCTCCTGGTAAATTCACTCCTATATGCTGTCGTCTAATATCGTTTAAATATCCATTCCATTTGAACCGTGCACATGAGAACAGAATTCCAAGAGGGAACACAATAGCTAATACATGAATTTACACCCCCCAAGACACACGCAAACAATTAAATGAAACTACATGACAAAAAAAAATTGGAGTCAATGAAATCAGCATACCAAAATAAAATTCCAGGAGTGAAGTCAACTAGGATCATTCAGAAAACCCAAATGAGAAAAAAAGCTAACAAAACAAAAGAGGTGGAGAAATCAAAGCACCCCACAACCCACATGAAGCAGCAGCTTAAAAAGATGAGAACTTTATTGAGAATCTGACAAATAAAAAAACATGATTCATGAACCTTGGCTTTGAGAAGTGGTGGCTTTGAATGTTGATAACCTGGGAAAGATGTAGAAACAGAGAAAGGTAGATCTCAAGCAATGATCCAATCCCAAGACAAAACCAGGTGATGTGAGAGGAACACGGCATGGACTTTGCTTTGTTTCTCCTAGTCATAGGAGACAAACTAGCAGCTCACCAACAACCAAGCACATAAATTCTATTCTATTTTATATTTTTAATATAACAATTTTTCTGATAAATGAAACTGAACTTTCTTCAATTTTATTTTAACTATAATATTAATATTTCGAAAAATATTTTAGTTTTTTAAATTTTAGAAGATATTTTAACCATTTAAATATAATTTTAGAGATCAAAGCAATTTTGACTTTCTCAAATTTAGTAAAAATATAATTAATGTAATCTTTATAAACAACACATAAATAAGGAAAAAATTGAAAAGTTTCAGCGCTTGAAAGGGAAAGAAGAACTACAAAATGATATATTCTCATTCATATAATATTAAAATAATTTTGTATGGTTGATTTGATTTGTAGTGTGTGAAAAGCTTATGTATTTTGTTTTGTTTTTCTTGGTACTGTGAAAAGTTTACCTTGAAAACAAGCACAGGTACGTGTGAACTTCGTGGAAGGTGAAGTTCGAGAATGGAAGCGTCAAAGCTTTTTAAGGGACCAACAAGATAAGCACATGAATGGATTTGGCAGAAGTTTTCAGAAAAAGTGAAGCCTATGAAAAATGTTGAAGAAGAAGAAAACTACAAATAAGTGAGTGAATTCACTTTATATTCGAGGTATTATTTATTTTGAAAATTAATATTTTATTATAACTTTTTAAAAAAATATATATAAACTACTTTTAACTTCTAAACGGTAAAACTATATTAATGTTACGTGAAATTTTGAGTGATATAAATATATTGATAAAACATCGATTCTTAAACGATATGAAACAATATTAATATAACATTAATTTTTGAACAATGTAAAATTATATTTATATTGATGTAATGTCGACTCTTAATAAAAATTAAATATGACATTAACTTATGAACAAATGTAAAATTATATTGATGTAACATCGACTCATAAAAACTAAATGACAATAAATATAGTTAACAAAATCAATCTCTATTAATTAATTGTTAAAGATAAATAATACTAATATGCCCATATATAATCTGGTATGTTTTTAATAAATTCAGAATTTAAATGCACTCCTAATAATATCTTATATTTTCTCTTATATTTTAAATATATTTTCTCATTCAAATATCAAGTGACCAATTTAACTAGTTATTGCTAAATATTATAAACTTTTAACTATACTTATATTTTATCTTAAAAATTTAAAAGGGGAAAAATGAAAAGATAGAAGATTAGAGAATAAAAGAATTATTTCTGTTATGTTAGCTTTTTGCTTGAATGGGTGAAAGCAATTGCGTTGCTCTCAAGTAAAGCATGATGCCCACAGCTACATTATAGGATCACAAAGAATCAATAAAATAAAGTTTTTATATAAAAATATTTTGAAATATATGAAAATATATGCACAATTTATTAAAACTAATATATTTTATTATATTAAATGAATGACATAGTTTTAAGAGATTTAAAAAACATTAATAATATATTTATCCAGATTATTCCCATGCTATTATTAATGATAAGTATTGGTGTCCTTTAGTTTGATTAAATGTGTATTTTTATTTATTAATGTACTCTTGATTTTAAAATGTATTTTATCATGTTCATTACAAAAGATAAATGCTTATTTTTATGTAATTGTAATTCATAAAATAGATATTTTAATTTAAAGTTATATTATTAAAGTCCATAGTAAATAAATATTTTTGAATGTATTAATTATATTTTAGACTTATAATAAATAAATTAAATTTTGAAATAATATTATTTTAAAGAAAAAACGACTTAATGTATTTTTAAAACTCACAGTAAATTTATTTGACATAGATTATAAATTATATAAATATATATATAATTTTTCACAATCAAATTTTTATAAATCAAAATTGCTTTAGTGTATGTGTTTTAAAATATATAAATATCAATTTTTATCACATTATTCATAATACATTGATATGTGTATTGAGGTAAAAAATAATCATTTAACAATATATAAAAAAAAAAGCAATATCATGAAGTATAGTATTTTAATTTAAACACAGTCAAGAAAACATGATAAAAAGAATAATAACTTCGATCAATTTATAGAAAACATTAATTATATAAATATAATTATCACATGTTTATTAAATTTTCCATCTTTAAAATTGCTAGGACAGTTACATAATTTTGTAGTATGAAACAAATTTAATTAGAAAATTCTATGAAATTAATTATATAAATATAACTTATTTTAAAATGCTATGAATTATAATTTATATAGAAAATTCTTTATGAATAAATTATAAGTTAGAAGCTTATTTGCATAAAAATGTGATTTTTTCCAATAATTAAGACAGTTATTAATCTATTACAAATATTAGTTATAACATTGAATATTACAGCCATAAATTAATAAGAGATGGTGATGTTTCTCATATTTAATTTATCAAAATTAAAATTAAATTAAGTTGAACAGTTGATTTAATACATCTAATTCATCACACGTTGTTAAGAGTTTGAAAAAATTAAAAAGAAATTAATTAATAAAATCATGAATTAGTATTTTGGTTTAAGGATAAATTAATATACGTTTATGAGTGATATTAGAGTGAGGGTCAACATTTATACAAACAATTACAAAAATTTAATTTCTTTCTCATTTCTGAAACATTAGTTTGGTTCGCTGCTTTTTCTCTTTTGCTTTTGGTAAGTCCCAATTTCTTCTCTTTTCTCCTTCTCACTTTCCAAACACAGAATTAGGGTTTAATCATGTTCCATTCGTCAGTGTCCCCTTTGGGAAAATTATTAGAGACATCGAAAATGATGGTTTGTTGTATGGCCGTTTGGTGCTGTCTCTTGTTTGGCTGCTGAAATTCAACCTTTTAGTGTTAGGCATAAATTTATCATGAAAGGAAGGAATTAGGGTTGAGTAATGTTGCTAGGGCAAGACCATGTTAGGATTTTTCATATTAGATATTTGTGAAGTTAAATTTTCTGTATGGCTTGTTTGGCATTTGTATTAAGCATATACCTCTGTTACGGATATAGAAAATGTTGAAAAAATTATTCTGGAGCATGGCACTGCTGGCAAAAAGACCAGGTTGAGCTAGGGTGAGGGTAGATTTTGATATATATGGGTTTAGTAGACATACACTATCGGTAGAAACCAGTTAGTGATCATTCGTTTGTGTAACTAAGACATTTATTATAATCATCAACCAACTTAATGTATATATATATTGAGGCTGGATAACACTGCAAAAGAACTTTTGTACTGTCAGTTTGTGTATTTATTCTGATGATATTGTTATGTATTTACGTTGGTTAGAGTTTCCTAAGATTAGGGGAATGAACTAGATATATGCGTCTTAGATACTGATACATTTGAGTTACAGGTAATTTAATGGGGGATGATTCTTCTCTTAGTTTGGACAAGTTGAGGGCTAACTGGACTCCATCTCAAGACCAATATTTTCATGAGCTTTTGCTGTGCCATGTTCACAAAGGGAATAAAACTGGTAAAGCTTTTAGAAGACACGCCTGGCTAGACATGATTGAACAATTTAACACCAAGTTTGGTTTCAAATATGATGTAGAAGTGTTGAAGAATCGTTTCAAAAGATTCAGGAAGCAGTACAATGAGATAAAAATGATAGTTAGTCAAAAGGGATTCCAGTGGGATGAGGCACAAAACATGATAATAGCCGATGATAAAGCATGGGATGCATGTATTAAGGTACCAATTGTCATAAAATGTTTCAAAAGCATTATTGATTAACTGTTACATTGCAGTTATGACTGTGCTTTTCTACTTGCAGCTCCACCCTGATGCTCAACCTTTCAAGACAAGGTTAATTCCGAATTATAATGATCTACGCATAATTTTTGGCCACACAGTTGCTGATGGCAGATACAGCCTTTCATGTTTTGATGTAGATTTTGAATATGAAGGTACAAATGCCCTCATCATTACATATTCTTGTATGGTTGAAACTGTTGGGTTGGAACAACTGAATCTAAAAAGGAAGGGTTGAATAGAGTCTAGACTCTTCTCGCAGAAAACTAGACTAGATCGTCTAGTGAACAACTAGAACAAACAACACACTAGATTTTATACCGGTTCACCCAAACTCACGGACTATATCTAGTTCTCTCTTAAGTAGATTGCATAAGAGATTCTACTAACAATCAATTGATTACAAACGAGTACATCAACCACTCCTAGTTACAAGCAAGTAGACAATTCATTTTTGGTTCTCACGAGTACAAACCACTCCTAGTTATACCTTTTTAATCTCCTCTAGGATTAAAAACTCTCAAAAGAAATTAACACTCTCAGAGAGAACATAATTCAAGCTCACAGTGTATACTTCACAATGTGAAAAATTTCAAAAGATATTGCTCACCAACAAAGAACACTATAAGATAGAAAGAATTGTATATAGTAGGTGTGTGTTCTTCATCTTCAACTTGAACTCTTTATATAAGCTTAGAAGATGACCGTTGCAATTTTGATTTAGCTAACATTTGATCTTTGTTGATCTTCAATGAGAATCTTCATCTTTCTTGGCTTAGAAGCTTGATAAAGAAAGTTCTTATTTGAATCTTCAAAACACTTTTTTCTCTGTTCTGTTTGTGAAACAATTTGAACAAGATATGCATATATAACAATTAATCATAAACACTTAAATTTGCTTGTTTCCTCAAGTAGCTGATTATAGACCGTTGGTAATAAAATTTTCAGACAAGGTTATTATAGACGTTGAGAATAAAGTTTCAAACACTTGATGTTTATCTTAAAATCATTTGATTGTTACAAATTGTTTATAAGTTATCTTCAAGCTAAGAACTCGTGGTCTACTAGACTGTCTCTTGCAAGACTTGCTATATTTACTTGTATCCTTCATCTGTCAAAAAACACATGTTAGAATGTGCAAATAATTTGTTCACATTCAAATAGATAATAAGACATTTCGAGTATTTGTTATCATTAAAACTCAACTCATACATGGTCTACTAATACTATACCATCTAGTGGGGCTTATGGGGTTAAACCGTCTAGGGTCTTAACGGAAACTTGAAATTTCTTTACCAAATGTATTGATTTACGTTGTATTGTCCTCAATTTTGAACTACTATAATTTTTCTCTCAGAAAAAGAATTGGATGAGAAGACTATCACCAGTAAAGGAGTGGATAATCAAACTCCCACTGCTTTTAGTCAAGGTAAAATAGACTGGTCTCCAATAATGGACCAATTTTTTGTAGAACTTATGGTGGACCAACTGCGTAAAGGGAACAAGATTGACCGTACCTTCAGGAGACAAACATGGGTACATATGACAGAATCATTTAACAAAAGATTTGGATGTCGTTGTGGTAAGGTTGTCTTGAGAAACCGTTTCAGTGTCCTAAGAAGGCATTACTGCTCTATAAACGTCCTCCTTCGCAAAGAAGGCTTTAGTTGGGATAAGACGCAGCACAAGGTTGTGGCTGATGACCAAGCTTGGCAAAAATGTATCAGGGTATGAGATTTCCTCTCTCTTGGTCATTTTCATTTTTCTTTTTGATACTCTTTTATTTCCTATTACCATCACATCACCAATTCATGATTGCAGGTAAATCACAGCTTCCGGCTCTATAAAATTAGAAGCATGCCTTTTTATTCTGGCATGTGTATAGTATGTCGCAATGAAGAAGTTACTGCAGGTTTCAAGTCAAATCTTCCGAAGGGATCTTCTGGGGGTAATAACTCTGTCCCAGATGCTCAGCCACTTTGTAATGAAGATAAAGGAGCATCACATTTAGGTGATGCAGATAAAGAAGCCTTGCGTATTGGTGGTGAAAAGAAGTCTTTCAGAGAAACTCAGACCCTTACCAATGCAGATAATGAAGCATTACAACATGTTGGGAAAAATGTTTCTGGTCACCTAAAAAGGCATCAACCTAAGATGCCAGCAACCTTGAATGAATCTAAGAAGGCAAGAGGGCACATGGCTGTTGCAGTTACATCACTAACCAAAGCAAAGGATGATAATTTTTCTGTAGATAATGTTATCAGTGTGCTTCAGGCTATACCAGACCTGGATGATGATTTAATATTAGACGCATGTGATTTTTTGGAAGATGAGAGAAGAGCAAGGTTGTTTCTGGCACTTGCTGCTCCTTTGAGAAAGAAATGGTTATTGAGAAAGCTTCGGTCACAATAATTGAACCTTGGACTGGTTCATCAGCTTTTGTAAGTTTTGTTAGACAGCATGCAAAGCAAGCCATAACTTCATGTGTTCACATGCACCCTGAAAATATTTCAAACTAGAATTTCTCAATATTAATATCTCAAGAGGTTAAACTACATAATTAGTAACTGCACTCCATAGTTTTTAAAATATCTTTTATCTAGACTACTTTTCTGAAAATATTTTAAAATAAAATTTTCAAAACAAGATTTCTAGAACACAATTTTCAGAACACATGAAATGCTTTAAAACAAAATCTTTATGAAATAAGATTTTCAGAATATATGAAATGTTTTTTGAAACAAAATTATATATAAAATGTTTTATAAAAAAATCTTTACAAAATCAGATTTTCAGAACATATGAAATTTTTTTCAAAACAAACTTTCTAGAACATGAGATGTTTTATGGAACAATATTTCCCAGAAGAAATTTTACATAAAGTAATACAACAAGAGAGGGTATTTTAGTCTTTTTGACCTTAATATAAGGTGTAATTAGTAATCATGGGTGCATGAAGCGAAAGCCTCACCCAAATAAGAGATGGATTGCATAATTTTCTCGCTTCAAATTATATATATACAACGCAATTCTTATTTTATAATATCCAATTGTCGGTCATATAATCTTTTTTTATTTTATATGGAAAACATTTATTAAATGTGAAAGATACATAAAGAAGAAAAATTTCTAGATATAGTTCAAAATATAAACTTATATTAATTTATAAAGCAGTTCATTTATTATTATTTTGTCTTTTGTAAAAGTATAGTTGAAAGATTTGTTCAAAACACACCTTAGGTAAATGATAAAATATATAAGTTGAAAACGAAACTAAAGAAAAAAAAGCAAAAGCAGATAACATAAAGCTAATGTCAAACTTAGTCAGTGGACCAAATTAAATTAGGTTAAGTGTAATTTTTTTTCTCTCTTTCACAGCAACACCACATCCATAGTGGAGACTGTTGAAAAGTAATAATAAACACTGTTTTCTTAAAAATGAAGTGAATGTCCACTATCATATATATATATATATATATAATTAGGTCGGTTTGACCATTTTAGGTGCTAATCAATTTCCTCCATTTGTTTACATAATATCGGTCAAAAGGATGATAATTAAAGTCAAAAAACAAAACACTCACATCTAAATATATAAACAAACTATAATGTTCAAATAGTAGATCAATCCATCCCAACAACAACAGAAAAAATTGTATTAAAAACAACATATTTATTTAATTTTTGTCTCATAATAGCAACAACAGAAAAACCTGCATTAGAAACAAGTGTGTTTTTTTTCCAACAACAACATAAACAACACAATATATTATTAAAAAAAAAGAAAATACAAAAATATGGGAGACTAGACCAAAACCAATATGTTAACACAAACGATACATAGGTAGATTATACTTATTCATAAAGAATTCTAAGAACAGACTAGTTGGGAGTCTATTATACCAATGAAATGATTCTCTATGAATAAATCCTAAATTAGCCAACTTATCAGCACACGCATTCTCTTTACGAAAAATATGAGTTACCCTAAACCTGATTGTCCCACAAAAATTAAGACAAGTATTTCATCGATTCTGAAGCATCCACAGAACATTAGTCCTAGCAGTAAACGCAGCACAAACCAAGGCAGAATCACATTCAAGTCAGACATTAGTAAGCCCCATTTTTTGAGCTTCCTCCATAACATGTATAACTCCATAAAACTCCATAAACAACACAATTTACAACAACAGAAATAGCTACAACAGAAATTAAAACATTTAAAAAAATATTTTCTTACTAAATTTTATATTGTCTCTTATCCCTAATTATTAGGTCACAAAAGTGACTATGGCTAACTCAACATGTTTTTATAGAAGAGAAAGATTAAACACAATTTTTCTACTATATAAATTGTTGACCACTTGCAATCATGTGAACTAGTATTTTTATTTTACTTATTATTTTCCATGTTTGCACCCTAGTTAGTAGCTTGTATCTCTAGGGTTATGATCACACCTTTGTGGAGTTGTGTTTTAGCACCGCCCCTCTATCACAAGGTCCTACTTCAATCACTCCACATTCAAACAAAATTAAAACCTACCATACTCCATACCCTTTCATTATATGTTTCTCTTTTTTCTAGATCCACATAAACACATATTTAAATACTTTTTCCATGCAAGTCAACCATTTAGTCAACTATATAGGCATGCCATAAAACATTCATGTTATTATGATATATTATTGTCTCTTCCCACCACAGATTGCTGCTGCACATCCTCAACTTTGGTCAACAGCACTCCAAAATATCTGAATCACACACTCTCAACATCTCCATCATCAGCTACTAATGAGGTCAACCTTTAATCACCTTCTCCACTTCTCATAATTAAGTCAAATTGTAGCTCAAATTATCTTATTTGATTTACTTATCCTACACTAGGGAAAGTTAATTAACTCCCTCCATCATGAGATGTGCTATTTTCCAATTTACTGAAAGATGGAACAATCATTGGTGCAGTATATGAGACAATTACTGTTGGCTAATAAACAGATTGAGTTATCTAAAGACCAAATATTTAGACACTATTAACATTGTGTCTTCTGTAATTTCAAATCCTCCTACCCATGAAAACATTGAAATGAATACACATTTTGAATATCTTTCCCTACCATCTTAGTATTGTGCTACACCAAAACAAAAATTAAAATTTATTTAGGAAGTTTTAAGCAATGTATTATCTGATATAATGTTTGGATCGCATTGGTTAGCGAGATTTGGACACACAGGAATAACTGTTTATTTATTTATTTAAAGGAAAAGTGGTTGACCATACTGAAGTTTTTTTCCTGACACAGGTTAAGGTTTACTCTTGGATCTCTTCAAAGGGACTGTCAATGAATTTCTCATTTTTTGACTGGTACTTAAAACTTCTGGTATGTATGCATTCGATTTAATGTTATTATAAGGGTGGTGAGGTCGGTTCTTGGTCTTTTTGTTTCTTTTTAGTTGGTAATGTTAGGGTATGTAGTAGGAGATTTCATTTGGATTTTTGTTGTGTATGTGGAAAAGTTCTATTTATCTCTCTTACTTTGTATAAGGGCTAAACCACCTCTTAAGTGGATCTGTTTAATTTAATGATAAAAAAAATGTATAACTTTGAATTTTTTGGTTAAGATTTTGGTGACATCAAATCACAACTTTTTTCAGCACTAAGAGAGTATAGTAGTAAGGTGGAATGATAAAACTCTCTCTCAAATTGAGTTTCAACACATGCATTTTGAAATTGAGAGAAGAAGAGCAGAAGAGGCTTAGAGTTGAAGATACTGTGTTGGTCACTTAGTTGATGTACATGCAACACCCTTGATATGTGTTTTCATGGTTTGAGATCACTAGCCCCTATTATAGAACTGGTCTGCCACTTGATGAAATGCATTATTTAAGTTCTCCATAGCCAATTATGACATGTCCCTGTGGATGTAGAAAGCCTGTGATCCATATTCTCCTACCCTTCTTTTTCAAATCACTCACCTTTATCACATTTTCTTCCATAAAAAAGCTCCTTCTTTCACGTGTATAGTTAGTTACTTACCTAATCCCTTCTCCTTCTGCCACTGCCAATTCCTCCAACACACTTTCTCCAACTCTCTTAACATGTGTCTATCAACTATGAACTTAACTTAGTTTAACCGATAATTTCAATTTCAAATCACGAATCAACAGTCTCATTAAGTATGCTTTTGAACATGTGTGTCTTCCAAACTCTAACATGTGTAACTCATAGCCTACACATTGTAACTTTCACCTGTTTTTTCAATAATAATGAGATCGAAAATCAGGTTAAACGTGTGTTTACATGTTTAAATACTCAGAAAGAGAATTTGATTGTATAATCAGATCAAATATTCAGAAAGAAAATTCTGTTCTTTGTGATATATATTTGACATGAGCATAATTGTCTCATATTATGATGACATACTTGTTCTATTTTTTTAGTTCAAGTTGTGTAATAAGGATGAAAAGTATTTGGATTGTGGTTGTTAATGAGATTTGGAATCATAGGAACAAGATTATTTTTAAATATGAAATGTTAGATTATTTCAAAAAAAATTCTTTGGTTCAATTAAAAGTTTGGTATTGGATCACTTCTAAAGTCCCTTTTGCTTGTTTCTCTTGTTCTGATTGGTGTCTTGATCCTCTGATTTGTCTTTTTTCGCTTTAGCTTGTATGCGGTTGTTGTTTTCACAGGGTTCGTTTTGAGTAGTTGTCTGAAAGGTGTTTTGTTGTATGGTTGTCTCAGATTTTTTGATATATGGGTTGAATCACCTCTGAAATGATTCATATGTATATATTGTTTCTTGCTGATAAAACAAAATATCATATACAGAAACAATTTTCATTGGGCCATAGCAACACCAAAGACAAAACACATGGCCATTATACCTTTTTGTCTATGTTTTGCAAAAAACAAATGTTATCTCCCCTTTACAAATGACACAGTGAAAAAGTTGGCAACCTAGCTATTTGAACAAAATTATAAGTAACATTCTTGTGACTATAATGGGAAAATGAAAGGCATTGGGGAGGCATAATTTCTGGGATTCCTTCACAAACAGCAGTGGATGAGAACCAAAGTGGAGAGTGTGTGGCCCTCTCAAAGGGCCTTCCATCTTCCACCCCACTACCCAACTATGATTATGTCTGCATTTGATGGTCCAAAAACTCCACCCTCTTCAAAAATTTTGTGCATTTATCTTACCCCTTTTTAATTCCACATATAATAACACTAATGATATAAATCCCTTAGAGAAGGAAAGCATATATAGGTCCTGTGATTGATTCGATTACACGTAACAAGATGTTGAAAACCAAAGGCATGAAATGAAAAGTGTAGGGAATGCGTGAAAAGTGAAAAATAGGTCATTGAGTGGCCCATAACAGCCACAAGAATTTTGGATACACCCATCACTCATCATCGATCTTAACTCTACATTCATTCCAACTTGCTGCCAATCAATTCAAATCAGAGTCTTCTTCTTCAGTTCTGTTTTGTGGTATTTGCTAGCTCTCATCACTTTCTCAATAATACCATAATAGTGTGCGCACTAATATTATTCACCACCTTTAAATTCCCTTTATACCTATATAATTTAAGATTCGGACAAGTTTCTTAACTGGAGTGTTTGTGTCGGACACAATATCGGACACCGACACTCGTACTATACTTGTAGGACACGTATTGGTGGAGAAGTGTTCAATTTAAAAAATATTTATTGAATTTCTGACAATTTTAGTATGATTCTAATATAATTTTGAAAATGATAAATACATTATTTTTTTTAAAACTCAAATTTATTGTATAAAATTTGATTATGGTGATAAAAATAAGGAACAAATCTTTTTGAACCAGCCATGAGAAACATCTTCCTGCTACAAAAAAAACTGAAATATACTTGTGCACATAAATTTTATTGTTGATTTATATAATACATAATTATATAATATATAGATCCGTGTATTCGTATTCTATATTTATAAAATTATACGTATTTATTTGTCTGTGTCCGTGCTACATAGTTTTAAGAGTTGTTGCTCTGCTTAACCTTTCCTACAACTTGTGGGAACATTCTATATGTCACCAAAAAATCTCAATCTGATAAGTGTAAAGACTTGTTAAATCAGTAAAACTATCGTTCTAAGAAAGAGATTAATTTCTATTCTATTGGAATTGAAAAAAAAACCTAAAATTTCCTGTGATTATGTTACTTGTTATCTCATTCTTGCGTTGTGTCTCAGTTAAAATTGGTAGTGTTTTCAATGGATGGTGCTTTCTCTACAAATGTCAATCATGGAAACTAACACGTCTTTCTTTTTCAGGGAAAGTATGAGTAGCATCTCAGTTTTAGGGGTGGATAATTACAGAAACTGTGTATCTAAATATGTATTTTTTTTCTTCTTATAAATATTTCTTGTTTCATGAATCAAAATTATAGAATTCACGTACTTCATAGATCTAAATTTTTTGAATGTGAACCCAACTTCATTAATTAGTAGTATAGAATTAGATTGTCATTGTTTATTATTTTTCTTAACTTAAATAAAAGCAAAGATATATAATCTTATATTCTGATTGAGAATATTAATATTATAAAATGAACTTTAAGTGTAACTTAATCCCATAAAACCAGTTTATAAAGTTGAGATTTGCACCTACTTATATACAATGAAAGGCTCTAATCTCTAGTCGATGTGAGATTTCCAACAATTAATTGAGTTTATTAAAAAAAAAATTATTCTGAATTATTTGCATATATATTGGTATATATACAATGATTGACACACTGCATAGTTTTGGGTAGAACATCTTCTAAAGCTTTTGAATCTATCTTTCTGTTTTAGTTTGACACTTCAATTTTTTTATGAATATGCTGATGCACTTCTGTAAGTTGAACAGTGAACCAAACCGACCAAAAAAAATTGCATGGACACAATGCATTGAGGGAATTTCTAAGCATTTTTTAAAATATCCCAAGTTTAGGTTGGATATGTTCTACACCATTCAACTTTTTATTCTTCTAAATCTTCCTTTTTAAGGCTTTTCAATATATTCAATTCATCCACATTTTATCTAGTCTTTAATTCATAAAATACAATTAGGAAGGTGTATAAGGAAACTATTAAAAAAACACAATACAAAATTATTCTAATCCAAAGTATCTAGTATTACACTCATGTGTTGTAAGGATATTTTATTTATTAAAAAATCTTGAATTTAATTTTATTATGAATAAAAAAATTGTTGGAGCAATGAGAATAATTTTTTTTATCAACCAGAATAATAAATAAATATGAATAATTTAAGGGGTGACCTAACCTACAGAAAAAAGAAATATAAGACTTCACTCCATAGTTTATTACAGACTTCTAAAAATTACCAACAAATTTTTATCCTAAAAAACAGTCACACAAGTCCGTCCAAAATGACAGTCAGGATATATCATCAAAACAAATTCAAAAATACATATGAACATAAATAACTCACCAAACATTAACCTCCAACAGTATAAGATCTTCTTATTAATCCCATATACAGAAAGTACAACACCTTAACAAATCACAGACACACACAAAAACAAAAATATACATAATATTTACACGACACATATTCCTCCAATTTTATGAAAATAGTAATATTATGAAAAAAAAATTATATATATATATCCCACAAGAAAATCATAAAATAGAAACCAATTTTTAGAAACCAAAATAATTAGTTGCAATAGTAACTAAATTAGAGATCATTTTAAAAACTAAAAAGAAATTTGGTTTCTAAATTAGTTTCTATTATTGTTAAATAGTTTCTAAATTGGTATCTAATTAGCAACCAAAATTTTTGCTACCAAATTTAGAAACTATTTAAGAATAATAGAAAATAATAAAAACTAATTTAGAAATTAATTTTTTTTTAATTTCTAAAATAGTCTCTATTTTAGTTCCTATTGTAACTAATTATTTTGATCTCTAAAAATTGGTTTCTATTTCATATTTTATATATATATATATATATATATATATATAAAAGATTGTTGTTTTAGGTTTAGGGTTAAATATATTATGTGGAATTAGGTTGTCATGGTTTGGAAGAATAGAATATTGATTTGGAGAATTGGATTGCCCTCTTGGACTAATAATGACGTTTCCTCTTTCTGTTTTCTGGCTGCCCTTCAATTTTGTACTTTTCTTGGGACCTTCAACCTTCCTCTTCCTTCTTTTATGTAACCTTTGTTTTCAATCTCTATTAGGGTTCATATCTAGTTTTTCATTTTTTTTTATCTTTAATGAGTTTTCAAAATGTTATAGGGTTACATTTTTTTAAAGACTTTAAATTCTATGCACCAACACAATTTACTCTTATTTAAATAATTATTTAACTATGCTTACTATAAAACAATTATCGACGTTAGCAGGACAGAAAAACAAACATTTTTATCATATTTAACTTATTTTTTTAGTACGTATAATTTACTTGAACTTGCTTAAGATATAAAGAAATCATTTTTAAGATTTTAATTTCAGTAAAAAAACAATATAAACTTTTTGTAAAAATAAGAGCAGGAAAAAAATTAGTTTTAGTAAAAATTAAGATATAATTACTAAAAAAAATTATTGATTTACTCACGAAAAATTATTGGATTAGTTTTTCTCAGTAGTTTTTAATCATTGATAAATTTTATCAATACTTTTACAGAATACCTTTACAGACGAAGTTTTGGTTTGTCGATAATTATTAACAAATTTTGTATAAAAATTAAAAAAAAAATATTATATTTTTTATAATTAGTAAAATTTATTAATAATTGAACGTGAATTAATATTTATCGATAATTGGACGTTAATACTATTTATTATAAAAAATAATAATAGTAATAATTTTATTTTATATGAATATATAATAATGTTGTGTTAAATTGAATTAATCTAGAAAATTGAATTTTTTGTTGATTAAAATATAACTGGTTCTGATTTTTGGTTAAATGATTTGAAATATTCTTTTGTTTTGAACTAAGTGTAAGTTTGCTTTTCTAAATGTAAAAGTCTCATTATAAAAAAATCATTAAATATTTATATTTAGAAAAAAAATAATTAATCGCTATATTAACTAAATTATATATTAGAGACTAAAAATCTATTGGTATTTAAAGTAATTTCTATTATTAATCAAAATTTATAAAATAGTTTCTAAATTGGTATCTAAATTAGTTACCAAAGTTTTAGTTACTAATATTTTTTATTCTAAATTAATTTTTAAAAGGCTAATAGATACTAATTTAGAATATAAGTAATTAGTTGATAAAACCTTAGTAGTTAATGGTTAGATACCAATTTAGAAATTACTTTATAATTTTTTATTAATAATAAAATTTATTTTAAATACCAATAACTTTTTTAGTTTATAAAATAGTCTTTAATTTAGTCAATATAGTAACTAATTATTTTAGTTTCTAAAATTAATTTCTATTTCACAATTTTTTTGTAGTGTCTAAATAAGATCTAATGACTCAAGTTGGAAGTGATAGCTTTTAAAATTAGTAAGAAATGATTTAAAAAATCGAACTTGAGACACGTAAACCAATTTCATAATTCTGCATACTCGTTGGACGAGCCATATACTCATTGAACGAAATTTAGAAATTAGAAAATCCAACAACCTTGTGAGTTGGACGAACAATATTCTCGCTAAACAAAATTCAGAAAATTAAAAATTTAAGAGCATCAGACTCTATGTTAACTCGACACAAATATTGAGTTTTATGTCAAACAACTAATAATTTATCGTAAAATTATATAAATTAGGACTTCCAATTTCTTGTAAGTTTTAGACATTTACTTTATATATCCATACTCATTAGATTTTTTTTTTCCTTATACTATATAAAGATTTATCAAATATTCACATCTTAAATAAATATATAAATATAAATCATAATTTTTTTTTTACTTTCAATTCTTTAAATTGCATATTATTTTTTTCCAAAAAAAATACCTATTATTAAATAACCAAAATTGGATAGTCCTTTTTAAACAAAATTTACAATACTTTGAAAGTGCATATGTGAAGTTTTGTTTCACTGTATTTCATCCAATATCATATTATAAAAATAATCTCTTAACAATGTTTTTATTGAACGATGATATTTTGAAAAAATTTAATACACAATTCAATCATCATTTATTATGTATTTTACATGTTTTTTTACAATTTATTTTAAAAATAAATAGTTTTATGTTTTTTTTTTATCTTATTTGCATGTTTAATAAATTATTTTTTTTAAATAATTACGTTAAGTTTAAGCATAATCTTAGTAAACCAATCATTTGACATTAAAATAATGAAACAAGGCATTCACATATAAGGTACATTACCCTAGGTCAAATTAGACCGTTTGAAATATTATATATTAGAAATTTTGCACCAACATGATTATTTTCTTTCATTGTGATGAAATCATGCAACTTTTTTTTAAATGTCACGAGTATATAAATTTAGCTTATGCTTTATTCACTTAGTTTTCGACCGACCAAATAAATGAATAAATAAAAAACTATGGTTACGACGTGATCTTACAAAAATATTTCTTTTCTTTTTCAACTTTACAAAATATATATTTTTCCTTTAACATTGTCACTAAATGTATTCCTCTGTTCCTTTCTCTCTTTGTTCTTTCCTTTTGAATATGAATTGGTCAAGAGATGATAAATATATTTTTCTCTCCTCGAGCTTATCCTTTTAAAATTTTAATTCATTGTTGTTTTTTTCTATTATTTAAATTAAATTTAAATATATTTCAGTTATATAGAATGAGTTGTTTTGGATTTAGGTTTATAAATTTTCATTTTTTGTTCATTCCTCTAAAATATAAAATTATTATTTTCTTAATAGTGTAAAATCAAAGTATTCTAATTTTGATTTGATTTCACAAGACATCATTGTACGATTTTGAATCCTTCAAAAACTTGAAATCACTATTTTTATTTTTACCATTTTGTAGAGATTTAAACATATTTAATTCTTTAAATGATTAGATATAAATCGTATTAATCTATAATTCAAAACCATTAATATAATAAAAATAATTATTTCAGTGTTATCTCAATCCTTATATAGAAAAAGTAAAGGATTGGTGAGTGAACCACCATTTACAAAAAAGACTACCTTCTTATATACCTAAAGACAGTACATGTACAAAAAGACTACACTACACGTCCCAAAGTGTAACAAAACGAGCTAGCTTCATCAATGATAATTCCCAATCCCACCTTTTAATTAAAATTTCAAAAATACCTATATAAGCAAAATGAGATATATTGTCCTAAAGATGCTTAACATAAAAAAAAAATCTTCACAAAGGTTCAAAATCATTAATATTGTACAAATTCCACTACAAATATTTGACTAAAATTAGGGTATTAAAAGTTGAACTTAAAGAACTACTTTTTTATATGTGTAGACCACCAAGATGGAAAATTAGCATATATATATATATATATTATTTATTTATTTTTTTTGTTTGTGTTAGCAATAGATGGTGTAATAATAGTTTTAGAAGCATGCAAAGAATAAGTTCCATTCTTTGGTCAAGGCAACAATCCTAACATACATGATTCATTCCATCACCACCTTTTCACCAGCTTTACATTCATGAAAGGCATCAATGAAAACTATCTTCAAAGGGAATTAAATACTTTTCCAAAAGCATGCCAATCTCATTTAACTATTCCACCATTCTACTCTTTTCAAATAAATTTATGTTCACAATTTTTTAAATCATCATAACATTGCAATTTTATTCCTAGTTAATTAAGGTATTTTTCAATCATTTGTTGTTTTTTTTTATTTCAAAACAAACTCTAATAATTTTAAACTTTAATTAAAGAAATGAAATTATTGAATATAGTCCTTGTTATTATAAATTAGTGGTGTGGTCATACACGTAAAGTTTTATAGAATGCACATTGCCTTTTTTTCACGTAAATATATCTGAAAGTCTTAATCAGAAATGACGTTATTATCCAAGCAAAACCAAACACACTAATAAACTATAATAAAACCTTGAGTGGGACTTTCAATAGAATTAAAAGAATGAAGTTTTTTTTTTATTTTTATTTTTAATAACACATGTTATATGAATTGGTCACTTTAACATAATATATATAATGGTACGACCACTTTTTTTATAATTAATTTTGTTGTCTAAATTTTTTATATTATTTCACCTTTACGTGCTTTTGCTAATTTGTATAAATTTGATATCATAATTTCTCTTACTATGTTTCATCAACACAACAACCCTTTTAATTTAAAATAAAATATTACCTCTTCCATTTTTTAAATTCTTGTCTTTTTCTAAGACTAGAAGTTAACCCCTTCAAAGTGAAAAAAAAATAAATTTAAGAGAGCAACATTTTTTAGTAAGAATTGCATGGAATTCTAAAGAAGGTAAATTACTTTTTCTGTGCTTCACACCACTATTTGGGTATAGTTATTTGTCTTTCGCATTTGTGTCTGTAATATTAATGGTTATATACATATTTTTTTTAGATTCACCTTCTTTTGTTGGATTAGGAGTAAAAAAAAATTCAAGAGTTCATTCTTTTGGTTTTTGATCCATGAAAAATACGACGCACTGTTTTATTTATAAGGGTTTGAATATTTATCAAATATTTCAAGTAATTTAATTTTTTATTATTGATAAAAAAACTATTTTTTTATAAACATGGTTTCATTTACATAGATATGGAAAAAAATATCTTCCACTTCAATTTATTTAATAAAAAAATCTTATTCAAAAATTTAAATAGATTTGGGTTGTTGGATCATATTGAGAAAATATCTTGATTAAAGGTAAAATATATTACGTAGACTAGATAGATTATTTCCTTCTTAGATTTATTTGCATACAAGCTAAAACATTTCTTAAATAAATGGAAACTAATTTAGAGATGATTTAACTCTTATACAAAACAAAAAAATCTTTAGAATCTTCCTCTAAGAAAGAAAAAAAAAAAGACTTCTACCAACATCAACTAATAACTCATCATACAAGGAAAAAACCAACACTAAAAAATAACACTAAATCAAATTTATACAAACCAAATGATAAAAACATCAGATAGAATAAGAAAAACGAGTCAAAAATACTTTAAAAGGGATCAAATCTTTAATTGAATAAGAGTAAACATTTTTAAAATATCCATGAGATCTCATTTAAAAATTACATTGTTCATGTACTTCCAAATCTCACTTACTAGACCCAACAAATTTACTAAAAATAATTTTGAAAAATCCCTAATTAACCTTCTTACTGAAACCAAAATAGTTGTTTGTTTGAAGGTACTAGACTAAACTAGGGGAGAAAATTTGAAAGAAATGTTGGGTGGGACAATATTTAAGAATGGTTGATGACAGCTAACACTACACACATTCATACCCACAAACACAATATAAAAAAAATATAGAAAAAAGAGTTGGTGGTGTTAGTGTCATCAACACACATGCATGCCAGAGGTGCCCAAACACAACCTACAAGACAAATAAACTACTCCAAAATAAAATCCATGCTTCCAAATAAACAAACAACATCATTTAACAAATGAACAAAACCTAAAGCTTTTCCACCCAAATTTCAACCTTTCAAAATTCCTACCTCATGCCACTCCAAACACATATTAGCACCATAACCATTACCCAACAAAACAGTGTCTTCCATAAAAAATATCTTCATTTCTTTCCCTACTAATGACCACTTTGTTTTAACAAGTTTATCAATTTTCTATAGTTTTTTCTGGAAAAGTTTATAGTAACATAATAAAGGACCCTTTTCAATGGATATTACCTGAGGCCATGACACTCAGCTTTATCGGCCATGGCCAGCTGTTCCTTCCTTTCTTTACAAAGCAGCACCTCATAATGGTCCAAAACATAAAATATTGTTTCTGGAAATTTTTTTATAAAATAGCTGTGAATTAGTATACCAACATTTTACTTTACAAAGAAAGATTTGGTCTTAAGTTGATTTAAAAGAAAGATTGAGAAATTTTTCTTATTCGGATTGATGTTTTGAACTTTTATATTGTATGAAATATTTGAGAAATTGATGTTCTGGTTAAAAGAAAAGTTGTGGTGTGTTTCAGTATAGGTTTTTTTGACTCTGTATTATCTCGTGGCTTGATGTTTATAACTCTTTGGTGTTTGACTTACCTCTGTCTCTTGTTGGCAAAGAATCTGTTTAGTTGTTGGAATTGTCTTCTTTTGTGAGAATGTAATTCCTTTAGAGGATTAATATAATTGTATTTTGTTGTGTTTATGCCTATTGTCTTATCTATGTCAATCTAGTTGATGTGTTGTAGTGTTTGTTGGATTCATAACTGATTGAGTGTTAAGAAGTTTGATATGAGTTTTTATGTGTAAAGATTGAGATACTCTGAAGTGTCTTGTTTTATTTTATTTATTATTTACTGATAAAAAAATTCATATGTCTTAGGTGAGAAAAAAATGGTTATTTAAGAGTTTTTCTATTAATTAATCTTATTAATAAATAAATTTTTAGATTACTAATTTATAAACGGAGATGTAAACTTATTTATATTTATAAATATTATAAAATATATTAATTTTTATTTGTTGTCGTTTAAATTTTATATCTAGAACAGGAGTAAAGAATGTATAATGGAGCATGTGGTTTAACTTTATAGAGATGCAAAATCTTATTAATCTTTAACATATGAATAACAAACAATCCTTAAGAGAATGTAATTGACTTAGGGGTAAAGTTTTAAATAATTTAATAACTTTTTTTTAAATAATTGTTTCGTAATTTATATGTTCAAATATTCATTTTTCCCCTTTAAAGTTTTATCTTATATTCTATTTTTTTTTTTAAATTATCAAATTCATAAATACGTTAAAATATATTTAATAAATAAAAAGTAATCAAATTAAATATAAATTAAATGAATCAAGTGAAAGTTTCCAATTTTTAATAAGATAAAGTTTAACTTGTTTAAATAACTTATTCATGTTTACAAGTTAAACTTAACATTTGAATATTCAACTTACCTCAAACTCGGCACGTTTCTAAAGGCATAAATTTTCAGTTATTTTCAAAATTTCAAAATTTAACGATCATTCATTGTTGTTAGCATAAAATAATTTAGAAAATCAATTGAACAGAATTTGTTACCGTTTAACTTTTCAAATATTACTATAAAAAACAATAATTTTATGATATATAGTGGTTTATAATTTTAATGACGATAATATAAAACTATTTTTAAAATATTTATCGTTTTTTATGAAATATCTTGAATTTTTTTACAATAATTATATTTTTAGTTCAATAGTCATTCATTGTCAGTATAAAAAGTTTAACGTACTCAACTAATTAATAGAAAGTTATTCATGTTTGTATTTTTTTTTAAGATATTGTTATAAAAATAATAAATGTATGATTGTCAGTAAGAAAATTACTTTTTCTTTATGAAATTATATATTCTTTTATGGTAAAAGAAATATGTTTGAAATTGTAGGATTAATATTAATATATAATAGGTTTTTCTGTTCGATATACATAATCTTTTGAAAAACATTCTCTTTACATATTTATATTTTTTTCCAACGGTTACATTCAACTTTTAATTTCAATATCTCTTATATTAAATACAAAATTAATTTTAAATATTTTAATAAATTAAATTTTTAACAACCTTTTAATTATAGCATTTATCGACGTCTTAAATTATTTTTAAAATTATTAAAAAATATAAGAACACATAATAACTACTGTATTGTATGTTCTCTAGTATATATGAAAAAATTGAAGTTAAAATTAGTACTTAAAACAAATATTAATTCATATTTGTGATGGTGATTTGTACTATTAAACGTATAATATATGTAAAACATTTAAAAATAAAAAAAGTATTAAATAATACTGTATATTATCTTAAATAATAGTATTAAATTGAATAAAAAAAAATTAAACATCACTGTCATTAAAAAAAAGTCCGAGAACAGCAATTTGTTAGAATTAGGTTCTTTTTAAAAAAATTTGATGTGTGTTTGGTTGTGGTTTTAGGCACTTTTCTTAATTTGTGTGGGTCCCACATACACGCGCTTTCTTCGCACGCGTTACTTTCAAACCTTTCCCTTTCTTCTTTCTTTATTAGTTACTATCAATCATACTTAGGTCACATTTTATTTTCATAAAATAACGCGTCAATGTTATTTTAAAATTTCTATTTTCCAATTTAATTTTCACATATATATATATATATATTCTTATTATTTAATAAAATCATGGTAAATTTAAACTTAAAAATAACTGTTTTAAGAAAATTAAAAATATTTATCGATGATAATATTTGTTTGAATTTCTAAGTTCGAGAATTTTTTATTCAAAAATATAAATATTGAAACTATATCTCAGTAGAAAGTACTTTTTTGTGAGCAAAATGTATTATTTTTTAGGTTTTTTGTGGCCATGCTGAATGCCATAAATTATTACTCATTTCATTATTTTTTATGAATGTTGATTTTTTTAACTAAAAGATTATTTTAAATTACGGAATATGAGGTTGAAAAATAATTAGACCAATAAAATGTTATTCGCGTTTTTTAAATAATTATAATATTATTAAACTGGTTTATAAAGAAAATAATATTGCCCACTAGTTTGAGTAAAATAATAATAGTTTTATGAATTTAATTTTTTTTCAAAACTTATTTTGTAATATTTATTAAAAAAATTCCTCTTTATCATTTACTTATGTATTGGAAGTAAATAGATCAAAATATTATAATTCAAACTTTTAACATTTAAATCAATAAAATTTTATGAGGCTCGGATACTTCTTTTTAAATGACGTATCCGTGTCGGACACACGTATCCGTGTTGACACTCGTAGAATACTTATCGATGAAGTGTTCCATTCAAAAAAATATTTGTTGGATTTTTAAAAATTCTAGCACGGTTCTAATACAATTTTAAAAGGTATAAATACAATAACTTTCTAAAAACTCAAATTTATTGTATAAAATTTTATTATGATTATAAAAATAAGAACAAATTCTTTTGAACCAGTCATGAAAAATATCTTCCTACTTCCAAAAGAATCTAGAACATACTTTTACACATAAATATTTATTTTCAATTTATATAATTCAAAATTATATAATATATAGATCCTTGTCCCCGTATCTTACATTTTAGGAATTATACATATCTCTGTATCCGTATCCATATCGTGTCAGTGTCAGCGTCCGTATCCGTATTTGTGTTACATAAATAAAATTGATTTGTATATTACTAAAATAATAATAAGAATATATTAAACAAATAAAAGTACAATTTGAAGGAAGTGAAAGGGGAAGAGAAGAGAACTAGAATTACCAATAATGACTTGGGAATGAGTCTATTAATACATTAATCTTTTCCTTTCTGGTAATTTTCGCTTTAAAAAAATCTCCTTTTTTTATTTAACAGATTAAATGTTTACTATTTACTATTTACCAATTTTTTTTTCAGAAAATTATTAGATATTAAAATTTTCATCTTAGGAGTATAAAATAAATTTATCATTTTCCCTTCCTTTTTCCTTTAACATACTTATGATAAAATAATTATTACTATAAAATTAAAATTAAGGGTGCTACAAAATATTATTGTAAGTGATTTAATTAGTCTCATAACAATATTGGTGATATTATATTTTAGAAGACGAATAAAATAACTTTAAAAGAGATATTTTATATTTTTTAATTCAATGGTTATAATGAATAACTTATGTTAAATTTCAAGAAAAATAAAGAATAAAACTAAAAAATGATATTTTTCAAAATAATTTGATCTTACGGCATTGTATTCTAAATGCAAAAAAAAAATTATCCTCATTAATTTAAACATGTATTTTATGTGATAAAAAAAAAGCACACACACACATATATATATATATATATATATATATATATATATATATATATATATATATCTATGTATATTGAAATAAACAATATAACTATTAATATAAACAATCAATATTATAGTTATATTATACTCATTCTTAT
>Ga0123342_1000906_pt1 | contig 49210 bp, 35 predicted proteins | sample Turbeawhitnodule_FD_89960 | JGI IMG/M metagenome (GOLD analysis project Ga0123342, IMG submission 89960) | Root nodule microbial communities of legume samples collected from Mexico - Turtle bean Mexico white nodule | ecosystem: Host-associated > Plants > Roots > Nodule | place: Mexico: Nepantla...
AAGTCCGCTATCAGTATTGCACACAATCCGGTTCAACATGATCGAACAAAGCACGTAGAGATAGACCGACACTTTATTAAAGAGAAGTTGGATGATGGTCTTATAGCCACTGAGTACATCCCTCAAGACTCCAATTGGCATATATGTTTACTAAGGGACTTCCCACAAAACAATTTGAAAATCTTACTTGCAAGTTGGGAATGATAGATATACATTCACCAACTTGAAGGGGAGTGTTGCATAATCAGGAGAATTATGTTATAATTAAGTGCATATTCCATTTTATATTTATTAGGACAAATTTGTTAGTAATTTGATTTGTACAGCTTTAAACACCCATTATTTCTTGCTTTCATTGCCTATTATTTCTTTCCTTAATTAGGTTGTAAAACAGTCTATAAATAGAGACTGTAATCACATTTGTAAGATACCTCAGAAATATATTTCATCTATTTCTTTCCACTGTAACCAAACACTCCGAAACGTTCCCCTTAAAAACTGGTTGTTGAGGGGAAGAACAAAGCTAATTAAGTCCCACCAAACATCCCATATTATTTGATTTTGAAATTTATGAACTCCTTAATACCCAAGCCCCTAGCAAAATGTACAAAGGAATGTGTTTCAAAATATTTCTCTAATAAAAGTTCTTAAATAAAAATGTTAAATTCCACATAGTACAGAATACATTTTCTAGTATGGATGAGCAATCAGTGTTCTCCTATCTTGACAATTTTTTTCTTTATTTAATTTTCTACAGAGATAGTTCCAACATGCATATGAAATGTCATATACTTAGATTTATTCCTTTTGTTCAAGTCAAATAAAATTAAACTGTTAATTATTCATCAAAAGATTTAAGAAACAATACATAGATCCAACAAGTAGAATAAAAGACTCATAAAAACATAACCAAACAGAACATGGATGCTAAAATAATCGATAGATATGAGCTTACCTATTATACCAAGAGGGATCACAGCAGAGTTGTGCAAAAGCAATCAAACTGGGATCAGATGAAAAAGTACCAACCAACTGATCAACTGTGATAGAATCAGATCCATTACGAATGTCCCTGATTGTATCAGATGCTTTCAAACTTGTCAGGCCAAACACCTAGATCAAGCAATAAAATAAAATGGGCAGATAACACTTGTATAAAGTATAAAAACATGTCTAGCAGTATCATACACTATGTAATTTAAACCTTGTGCATTGCACGTGATAGCAGTGACTGACATCCAATGGGATCATCAACATATGAACAAGCTCCAACCTTTCTTTTGATAAAAAGAATACCAGAATTAAATGGATTATTCTTGTCTCCAAAATTCCACCAAGGTTTATCTGTTATTCAATGCATGATTAGGGTTACTTGTTTAAATATATAATTCTAAAAACCTCAATCAGTAACAGATTATATAAACAGCATAATAGTTTATGTTTACCTTCAGGGGTAAAGTCTATTACTTGAGGCCAGTAGCGAGGGCCACACACACGTATTCTTTTCAACTGTAACCATCAATGGCAATAAAAATTAGTCATACAAGGCTACGAATGTTTTTATTTGCTTCAACACTAGGAAATATACAAGTCCAAAGCTATCAAATAAGGGTTAAATTGATCAGGAACATAAGAAATGTGAAACAAGAAAACAGATAAAGTGAACAGGACAAATCAAAGTACCCCACAAATTTCATTCATAGAGACCACCCAGACATTCAGACTTACAATTGATCGTTCTGGCAGAAGGCAAGGGGTGACCTCACAAAAGTTGGATTCTGCATAATGCTCAGTTTCTCTGACAGTGACCTCAAGAGGAGCATAAACTGGCAGACCCGTGTCAACATCAACTGTTTGAATCCATCGTGCCTCTGTTGCAAGTACATATAGATGGCGGAATGCCTTCCAAAAAACTCATTTCAGAAAATAATTTCCAATTGTAAACTAATGAACATATAAGCTTTTATTTCAAGGTAGAGTAGATCCATCCATCTGATATACCTGAAGGTGGCATCTGTTATCATTTGGACCAGTTGGCAAACGTGGATATAGAGTAATTAGCAAAGCAGCAATGGAATGGTTGGTTGTTTAAAATGTTCTCATGCCACCACCAAGAAACAAGAAACCAGTAGCTAAGCTTACCTAAAACAGCAGGTTTATAGAAAAATAATTCAGAAGGGAGACTCAGTAAAGCTAATTACCAAACTCGTGTGAAAAAGAAATAATTTAAGCATATATAGATCATGTAATGATGTAAAGAAATTTTTTTACCAAATGAAGCACGGGAATGTATGAATTCCAAAGAGATACTTTGATATTACTATCATAATAAAAGCTATCTGAATATCCAAAAACCTTTTGTCTATTGATGTTTATAATAACGACAAGCAGAAGAAACTTAACATACATGATTACGTAAGCATAGACTTTTTGGTTCATCAGACACCAAATGATTGAAGAAAACTTTCCACTGATTTTTCTATCTAAAGCACAACTGCTATATGTGTAAAATGTAGAGAAACTTTATAAAATAGACACAAAACTTGTGGGCATGCAATAAAAGTACAATTTGAAGATCATTAGCTGTTTAGCACGATGATACCAAACCACCTCCAGCCACCTAAAGTAGAGCAGGTAAATAGCCAACCCTTTTAAAATTCAAGTTCCAAAGCCAGCTTCTCATCAGATTTTATTTCTTAAAGTAAAACTTACAAACACTAAGATAACTTGCAGAACTTACTGCCATCTGAATGCCATAACTTGACTGCCCATCTGCACAATTTCTGCTCCTTAGAAATCTCAACAACCGAAAGGTCTGTAAATGTCCAGACCCAGCCATCACCTGGTATACAGAAGTTTAACCATAGAATTTTAGACATGATCTTAATAAATAATTAATTGACAGTGGACAGAAGGAGGAAGCAGGCACCACAGATAGAGAAAGAACAATAAGATGAAGGCATGTTTCCAATGTGCCCCGATCAATGTGGTGAGAGAGTCCCTTCGGGAAAACCTTTCCACTTGTAGGAGAGACAGGCTTGATCTGCAAGATAAAAAAATAAACCATTTAGAACCAATCGTTTAGCTTGCATTGGAGAGCTAGGCAGCATAAATCTGTACTGACCTCATTAAGAAAGTAAATAGCAAATTCATAAAGTAGTTCCTGTGCATTTTCATTTCTTGTGCCAGCAAACACCAGTCCTAACATGGTTAAGAATACACTTCAAGACAAAGACCAAACAGTACCACAACCACTGAGTGGTAAAAAAGATAGATGGAACTTTGGATGAGAAAATATCATAAAGGACAATCGAAGCAATGGAGATTTAAATAATTTCATTCATTAGCATGATTAATGTTTTCATGTAAAGAATTTGGACAATATCAATAACCAAGCACTCTCTTAAATTTATCATAAAATGAGTGCAAAGACTAAAGAACATTTTACCAAGTGATATACAAGCTCCAGCTATTATATTAACATAGGCTTGCGTAAAAGCCTCTGCATCCATATCGTCAATATCATTGTCATCACCTCCGATCCCTTCTATAGCACATCTGACAATCTCAGGAATTTGAGACCAAACCCAATCTTTTGAGGGATGAACCCTGAAAAAGAATATGCAGCAAACCTGGATCAAAAGGGTGCCAAACAGATCCAAGTACATTGTTGCAACAACCTAAAGAAACCAGTACAAACCTGCTCCACATTATTAAATTTCGAGCAATGACTCTGAGCATTATAAAGTCAGGTCTCACATACTGCAAATCAAAAAATGTATTGGGAATTGAGAGCCTAGACACAATAGCCTCGGATTCTGTCTGTCAAAAAGAATACAGAGCAAAGTCAGAAAAGTGAGAAAACAACTTAAATTGCAGCAGATAAAGACTTTGTTGCCATATCTATAACTTATTGTAAGCACCTTCATAAACATCAAAGCAATGGCAATGATGGCTCCAGGTGCAGTGACATCAATATTGACTGTTGTCCCATCCATCATCTATAGCAAATACAAATGTTTAAAATAATTATGCAAGAGTGTCCCAACAATAATATCTCATATAATTTTATTTCTTTTATTTCATTGTGGAAAAAAAATCACAAATTGAATTCTCTGAACCTGTGCAGAACCACGACATTCGTCCATTGAGACTGTTGAAAAATGAGGTCTCTCCTGTTGCAGAAGTACTTCATCATTATATAGAATTATACACATTATTAGTCCTAAAGCGCCAGAAGAAAGATCACAACCGCAGACATTCAAAACTAAAATTCATTAACTAGTATAGAAACAAAATGACTGAAGTAATGATAGGTAAATTTGAGAATTCCATTACATTGTGTACTTTGTCACCAATGTAGAGAAACAGGCGATTCACAAATGTGTCAATGAAACCAAGTGCATCTTCTCCCCGTCCTTCAGGCAACATATTTTTGTTAGGCAAAGATCAGAAAACTGTAACCAAAATCCAAAACCTGCAACTTATTTAAGCTCTCATACCCAGTGCAACAAGACCCAGTGCAAATCCTGCAGAAACAGCATGGCCCTCTCGCTCTAGAACATTATCACCTCCACTTCGACGCCCAATTTCACCCTGAAAAATTACAAAACAGATGTAGGGGAAGACCAGTTGAAAGAAGAAAATAAATAGAAACATAGGTGACAAACAATTTAGTAGATAAGAAACCCTGCAAGCCTTAATCAACCAGAGAAGATCTAGGTATTATTATTTAGAATAAAAAGGCATTATGCAAAACAAAAGAATATTGAAAGAAACTTATGCACTGCTATTGAAAACTATGAATATGTACAGACCAGACAGATTACGCAAGCAAACAAATTAGGTAAACTAAGTCCTAAACACACAAGTGCACAAATAATAATGAATTACAAATATATCAAAACTCAAAGCTAATTGCATTAAATGGAAGGGGGGAAAGGCAACAATGGCATAAATCATACCCACTGGCTAAATGGTTCAAGAAAGCAATAGAATTCAGCAGAATAAATAGTAATAGTACAACAATAATCTACCTTCATGTTGACTTTATCTTGATGGCATGCAAGAATAGAATAATTCAGGCATAAGTTCAAGCATTGAATAAACAGATGAAGATGAGAAATATATTTACCAATAAAACATGCATTGTTTGTGGGTGAGCTGAGCCTTCATATAAAATCCCCAGAGACATTAATGCAGCTGACTGAAAAATAAAATAAACTTTCAACATGAAAAAAAATCACTGGGTGGTGATAAAAATATAGCATACAAAATTAATCTTATTAATAGAATAATGAATTTCTTCAGGAGATACAGTGAAGCAAGCAAGGGAAAGCCACAACTTTGGGCATTTACAATTCCTCTTCTGATGTTGGAAAGAACCAGCAAAAAGGGAAGGGGAAAGAAGCTAATCTAGAGTGAACAAAATAAAATAAAATAAATGATACCTGGAGCAAGGTTGGAACCTCTAACTCTGGATAGGAAGATGGATGTCGTACAGGAATGTGAAAATAAAGTGTCTGAGAGTGGATAATTTTATCAGTTCTCCAAACATAGTAGGGACAAAGGAGATGATAATATAATGCACTCATACAAGATGATAATCCAGTTATTCTAAAATTAACAGCATACAATATGTGCAAGATACATATTTAAAAATGTACAAAAACCCATAAAACATAATAAATATATAACTACAATTGTACAAATACAAATTAAAAATATATTTCTTAGACATTTCCAAAATAAATTATAACTCATTGTCATCATAAGTTACTTTATATTATTTATATATAGAAATAACACTATCAATCTCATTACTTTTTTCAACAATTCATAAAGAGAACAATTTTCCTCTTTGGTTTAACATGAGATAGATAAAGTAGACTACATTTGAGAGAGTTTAACCACACCTCTCTGATGTTCTCATGTTTATATTGATTGAATTCTGATACAATGAGTAGAGGGAAGAGCAAAGAACAAAAACCAGAACTAGAGTCCTAGGTACAGAGATAAGTACAGCTCATAGGTACAGCATATAGCAGTTTTCCAATACAACTACTTACTACCTATATTTAATGCTTATTCTAACAGTTTATGGTCATACAATGTTTCCATATTACTATATTGTCCATCCATACTTGTATGTTTCTTGTTTTATTGGATATAAATGTTTAAAAGTAGGGACACTTCACCTCACCAACATGTATCAGATATGTGAGACATAAAAGTATTGATACTTCATAAGTGTGGATGCTTTATTGATTCGTATCAGTGAAGTATCCTAGACAATGGCAGAGGCAAATTTTATGTAGAAGGGTGACCAATATAGAATATCTCAGGTTTTTATTTCAATGGGGGCCCAAAAAGTAATTTTATGTATAAAATTTAAAGAAAATTCAAAAAATTTGGGGTGGCCATGGAATCCTCAGGTCACCCCTTGTCACTGCCTGTAATCCTAGAGAATCAATATCGGATGCATGAAGCAAATAGAAGTATCAATGCTTCAGAAGATGAGGGATTAGTTAGTATACATGCTATCTAAAAAGTTTTGCAATATAAAGATATAGATTTCATGCATTAAAAGAGAACAAATAAAACACAATATTCTATATATTTATGGGTTAATGTTAATTCCTAAACAAAGGTAATCAAATAATGATTCAAATTGTGAATTGTAAATTGCATCAGTTGATATCTTAGATTGACTAGAGATAGGCAACCTATTCCCTATAGGGCTTAAGGAAACATCACCTTACAAACTAGTCTTGTAGGATTAAACCAAGCCCTAACCCAATATTTTAAGATGACATCAACGTCTACACTAGTTCCGTTACTGGGTCGTCTATATTAGTCTATGTTTTAGATATCTATTCCTAAGCATAAGAGGGGTCACCGACATTTTTCACACTCCAAATATCTAGTCTTGGGTGTGAAGGAGTACAGTCTTGGGTGCGAAGGAGTAAGTTGAAATCTTACATCAACTATATATATTACAAATGTAATTCCTATAAAGCTTGGGCCCTAACTTTACAAGTTGGTTATTTTAAGTAAATTTGACAGTCACTTAGCAACTTAGTTCTAAGTAAAAATATAAATTAAGGAGGCTTATTATTTTATTTTACCACACTCAAATTAAAATATTACCATTTCCCATGCTCAGGGAAAAATATTTCACTAGGGATAACCAAGATTTAATTTTCATGGAAACCTTGACAACAACGAGCATTTAAGATGCCCATGCCTCTACATTAGTTCCAAGGTATCAAATTGTATTTTTGCATTAAAATGTTAAGTTCCTTCGTGATCAAGAAAAAACAATGAAATCCATAAGATAACTTGAAGAGCTTCAAAGCTACCAAAACTTGTTAGAGATCTCATATCGACAGGTCAAATTATAATATAGTGGGGTGCAATCCTCATCTTATAACCTGGTTTTATAAGGTTGAGTAAGGCATACATTCACTAAGATAAGATTGTATCAGAACCTATCCACTGTTATCGGGCTCTTGTTAGACTACTAATAATATTCAATTCTACGCTTTAGATGTTCATTCCTCGACAAGAGAGTGTGTTGGAGATCTCATATTGACTAGGAATAATCCTCACTTTACAAACCGATTTTATAAAGTTGAGTTAGGCATAAACTCACTTACTAAGAAAACTGATTTTCTAGTGCAATGAAACTATGATCTAGCATCTGAGAGCAAAGATCTGCATCAATTTCATCAGAAAAATTGTGCTTCATAATACCTTTGATATAGCTGGATGCATTGTGCCTCCATAAGAAGCTGCAAGACCAAGCATCAATCCCACAGTGGTACTTTCATGCTCCTGGACATACGTTGGAAAAATCACTTTGTCATACAAAATGGAAAAGCTGAAAGATGACAATATAACATAAAAAGGACGGTTGGACAAATTGTCCTCAAGTTAATTGAAATTAAAAGAATTATATGGCATCAACCATTTTGTAGTGACAATAAGGCCCTAAATCAAACATTTTACTGACTCCACCATTAGAAAATTCAAGTTGCAGCTTATGTTTTAGTTCATTGAATTTAATTCTGACTCCAATACTCTCATAAGAATATTTCAGTTTAAAAAGAACTCTAAAATAACAGTCTATTTTCCATCAGCGACCTCAATTACCTACTAGCACCTTTATCAACTAAATAGCCAACCCCCCACCAAAAGAAACTTGAAGCTAAATTGCATTGCAGGCACAACAGACACAAACACACTGCAATGCAGTTCCTGTAGCTAGGGGCAGCAGCGATGCAAGATTACATGACTATAGTGCTTGGCAACTAGCAACAACTACCCTAAATTTAGCAGCTTTCAATCAATAATGAGACGCAATCTGACTCGAAAGGTAACTATAAAAAATGGGCCAAAAAAGTAAAGATTGAGCTCATAGCAGCTGCAACATATAATCCATGCTATTGTAACATTATTTTCAATAGAAATTTAAGAATAAGTATTTTTATTTTGTAACAATAAATCATCACTATTAGAATAAAATGAAATGCTAGTGAAGCATTAGAGAATTAAACCTGAGAAAAATACTGGTAGATATCAGTAACAGCTAATACACGCAGAAATCCATGCAATCCTAGTGCAAGTAGAAGTCCAGCGTGAACAGAATTTGGCTCCTCAGGTCTGTTATACAAAATCCATGTTCTTGACATTCTTCCCTGTAAAAGGGATTTATATGCATTTATAAGAAATATGCAAACTCAAACCAAATGCTTTGATAAGTAAAAACATTGATTAGACTAAATTATTGCTTTAAAACACTAAGACGCCTCTTAAGTTTTTGGTATACGTCTCTAATATCTGACAGATTCCATTAACAATCACGTTTGTTTTGCAAAAAAAGAAAGGGACAGAAAAAGCACCAAAAAATAAATAATTTCTTTAATAATTTAAATAATCCAAGTTCTAAACAGAAAGAAGCCCAAGGATCAACACAAAACTGAATTTGTTACCCACTAAACCAGGAGACAAATTTAATCCACAATTTACCATGCAAAGAAAAGGACCAATTACCCCTTCCCTTTGGTTCTGGGAGTTGGGTTTTGGAGGGAAAGGAAAGGGTAGGAAGAGCAGATTTTTCATTTCAAAATTCTAATACATATTTTCTAGGTTAAATTACTAACTAGGTCCCTGGAACTATTGGCCAATTTTCAAATAGGTCCCAATACTATTCTACTCAAGTACTCAGCAAGGAACCATCAAGGTGGGGAAGAGTGCAATTATACTCATGAGGGGTTGCTAAAGTCCTTGATGGTGCTAAGAATCCCTGACAAAAAGAACCTGTGCATGTTCCCAAACTTCAAGTCTCGTGAAACACAAAATGGGGTAGAGCACAGTGAAGGCAGGCACAATAAAATTGATGATAGCAGACAGCAGCAGGGCAGCAACAACAGTGACAAAACAGAAGAAAAAACTTGTCAGAAAAATAGCAGGACAGTGACACTACACGAAAAATGGAGATACAGTTTTCGGAGAAAAAAACGTCTCCGCATGGACGCCCATGATAAATTCATATTTATAGAATTTATATGCTTAACTTAAATAAGAAAATAAAAAGAGAAAAGGCCAATTGATCATTGAAACCTTGAAGAAAAATATGTAAATTTAGTAAACAAATAGGCTTGACACCTAAAAAGTGGTAAATATTTAATTTTGTTGATCTTTGCAGAGAAAAAAAAAAGGTTCGACACCCTAAAAGTGGTAAATATTGACACCTAAAAACTTGATCGTGCCATCAGCATCTTTAATGTTGTGTGCAACACGATAGTTTAACAATGAATCCTGTTTTCTGGAGTCATAGCACCAACGCTGAATTATGAAGAAATGCTGAGACTCGTTGTTTTTTTTATCCAATGAAAAGGAGAAGAGATGGAGGAAAAGAACTTAGACAAAGTCCGTCAAGGGAGATCTCATGGTAAATAATATTCTTGAAGCTTTTGTTTTTAACTGTATTGAAAGACATCATGTAATCCTTATAGTTGACCTCACATCCATCTTTTAATTAAAACCAAAATTCTTATCCAATTCACTGACTATTGAAACCTTGGGAGAGCATCCTTTAAAATTCAATACAATCATCATCATTCATCTGCATGACATTTTCTGTTGATCAATTTTTTATCACGTTTTGCTAAATTTACTTAGGTTAGAGATAGATGAACTTTATGAGAACCCTCTATAATAGAATCGTCTTTTAAATCAATATAAGTTGTATTCATGAGATTGAGTGGTCTTCTAGTCCCTTAATTTTTTTTATTAACTAATAACCATTGATGAAATGATTAAAAGCTGTGTTCAAAATAAGGAATCATGCAAATGTAGGCAAAACTGAGATTTATTGAATTGTACTCAGATGAGCCCAGGAATACTGGAATAAAACTTCCTGTTCTTGATGCATGCATTCTTCTATATTCTTTGAACTTAATGCTTCAATTACTCTTAGTAGATCGAGGAATTATATCACTACAATTAGTTTAAAAGTGTTACATGCAAATGAAGTTGACTTAACCTATTTTAGTTAATATGAATTTCAATGTTTGTGGATGAACTTACAATGGACTGAATGAGAGGGAGGGATTTGAGACAAAATTGATTCCATAATCTATTATCTCAAATTAAAAACAAAAAATCATAAACTATATGTTTTAGTTTTTTATTGTTTTGTTGTGTTTGATTTCATATGATCATTTTACTTATTAGTTCAAACAGTAACGGTAAAACTATAGGAAAAACAGACTTCAAAGTGAAACCATGTTTTTCTGAGACAACCTGGATGCTTTATTTATGTTGAGAAAACGGAATCAACACAATAAATAGAAGAGATTTGATATCCTTTAATAATAAAGATATGACAAATGTTTATAATAATGCATATATAATATAGATATTTTTTAATTATATAGGATTATTTCTATAATTATAACAACGATGAACTGTGAGCACCAACAATTACATCAATTTATATGGGAAAGATGTCCATACTTGTGTCATTGGTACACTTGCCAGTCGAAGCTAACAAGCAGTCCACCCAAAAGACCAAAATAGGATTACCTTTTGTTAGGCTCTAGATACCACTATGAGAAGAGAAAGCAGAGTGTACTATTCTATATAGTGGATAATAACTACAGAAAAAATAATTTCCCAATTGCCATAATTATGCAATCATATAATTGCCTAAGTACAATGATTAATGATATCTAACAATATCAACAATTGCCAAATTACCATAATCAAAATATATCAACAATAACTAAGTCTTTTTAAGGGAGTTAAGCGTGTCCTTGTTAGATCTCAAGAGATTGGCAAGTTGTGTTGTACATTTCTTAGCATTTTTATATTCTTATTTTAGAGGTTGTATAATTTTAAACCTTGAAGTTGTATCCTCTTTTTGTATCTACCTTTCCTTTCATAATACATTTCTTTCTTATAAAAAAATAGTAATTTCCTGGCAGAAACAAGGTTAAACTATTCAAAACTATGTAACTTGAGGAACAATGTTAAACCTGGAGAGGGGCTAGTCTAAGTCCAGCAGCAACAGCATTATGAAATTCAGGCCACGACCTGAGTTCTTGTATGTTCCTGATGTTTGGATCGAGATTAACCTGTGAACAGACAAACATGACTCATGTCAACAAATAAAAAAAAAACTAATAAGTTCAAGTCAAAACAAATATTACAGAGCACAGATACTGTCAAGCATATGATATCTACTTACAGTAGCATTCTGTTGGGCTGGCAACCGACCAGCTAATACAAGCTTCGGAACAGTAAAAGCCTAATTCAAGACATAATTGATCATAAAGAGTATATTTCCAGGAGTAATTTCAAATTTCTCGGTGAAGGCAAATAGGAAAGAAAAAAACAAGTTAAATGTAAAGAGAACCTCAGTTAAGAGTGTGTATATGGTTGCAAGAGTAAATGCCCCACGTCCAAGAGGAAGTGAAGTGGTCCTTTGTGCAAGGTGCCACAACTGAGCCTTTATAGAAGTAAAAGAAATGAATCAAAAGTAGATTTTGAAAAGAAAAATAAAAATGCACCCATTCAACTAGAGAAATAAATTACAAACAGGAAGCAACGTACAGCAGATAATTTTAATCAAACTTTATTTTTTTTCTCAAGAATAAAATTTGCTTGAAGATAAAAGAAATTACTAACTGAAAAACAAATACAAACATTGAAGAATTATAGTTTAGCCCACAATTGGGATAACTACCAGCTCAACCAAGCCGTTTTCCTGTATGGATTTGATTTAGTTGCTGTAACAATTATAAATAAGAGTACATTAATTATTTTTATCTTACCTAAATAATTAGGTCAAATAGTGTAACCAAATTAATATATAAATCATAACTTCAATATGATGATAATAACAAAATCAACTGAACATGAAAACTCCGAAGAAATACAAAATTTATAACAAAAATAAAAAAAAGGGAACAAACAACCAGGCAATGTGACCAAAGACACGTATGAAAAGCCCAAATCTATGTAGGATATCTAAAATATCAATGCCGCCCAGAAAAAAAAAGTTCTTCAGCATAAAAGTGGGTTGTGAACATCTTATAATGGGGAGATATTTTTTACATAAACCAGGCATGTTGCACTGCACCAAATGGCCAAGAGTTCCCCTTAAAGTTAATATGACAGTACAGAACAGCAAATTTGATTTCTGAGATACATGCATGTCACAGTCACCAAGATCAGGATTACACTGGGCGTATATTAGAAATTTAACCAAAGAAGAAAGGTTGCAGGACGAGACTTGATATCATATCAGGTGATTGAATAATCATATTATAAACAAAACTGTTGACACAAATAAATCAAATATCACAGGAACACATACCTGTTGGAGGTCCTGATCAGAAACACTATGGTTAATAGATGTTTGAATTGCGGCAGGTCTTGAAGAGCACAAAAGGCGTCTAACCTAGTAAAAGTAGCCATAGCCATGATTCAGAAAATAAAGAAATAAGTTTGTAAGTAACTTAGAACAATATACATCAATTACCTTACAAGCGGACTAGTAAAATGTTAGTTTAAGATATCAGTAACTATAAAATACATGTATTAATAGTGTTGAACATCCCACATTGACTAAAAATATGGTATAATATATAAGTTTGGCACAAACCTTATCTTAAAAATCAATTTTGTGAGGTTATGTTCTTCAAGTTTACTTTCTAAGATAGTATCAAAGCTTATCTAAGCGAGATTTGTTCTATCGTGTTACCCGCTATCAGATCACCAATAAATACTTATTTTCATGTCCGAGATGGTCAGTGAGTGTGTTGGTAGTCCTCCATTGGACAAGATATATGATCAAACTAAAATGAATGGAAACTGTACCTTCCAAACTAGTTTTATAAGGTACATATAAGCTTAAAGTTCATTTTCTTAGATTCTATATTCACTAGAGATAGGATCAAACTAGAATATATAAGTGGGTACAAACCTCAACTTATAAGCCAATTTAGTGAGGTTAAATTAGATTAAAAGTTCACTTTCTAAGATGGTATCAGGGTCTATCTTAGCAAGATTTGTTGAATCTATCATGTCACCTGCTATTGGACCACCTACAAATATATAGTCTCAAACTAGAGATATTAGTCCTTGGTGTGAATAAGGGTGTTAAAATTATAGTACATAAGTGAGTTTAAATCTCACGTTACAAATATGGGATCTCCAACAAATAAATTGTAAGATTCATCAATTGAGGCATGCATTGAAAGATCAGAAATGTCCACGCAAGAAGAAAAATCAGCATAAAAATTTCTCATTTGCAAGACTACAAGCAATCTGATGTCATGCATATACAAGAAGGCTTAACATTAAAAAATTTCCATGCAGCACCAGTGGTGTGCAAAAAATCTAAATATTAAAATCCAATCCATAATATTCAAATCACTTTAAATTCATTTTAATCGATTCGTTTCAAATCCAAATCCATAATTGAAAGGTGAAAAAAAATGAAAAAAAAATCCTCTGGACTCGCTAGTAGCAATGACAATAAAGAGCAACAGCACTTTGCCAAAGTGATTGATAATCAATAAATGAGCAAAAGCCATAACCTTTTATATAATCTTACATAATACAAGCCACAACATGGATTGAAAATATGTATCAAGGAAAAATAATCAAATCAGTCTTGTTCCAAAATCCTATGTGAAGTGCCATAACTAACCTCATTCAATCTAAGATCACGACCATAACGCAACTGTGTGCTAGAGTTGAATATATGCTCCATACCATCAGTCATAGACCCATCAACTGAATCTGTATCCTCAAACTTTGCTCCTTCCAATCCAATTGCATCAGAAATAGTAGAAGATATTGTCACTGGATGCAGATTTAGCACATAAGGTGTGGACATAGAGATTACATTCACATTGGTTGGTGTTTCAATGCCCCTATATTTGCATTCCCGTGCCAAAGTTGACATCGCTAAATCTTGTCGACCAAGAAGTACATAAGCAGCAGCTGGCCAGTCATTGGGAGGTGAATCACGACACCTATCTAATGCCTACAAGGCATAACAGCAATTAGACATAAAAATTCTCTGGAAATATATGTTAAAACTCGAAACTCTGACAGACTGACACCAACAGAGTCAAACTTACATGACGAAGTGGAAGAGATACGCCAGAAGGTAGTGAGTCCAGCTGTTGAAGTCCAAATCTTTCACCAACCATTGCTAAAACAGTAAGTTCCTCCTTTGAAGAATGTGATCCCATAGTAATGTTACAGTAAACACCAGTAGACAGCTTATTCCCCAGCAATTTAGCACCAGATAATATGCTATAAAAGCAAACTACTTTACGGGCTATGCTAACCACAGAACTACCTTCTTTACACACTAAAGCTGGAATATCATTCATATTAGCATAATGACACCCATATTGCAAGCAATTTTCAAACCATCTGAATAAACTTGGACAAATTTTAGCTGAAATGGACATTCCAGACTTCAAAAACTTTTTACTGAGGCCAGGGAAATCACGAATATAATGATCCAAGTAGTTTTCCTCAACCAGAAATTCAGCAATGTTGCATAAGAGAACTGCAAGAAGCTCCAAATCCCTGTAGATGATAGGCAGCAGTTATCAAATAGAATCATATATTTTAAGATAAAACTAAAAGTGGTAATTACAAGGAAAAATACAGCCTAAAGAACAAACACTGAATTCACAGCCTAAGGTAATATCAATTATTGGCTACGTTCACTAAAGTCAACCAGCCAACTAGCTGCATCCCAAACAAACAGGGCAGTATGACCAGACAAAACACCTAATAGGTTAGAAGCAAGAGATAATCAGAAAATGCATTAGCTAGGATACTGGAGACTAAAATGAAAAGGCAACCTAAATATATAATTCACAATATCAGAGATATACCTTTTGCGAAGATTATCAAGTTTCAGGCTTTCATAGAGTCCATGAAGAGACTCCATACTTTCCCTTAACAGATCAGTATAAAATGGCTTTTCAGAACTTTGTGGGTCATCTACAAATGACCTGTCGGAATTTGCTTCCTGCTGATCAAGTGACACTGCACAAGGTATTCCAAGTATGGAGTTTACTTTGCAAAAATTATAATGAAATTGGCTACTAATAAGGAAGTCCCATGCAGAATGTGGGACTGAGTCAGAGCCCTTTTGACATATAGTTTTACTTTTTCTGCAAATTTGCATAATTACATGACAAAAAGAGTTCCATTCTGAATCAACAATGGGTTCAGCTTCTGACGAATGAGCTGGATCATCATCTTTCCAGAAAAGACCAAGAAGATGTCTGTAAAAGCTAGAATAAAGACCCTCAGCAAGTGCTGTGATGCAATCATTAGCTAATGCTGATGAAGGACTCTCACGTAATGCACATCTAAAGATCTGCATATGCAAAGCAGATGTCAAAAGATGTAAACAGGTTATGCCAACTTCAAGATAAAAAAATGAAAAGAGATCATCCCTGAATACAAGTCATTATTATACCTGCCTATTGTTTACTATCACATTGACTCGGCCCTCAACAGCATCAGCAAGGCCAGTGATCTTTAAGTCATTGGGAAGAGAAGATTCTTCTGAAAACTCCAGATTATGCAGAATCTTATCTTTATTTAAGCAAGGTAACACATATTTGCATAGGCATTGCTTCCCAGACTACAATATAAACACAACATATTATTAAACAAGTTTTATGCTTCAGCAATCTTGATGGAGTCATAAAAATAAATTATCAGAGGGGAAGGGTGAGAATCTGAGAAAGGCTGATGATAGCTGTAAAAAGTATAAAAAATCAATACAAAAAAGAACTTATGGGATTTTTTTAGAAAAGTTTCTCCAAAAGAACTTCTAAGAGAGAGAAATGAAATTGACATCTCCATAGGTTAAAATTAGCATATACACAAGTTAAAAATAAAATTATGGGGAAGTTGAGAAAGCTTCTACAAATTAGCTTATGCACAAGCTAAATTTAATTTTCGGAGAAGTCAATTTCATTTTTTTCTTTTTTTTTTCTTTTCTACAAGTCTTTTTTGAGAAGCTCATCCAAACAAACTAAAATTAAAGTTACCATCCCTATAGCTATATTTATGAGAAACCATATCCAATACTTATCAAGGAACAAAAGCATATGTCGATAAAAGTGAATACATATCTACAACATCAGTTATATAGCAATCAATAAAACTATAAGCACAACAATACTAAGAGGGAATACCCGTTTAGCATTAAACATAAAATAAATTTCACTTTTATTGGAGATCCCACATCGACTAGACATAAAAATCTTTCATAGTATATAAATGGGTACAAACCTCACCTAATAGGCTGGTTTTATAAAATTGAGTTAGACTTAAAGTTCACTTCTTAATATGGTATTAACCGTCATCAACACATCCAATAAAGCAGGTGTTGTAGTAGTAGTCAAGGTGTTACTGCACATAAAATTCAGCAGCTATGGAGTTTCTTCAGAGGCATTAATTGTGAGGGTACATGTCTTTGCCCAGATTCCCTCATCCCATTTTGAGACAAGCTTATGGAAGAAAAGACTTTTTGCAGCCAAGATAGGAGAACTTATACTGCTTTTTTTTGTCACATACTCGCTCTCTCACCCCTTTACTTTTTTCCTAATAAACCCTTCAAAAGGAAAACCGTTTTCTCCTTTTCTCTTCTTTCAACCTTATCTTAGGTTAATTTATGCGTTAGACGCATGAAGGATTCAAATTTGGATTTGTTTGACCCGGTTGTGGCCATGGAGTCCGAATGGTCCGGCGACGGTTCCACTTCTGACGCCGATTTCGACTTCGCTTTCAACGATAATAACTTCTCCGACAGGGTTCTCTGAATCAAGATCATGCTTGACCCAATTGACTCCCGACCCAATCTTGTTGACTGCACCACCATTGTCAATAGGGCGCGCCACCGCGAGGATGTAAAAAAGGAGAACAGTGTGGATATTGCTTTGATGCCAAACAAGAAAATATTGAACGGAAATCAACCTGATTTGGATGAGTGTGAATACCAAGATGAGGATGTTGTTGCAATGGTTGAAGAACCTAATTCTAGTGATGAAGCTACTAACAGTGTTGATTCAGACTGGAGCATGGACTACCCTGTAGGTGCAGTTGTAAGAGTTAAAACGCTGCATATAAGTTCTCCTATCCTGGCTGCAAAAAAGTCCTTTCTTCTATAAGGTTTTCTTAGATGGGATGAGGGAATTTGAGCAGAGACATGTCACCCTCAAAATTAATGCCTCTGAAGAAGCTCCATAGCTGCTGAATTTTATTTTCAGTAACACCATGACTAATACTACAGCACTTGCTTTACTGGATGTGTTATGCATTGCTTTATTTGGAGCTTCCTTCTAGTGTCTTAATGGCTGATGCAGTCCAATCATTGACTGATGCTGCAAAGCAGTATCTGGCTGGTCGGTACAAGGATATAACCAAGTTCTAGGAAGAGGTTTTGGCCTTGCCCCTAGCTTGAGTAGAGGCAATACTATGAAAGTGATGATCTTTAGGTTTCCTTAGAGGATGTTGTACATGATTTTGTGATGAAGTGGTCTTAATAGCAGTACCCTAAACTAGAAGAAAGGCGAGAAGTCTTGGATTGCTTTCTAGCCCGTTTAATTCGCTTCCTTTATATGACTTGTCTAAAGCTTAAGAAGGTCTTGACATGTACTTACTTCGACCATGACGTTGCTTCTAAGCTTGTACCTAGAGGGCCTATTTTTCAAGGTTGAGGCTCCACCCCGCTAGCAAGCACTGGCTGCGAAAGACTCCGCATCTTCAAATCATCATTTTGTGGAGAGGGCATACAATGATACAAATATCGCCCAGTGAAGGTGGTGGAATTTGAACTTCCCTGGCAACAATGTGGTGTACTACTTGGATCTAAAGTGGACGGAGTGCACCAATCTATTCCCATCGGGCCGAGTTTATTCTCATAAATTCCATTTGGGTGGTCAAGGTTTTTTCTTATCAGAACACTGCAACATGGATCAACAAAGCTTTTTCCATTGCCTTGGGCTGTTTTTGAGAATGCAAGAGAAGGGCTTAGTGAACTTTGGTGTTGACTATGAGTTTGCTATTGGACCATCCATAAATATATAGTTTCACACACGAGTTGGTTGGTCTCAGCATGAGGGAGTGTTGAAGATCTCACATCGACTGGACATAAAGATATATCATAGTATATAAGTGGGTGCAAACCTCACCTTATAAATTGATTTTATAAAGTTGAGTTAGGCTTAAAGTCCACTTCTTAATAACTTCAAACATTCAACGATAAAAGAAAATGATAAAAAGAGAGCAATTTTTATATGTACATATTAATTGGAAGTTGAAACAAAGATAAAAACAAAGCAAGGGAATCATGAACCCTACTAAGCCCTAACAGCAAGCAAAAAAATGATACAAGCATCACTCGGAAGAGGTATCAAATCCACTCTAAGCGAAGAATAATAACCAGAACACAATTTAATGGAAAACACTTGCACAAAAATGATAGTATATAGACTGAGAGAAATACCAGGAGTCAGGAAAGACATTAAAAAGATATGAAGAATGACTCAATCAATATGTGTCTATTTAAGTGTAGGCTTACATAGAGAAGCAAAACATTTTCAGGAGCCAAAACCATTATGTCTGAATATGGAAGGAGTCCTACTTTGACCCTGAAAAACCCAGATTTGAAGAAACTTAGAATTTATGCCCATTACTGTAAAATCAATGCAGAAATAGATGAGATATGTACCTTGGGCGGGTTACTGTCACGGGTGAAGCTGCAATGGCATATATGTTCCATCCCATATCAGGTTTAACATCAAACACAACCTCATTATTTATTTCAACAATCTGAAGACTAAGAATTAACAACTTTCTTTGTTCTTGATGAAAAAAGCAGACAACAGGAGTTGCATCATCATCAGTAGCCATGAAGACCTAGTAGTCATTTGAAGAAAGAGTCAAAAGAAAAAAATAAAACTAAAAAATAAGATAAATTATCCAAAGAGGAAAGGAGAATCCAATCCATCTATCCAGCTATCTAATTGACTTTTAATTTCAATGTTCTATGCAAAATCTAAAAGAACCTAGAGAGATTTAGATTGTGAGTGTATTTCATTTCATCAAAAGGTCTTTGATTACAAGATGTGTCATTGCAGTGTTCAAAGACAAAACAACAGTACTAACTGACAGCTGTTGTAAGTAAACCAACTGTTGTGATAGCTAACTGGAAGCATGTATATACTACATACACTATTACCTATACTGAATATACACCGTCATTCTAAACAAGTTAGAAACTAAAATGAATAAAATAATTCTTCAAATAATAAAACAATGACATATTTTGGACAACATAGTTAAACAAAACATCATTAATGGATTGGCAAGTTAGCTTTTTTTATGTTCAAAATATCTTTCGATAAAAATCTTACCAATGTTGTTAAAACATTAAATAATGGTGATTACTGGACAAAGGAGAATTGGATTCCAACAAAATACCTTACCATCTTTGGTAGAGGAGGTCACTTCCAACAAAGTCAAACAACCCGTCCCCACGTCAAACAAACACCCCATCTATGGCAACTAACTAATTTGTTCACTCAAGTTACCTCTTTGTTCATGAGTCTCTGTTTCTTTGATCCTTTCATGATTCTTTGCGTCTCTATTATTTTCACCTCCATTTACTTTTCTATTCTCTGTAAGTATTCTTTCTTTGTCTAAAATTTTCTTTCAATTCCTCTGTTTTGAGTCTCTCTACACACCTTTAGTGAGTTTTGTTTTCTCTGAACTTTGCTATGAGGCTTATGATGTTAACTCTTAAGTTTGTGAAATGCATAATTTGTACTTCTACAAATTGTATTTTTCAAAATGTTTCTAGTTTGTTCTTGATATATTTCATTGTTTTATTTTATTTATTATATTCTGAAGTTTTCAAGAATGCTTTTTAGGCATATGATATTTTATTTTGGCTACCTTACTTACACCATAGGCTGCAGTACCATCTGCCAAATTTTTATGGCAGATTTCTGTCTTGGTAATAACATTAAATCTGATGATGAAAGCTTTTCTGAGGGATGGAGAAGTAACTTTTCCAGAAAAAGTGAGCAATCCAACATTCCCTAAAAGGAACTAAGTAAAATTCATAGAAGTAGGATCTTACTAAAAATTGGAAATTGTTAAGAATATGCAAGGCAAGATGGAATTAAAGAAACAAAAGTCAGATGGCTGGCCAAGTGAGAAAGAATAAAAAGTGGAAGGCAAACAGTACCACAATATTGTATATATAGAATAAAGGCCACAGAACAGCACCACAACAAGGTGGTCTGCTTCTATAAGCAGATTAAAAATCAAAATAGAATATTAAAAAACATTTGAATAATGATTTTTAATGTACTAAATATGTTCAACTGATAAGAAATTTAATTAACAAACTTTAAATTATTAATTAATCATCTGCTATCCTAGAAAAACATATAAACAGCTTTGAGGTCATATAAAGCATCTACATTATTTTCACATTAATATTTGAAAAACACAGGAAACAACCATGCCATTAACTGATTAATTGCATTTCCCATTTAAAACCAAATGTCTAACTAAATGTACAGATGAACAATAGCCAGAAAATTATGAGGAAGTCTAATAGCCTATGTCAAACCTTACAAGCAGCTGTCTGAGCACCTTTTCCCTGCCATATTTTCCGAAAGGACAAATGTTTTGGCAATACACTCATGGGGTCTATAGGTAATGAACTACCAGCTGACTCCTCGTCAACATTAGAATTGACAATTTCTGCAACCCACAAAGAGTGCTGCATCTTTCCTGAATTCAGGGTAACACCATCACAAAAACTACTAAGACAACAAGCCATTCAGAAGGAAACCAGGATCTGATTGTTAGAACTTCAATGAAAGAAACCTTTATTATAGGATGCCATGAGTGGGACTTGATCACTTGTCCAAATTGTCTTTTCGTCATATTCCTTCATCATGTTCAATTTTCCTCTTTCTTCAATAAAAGTTGGCTACAGTGACAGTAAAACAATGTCAATAAGTAATACCAGGACAAGAATTTAGAGAAGTAAATATGTCACAACACAACTACACAAGATAAAACATAGAAAGATGAAATTCCAGCAACAATCTGTAGATTGTTATAACATACTCGGAGTTCATCCAGTGGATCCATCAAAATGAGATGAGAGGATACTGAAGTACCCTCGCCCCTTTGGATATGATTAGATGCACTAAGCAGCATATCACGCGTACTAAGCAAAGGACTTGTAGATGAAAAAGGAACACGCGACAGTATATTTGCTTCAACATCTTGCTGGAGTAATAAACCAAAAGGAAGAGGCCATATAGATGTGATTGTACGAGGAAGTGGAAGTGATACCACTTCACCTATAAAACAGATGAAAATTTCAGCCACTATATCACCAAAAACAAAAACTGAAAACTTGAAATATTGGCAATCTGATATATAAGAGGCATTACTGGCTAATGTTTGTTCACAGAATTGACTAATGTTTATTTTACATTACTGGCTACTAAAGACAGCACCTCAACAAAGATCTGACAATGATAATTTTGGCAAATTGCAAGGACCAATGTATAAATGTCTTTTTTAATGTATGAACTAAAACAAAAAGGGGTATGAAGTAAATGGACCAAATTTTTAATGTAGCCTTATTAATATCTTTTTATCCCATCCACCTTTTAACCATGACCATCTAAGGTGTCCAATTTTATTCAATGAGATATTTGTTTGTGGGAAAAGGCTAGGTTGTCTTGTTTTGTCATTTGCTATAATCAATTAACTAAATCGTGAAATTTTACTAGAATCCCAAGGATTGTTGGTTATTTTGGTTCTTGGTTCTAGTTCTAAACTGATAATGAGTAAAAGAAACATGTTTCCAATGAGTACAATAATTTTTTCAGCAACAAGGCCAGAAACTAGTACCATTCCATGTCATACGTGTTTTTTTCTCCTTTTGAATGATATGATGGTTGAACATTATTTATTACTCACCAGATGTATTATAGATGGTCAAACGATCAATTTGTAATATACATAGAAGAGCTTCAGCTATATGACTGAGACGGCACCAGCACACCTAAAATTTGAAAATAATTAGTAATAAGAACTGCTCAGTAAATGCAACAAAAGCATCACATTTACTAAAAGTGAAAAGAAATAAACAAATTTGAAACTTGGTCTTCCACTGTTGCACTTGCTCATCGTTGCATGCAATGTTGCAGTGATTGGCTGATTGGGTAAAATTTAACCTCCTTAGTATTTGAAAACCCAAAGCCAAGTCAAGAAACAATGTTTTGAAGGAAGACTTCATTATGGGGAAAGAAGGATTAAAATGGAAGAAGATAAAACCTCCTTAAACAAAGAAGGCCAACAAAGCATAGAATCACAGCAGCAGCTGTATGAATGCCTATCAAATAAATTCCACAAAAGAAACCTTTGAACACTATAGTGATAATATAAAAACTATTCTACTTGCAAAAATATTATGCCTTAAAATCCAAATATTTGAGTGAGTGATAGGATTCAAACAACAACATAAATCATATATGTTAAAGATCTCACATCGATTAGAGATAAAGTCAGTTTACAGTATACAATAAGGCCAAACTTCACCTTACAACCGATTTTGTGAGGTTGAGTTAGGCATAAACTCCCCTACTAATATGGTATTAAAGTCTATCCTAGTGAAGTTTGATGGATCTATTGTGTCACCCCGTTGTCACTCTCAGGCAACCCACAATATCTGGTCATGAAGGGTGTGTGTTGAAAATCTCACATCGACTAGAGATAAAGTCAATTTACAATATATAAATGGGGCAAACCTCACCTTACAAATTGGTTTTGTGAAGATGAGTTAGATTTAAACTCACTTCTTAATAATGTACATGATAAGAACCAGAAAAATATTATAGAACAACCAACTTTAATTGTATTAGTAACATATGTTCCAGCCGTAATCAATGAGATTCACAATTGGGAATACAATTAGCCATAGTAGAATAAAATTTCCAACATACACCCTCGCGTCAAGGACTAGATATCTCAAGCGTGAGACTAGATATTTGTGGGTGATTGGATAGCATTCCAATGATAGCAGGTAACATATAATCCTTACAAACCTCGCTAGGATAGGCTCTGAAACCATCTAAGATATTGGGTTTTAAGCTTAACTCAATCTTACAAAACCGGTTTGTAAGGTGAAATTTGCACCCGTTTATATAATATTATTTGATTATATCTCTAATCTATGTAGAATCTCCAACACTTATTTTTATACTTTCTCTCACTCAAACAACTTGTGCACGCCCCATACCACTAAGGTCATGTCAGCAGTTTCTTAGGTCCCCCAATTCTACCACCTTATTCCAATCAAGTGTGATACCTCTCTTTTGTCTCCTAACATACATCTTAAGTGTAGGGGTCTTATTAGTACATCATAGACCTCTTCCTTACTCCCGCCAAAATCTATAAAAACTAGTAAAAAGGAAATGCTCCAAAGTTATTACCACACACACAATATTCACCAACCACACCAAACCTACTTCAAACATTGCTACCATGCAGTAAAAGATATGGAAATGGAACTACATCAGAATAAAAGCAACACAAAACACGTAGCCTGAAAAGCTTTGTTAGGTTGTAAACTTGTAAGGTTAAGAAGATTTTTGAATAAAATGAAATTGTGTTGGATTAGTGTTAACACTGGAGTAGTTGAAAATGGGACTTAAAGCCTAGGAACTCCATGCTTTCCCATTTGGTAGTTTGTTAAAGTGGTATTAAAACATACATGGTTTATTTAGCCATTACGTATAGAAATGTTGATGAAATTAATGAGTTCACCCTTTTTCCTTTATAAGATCTCAATGTACTGGCAGAATTCAAAAAGTTGAATATTAAACTGCTCATAAAGTAAATGAAAGTTTGAATTGTTGAACCTAGGCTTGAGACCAGTGTTCTCTTCTCTATATATTCAAAGCCATATAGTATTTTCCTTTCTTACAGTCCTAAAACATACTCATCCTCTTATCTTATTCATTAAAACTAAACTTTTTTTGTAAACTGAAGATTGCCCATGCAAATCTAATCCTTATCATCCAAATTTCCTGAATTAACTGTTACAGTTTGAAAGTTCTAGTTACTAATTTACACTTTCATCTTCTAAAAGTTTATTTCCTATTTGCTGCTATATTCACTGGATCTCATCTTATACAATGTGTATGTCCTCTAAACACTAGCAGCATAGGCAGAAATTTTGTTACTCCTTGTGAGGAATAAGATTAAAGTACTAAAGTAAACATTGCAAAAATTAATCACATTTAAGAACCCCACCGAACCATACATGCGTTAGTAAATTTCTAGCTGAAACAATACAGAACATTTTCTCTACAGACTCAAACCATTAACTTTGGCTTCACTCAGAATTAAAATTACTGTTTTGACCTCAAATTTGCTAAGATAATAACACTGGTCATATCCGAGGTATTATCCCCTTAGATATTTGGTATTTTCGTCATAGTTTTTTCTTTAAAAGACATCTCATTGGATTCACAGAGAAAAGTGTACATAAATTACACTACGCCTCTACTCTTAAACGATGTTAGACTTTTTAGTGAAACAAAACAAACATAGACCTAAGGGATATGAGTGACTTGAAATGCTGCCTTTCATTCTCACTCCTAGGGTCAATGTCCTAACCTTAAGTTAACGAAAATATAATCGGTAGGGTTAATAACGACATCTGATGTATTCTCCTCTTTAAAGTTAAATGTTTATATCATGGTTTTGTCCTTAAAAACATCACAGTGGAGGGTACATGGACCCTTAGCTTTAACTCCTTCCTAGGTGATGTGGACTTTCGAAGGTAGGGGAACTATTTCAAATAGAAATTCCCACACAAAAAAGGGATGAAAAGTCCACAAAGAAAACCATAATATTCCTCCATGAACAATGTTCAGTTCACTGGACAAAATTTATCAGTACATGTTCTAAATAGGGGTTTAAAGAGTCTCGTTTCAAATTCAAGGTATGAAAACTCGAAACTCGTACCTTAACAATGTCAGATGGCAAGGTAAATCTCTTGAACACTCTCGCACCCGTCGACCATATAATCCTACCACAAAACAGCAACAACGTTAGATAAAGCAATCCAATGCGATGCACCAAATGCAGCTTCAGACGAAGTAATAACCATGCGGAGCAAAGCCACAGCAGCAAAAGAACACAACAGAACTTCAAAAGGAAGGCTAAGATTCAACTTCGTTTTTCTTATTCCTTTAACTTCATTTCCGCACTTTCGGAAGCAACTAAGCAGAGAACCGAGGGTTTTGTGATAAATTACCGATTGCCGCGGATGAAAAGTTCATGATCGCCACAACTGCTCGGTGCCAAAGAAACGTCGTTGCATTCATCTTCGGCGTCTCTGTCCCGCGCGATTTCTGGATCGAAGAGGAAGTAATCGTACTTGTCAGTGACAGTGCCAGGGGGTTTGCCGTCCAGAGCTTCCGCGATGAGGCCAAACGGCTTGAACTCGCCCAACACAGTTAGGCAACGTTTTCCTATCGACATTTTCTCGGAGCTCAGAGCAAGTTCCTATCGTGCATGAGTTTGGTGGTGACGAGTATGGAGCACAAGAAGATGGGTGAAATGAAATGTGTTGCAGCAGAAGTAGGCTTTCGGCTCCCGCTCTTTATTTTGACAATTACTTCCTATACCTCATTATATTTAAATTTCCATCCCATTTTGATGTGAAATGGCAACATAACCTTAAATTAAAAGGGAGGTCATAGATATTTTTGGAATCCCATATTTCTTAGATTTTATTTCTCTTAATACTTTTTTTAATTCTGAAAATAAATTGGAATATATTTTCAGATTTTTTCTTTTAATTAATTTTCTATAACATATTTTTTACATTTTGAAATTGTTTTTTTAATAAGATTTTCATTTTCATTTTTTTTTAAATTGTATTTTTAGAACACAATAATTTATTTTAGATTTATTTTTTCAAAGTGTATTTTTTTAATTGCGAGATGGATAGTAATTTTGGAAAGTGGCCATAGTGGGACATTTTGTGATGGGAGATATGTTGGTGGTGGTGATACATCAACATGGTCATGTGACTATGATAGATGAAGTTACGTTGAAATAGTTGGCATTGTAAAGGAGATGGAGTTTTTAACAGGATAGGAGATGGGGTTTTTAACTGTATAGGATATGTGATATTCACGTAAAGGTTGTGAAGGGTTGGAAAATAGATTGCAACTTTTTGGTTGATGATGGTGGTGCAATAGAAATGCTAAAACTTGCAAATATATATGTTGAAATTCATTTATTTTTACTGCACATTGTTTCAAATGCATAAGTGATGTTGGTGGTTTGAAAGATGATATTGGTGAGCATGACGGTGTGGAGGCTCATGGTGTGGAAAGTGTGGTTGTTGAAGGTGATGTTGAGGATGGTGTGGAGCCTCATGATGAGGAGGAGGAAGGTCGTGCTAGTGTGAAACTCAAAGGTGTTGAAGGTGATGTTAAGGATGGTGGTGGTGTGGATATTGGTGAGCATCATGGTGTGGTTGAGGGCGATGAGGAGGAGGAGGAAGGTCGTGTTGATGTGGAACCCGAAGGTGTTGAAGGTCATGTTGAGGATGATGGTAGTGAGGTTGAGGAATATCAGAAGGAAGAGGAAGGTCGTGGTGGTCAGGGTATTGGTGCGACTATTCATGAAGACATGGAATGTGATCATGATGGTGGGCATGTGTCATAAGATTCTTTTTGGTTAAAGGAAGTTGAATTTATTGAAGGTGAAATTGAAGTTCGATGTGAGGGTACTAGAGAAAAGGATGAGGGTAATAGAGATAAGGGTGAGGGCTACTACAGATAAGGGTGAGGGTGAGAGTCAGGGTACTACAAATAAGGGTGAGGGTAGGCATAGGCGCAAAAGTAAAAGACAAACCAATAATCCCATAAAAGGTTTGTAACCAAATTCTACAAATGATGTGCAGAATTTGGGTGTTGATGATGATGAAAGTGAAGTAACATTTGTGCATAATAAAGTGTTGTCAGATACAAAGTGGAAATCATAAAAGTTATACAACATGGACGAAGTTGAAGATGGTGAGGAGGATATGAGTATTGGTGGTAAATTTTCATCCTTTGAAATGCCAAAAAACATGGCATATTTTTCCTAAGTTCTGGGTACCTATTTTATAGACAAGGAAGCATTTAAAGATGTCATTAAAACTTATGTTGTCCGTTTAGGGAGGAACTTGAAATTAGTAAAAATGATAGTACGATAGTTTGTGTGTGTTGTATTGGAGCACAAGGACACAATCAATGGTATGCATATTGTGGGTTTTCACCCTCAACAAGTTCTTGGCAGTTAAGAAAAAAAAATGATGTACATACATGTGTTAGGCAGTTTAAGGTTGATTTGTTGAGTACTAAATGGTTGAGTGGGAGGTTGGAGTCTTCTTTAAGTCAGGATCAAAAAATAAGAAGTAATGATGTAAGGAATAAAGTTGTTAAACAATGGAACACAAGTATAAGTAAATCAAAAGTTCAAAAGGTAATGGCTATGGCGCTGAAGAATGTTCGTGGTTCATTTCAAGAGCAGTACAAACGAATTTATGACTATGCACATGAGTTGTTGCGCTTCAATTTGGGGTCCACAGTTAAAGTAAAAGTTGAAGACATGAATGGGTTCAAAGTGTTTAACAGATTTTATGTTTGCTTAAAATCCTGGAAGGATAGCTTTATATCTTGTAGACCCATAATTGCTTTAGATTAGTGCTTTCTTGAAAGGCTTTTATGGTGGTTAATTGTTGACAACAACTAGAAGGGACCCAAATGATCAGATGCTACCACTAGCATATGTGGTGGTTGAGGTTGAATGCAAAGATTCTTGGACCTGGTTTTTGCAACTTTTAATTGAAGATGTTGGGGTCTATAAGTATGTGAAGGCATCACTTTCATGTCTAACCAACAACAAGTATATTCTTTGTTGTCAATTGTTGATTTTGTCTGTGTATAATTTTCATATAACTATTTTGTATATGACCTTTGACAGGGTTTGTTGTCTGTCATTCAATATATGATACCTGGGGCAGTGCAACGGTTTTGTGTTTAACACTTGTACTCGAACTTCAAAAAGAAATTCCAAGGAAAAAATTAAAAACTTTAATGTGGAGGGCAACCGACAGCACATATCCCCAAACATGGGGGAGGGAGGTGAGGGTATAAAGGAAATCAATGATGAGGCTTTCAAAAATCTTATTGCGCTGCCTCCCATGGAAGCACTCATAAAATACATACTTGTTCTTTTAGTGTGTTCATGTGCTGGTACTTTTGTTATTGGTGTGCTTCATACATGCCTTTTTCATAAGGGTCAGTTAAAGCTTATAGATGCATGGTTGAGACACTTTTGCACTAAATAAAATGTCAGAGTATTATTCATTGAAAAATATGGTTGGATTTGCCTCCTTAATGGCTGATTATATATTTAAAATAATAGTAGTTGTGGTTAACTTGGACATACATGACTGCAGATGCCGAAAATGGATGTTAACTGGAATACCTTATTGTCATGCACTTTCTACAATGAAATTTGTCAATGTGGATGCAGTCAACTTCATTTAATTTTGGTTTAAGAAGGAAACATACACAGAGGTGTACAACTCAATTATCTATCCAGTGAACGACGAACAAGTGTGGGACAAAACTAACATGTTAGATGTTCTGTCACCGCCCACCAAGAAGATGCCTGGAAGACCAAAAAAGAAAAGAAAGTTGGAGGCATGGGAGGTAATAAAGAACAAGAGTCAGTTATGCTAAACTGGATTAAAGAAAAAAAAGTGGGATTTGTCATAAGCTTGGCCACAACAGAAAGTCATGTATTGAAAAACCATATTAACAAGCTCCAAGTCAGCCATGTCCATCTCACCCCAGGCCATCTCACCAAGCTCTAATGGAGGTAGGTCAATTTGCACCAGGCCCATCTCAACAAGCTCCAAGACAGGCAACTCCAAGTGCACTAGGCCCATCTTAGCAAGCTCCAAATGCACTAGGCCCATCTCAGCAAACTCCAAGTTAGGCAGCTCCAAGTGCACCAGGCTCGTCTCCCCCTACTCAACTAACAGTTTCACAACCATCTCAGTTAGCTCGAAGGACAACCAGATCAAGTGCAAATTTTTCAAGATCCAACACGAGGCTTAAGTTACAGTCCATGAGAGGTCGGTTTTGGAAGCCATTACTGCTTTTAGAACCCACTGATTTCACTTTATAATTGTGTATTTTGAAAAACAATTATTACAGACTTTTGTTAATGTAATTTGGAATGGCATTTACATTCATGTAGTTAATGTATTTGGTAATTTTTGCAATACATCAATGTTATCAAGTTCTAATGAAGGGTGCAACATGCTAAAATTATATTTGTCATAGTATCCAATGAGTAATGAGGCTCAATTCCACTAACTATAATTCGAAATCGTTTCTTCAGCACACTAAATGTTATTTCAATCACAATTCTAAGTGAAAAATAAAGTGATTAAACAGTTTGTGGACATTTTGTGGACCTCTTCAGGAGTATTCTTTCAAATGGTATCGAACTCCGCAATATGCTGTTATAAGTTGGAGTTTGATCATAAACTGACATCCCCAATATAGTATTTTCCTACCGTAATTGAATTCATTGTTATAATTTTTCGTAAGTAATGTGATCAAATCAATATTGTCCATTCCAAACCACTTTCAACTGACCTTTTGGCATGACCAATGATTTATCTTGTACAAATGCATCCTTAAATATCCTCAAATCAAAGGTTGTTATTTCCCACTCGGCCACAACATATGTGAATTTTATGTCAAAATCACAAGCTGCGAATATGTTATGAGTTGACCAATATTTTATTCCACGAAAATGAGGAGCATTCGGTTATGGGACCTTGACACGAATAAGAGTGTCATCAATGACATCTAAACAATCCTAATTGACAACAAATTTACATTCATATATAACAAAAAGTAGGGATGGCAAAGCGGGTCACCCCTCCCCGCACTTGGCCCGCCCCGCGTAATGAACACGGGCTAGATTCTCTGCCCCGTCCCGCATAAGGGCCAAGCCACATTTGTTTTTTTTTTTTTTGTAGAAATTCAATGAAAATATTATTTACTTTTTGCTCTTGAAAAATTGTCAAATTGAACCTATATATTTTTTACTATCAAACATCAATATTTTTTTCTTCCATTTCAAACATAGTTAAACATCAATAAATCAATTAAGATAAACATCAAATATTAATATTCTTCTATTTCAAAAACATTAAAAATAGCTAATTCAAAAACATTAAATATAAACACCACTACAGTTAACATAGTTAATTCAAAAACATTTTTTTTTTCAGACCAAGTTATCATTGCCAAACCCAACCCAAGTCAACACACAATTTTTTTTTTTTCGAGTTAGCAGGCCAACAACGCGGGCTGCGGGTTATGTGCGACGGGTTGAAGCGAGTCAATGGGTTGAAAAACTAAGCTCACCCCACGTTTTTGACTAACAGGGTGCGAGCCTGTCTGCATGACCTGTCCCGCTTTACCACCCCTAACAAAAAATCACACAACTCCAATTAATTATTGAAATTAATTATTGAAATAATGTTTATGAGATTGGTACCTTCAAATATAGATAAAAATGGATGTTATTTAAGATACGAGATTTCACCTCAGTTTTAGATGATTGAATTAATAGTTACTCGAATTCAAAAAAAGCCTTGGTGTTTTGTTGGATTTTAATATCAATTTAGAGAAAAAAACATGATTATAATTTTTTTTAGGACAACTTAAATTAAAATATTTTGTGAATAAAACAAAATAATATTATGATTTAAAATTAGCTTAAGCTGAAATTTAAAAATTTAAAAAGTTATGTAAAAACATATAATTACATAAAATATAATTTTCTTATGAAATAATTTTGTATTTCCCTCTCCTAATCGAAAACAATCCATGTTAAACCCATTACAGCATACAGTCAAGAAAATCAAGCATTTTTTGTTGGAATTGAAAGAAACAATATTTCTGAAAAACCCTCTTTTATTTTCTGCGCTATTTCAAACGGACATGAAAAAGACAAGACACCCTCCTACGTGTTCAAAATCAAGGCAAGCCATCGCAGCAAGGCACGTTGACGCGGCTCCTACAGTTCCTCTTGAAAGATTTTCCTTTTTTTTTACACTATTATTAGTTTATTACCGCTCCTAAATATTTTGGTTTCTCTTGCTCGGTGTGTCTAATAGGAGACGAGATCTATGCTTATCGTCTCGTCAGTGTAAACAACAATTCAATTCCACTCTCCCTCGTTTTATTCGTGTCACGACTCCAATATCCCGTTTCGTTTCCACTTCTTTCTCTTTCCTCTTCGCTTTGAAGAGGGTCCAAGTCTTTGCTTCCGCTGCTTTCAGATCTCGCAGCGATTTGGATCCTCCTCAAGCTCTCTCCACTCTCCTTCACTCTTCCTCTCTAAATTCACGAGTTCAATCGCCAGTTGCAGATCCGATTCTTCGATTTTCTGTTCCTCGATCTAAGCCACCATGGCGGCCGCGAATGCTCCGATTACCATGAAAGAAGCCCTAACTGTGAGTTCTTGTCCTCCTTCGATCTCTTTCACGCGAGCCTTGTTTTTCTCTGTTTATTGATACAATTTACAGTTCTCTTTCTGGAAGTAACAACAAGTGCAGTCGCTTGTGATAATTACCGATGTTTAGCTGCTAACTTGGTTAATTTTCCTAGTCGAGTATTCTGCAATTTTAGTTTACTAGTTTGCTTACCTTAAGTATGTGCAGATCTGAGTATTTTTTCTTCTGTTTTTCGTATTCTGAACTGGAGAGTGGGAAGCATAATTGTTCGATGTTGCTGATGACTTGTTTTGCTACTAGTGAATTAAGTGTCGTGATTTGTGTGATATGATCTCACCTATGATTGCAGTTGCCGAGCATTGGCATCAATACGCAATTCATCACGTTCACACACGTGACGATGGAATCGGATAAGTATATATGTGTTCGAGAAACCTCTCCACAGAATAGCGTGGTTATCATTGATATGAACATGCCAAATCAGCCTTTGAGGAGGCCAATCACTGCGGATTCCGCTCTTATGAATCCCAATTCTAGAATCCTTGCTTTGAAAGGTAAGACACGTGTTTCATAATCTTCTCCTGAATTTGTGACTTGTAGTTATGTTCTTTTACGAATATTCTCCATCGTTTATCTGGCACCTTGGTATTGACTTGAATTCTTTCTTTGTGGATATCAAGATCCATTGGAAGCTTGATTTCTTTTAACAATTTTCTTTATATATATATATATATATATATATATATATTGCTTCCTGTAGGTGTTTTATTTTTGTGGACCAGATCGTTTGATGAATTGAAATAAACAGCTAAATTTTGATTAGTTTGACCAGAAGCATTTGAACATGTCTAGTAATCCACAGTATGTTTATTTAGTACTATGATTATTAGATTTCTGTAGCACAGTAAGGTACTTTACTTGCACCTTGATACCTAGGGGCCACATAACTGTCAAGCATGTATCTTTGATTGCTTTAAGAAGATGAAAGGTCTCCTTATTTTATATTTTATACAATGAAGTTAAAATATAATGTTTTTGAATGCTATAATAATATTTATTGGAAAAAAGATGGACTCTATTAGATGAGTGTTTATATATGTAGTTATTGGAAAGAAATTACGTGTAAACAATAACTTTATTCTGGTTAGTTTTAATAAAAATATACGAGTATTATCTGATAAATGTTTTTTCCCCATTTTTTAAAATTTTGCTAATACATCAATAAAACCCAATTTCACAATAGGCCTATCAAATATTGCAATAATACATAATTTTCATGATGTCACGTTTGACGAGGATTTCAATGGTTGAAATAAAATAATTGGTGTTAAGCTGAGATGCAATGTTCATAGATCATATTGCTCATAAACGTTAAGCAATCATTTTAGTTTTCAGTTTGTTGTACTTGTGCTTAGGCCTATCAAATATTGCAATAATACATAATTTTCATGATGTCACGTTTGACAAGGTTTCCAATGGTTGAAATAAAATAATTGGTAGTAAGATGAGATGCAATGTACATAGATCATAATGCTCCTAAACGTTAAGAAATCATTGAAGTTTTCAGTTTGTTGTCTTGTGCTTCTGTTGTGTTGCTTTTGAAATATTGTTTACTTCTGGATTATCTTCACTTACAAGTTACATCATTCTCTTGAAGCCCAACTGCAAGGGACGACTCAAGATCATCTACAAATATTTAATATTGAGCTGAAAGCAAAGATGAAATCATATCAGATGCCTGAGCAGGTAACTATAATTATAATTATATGGGTACATACACTATAACAACAGGTTCAATATTTTAACACATTGATAATCATATATAGGTTGTCTTTTGGAAGTGGATTAGCCCCAAGATGTTGGGTCTTGTAACACAGACCTCTGTATACCACTGGTCTATTGAAGGTAACATTTGCTTAACTGAATGCATTTGTGTGGTACACTGGTGCTTTATTTTCCAGTTTACATATTCTTGTACAGTGTGCTTGTAGTTTCTGCAAATTTTTGACTGGTATATGCTTCATGATCTATATAACTTGTAGGTGATTCTGAACCTGTTAAGATGTTTGAGAGAACAGCAAATTTGGCAAACAACCAGATAATTAATTATCGATGTGACCCTTCAGAAAAATGGTTGGTCTTGATTGGCATTGCTCCTGGTTCCCCTGAGGTATATCTCTGGTTCCTGTTTTAGTCGTAGTTATCAATCTCAAATAGTGATGTGGAATTGTCAACTTTTAAATGTTATGACAATATGAGTAGGGGGGTGATAGTTATTCTGTGAAGGTTATAGGTTCAAGTTAAATAATTACATTACACATATATAAGTGCTCAAAAGTGAAAAAAAAAAAATTACATAAAGGGAAAGATATAATTGTAATAATCAAAATCGTATTCTTAAACAAGTTTAAGCCTCCAAGTAGATGATGCCATGCTTGCTTGACAGATGTCCAATGAAATCAAAAAACCAAATCATAACAGAAAACACTTAGTTGGATCATAGGGGTGAGCAGGTAGAAGAACAGAATGTGACATGGAAAATATTAAAAAAAAGAGTGAGCAACTGGACAGAGAAAAAGGCTGGCACGGCCTTTCTTCTACCCATCAGAACAATCAACAGAGAAGTGGTTATGTTCAGGCTTTGCTAGAAAGTGCAGGGTTTTGGTCAGAAACAACCCCATTGAGTACTGTGTGTTGGCTGTTTGTACGAAAACAGGTGGGAGAACAGTGGGTGTTGCACTGATCAAGCTTCAAACTAGGTTTTTGAACCTCATAGGTTGTTCTGATGAAAATATGGGGCTGAAATAATGAAAACAACTGAAAAAATTATTGTTCTACTAGGAAAATGATCAGCAAAATAAAAGGTCTCCCTGTTCCAGTGTAGTGGTGACAACATGCTTCATGATATTATATTCTATGACTTTCTGTATTGTTCTCCACTCTGTGATGCTAAGCTGCAAATAGCACCAACATCACATGCTATCGACAATAGTTATCTCATGATGAGAAGCATTTCCAATTTTCAACTATAATTTAGGATTTTCATTCATTACCAGTCTTCACCCATGTTTCTGCCGGCTTTATTTGTGTATAATTGTGTAAGAATTGTGATATTTTTACACTGATTTTAACAAGCCTGATCTATTTTGGTGTATTTATTAATACTATTTTGCATTATAGAGGCCTCAATTGGTTAAGGGAAACATGCAACTTTTCTCTGTGGATCAACAACGCAGTCAGGCTCTTGAAGCTCATGCTGCATCATTTGCCCAATATAAAGTGCGTTTCTTTTACTATCTGGCTCATTTTTTGTTCAATTTCTACTTAATATTTCATGAATAGCATATGCTACTACGTGTTTGGTAAATCTTAATTGTTTTTGGACAGGTTCCTGGAAATGAAAACCCTTCTGTTTTGATTTCTTTTGCCTCAAAGACACTTAATGCTGGTCAGGTTACATCGAAGTTGCATGTTATAGAACTCGGTGCTCAGCCAGGTCTGCATATTTTTCAGCTCCTTCACATTTATCTCTTATGTAATTAGTCTGGGCAATATATGTTTTACAGTCAAATCTGTCTTGTATGCTGAATTGATTCTATCTTGACTTGATGAATTTTAATGTTCATGGTATATCAGAAGTTGAAATTGGTTATTGTCCATAACTTATATCCCTGCTATATTTTGTTGTTAGGCCATGCTGTGAGGATTGTCTTCCATTTGTTACCATGCGTTTGAGCAATAAACAGAGTTTATTATGCATCTAATAATTGTATTGAGTTTATGTTGGGTTTCCAATTGTAATTATAAACATGTGTTAGTTTGAAAGTTGGAGGTGGATGAAGCAGTAAATATTCATTAGAAGTGAGTAGTTTGGGTAGCTAATTTTCATAGCACTATATTGAAACGTATTTTTTAAGATGGATAAGGGTATTAAGAAATTGAACTGTGTGCATCATTGTATCACCTGTGATTGAACTGATCATCCTTCTTGAACTCAATTGGTAGAGATGTAATGTTAGATCACGCGTGTCTTCACCTAACAGCTTAAGCTTTTGAGATATTTATCAGAGCCTCTATAATAATATGGTTAAGTTATATCCTTTCTGTCCTCTTTGTACTGAGAAAAAGTTGAACATGAGCACAGGACAGGGGGCCCTGTTGATTATCCATGCTTCAAGCCCAAAAGGCTCTAGCACAAGAGGGCATGTTGGAAATGCAATATGAAATCACTCACGCATCTTCACTTCACCTACCAACCTAAGCTTTTTAAATAGTTGGTCCATGACAAACTTTACAAATTTGTTGACAGGGAAACCATCATTTACAAAGAAACAAGCAGATCTTTTCTTCCCCCCTGATTTTGCGGATGATTTTCCAGTTGCCATGCAGGTACAGAAGTTGCTAGAACTTGTTGTTCATTTATAAACAGTGTAGATTTTTGATCCCTACTTTGTTTTTTGGCAGATATCTCACAAATACAATTTGATTTACGTGATTACAAAACTTGGCCTACTATTTGTCTATGATTTGGAGACAGCTACTGCTGTATACAGGAACAGAATCAGTCCTGATCCTATATTTTTGACCTCAGAAGCTACATCTGTGGGAGGCTTTTATGCCATCAACAGAAGAGGCCAGGTCTTATTGGCCACTGTTAATGAACAAACCATTGTGAATTTTGTCAGTGGTCAAGTATGTTTCTGACCTTGTTATTTTTTGTTGTTGTAAATTTGGGTATGAAATGGTATTTTAACAAACTACATATTGTTAACAGTTAAACAATTTGGAGCTAGCAGTTAGTCTTGCCAAAAGAGGAAATCTACCTGGTGCTGAGAAACTGGTATGTCAATTGTGTAGACCTCACTTATAGTAATAATATATTTCTTCAAGGGTGTGTTATCAGTGAGATCCAGAGATGTTGGATGCCTTTTGAATTAATCTCTTGGGTTTGATGAACTGCTCAATGCTCACTTGCATGAAGTCGGGTTAGAAACTTGCAATAAAATGTGAAATACTTCAATGATTAATTATTCTTCGTTTTAGTAGTCCCTAGTTCAGTATATTTCATAGGTGTTTGACAGACATTTCTTTTCTTTTCTGTTTTTGTTGCATATTTGTTTTGAACTGTCAGCCTTTATTTTGGAGATTCTATTTTGTAAAAGATTTATGCTTGAGTCTTGGGAGGCATGTAACTGACCTTCATGATGCTGTTGATCTGTTGCTTCTTTGGTCATTTACTTCACCAATGCAATTTACGTGGTTTAATCTCTCTCTTTTTCAATTATATATTTCTAAAACATTTAATATTGATTATTTGATTGTGCTATGTTTTAGCATCTTAAGAAACGCTCTCTCTTATTGTATTTTTGGTTCTTTTATTCATGGAATGATATCCAAACTTGTTGACATTACAGGTAGTGGAACGTTTTCACGAACTGTTTGCCCAAACAAAATATAAAGAAGCTGCAGAGCTTGCAGCTGAATCTCCACAAGGAATACTTCGAACTCCTGACACAGTTGCAAAATTTCAGGTTTGTTGATAGGATGTTGCTATCTGATATTTCTCTCTCTTTCTTTCTCCTGCTTCATTTACAGAGTATTGTTTTCTGTTTGTTTATGTTTAGCCTTTAGGTGCTGTCCTTTCGTTTTATAAATGTTTAAAATGTTATTATGTGCTTTATATGGCAGAGTGTTCCTGTGCAATCTGGGCAAACTCCTCCACTGTTGCAGTATTTTGGAACACTTTTAACTAGGGGAAAGCTGAATTCCTTTGAATCATTAGAACTGTCGCGGTTGGTTGTGAATCAGAACAAGAAAAATCTGTTGGAGAATTGGTTAGCAGAGGACAAGCTTGAATGCAGTGAGGAACTAGGAGATCTTGTCAAGGTTAGGTTGCATTAAAATTTTGAAGAATTAAATTTTATTCTGTTATTTATTACTCCCTCTGAACTCAATGATAAGCAAAAAATGGTCATATTTGGTGGACTTACATGTAAGCAAATTCCAATTCTGTAAACCTTATTTAATACTACTATTTCAAAAATACCTTATCTTTTAATCTAAGCACCATTCTCAATAAATATAATTGTGAGTAATTTAGGGAATGTACCTCTTTATTGTATGAAAACAAGAATATTAAATGAACTTAACTACTATTCTTAAGAAGTGTGAAAGAAGTCAGATTTTCTTATAATCGAGTCCAGAGGCTTTGTTTGTGTTTTATCTTTCTGATTGTATCCAAAATAGGGTGCTGATTCTCTGACTGGTTTATTGAAAAATGTTGTATTCTAATAATATTTACGTGCATGCTCCCTTGTAGACTGTGGATAATGATCTTGCTTTAAAAATATATATCAAAGCCAGAGCTACACCTAAAGTTGTTGCTGCATTTGCTGAGAGAAGGGAGTTTGACAAAATTCTGATATACTCTAAACAGGTGTTTGTTTACTTCATCAAAGATCATTGATGTTTAATTCACAGAATCATTTAATGCTATCATAGCATGCATTTTGTTAACCTGTATAAATAGCATTACATGTATTACCTTTTCATTTTTCTGTAAACAATTGTCCTGAACATTATGATACTTATTTGTTGCTATAGGTTGGATACACACCTGACTACCTCTTCCTCCTGCAAACAATTCTCCGGACAGATCCTCAGGTGTGAGAGAAAACTCTGCAGTTCATACTATATAATTCTTTTTGTTGAACTTGAGCCATTTCTTTGTAGCTCCCTTATTGTCCGCCTCCTTTTTAGATGTGTACCGTGTTCTGAACATGTTCATCTAGTTGACAATGTCTCTGCTGAAAGTTACCATTTTCAATTTGGCTTGCAGGGTGCTGTAAATTTTGCATTAATGATGTCTCAAATGGAGGGAGGTAGCCCAGTTGATTACAACACTATAACTGATCTCTTTCTTCAGGTTGATTACATGTTGTGATTAAGCAATTGTGATGTTAATGCGATATTGTAGTTTCATAGTCATTGATTTAGTACTGAATGGTTCTTGAAATTATTGTATTTTTCATTTTGGTTACTTTCTTCTCAGAGAAATCTGATCCGAGAGGCAACTGCTTTTCTCCTTGATGTTTTAAAACCAAACCTACCAGAACATGGGTTCCTTCAGACTAAGGTGCAGCCTTTGTTTCCCATCTTTGTGGGCCTCTTACTCTCATAATTCTTTCTCTGAAGTGATACGATATTGTGAATGGCTGTTCAGGTGTTGGAGATAAATCTGGTGACTTTCCCCAATGTTGCCGATGCAATATTAGCTAATGGCATGTTCAGCCATTATGATCGTCCTCGTATTGCCCAACTTTGTGAAAAAGCTGGTCTTTATGTGCGAGCTTTGCAAGTAAGGATTCTCCAAATGTGCTCTATTATGGCACTTAATCTTAAAGTCAAGCTGTTTGTTGATTCCAATATTTTTGGTGCAGCATTACACAGAGTTGCCAGATGTAAAACGAGTGATTGTTAATACACATGCAATTGAACCTCAGGTTTATTTGCTTTTCTGCTTTTAAATCTATTTTAGGGTTTAAAATTCATGTGAGTATTTAAAATACTTACTTATTGTGTGGTTGTTACAGTCACTTGTAGAGTTTTTTGGTACACTGTCACGAGAATGGGCATTAGAGTGCATGAAAGATTTATTGCTGGCCAATCTTAGGGGAAACCTTCAGATCATTGTGCAGGTATGGCGATGTCCTTGTCTTCTATGACTTGAACCTACCAATAGTTGTTGACAAAGCTTTCTTATGTGTATTCAGGTTGCCAAAGAATATTGTGAACAATTGGGTGTTGATGCTTGCATAAAAATTTTTGAGCAGTTTAGGTCGTATGAGGGATTGTACTTTTTCCTTGGATCTTACTTGAGCTCCAGGTAATTCTTTCATTCAGAAAGAAAAGTTGTTTTTTTTTTTTTTTTCTGTTGGTAATTGACTTTGTTTATAATTGAGATGTTGTCCGGTATATTTCTGCTGATGTATGTTCTCTGAATAATATGGAACAGTGAGGATCCTGACATTCACTTTAAGTACATTGAGGCAGCAGCAAAGACTGGTCAAATCAAGGAGGTTGAGCGCGTGACTAGAGAATCAAATTTCTATGATGCTGAGAAAACCAAAAATTTTCTGATGGAGGCTAAGCTTCCAGATGCACGACCTTTGATAAATGTTTGCGATCGCTTTGGATTTGTTCCAGATCTAACACACTATCTGTACACAAGCAACATGCTTCGCTACATTGAAGGCTATGTTCAGAAGGTATAGTAGTAGTCTTGCTTACCTCATGAGTGCTATCTGCTCACTTTCTCTCTGCCTACATAAAACTTTGTGCCTTTTTCTATACAGGTAAACCCAGGGAATGCACCCTTAGTTGTGGGTCAGCTGTTGGATGATGAATGCCCAGAAGATTTTATCAAAGGCTTGATTCTTTCTGTCCGTTCGTTACTGCCAGTGGAGCCCCTTGTGGAGGAATGCGAGAAGAGGTGGTGTTTGTCCTTTGCCTTTGTCCTGCTGCTTTGTACTCACGTTTCTAATTTATCCTGTCCCTTATTTTTTGATATGCAGGAATCGGCTTCGTCTGCTCACACAGTTCTTGGAACACCTTGTTAGTGAGGGAAGCCAGGATGTACATGTTCACAATGCACTGGGTAAAATTATCATTGATAGCAACAACAACCCAGAACATTTCCTCACAACCAATCCATACTACGATTCTCGAGTTGTGGGCAAGTACTGTGAGAAACGTGATCCCACCTTAGCTGTTGTAGCTTATCGGCGAGGACAATGTGATGATGAACTTATCCTTGTCACCAATAAAAATTCTTTGTTCAAACTGCAAGCAAGGTATATATTGGCTCCTCCAGAGTGACTGTACTTTGAAAAATAAAGTGTAGTTAGTTACAATCATTAATTAGAAGACCAATGGTTAAAATTGGTACAGCTTCAAAATTTGTCATACATGTACATGTATTTTATCATATTCTCAACCATTGATTTTCCTATAAGTGGATGGTTATAACTGCACTTTAAAGTTTAAAGTGCACTCCCTCGTATTAAAAGAACCTATATTTTGTGATCCTTAATCCATCAAATCAATTTTCTTGGGCCCAATGTTCACATGCTTATATTGTGATGACAGATATGTTGTTGAGAGAATGGATGGTGATCTGTGGGCCAAAGTTCTCGATCCTGATAATGACTATAGAAGGCAACTTATTGATCAGGTTGTATCCACTGCTTTGCCTGAAAGCTCAAGCCCTGAGCAAGTTTCTGCAGCTGTTAAGGCTTTCATGACAGCTGATCTGCCTCATGAACTGATTGAACTTCTTGAGAAGATTGTGCTTCAGAATTCTGCATTCAGTGGGAACTTTAATTTGCAGAATCTTCTTATTTTGACAGCAATAAAGGCCGATCCATCCAGAGTTATGGATTATGTTAATAGATTGGATAATTTTGATGGGCCTGCAGTTGGAGAAATGGCTGTAGAAGCTCAGTTATTTGAGGAAGCCTTTGCCATTTTTAAGAAGTTCAACTTGAATGTTCAAGCAGTCAATGTGTTGCTTGATAATATTCACAGCATTGATAGAGCTGTAGAGTTTGCTTTCAGAGTTGAAGAAGATGCTGTTTGGAGTCAGGTGGCCAAGGCTCAACTCAGGGACGGGCTAGTAAGTGATGCAATTGAATCATTTATACGAGCAGATGACGCTACACAATTTTTAGATGTTATCCGTGCTGCTGAAGATGCCAATGTTTACCATGACTTGGTGAAATACTTGCTGATGGTAAGACAGAAAGCAAAAGAACCCAAGGTTGACAGTGAGCTCATTTATGCATATGCAAAGATTGATAGGCTAAGTGACATTGAGGAGTTCATTCTTATGCCAAATGTTGCCAATCTTCAAACTGTTGGTGACCGATTGTATGATGAAGCATTATACGAGGCTGCAAAAATCATATTTGCTTTTATATCTAACTGGGCCAAGTTGGCCATCACACTGGTCAAATTAAAACAGTTTCAAGGTGCTGTTGATGCAGCAAGGAAAGCTAACAGCTCAAAGACATGGAAGGAAGTTTGCTTTGCTTGTGTTGATGCAGAGGAGTTTCGTTTGGCCCAGATTTGTGGACTCAACATTATTATTCAGGTAATGTGTTGATTTCTGTTTTTTGATGAACTGTGTGTATATAAAATATATTGGAAAAGTTTACCTAATTTCTTATGGTTTTGATGATCTGGTTCTTCAGTATGTGATGGTGAAACAGTTTCCCTGGAAGTATGTAGTAAATGCACTTGATTTATGATTGGATGGGTGTTGTGCTGTTATAATGCTGGTAGTGATCTTTTTGACTTTCCAATGCTTATCGTGGTATTAATTTTATAGGTGGATGACTTGGAAGAAGTCAGTGAATATTACCAAAATAGAGGTTGCTTCAATGAACTAATATCTCTCATGGAGAGTGGTTTAGGGTTAGAAAGGGCTCATATGGGCATCTTTACCGAGCTGGGAGTTCTGTATGCTAGATACCGCCCTGAGAAGCTTATGGAGCATATCAAACTATTCTCAACTCGGCTCAATATTCCCAAACTTATACGAGCTTGTGATGAACAACAACACTGGAAAGAATTGACCTATTTGTATATACAATATGATGAGTTTGATAATGCTGCAACTACCATCATGAACCATTCACCTGAAGCATGGGATCACATGCAATTCAAAGATGTTGTTGTTAAAGTTGCTAATGTGGAATTGTATTACAAGGCTGTGCACTTCTACTTGGAAGAGCATCCAGATCTTATAAATGATGTTCTGAATGTCCTTGCACTTCGTGTGGATCATGCTCGTGTTGTTGACATCTTGCGGAAGGTAGAACCAATAGTGGCAAAAATTGTTAAATATTATGTTGCTTTCCATATAACTAACATTCAATTTCCCTTTAATGTGCTATAGGCTGGTCACCTCCGTCTTGTGAAACCATATATGGTTGCAGTTCAAAGCAGCAATGTATCTGCTGTTAATGAAGCTTTGAATGAGATATATGTTGAGGAGGAAGACTATGATAGATTGCGCGAGTCAATTGATTTGTATGATAACTTTGATCAAATAGGCCTTGCCCAAAAGGTGAGCGGCATTTGCCTTAAAATTTAGCTATTTTTTGGTTTCAGTTTTGGAAACCTTATAGAATGTTATTGATGATGCAGATTGAAAAGCACGAGCTTCTTGAGATGAGACGAGTTGCTGCTTATATTTACAAGAAGGCAGGTAGGTGGAAGCAGTCTATTACTTTGTCAAAGAAGGATAACCTATACAAAGACGCCATGGAGACAGCCTCACAATCTGGAGAGCGTGAACTTGCTGAGGAGTTGCTTGTTTATTTCATCGACCAGGTACTAAATTCAATTTCAAATTGCTTATTTTCTTGCAATATCTTATTTAATTAGGTTTACTGTTATTCCTGGATAATGTGTTTATCTTAATAATTATAACATCATGCTTTGTACATTTCTTTGCATACATAGTTACTCTGCATTGTTCTTCACAGCAATGGTTATTTTATTGCAAACTACTGGTATCTCTTGCAGTATGTTCAATTCTAAGTCATGGACGAATATTATCTGATTCTTAGAGTTTAGTATTTTCTTTTTGTCAAAGCCTAGTTCTTGTTTGTTTAGCCAGAGCATGTTAGTCTTATAACCCAAACTACTGATTGAAGGATTGCCATTGAAGCTTCTTACCTGAGGGTTCAAGCTTTATTGTTTGTCCTTATGGATGATGACAGTATTTTATTTGCATGCATTTGAGATTTCTAATTTTTCTTTTCATATCTTACACAGGGAAAGAAGGAATGTTTTGCCTCATGTCTATTTGTTTGCTATGATTTGATCCGGGCAGACATTGTTCTTGAACTAGCTTGGATGCACAATATGATTGACTTTGCCTTCCCATATATATTGCAGGTTTGCTTTTATTTTATGATGCTAATTTTATCACTTGTATTTATAATAATATGATTCACTATTAACTTGATTCAACTAGGCAGCATCCATTTGTATCATAAGATGTAAACTGATTTAAAATCTTAATTATAGCAATTTCTTATCATTGATACAAGACAAACGGTTCAACAGGTCATTGTTATTTTTTTTTCCTTTTTCATTTCTCTTTTACCAATTTTCATGAAAGAAATTTAAAGTTATACAGGCTTAAATTGTTAAATGAAAAGGATTGAAGGAGAACTTCTGAACTTATTGCAGAACTGTATTTGCCACTCTCTCATTTAATGCATGCACTCTATTTGACTAGGTGTTATTATTCTAAAATAGAGGTTTCACAAAAATAAGATATAACTAACAATTTGTTCTGTTAGACTCATGGTCAAGTTATCTATTTTTGATTCAGAATGATTACATTGAACACTATATATCATCTATGCCATATATTTGAACTTGTTTTTCATTCTTTCTTAATCTTACAACTTGATACAAATTACGATTCACTATTTAAAAATTAGCTTCGCTATTTATGATTTTAATCTCCGTTTGGTAACCTTAGCTATAATTCAGTTGACATATTTATTAATTTTACGGCAAAGCTATGGATATTTCCCTGAGAATCATGCTGGCTATTCAGGAGTGAATTTTATCGTCTTTGCAAAGCTGAGTTTATGGGTTGCAATCATAATCTGCCCCTTTTAAATACTTTTATGGGGAAACAAGTTAATCTTACTTCCTCCTTTATTGCAAAACCAATTTATATATAGGCACTTACATTTAAGTACTTGGTACTACATTACAAGTTTACCCAAATGCACCCGTAGTGGTGCTTAAGTTCTGAATATTGTGTTTGGTCTTGTTTACTTGCGATATTACACAGTTATGCAAGAAAATCTTGATTTATTGATGCAGTTATCTCTTTCAGCCTTTCATTGAGCTGGAGTGGATCTATTTATTTCCATCTTATCCAGAGGTTTCTCTAATATTCATTTTCATTTTTTTGCCTGTTGTAGTTTATTCGTGAGTATACTGGCAAAGTCGACGAGCTAGTGAAGGACAAAATTGAAGCACAAAACGAAGTGAAGGTTAAAGAGCAAGAAGAAAAGGATGTAGTTGCACAACAGGTAATTATTGTGGCCGTTTTATGCCAGCAGTTTGACTGTTCAGAAAAGTTTGGTGTCGACAAATCCTTTCTTTCTGCCTTTTGAATTTTGTACTGATATGAATGAGATTTGCTTTCTGTTGCAGAACATGTATGCTCAATTATTGCCTCTTGCTTTGCCTGCACCACCAATGCCTGGAATGGGAGGCCCCGCAGGTATGGGAGGAGGCTTTGCTCCTCCTCCTCCAATGGGTGGACTTGGGATGCCCCCAATGCCTCCTTATGGCATGCCACCCATGGGCAGTAGTTACTGACATGTACGCCATGGTGGCAAGTGTAGCATGAACTCGATCCCTATGAAGAGCGATATATAGGAACTTCAAAGTTTTGCATAGAATATCTTGTGTGATTTGGATGCAGCATTCTTTCTTTGCTTCTGGTGGTGCTGGGAGGTTCCAAGTTAAAATAATGTGAAGTTTCTGTTTAGTTTGTGTCGTAATAGTGTTGTAAGTTTATTGTTTTTCTGGGTTGTAGTTGAGGCATTTTTTGAGCTGTGCTGGTTCTAGCTAACCATAAATTTCTGTATTCTACCATTTCTCTTGTATTAAATGAGTTAGCCTTAGGTAGACCAAACAAAAAATGAATTACTCCTAGTATATACGAAATTTACGACCTTAACAGCCAGGTTGATCATGCATGTCAAAGCCTAGATTTCCGCACTTCCTAGTTGTGGAAGCTACCTAATTAAATCTTGTTGGCATGCTGCTTTATTGTGATTTGATTTCACCTATAGTCGCAATTACGATGAATCAACTATTTCTATTCCATAAAGACTAGATATCCATCACCTGATATGTTGAGCATTATCAATAAAATGTCACAAAGTCTTAATTGGATGGTGGAGTTTGTATGGGAGAATTACTTCTGCCATTGCACAAATCATGCTTTTGAAATGGAGTTAAAAAAAGAATGATGTATCCCATCTTACTTAGGACACCAGAGCTGTTCCTTAATATGTATTTCCTACATATGATATGTATAAGATTTTTTTCAAATTCTGATTTAACTTATGACTTATCAAACTTTTAATAAATTTATTTTGTTACAGACAAAACAACTCAAGAGAAAGCTTTTTTGACAAGGTCTTTTGGACCATCTATACTGGGACAACTCTCGGCACATTATCTCCTTCCTGCCCACGAAACCTAATGACGTCGTTAACAAATAATTACACTTTAAACATTTCACAAATAATGATTAAGAAGCAATTGAATTGAATTGTGCCTCACCTAATCATCTCTAGAGGGTAAATTCTTTCTGTACCTCGATACCTTTTTTTAAAATTTTTAACAATTCCCTGGTGGAGAGTGTGTTTTTTTTTCATCTTCAAGTGGTAATGATTGTTTGTGATGATTGATGGCGAATGTTGTAATGGTTGAAGTAAGTTTTTTTTGTGGTATTTTTATCAGTGGGGGTTGTGTTTTCATTTGCTTATTATACAATTAGAAGTCACAAAATCTAGAAAAAAAAATCAGTGAGGTGAAAAAATGGAGTATAAAACTCAATTTTTTTTTTTTTTATCTAAGCACTATAAAAAAAAATTTGGTTTTGAGGGTCACAATTTATTTCAAGTTGCAATAATAGTCCACCCCATGAAATCATTACAAGTGCAACAATAATTATTTTTTTGATATAATTTTTACGATGTTGTTAGAGGAAATTTTTTAACTATAAGAGATAAGTGTGAATTTATATAAATTAAAACATGTCAAATGATGAAACTGCTTTCTTAAATGTTGCTGCTGAAGAAGAATAAAAGTATTGCAGCTGAAAGGGAGGTAACCGAGTGTAATTGAAGTTATTTAAAAATATGAGATTATGCTTCATTTATACTTATTTAAAAATTTAAAAATGATTAAAATTGATTTTTCACAATTTATATGGAGTTGTAGGAAAGGTATGGAAGTGGATGAAGAATTTTCCTTTGTAAAATCAAAGGCCAAAAGATAAGTTAAAAAGTATGAATCTAGTGAAACACAGTTTATAAACGAATTATGAGCAAATATGATCACACAAAAATAAGTTACAATTTTATTAATATATTATTCAATTTTATACATTTGTTTGATTGTCGAAATTATTTTTACAAATTTACTTTCAATTGAGTCCCAGAAAACAAATACAAGAAGAAAAAAAGAAGGAGCACAAGCAACGAGAAACAATTCTTTAAAAAAATATTCTTAGTCTGAATTGATATACCTACTCAGATTCAAAGGGATTTAAGTAATAGAGTCTATTTGCAAATACCTGTCACGTGGATTCCGAGGAACCAAGAAAAAAAGAAAAAAGAAAAAACGGAGATCCCGTCCGGAACATGAAGTTAACTTACTTTAATCTATATATCATTCAATAAAGATAGAAGTTATCTAATTAAGGGTAATTATTACAGACAAATTTTGACGAAATTAAACTTTCTTAATTTCTCTACAAGAGTGGAAAACGTTTAAAGATGTGGGTGAAAAACCGAGGAAGTGTATCTGTAATTTTAGTGTAAATTATCCCCCTATCATAAATTTTTTATACTCTATTCAATTCAAATCCTTGGTCGACATAGACAAAAACTTTGGTAGAAAATAGTGACATGTTGCTATTTTAATTCATATTAATTCATAAATCACGTATCAATATTTTTTTTTGTAAAGACTAATACAAAATGATTCTTAAAAAAAGGAAAGTTTTAACTTATCAAAACTATACACGTAATATTTAATAAAAAATATTTACCAATAGCGTTCAATATTATAATTCTGTATAAAATCGCAATAATAATAACACATAATTATGTTTTCTATCAAAACTTACACCTAACATCAAGACTTGCTAACTAAAATAAGAAAATAATTTATGTTTAGAATCTCAATCTTTAATGTAAATCATTATTATTATATATATATATATATACATATATATATATATATATTATTACAAAACAATATTTTGTTATTATTTTATTTATATATTATAGTTTTTAACTTCCTTTAAAATTTTAATCTAAAAAACATTTCATGACATCCTAAGAGAAAAAAAGTATTTAGTCTTGATCACCTTAAATCTAAATCCTATCATAACCACTGGTCCTATCAAGTGCTTATGTGTGAATGTGTTTATCCAATAAGTTAGAAATATACACGTGTATCACTCCCCATGTAATTGGTGTTGACATATATTAGTTTCTTTTTCGCAACAAATCAAATAGTATAAACCTTAACTTACTATTGTTTTAATTCACAATATAACATTTTTATTTTACAACTACTAATGGTAGGATGACAATTTGTATGCACTATATTACTACATCCTTATGTATTTGAATATCATATTTGTACTTGTTATTTACTTATATGATAAGTAATTTTAAATTTCGTTTTTGTTGAATACTTGTATACTAATAATTATACTCTTTACATACCCTTTACGCATGTGTAAAGTTAAAAAAAATCAATATAAAAATATTAATTAAAAACTTTTACAACTAAATTGAAATTTATTTTTAATAGTTCAAAACATAAATTATAATCAGATATTAAAAACATACTGTTTTTAAACATCAATATTCTAATTCTCAAGTTCGATTATTCAAAAAAGTAAAAAAAAAAAATGACTTGTTAAAACTCAATAACAATATTATGTATTAATAGTTAAATTTATTTCTAATTTTTCATTTCTTCTAAGTGTTTGTATTTAAGCATATCATAGTTTATATATATATATATATATATATATATATATATATATATATATATATATATATATAAATATATTTTATATATTTTTTTTTATATATTTTTTATTTATATTATGTATAATTATTTATATATATTTTTTTATATATTTAT